>JADMIO012752730.1_pt1 | contig 101901 bp, 94 predicted proteins | sample 8958161 | NCBI WGS metagenome assembly JADMIO01 (sample SAMN16585339, study PRJNA669376) | soil metagenome | isolation source: Crop rotation soil | place: USA: Cullars Rotation, Alabama | collected 2011 | reverse complement strand
GCCGCGACTTCAAGTCACGTGAATTCCAAGCTTCGGATCCCACTGTGCTGGAAAGTGGGCCTTAGCGAGACAAGGTGTAAGAAGAATAAAGGCAAGAAATAGTTTATGCATGGTGTGAAAATAAAAAATCGGTGAACAAGTCCGTAAACCCATTCACCGATTTATCAGTTTTTAAAGATTAACGTGCAATTGTAACTTTTTGTGTTGTTGTTTTTTCACCAACGGTAACTGCAAAGAAATACAATCCTGAAGGAAGGTGATTAACATCTACAGAAAAAGTCTGCTCACCTGAAACTTTGCCAAAAGAGCGGGATTCGATTTTCTGACCAAGGGCATTAAATACCTGCAGGGAAGCAGTTGCCGGAGTCGCCGATTTAATGCGCAGCGACGTAAGGCTGCTTGAAGGATTCGGATAAACGCTTACCACATTTTTCACGGAAGCTTCATCATTGATACCGCTGAATTCATCAGTTCTTACAGCATTGGTTGTTTCGTCACCGAAATTCAATTCATTTGCAAGCAAAGAGGTAATTACAACTCCTGATGCATTTTCGATCTCGTAACCGAATGGTGTAGCCCCTGTTGCACCACCAGTGTAAGACATTCCGTCGCCGTATGAATCGAACATTTTAAATGTAAAGCAATCGTCTATGCCCAACGTAACATCATGAATATGTTCCATTGTAGCATCAGCGCCGCCGCCGCCGAACTGATCCTCGGTTCCTGCGACATAAGTGTGAGAAGCGATCAAAGCATTGTTGCTGTTGCGGATCTCCCATGAAGTTTCTCCCGGATAGTAGTCCGTGTGCACTTTAACTTTGATCAGCGTAGATGCATAAGCAGCAAGGTCAAAATCCAGCTCGATATCGTCATTGCTGACATTAAGATCGGTTGCGCCATTTGGATTTGCTGTTGTGATGGTAATGGTATTCTGTGAACCTGGAGTAAAAGTGATTGCACCAAGGTTACATACTGTTTCTTCAAAGAAGGCAAGTGAACCTGTCCATGGGATAGTGCCGGTTGTGCCGTTAACATCGTAGTTGATGTTCAATGAAGTCAATGTTTCAGATCCGTTGTTACGGATAGTTACGTTAGGGCTGATCTCGGTTCCGCAAACGTAAGGATCGATACCCGCTGAAGCAAGTGCGGCAACATCAAGCGTAGATGATGCTGTAACCGGAACGCCTTCTGCAAGTTTAACCTGGTGTACTTCTTTGGTAGCATCGTCCTGTATAAATACAATAACAGCGATCTGGTTGTAATCGTAAATATTTGCAAGGTTCCATGACTGGGTAGTTGTAAATGATTCTCCTGCTGCATAAGATGCTGCCATCGCAACACCATTGGCATTCGGAAGGAATTTTTTCATTACGTGATAGAACGCAGTTTCTCCATTGCTACCCGGAGCACTTGCAAAATCAATTTCTTTCTCAATAACTGCGATGCGCATTTTCATGTTTCCGGAAACTGCCTGGCTGCAATTAGCTGTTGCAGTAACAGAAATATTATCCGGAGTAAGGGTGTAAGTTACATCGATGCTGAACGGTGAAGGAACCGCATAACGGTTGTCGATCAGCGCCTGTGAAAAACCACCGGGAGCTCCGGCGTACCAGCCTTGTGCCTGTGGATCAAAACCTGCAACTCCTGAAGCCGGAATACTACCGTCGATCATAGCTGTAGGAACACCACTTTGCCCGTAATACGTTTCAAAACGGGTTGCTACTTCAGTTGGATTATGCTCATTCATCGGATCATAACCCGGAAAATACCACTGATATTTAAGAACAACTGTTTTATCGGTATTGGCCTCTGTAAGCGCATGAAATGCTGGGTTTTGTGCTGCGCAAGGGCCACAGGATGCGTTTGATGCTTCTTCAATCAGAACCGTGCGCTGCGACTGGCTGAACCCGGCCGTCACAATAAATACGCTTAGTATCGAAGTAAAAATTTTTTTCATTGGGGGATAAATTTTCAGGGTTGTTTGGATTTCAAAGTGAAAACAAATATAGTAAATTGGATACATATTCAAAATCTATCGGCTGCTGCTCCTAAATTTCTGAAAGTTGAAGATTCAGAGGTCAATCTCGTTTGGTTCACAGAAATCAACTGACCTGGACAGCCGCTGCCCGAACCATGCAACGTCCGCCTTGTAACCATTGCTTACGTTACAACATAGATTCAAAAATTCTGAAAAACAATTTTGAGCAATAACTTGTTAATCTGAAGGATTTTTTATATTTGCAGGTTAAGGACTACAAGAACATATTCATGAAAAAATCGCTACTTCTTTTTCTTTCGAACTTTATAATTGTTGCGTTTCTCGGTGCTCAGAGCCTTATTCTGGAGAACACCAACAGTAGTTCTTTCGGATCACCGGATGATTTTGAAATGTCGGTTCAGACCAATGTTAAGAATGTTTCTCAGACTACGAAGCACGTTCTTGTTAAGAGCCAGGTAATTTCAAAACCGGAAAACACGTTGAACTATTTCTGCTGGGAGCTTTGCTATAGTCCTGCTGTAACTGTGTCCCCTACATCGCTTACACTTGAGCCAGGTCAGTCTGTGAATAACTTCCACGGATATTACCGCCCGCAGGGTGCAGCAGGAATTGCCACTATCGCCTACACCTTTTACGATCAGGATAATCCTTCCGATTCTATCCGTTTCTCGGGTCAGTTCAACGCTTCAGCAGCAGGCCTTGCGTCTGTAGCGGTTCCGGCAGCAACTGTTTCGGTTTACCCTAATCCCGCAGACGAAGACGTATTTATCCGCTACACACTTGCTAAAGCGCCAAACGCTGTAACTCTTGAAGTTTTCAATATGCTTGGCTCTAAAGTGCTTTCGTTTCCTGTTACCTCCGCCGACGGAATCATTACGATCCCGGTGGAAAAAATGCAGGCCGGACTTTACTTTTATTCTTTCCAGGAAAACGGAAAGGTGATCAGGTCCGGAAGGATCACAGTTAAGCACTGATCCTTGTCAAAACTTCTTTTAAGGCCGGTTGATCCGGCCTTTTTTATTTATTTGCATCATGGATATTACACGGGGGCACTGGATTTTCGCGGGAATTTTCTTCGTTACGTTTATAGGCATCCTTGTCTGGTCGTTTAGGAAAGATAAAGGAGTTAACAGGCAACAATTTGGTAATTCGCGCTGGCTTGCATTAACTATTGGCGGGATTTTACTTCTCATTGCCCTGATAAAAATCGTTTTAAGGCAAATCAACCACTGATGGAAGCGCAAAATATTCCGTTTCTGCGGACCCTTTTCCTTCAGGCATTCCCGGGTACCTTCAAATATTTATTCTGATATTTTCTTCCATACTTCTATCCATTCGCTTAAGATCATGGCCGTAGCGCCCCATACGGTTTCATTTGCAACGCTGTAAAAAGGGGCTTCCATTGTAAGGTTGGCGGAAATCCTCACAGCTTTATTCTGTACCAATGAAGGATCGGTGAGACTTTCCATGCTTATACTGATAAGTCTTTCAACTTCCCTCGGATCAGCAATCCAATTAACGGGGCCCTCAACGAATCCAACCACAGGTTGAACCATCATATGGCTTACCGGAATGTAAAGTGGTGATAATAAACCGGCGATCTTAACTGCGGCGGGATCCAGTCCCACTTCCTCCTGGCTTTCACGCAAAGCAACTTCAACAGGATCGGTTTCATGAGGATCAAATTTACCTCCCGGAAAACTAACCTGCCCGCTGTGAACGCCGTCGTAAGTTTTGCGAAGTGTCAGCAGTATTTCGGGATTTCCTTCCGATGAAAAGAAAACTGGTATCAGCACAGCTGCCTTTCTGGGAGGGGGATTCTGATTTGCCGGACCCTTTGGTCTGAAAGCTGGAGCCATTTTAAGTTGCGATTCTTCTCCGGGTAAACCAGAATTAATGGTCTGCTGTGTTCTGGTAAAAAGGTCCGCGGAAGATATCATCTGAAAAAGCATTCAAAAGTAACAATAGATTGATAAGTTGTCAGTTATTGAATGGTCAGTAAAGGATTGGTCAGTCTATTAATGTGTGGTGCGTTGATGGGCTGTCATTAGCCATGTGTCAGTTAGGGTCGTCACATTCAAACCTCATCTTGTAAATCTTAAATCGTAAATCGTATATCGCAATCGTAAATCGTATCTTTGGCCGCCGATGAAATTCGCCAATCCCGTTTTTTTCTGGGCGCTGCTCTGTCTCGCAGTTCCCATCCTCATTCACCTATTCCATTTTCGTAAATTCCGGACGGTTTATTTTACCAACGTCCGGTTTCTGAAGGAACTCCGCCAGGAAACACAAAACCGTTCAAGACTTCGTCACCTGCTGGTCCTTCTGGCCCGTTGCCTTGCACTTGCCAGCCTTGTTACTGCATTTGCCCAGCCTTTTATACCGGTTACCCGGAAAAATGTATCAGGCAACCGCGCTATCAGCATTTACATCGACAATTCATTCAGCATGGACGCGCAGGGCGAAAGCAGCAGCCTGCTCGAGCTTGCACGTAAACACGCCCAGGACATTTCATCTTCCTACAAGCCAACCGATCGTTTCCAGCTCATCACCAACGACTTCGAAGGAAGGCATCAGCAGCTGGTTACCCGGGAGCAGCTTCTCGAGTTGCTCGATGATATCCACACATCACCTGCGAGCAGAAAAATCTCTGAAGTCATTGAACGACAACGTGACGTGCTCCGGCAGGGAGATATTCAGCAGGGAATTATCTACCTTATCAGTGATTTCCAGCAAAGCGCTACAGATTTTGGCGCCGTAAAAGCGGATACGTCAATCGTTCTGAACTGTGTTCATCTTAAACCACAACTGGCAGACAATGTAGCGATCGATTCCTGTTGGTTTGAAGGACCTTACCGGAGCAAAAACAGTCCCCACGCGCTTAACATAAAAATCAGCAATTATTCTGCGAAACGCTTCGAAAATGTGCCTTTAAAACTATTGGTCGATGGCTCGCAAAAAGGCCTTGAAACCATCAGCCTCGGAGAGGATTCAACCGTCGTCAAACCCGTTTCCTTTACGACTGCCAATGCCGGTTTTCATAGCGGGTCCGTGCAGCTCACGGATTACCCGATCGTTTTTGATGACATGTTTTATTTCTCCTATAAAGTACCGGACAAGATCCATATCCTTGCGATAAACGGAGCAGGAGAAAGTCCCTACCTCAGCCAGCTTTACGGGAAAAATCCTGCATTCTCTTTTCTTAACACCGGTGAGCAGCAGGTGGATTACGCCCAGCTCGCGTCTCAACAGCTAATAATTCTTAACTCCCTGCAATCTGTTTCCTCGGGATTGATCCAGGAGCTGAAAAAATTTACCTTTAACGGTGGAAGCGTTCTTGTGTTTCCTTCACTCAAAGGCGATATTGAATCTTTGCGCTCGTTTTCAGCTGCACTAGGAGTTGCCGGTTATGGAAGCCCGCTGAACCTGTCTCAAAAGGTTTCTTCGATCAATACTTCTCACCGGATCTACAACGATATTTTTGAGAAAAAGCAGGAGAATATAGATCTGCCTTCTGTTACCAGCTATTTGCCTTTTAAAGCCTCCGGAAGAGTGAGCGAAGATTATATCATGCGGCTTCAGAATGGAGATCTGTTCCTGGCGCAATATGACGTAGGAAAAGGAAACGTTTACCTCTGTGCGGTTCCGCTGGATCTAAGCTCCGGAAATTTCGCCATGCATTCGCTTTTTGTCCCAACACTTTATAAAATCGGACTCTACAGCGAGCCTACAGGACGGCTGTATTATGTGATTGGAAGGGAAGAGCCGATCGAGCTTACGGATGTGAAGCTGGGTGCAGACCAAACGTTAAAGTTGAGTTCAGAAAAAGGTGACTTCGAGATCATTCCGGAACACCGGACCATCGACGGAAAAGTATTCGTTTATATCAGGAATCAAATAACGCAGGCTGGAAATTATGTAATAAAGCAGGGAGATTCGGTGCTGTCGAAAGTTTCGTTTAATTACAACCGTCTTGAATCGAAGCAAACCCGGCTTAGTGAAGACCAGTTAAAAGCCAGCCTTGATGAAAACGGATGGACCGGCGCTGTGGTGCTGGACGGAGCGGCAAAAGAACTTAAACAGGCTGTTTTGCAGCTGGATGAAGGCCGGCAGCTCTGGAAACTTTTTGTTATCCTTGCTTTATTCTTCCTGCTCGCTGAAATTCTGCTTATCCGTCTTCTGAAATAATGGCTGCTCAAGACAACGCTGTTTCCCAAATTTTCCGCAATCTTAAAGTTGTTGATCCACATAGCCCGTTTCATCAAAAAACAATTGACCTTTTAATAAAAGACGGAAAGATTGAAAAGGCGGGCAACGGAATAACAGACGAAAATGCAGTCGAAAATGATTTTAGCGGATATTCAGTTTCACCCGGCATCTTTGATATGCAGGTTAGCTCAGGAGAACCGGGTTATGAAGAGAAGGAATCGGTAAGCTCATTAAATGATGCTGCATTAAGCGGCGGAATAACGGATGTTCTGTTGATGCCGGGTTTAAGTCCGGTAACTGAAAACCGCGGACAGGTGGAATACCTGCGGAAGCTTTACGACGGGACTACCGTTGCAGCGCACATTGCCGGGGCATTGTCGATGGGCATGGAGGGGAAAGAGCTGGCCGGAATGATCGACATGCGATCGGGCGGTGCCGTAGCTTTTACAGATGATAAGAGTCCTGTGAGCAACCCGGTTCTGCTGCATCTGGCGCTTCAATACAGTAAAACCTCAGGCGGTTTGGTAATGGTGCATTGCGAAGATGCGAAAATGAGTCTTGCTGGAAAGGTGAATGAAGGCGAAATGAGCGTTATGCTAGGAATGAAAGGGGCTCCTTCGATCAGCGAAGAACTTGGAGTAATGCGCAATATTGCACTGGCCGAATATCATGATGCAAGAATCCATTTAAGCGGTATCAGCACCAAAGGTTCTGTAAACCTGATCAGGGAAGCAAAGGCAAAGGGATTGAAGATCAGCTGCAGTGTTTATGCGCACCAGCTTTATTTCAATGAAACCGAGCTTGCAGGATTTGATTCATTTTTTAAAGTCTGGCCGCCACTAAGGAAAAAGAGTGATCAGGAAGCATTGATCGAAGGAATTGCAGATAGGACAATCGATGTAATTTGTTCGGATCACAGGCCGGAAAACCAGGAGCATAAGCAGGTTGAATTTGAATACGCGGCATTTGGAATGTCAGGACTTGAAACGCTATTTTCTGCAACGTTAAAAGCGTGTGATGGAAAGGTTGCAACGGAGAAGCTGATCGAAACGCTTTGTTATGCCCCACGAAACCTGCTGGGACTCGAAACGCCAACTATCCTTGAAGGAAATGCTGCTTCATTTTTTATTTACAATCCGGAGGAAGAATATACGTTTACGGATGAGATGATACGCAGCAAATCGGCAAACAATCCATTTCCCGGGCGTCAACTGCAAGGGCGCATTGCCGGGACTTTTACCGCGGCGAAATGGTTTGAGGCGGCAACCGCTAAAGTTGGAATCTAAACGTGATTACCTTCGGTAATTCATTTTAAACGCTAAGAACGCAAAGGTATATTTCGCTGAGGACGCGAAGCTTTTGTCATTAATTTACCGCAAAGGCACGAAGTACGCAAAGCTCTTATGAAGAATATTATTAGAGAAGTTTCGCTGTTTTTTACCGCAAAGGCGCGAAGTTTCCGATGGTTGTATTTGAGTTATCAGGCAAAAATTAATTTTCGGAGAATACTTTTATCTGTTTTATTTCTTCCTGGATTTTTAGCCGCGCAGTCCGGTGATTCTCTTCAGTTCTGGGGGAAAATAATGCTGAATGATACCATTGAGCTAAACAGGGTTGAGGCGGAAAAGAATGTTTCCCGGATCATTGATGTCATTCTTTCGAAGGATGATTCCTGGGTGCAGCGCCTGGATACCATTAAAAGTATTTCCGCTCTTACTTCGCCTGATGACGCTTTCAGGATAATTACCTGGAATGTTCCGCTTGCGGACGGCTCATACAGGTTTTTTGGAAGAATTGAATTTAATGCGACTAAAAAACTGCCGCACACTGTGCAGGTTTTAACTGACCAACCGACAGAAGTCAGCAAGCCTGCATCGAAGCAGCTTTCTATTGATAACTGGTTTGGCGCTTTGTATTATAAAATTATCCGCACAACTTTTAAAAAGAAGGTGTATTATACTTTGCTGGGTTGGAATGGAAACACAGCCTTCAGCAATAAAAAACTGATTGATGTAATCACTATTTCAGATAACCGGAAAGTCAGTTTCGGCGCGCCGTTATTTGAAGAAACAAAAGGGATAAAACACCGGGTAATTTTCGAGTATGCAGAAAAGGCAAGCATGTCGCTACGGTATGTTGAGGCAGAGAAACTAATAGTTTTTGACCACCTTTCCCCTACCCTGCCTTCAATGGAAGGAGTTTATGAAATGTATGCGCCTGATTTTACAACCGATGCCTATAAATTTCAGAAAGGAAAATGGAAATTGATAGTTAATTACCAGGCGAGAAATGAAAAGGAAAATAATCCGGAAATGAAGAAGCCGGAAAGAGGACTTCAACCGGAAAGGTAGTTTACAGTTCAGGGTTTACAATTAATAGTTGGGCTATTAATTAACGATGCACAATTGACCATGGACCAAAACGACGAAGATTTTGGAAATGGTCACTTATACCAAAATGTTAAGACAACGCCGCGCGCATTAAACATTTGGCCTTCAATCGCCCGGGCATCCCCGATTCAACGAAAATATATTTTCCATTAAATCCAAAACGCTCTAAATTTCCACAATACCTATTCAACATTCAAGATAATAAAACTCCATCAGAACCGGCATTGCTCAACCTCTCCCCAATCTCAATTTAAAATCTCAACAGCGTTGGCGGGCCACTTTAAAATTTAAGATAACACCTCCTTCATTGCAAAATTAAAGTAATTATAATCCGTCATGGGCGCATCGGTCAGACCGGCATTTCTTCCGATTGTAATTATTTGACCGCGGTGATAAGTGCTGTGATTAACTACATGCTGAAGAAATTCATAACGCGGCATTTCCCCCTTTACCCATGGTGTGTCGAGATAAACACTGTTAAGCAGATCTTCTTCCGAAAGAGATGCAACATATTCTGCAAATGCTTCTGAATTGGCGATTAATTCATTTATTACTTCGCGGGTGATACCTTCGCTTTGTCCGTATCTGTTTGTGCTGAGCTTTGTTTCAGCAACAACGGCTTGCCAGAACTCCTGAACCGCCAGAATGTGCCTGAACGTTTTTAAAATGCTCGAAAAGCTCGATGGAACCTCGGCAACAAGTGTTTCTGATGGTTTGTTTTCAAGCCATTGGGCCAGCGTTTTATTCGCCCATAAATTGTACGCTGCATAGTTGGTCATTAATTTCTGTAAGCTCATCTTTTCTCGTTTTAAGATTATGCTGTAAAATTAAATGACGGGTATGACAAGGGTATGTCAGGGGTAAAAAAGAAAATTACATATATCTTGAAGCGTACTCCTTCATTGTGATTTTATGCGGCTCGAACTGGTCTTGCAGAATCTCTGATTTTATAATTCTATCCAAACGAAATGATCTGAAATCCTTTCTCAGCCTGCAAAAAGCAACTAATGTCCAGTCATCTTCAGGACTATTGTAAAGTGCGAAAGGTTCAATTATCCGCTCCGAAACCTGGCTCACTTTTGACCTGTAACTAATACTTATTAATTGATAATTCGTAAGAGCCAGTTGAATATCAATCAGCGAATCACTGCTGATTCTTCTTTGGAAATTCTTGCCGATATACATTCTTTCGGTTAATAATTCCGCCTTTCTTTTTGGTGAATTTTTAAGAACGGATTTGATTTTTAAAATTGCTTCGGTAAATTCCTTTATCAGGGAGGAATCCGTATTTTTTAAAATGATCTGCTCTGTTGTAATAAGCGCATATGCTTCCTTCTCGGTAAACATTACAGGCGGTAATTTATAGCCTTCCATAATGCTGTACCCTTTCCCTTCTTCGGTTACGACCGGAACCCCAGCGTCTTCCAGTGCACGGATATCGCGGTAAACCGTTCGCACGCTGATATTAAATTTCTTCGCTATTTCGGTAGAAGTAATCAAATGCTTCGAAAGCAACAGCGTTAGAATTGAGGCGAGACGGGAGAGGCGGGAAGTTTGGGAGTCATCCATCAGTAAGGGAGTGGACAGTTGTCAGTGGACAGTTGATAGTGAAGAATTAAGAGTGAAGAAATTAACAGTTGGAAATGTTAATCAGCATCAATGATCTTCTATTATTTCCGGCTTTTCAAAACATCATCTTGCGTAATTAAATTGCTGCTGCGGTAAGATAGAAATAGCTCCAAAAAGCGTTTCATAATCTGCAAGTTACTTTGTTCCGGTTAATTCGATATGAATGATGTGGTTTCCTTCATTTTTCTCGATCTTTAATTCACCGTCAGAAAGTCTTTTGATTTCGTAAAAGCCGCCGAGTGAATGTAATGCATTGGCCTTAAGACTATCAAATTCAACAAGTTCTAAAAGCCGGTTCCGGAAGATACACGCCAATTCCTAATCTTCCATCTTCCTGAATACTCCAGGTAGCAAAGTTTATCGTGTTTTTATATAAAAGTTCGACACCTCTTGGATCCTCACCAACAAAAAACCAAAAGGAACCATGATCTAAATGGAGATTCTTTTCTTCAGTAGAATCTATCTGATCAAACATATATTTACTTATAACCCAGGTGTAATCCTGGAGCCTTTTATTTGGTTTATGCCATTGTATACCAGAATCCTCCTCATATTTTTCACAAGAGAATGAAAACATTACACAGGAGATAAAAAAGAAAAAGACAACAATTTCTTCATGCCATTCATGTGATCTAATCATTAATCGTCTAATATAAAATTTTCCGCGAATTTCAATCTTTTGAAGGTCAATCGCTTTCCACTTTAGTGTAATTCGCATTCAACACTTAGAATTCAACCGCTGGGCGGCTGCGATTCAAAATAATAAATATCTCCCGCCAAAACCGCAATCACCACCCTCCCAAATCACCCATTCAACCGCCGGGCGGCCCCGATTTAGCATTCAACATTCAACATAAAAAATCACCCATCAAACCCGAAATGCCCAATCTCCCCGTAAATTCCAATTCAAAATTTAAAATACAAAATTCAAAATAACTATTCCTTCACCGCTTCCTCCAACAGCTGCTTCTGATACAACCCATAATAAATCCCCTGCTTATCCAGCAATTCCTGGTGACTTCCTTTCTCCACAACGGTTCCATGATCCAGGACAATGATCTCATCACAATGTTTTACCGTTGAAATCCGGTGCGCAATGATGATCGTCGTTCTGCCTTTCATTATCCTGCGCAGATTGTCAAGGATCTTTTCTTCTGTTTCGGTATCAACCGCGCTTAGAGAATCATCAAATATCAAAATAGACGGCTTTCTGACAATCGCACGTGCAATGGAGATTCTCTGCTTCTGCCCGCCCGAAAGCGTTAATCCTCTTTCCCCGATCTTCGTATCATAACCGTCCGGAAACGCAGCGATGGAATCATGGATCATCGAATCATCCGCCGCCTGTTTTATCCTTTCAGTTAGATCCGGAATAGTTTCAGCATGCTTTAAACCGAATGAAACATTGTTTCCGATCGTTTCCGAAAAAAGGAAAACCTCCTGAGGAACATAACCGATCGAGCTTCTCAGACTGTTCAGGTTGATGTCCTTTATCTCCTTTCCATCAATTAAAATCTTGCCCGAATCAACATCATACATGCGCGTTACAAGCGAGGCAATGGTTGATTTTCCGGAGCCTGTTCGTCCTACAATAGCAAGCGATTTCCCTGGCTGAATGCTGAAAGTAACATCGTTCAAGGCATGAATTCCACTGTCGGGATATACAAAGCTGACATGCTCAAAAGTAACTGCCCCATGAAGATCAGCTGGTGCGGAATGTTGATTATGGATATCTGGCTGAATGCTTAAAAATTCATCAATCCTGATCTGGGAAGCCGCCGCTCTTTGCACGATGGATGTCACCCAGCCAATGGAAGCAACCGGCCACGTTAGCGTTCCCACATACACTATAAATTCGGCAATGGTTCCCGTTGTGATTTCCCCGGTAAAAACTTTCTGTCCTCCAACATAAATCGTGATCAGAGTGCTTAAACCGATCAGCAGAATGATCATCGGGAAAAATAACGCGTTGATTTTCAGCAAAGAAACATTCCGTTTCAGGTAAACATCCGATTCTTCTTCAAATCTGCCGATCACATTATCTTCCCTGTTGTATGCCTTTACCACACGAATTCCCGAAAATGTTTCCTGAACAAAAGATGAAATAGACGAAAGTTGCCGCTGGACCGCCTCGCTCCTTTGAATCACTTTGCTATTAATAAAGTAGATGGAAAACGCAAGGATCGGCAACGGAGCAAGCACATATAAGGTAAGCTCGACGTTGATGAGTAGCATCTTAATCGTTATGAGCGCAAAAAGCGTCAATGTGCCAATTGCATACATGATCGCTGGCCCGACGTACATCCGCACCTGGCTTACATCTTCGCTGATCCGGGCCATAAGATCCCCGGTTTTGTTTTTCTTGTAAAATGCCAGGTCGAGCTTTTGGTAATGGGCAAAAATGTCATTCTTAAGGTCGTATTCTATCAGCCGCGACATCACAATGATCGTTTGTCGCATGAAAAACATGAACAGGCCTTTAAGAAGCGCAGCGGCAATGACGATCAAACCGAAGACAAGCAGGATCTTAAAAAACTTTCCGGCCATTTCAGGTTCGAGACTGGAGCCTTTATAGAGGGAATGGACATTTACACCTTCGGCAACGAGGTCGATCCCTTCACGGAGAATTTCGGCAGGATAGATCGCAAATACGTTGGAAATAGTTATGAACAGTGTTCCAAGAAGCAGCCGCGTCCGGTACCTGTAGAGATATTTGTTGAGGGATTTTAAAGATTTCATCGCTGTCCCATGGGGACCAAATTTGCCGGGTTATTAAAATCGTCTACTTTTGTGGCCCCGCTTTGCTGTCGCGGATATTTCGGCAGGGCAAAAATATTAAAAAATATCCGCATAATATCCAGCGAATCATCTCAAATCAAACTATAATGCCGACAACAACAGAACTTACAGCAACTGTGAGTAACGATGTGAAACCGGTGATCGAAAGCATGCAGGCCGGAGGTCACGAACAGGTTGCACATTTTTATGATGCAGAAACCGGGCTGCGGGCAATCGTGGCCATTCACAACACATATCTTGGTCCTGCACTCGGCGGAACCCGCATGTGGAACTACAGTAACGAGAATGAAGCACTGACCGACGTGCTGCGTCTTTCACGCGGAATGACTTACAAAGCGGCTATCACCGGACTTAATCTTGGTGGCGGTAAAGCGGTCATTATAGGCGATGCCAAAACACAGAAAACGGAAGCCCTGATGCGCCGTTTCGGTAAGTTCGTGAACGGACTCGGTGGAAGATACATCACTGCAGAAGACGTTAACATCGGAACCCGTGACATGGAGTACATCGCCATGGAAACCGAATACGTAACCGGTTTACCCGAGTCAATGGGCGGCGGCGGAGATCCTTCGCCGGTTACTGCTTACGGCGTTTACCTGGGAATGAAAGCTTCGGCGAAAGAAGTTTTTGGAAATGACAGCCTCAACGGGAAAAAGGTTCTTGTGCAGGGTGTTGGCAAAGTAGGCCAAAGCCTGGTGAATTACCTGGTGAAAGAAGGCGCGATCGTTCACATTAACGATATCAGTACTGAGAATGTCAAACTTGTTACATCCGCGAACCCATCAGTAAAATTTGCCGATGCAGCAACTATGTTCGACCTGGACATCGACATTTACGCTCCATGTGCCTTAGGCGCGAGCGTGAACGACGATTCTTTGTCACGTTTAAAATGCAGCATTATTTCAGGCGCCGCTAATAACCAGCTTGCGGATGAAATGATTCACGGAAGAATGTGTAATGCCAAAGGAATTCTTTACGCGCCGGATTTTCTTATCAATGCAGGCGGACTTATAAATGTTTCCGAAGAGCTGGGCACTTACAACCGTGAGCGCGCCATGACGAAAACAGAACATATTTATCACGCCGCCCTCAATGTTTTTAATATTGCCAAAGAACAGAACATCCCGACGATTGAAGCTGCAAAACGAATTGCGGAGAAAAGAATTGAGGAAGTAGGAAGAATTAAATTATCATGGTAAATAGTATTAAGTACAGAGTACTAAGTATTAAGACAAATTCCCCATGAGTGTAAATTCTCCTCCGAAAGTCTTAATACGTATTACGTAGTACTTAATACCAAAATAAAATGGCCAGCAGAAGACATAATTATGAGAGGATTGATATACGTAACGCGAGATGTTCCTAGCAACTGTAAACTAATCCTCCGAAAGTCTTAATACGTATTGCTTGCTATTTAATACCAATTTTAACTCATTCCCCGAAAGTCGTAATACGTTGTACGTAGTACTTAATACTAAAAAAAATGCTCAACAGAAGGCACATACGTGAGAAAGTAATGAAGGCATTGTACGCCTGGTTTCAATCTGAGAACAACCAGGTTGTTGTTGGCGAAAAGGAGCTTTTTCACAGTATTGATAAGGTATACGAGATCTATCTCTACTATCTGGCGATCGTGCCGGCACTGCATCATTTTGCGGGAAATCTTATCGAGGAAAAGAAGCTGAAACGGCTTCCCACGGCTGAAGATCTGAATCCTAAAACCAACTTCCTGAATAACCGGGTAGTTGGTTTTATTTCGGATAATGATGAGCTGTCCCGCAAAACAACGAAGAGCAAAATCAATTGGGATTCGGAGCAGGAACTGGTCAAGAAGATCTATTACCAGTTTAAGGATACAGCTGAATTCAGGAAATACCTCGAATTACCGGCACCTGATTTTGAAGACGATAAGGAGATCATTCTCCATATCTATGAGCAATTTATTTTTCCTTCGGAAGGCATCCGGACTTTGCTCGAAGAACGAAGCATTTACTGGCTGGATGATGTGGAGCTGATGCAGACCGGTGTTTTAAAAACCATCAAAGGACTGAAAGAAACGCAGCCGGAATTCCCGTTGCTTCCTTTACATAAAGAAGCAGATGAAGACCGTCAGTTTGCCACCGATCTTTTCCGCAGAACTATTGCCCACAGCGAAGAATTCGAGAAGGAGATCGCCTCAAGAACCCAGAACTGGGAGATTGAAAGGGTTGCCAAAATGGATATTATCCTGATGAAAATGGCGATCTGCGAGCTGACTTTATTTTCATCCATTCCTGTAAAGGTTACCCTCGACGAATACATCGAGCTATCAAAAGATTACAGCAGTCCCCAAAGCAAAACGTTTATCAACGGGATACTTGATAAGATGGTGGTGGATTATAAGCGGGATAAAAAGATACAGAAGGCGGGACGAGGACTTGTTGAATGAATAATTGATAATGGAGAATTGAGAATGAGGATCGCTTTCGTTAACAGAATCTGGCACTTACCGGAGGTAACCTCTGTTTACTCCCAAATATTTAAGACATTATAAGTTCAAAAAAAACTCTGTGGAAACTCTGTGAAACCTCGTTTTCTTAACTCTGTGGTTAAATTTAAAATGTCTGGTGGTTACGATAATTGAACTGCATCCAGAAAAACCCCGCAGGCCATTTCAAGTTCTTCCATTGTAATCGTCAGCGGCGGACTGATCCTCAAACAATTATCAGCAAATAGAAACCAGTCTGTAATCAAACCTTTTTCGTAGCAGATTTCCATCACCTTCATCGCTATTTGCGCATTTTCAAAAACTACGGCCAGCAACAATCCTTTGCCGTTTATTTTTAAAATGGAAGGATGAACCAACGTCTTTCGGATCAGCTCTTCCTTCTCTCCTACCTGTTCGATCAGCTTTTCATCAAGAATTACATTCAGATTCGCAAGTGCCGCGGCGCAACAAACTGCATTGCCACCAAATGTGGAAATGTGTCCAAGAACCGGATCAATCGTCAGGGTTTGCATATGTTCCCGGGACGCGATAAACGCACCTATGGGCAATCCGCCGCCCATCCCTTTGGCAATCAGCAAGATATCCGGAACAACGCCTGCATGTTCAAATGCAAAAAATTTTCCGGTGCGGCCGAAGCCTGACTGGATCTCATCTAAAATCAACAATGTACCGGTGGCGCTGCATTTTTCACGCAATGCCCTTAACCAATCATAATCAGGAACAATCGCTCCCGCTTCCCCCTGGAAAGTTTCAACGATCACACAAGCGGTTGCTTCCGAAATACTTTCCAGTGAAGCAAAATCATTAAAGTCAACAATGCTTACACCGGGCAGCAGCGGCCTGAATGCCTGTTTAAAAAATTCGTTTCCCATCACGCTCAATGCGCCTTGGGTACTTCCATGATAAGCATTACGAAAAGTAACCGTCCCTGAACGGCCAGTTATCCTCTTTGCCAGCTTTAATGCACCTTCCGTCGCTTCTGCGCCCGAATTCACAAAATAAACCGCATTGAGATTTCGCGGAAGGATTTCGGCAAGCTTTGTCGCCAGCTTTACCTGTGGGCTTTGCACGAATTCTCCGTAAACCATCACGTGCAGGTAATGGTCAAGCTGATCTTTGATCGCAGCAATTACTTTGGGATGCCGATGGCCGGTACTGCTGACCGAGATCCCCGAAATAAAATCGATGTAACGCTTTCCGTAGACGTCATAAATAAATATGCCTTCTGCCCGCTCGACCTCCAGCATTGGCGGCGAAGGAGAAGTCTGGGCAACATGTTTTAAAAACAGGCTCCGCAACGGCAAGCTTCCGAAATCCGTCATTTCAGGCTGAATAAGCTTTAATGACGATCTGAATTAATATGGATGGACCGAAGCCAGTGAGCCGGCGGTTGGACGAATGCTTAATACCGGGAGTGATGAGTGATTTACCAGCTGTTGCGCATAAGGTCCCATGAAAAAGCCCGTTGAATTTACTTCCTGCTCATTCATGATGATGATCAGATCAGCATTTTTCTCTTTAGCGTAATCCATTGTTGCTGTAGCAATGTTGGAGCAGAACAGGGTGGTCATAGTGTATCTTACCTCTTTCTCTTTGCAGAAATCCTCCACCTGCTTCATTTTCATCCTGAATTTAGCGTTTATGTCCTCGTCCTGGTGATCATGTGAGCGGAGGCCACAGATATGCAGTTCCGCATCGTATGTCTTAGCCATTCTCACAGACAGGCTAAGCTTTTCGCGGGAATGGAATGAATTATCGATCGGGATGATAATATTTTTGAACCCGATCCTGTTTGCCGAACGTTGAACAGATAACACCGGGCAGGCTGCTTCAGAAACGATCCTGAAGGCGTTGCTTCCCATAAAAAACTCTTTCAGGCCGGTTACACCGTGCGTTCCAAGGATGATTATATCCGCATCGATCTCTTCGGCAATGCGAACAACTTCTTCGCGGATACGGCCTGAGGTGATCAATGTATTAACCTTAACTCCTGACTTCTCCCTGACTTCCGCAGCAATCTGGGACAATCGTGAGCCGATCGCTCCGGATAACTTCGCATTCTGGGATTCGTCAACATTTGCTTCCGGAAGATTTACACGAAAAGCGAATGTGGATACGACGTGCAGTAATGTTATCTCCGCATCGAGCAATTTTGCCATAAAAACAGCATGTTCCAGCGCCAGGTCGGCGGTTTCGGAAAAATCAGTCGGTATAAGGATTTTCTTGAAGTCGAGTGGCATAATACAGCAATGATTAGAAGTAGAAATTGCGGTGCAGACAAACCTAACGCATTTCATCGCAATTCACAAAATAAGAAATCGCAGTAAACTTGCACTTAACCGCAATTTTTGTTTTCAACATCCGGTGACTAAAGGATTTTTTTCAGACCTAAGCTTCCTTTATTTACTTTGGATTCCGGAAAAACCCATCATTTTGACAACCATCCCAAGCTCCGAACTCGTCATTAATCCAGACGGAAGCATCTTTCATCTGCACTTAAAACCAGAACAGCTGGCCGATACCGTTATTGTGGTTGGCGACCAGGGAAGGGTAAATTCCATTTCGGCTCATTTTGAAATCATCGAGCACAAGGTTCAGAACCGGGAATTTGTCACACATACAGGAATGTATAAGGGAAAAAGAATTTCTGCTGTTTCCACCGGCATCGGGACAGATAACATCGATATCGTGATCAATGAGCTGGACGCACTGGTGAATATTGACCTGCAAACGCGTACCATCAAAAAAGAACACAAGTCACTTGATATTATCCGTATAGGCACTTCGGGAACACTTGTCGCGGAGATCCCGGTTGATTCTGTGGTAGCCAGTACCCATGGTCTCGGATTCGACGGTTTGCTGCATTTTTACCGGTTTTCGGAAAATGAGCGTGAAGCAGTTCTGCTTGACTCAATTACCCGGCAATTACATCTTCCTGCAGAGCTTAACCGTCCTTACCTGGTAGAAGCTGATCCCGAATTATTCAAACTTTTAAGCAGGGATTTTTACACAGGAATAACGGCAACGGCGTGCGGTTTTTACGGGCCGCAGGGCAGAACCCTGAGATTGGAACCGGCTGTTGCAGATCTGAATGAGCGGATGATGCAATTTAAGGATCATCATTTCAGGATCACCAATTTTGAAATGGAAACTTCAGCGCTTTACGGCCTTTCGCGTCTTTTGGGACATCGTGCCTGTACTGTTTGTGCGATCATTGCCAACCGGGCCACACTTCAGTACAGTAAAGATTATAAACCGGTAATGGAGAACTTAATAAAATCTGTTCTTGACCGTTTAAGTGCTCAATGAACCCACCTGAAGAAAAAGAATTAAAGGCGATGATCCAGTTGCTTGAAGATCCGGATGATATGATCTTTGAGCAGATCCGCGATCATTTGCTTTCACTTGGAAATGTTGTGATTCCGGCGCTCGAAAGTGTCTGGGAAAACACGTTTAATAATGTTTTACAGACGAGAATTGAAGATATTATCCAGACCATTCAGTTTTCCAGTGTTCGTGATGAGTTGAAACGCTGGGCCGAAAACGGAGGAACTGACCTGCTCGCGGGAACATTATTTATTTCGCGGTACCAGTATCCGGATATGGATGAAGATGCGGTGAGAAGGCAGATTGAGCTGATAAGGAAAGACGTATGGCTGGAAATAAATCCCAATCTTACAGCTTACGAAAAGGTGCGTGTGATAAATCACATCCTTTTTGAAGTCTATAATTTTACCGGAAACACAAGCAATTACCACGCTCCTCAGAATTCGTATATCAATAATGTGCTGGAAAGCAAAAGGGGAAATCCCCTGTTGTTAAGCATCCTTTATTCTGTAATTGCCCAGGGACTTAACATTCCGATTTACGGGGTTAATCTTCCGGAGCATTTTATTCTCGCCTATCGCGATGAATTTTCGGGCCCAGCCGAAGAAGGTGAAGAGGAGCCGATTTTATTTTATATCAATCCTTTCAGCAGAGGAGCGGTTTTCAGCCGAAGGGAAGTTGACACTTTTTTAAAGCAGCTGAAGCTTGAGCCCAACCGCATTTATTATGAAAGCTGCTCCAACATCGCAATTGTAACCAGGCAACTACGTAACCTTATTTTTGCTTACGAAAAACTAGGGTATCCAAATAAGGTTGAGGATTTAAAGCAATTGCTGGATATACTTTTGAAGGTAGATAGCTGAGAGTTTAAGGTTTATAGTTCACAGTCTGCGTTTTTCTTAGGAACATGTTTGTAGTTACAGGTTAGCATCGTGTAACCAGTTAGGGTTTGCAATTCGAATTTTTCTTAGAAATATGTTTTAGAATTTATGCTTATCCGACCGCAATAGCCCCTCCTTCCGATATCCCAACTATAACCTGTAAAGCCTAAACTGCAAACTTTCATTCAATTTTTTCTTTTCACCGCTTTCGGCAACCGTATTTTCTTTCCGTTCCTGTTCTTCCTGATTTTTGGAGGTTTTGCAACATCCGCCGGAATTTCCTTAACTGTCCAGCTCCAGCCATTTTGAATTGATAGTTTCCGGTAAAGCTGCAGCGACCCGTCTTTTAACGCCGACACAGGAGCAATGACCAGCGTGAGCAGCTCCGTTCCCATAGTCGTGTAGCCAAACTGTGTAAAATCCTTTAAAGCATAGGTAATCCTTTCCGGAACTCGTTTTCGCCTTACCTCGATCTGGATGCTATCCCTGGTTATATGAATGATCGAACCACGTCGGGGAAGCAGAGTCGTGTCGCCACTAAGCCTGAAAATTATTCCGTTTCTTTCTTTAAATACAGGTTTGCGTTTACGTTTAGGATTGCTGAATTCGATCCTGTAACGCGTTTCGCTGTTTTGTTTCAGAAGCCTTTGAGGATTTTCCAGCACATAACCATACGTCTCGCTGTACAGTATTTCGTATTGCTGCTGATCATCAATGTCGGGCAGGCGGAAAACAATGATGCTGTCGTTCGCTTCAAGGATAAAGCATTCCAGCTCTCCACCGTTGCGCAGAAAAATCTGATCCTGTGATATTCCTTCCATGCAAAGGAATAACGAGGAGAAAAAGACAAATGCCCTTAACAGCATATCCGCAAAGGTATTTTAAGCTGTTGAACTGCAACGCACATCGGTTTCAGATTTATTATTCATCCTGTGAGTAAAAATCTCTAGGTTTGAAAATGCAAAAGGCGGCTCAAACAGTAACGAAACCTCAGAAAGTATATTGGTCTGGCGTTGAGTTCACATATTTACCGGAAGCTCCGGATTTTGGGAAGCTTGCGGGCGGTTTTGTGTATGGATTTGTAAAAGCCTTTGATGCAAAACAGGCGTTAAAGAAATTTACTTACGAATTACGAAAACAGTTCGGCGTGGAGGTACGGGAGGTTGAATTTGTTTCGCTGTATGATGAAAAAACGAAATGGGAAACGGAAAAGGAAACCAGAGAATACCTGCGATTGTACAGGCAGGCCGAAACTTCGGGAAACGTTGTATTTGATGCTTTTCATTCTTATGAGAAAGAATTCTGATACAAGAGAAATAGTTTACAGTTTAGGGTTTACAGTGATAGTTCCCAGGGAATAGTGGATTTCACTGTTAGATAGATATAGCATGCTGATTTCCACAAAGCTTCTACAAAAAATAGTGTCATAGAATTCACGCGAAAGCAAAATCATCAATTGTCAATCGTCAATTGTCAATCGTTTTCTATCTTTCACAGAATTAATGACCACAAATCTCATCATCGAACCGCGACGTGTTCAGCAAAAGCTGCAGCGCATGGCGCTTGAAATCCGTGAAAGGAATTCAGGACAAACTATCTTCCTTGCCGGTATCGACAAAAGCGGCTTCGAGGTAGCTAAAATGATCGCCGGATATTTAAAAGGATTTTCCGGTGAAGATTTTCCGGTTTATAACATCAGCATCAACAAACAGGAGCCTCTTAAAAGTGAAGTAAAGACGGATCTTCCGGTGGAGAAGCTTGCAGATGCAACGTTGGTCATCATCGATGATGTTCAGAATTCCGGCAGGACAATGATGTATTGCATCAGGCATTTTCTGCAGTTTCCTTTGCGTTCGGTTCAAACCTGTGTGCTGGTTGACCGGCTGCATAACGATTTTCCCGTTAAATCGGATTATGTGGGCATTTCACTTTCTACCACTTTACAGGAGCACGTAACTGTTGATGTAAATCTGGATGAGGTGAATATTTATATGACTTGACAGACTTCTGTTACCCTGCGGTCGGCGATTAATCAGAAAAATTCTGCTTTGCAACCTCCTCTGCCAGCTCATCTGTTTTAATTTCAAGCCCTTCCACCCACCATTCAATTTTCCGGAAATACGGTTCCCGTTCTTTCCATAAATCTTCAAGTATTTCATTAACAGGCTTGGACTGATCTGATATCAACGGCCGCATATCGAATCCGGCGCCCTGTTTAATTCTCACTTCAAGTGCTTTTAACGGCATATTTATAAACATGCAGGTGCCGTTCGCCTGCATCCATTCAAGGTTATCATTAAAACAGGGCGTGCCTCCACCGCAGGACACAATACAATTCATCGAAAGATCCATATCTCTCAGGGTTTCTGATTCAATCGTTCTGAAACACGCTTCGCCGTTTTCCCTGATCATAGTAGCGGCCGACTTTCCATGAAAACGCAGAATATAGTCGTCCAGATCGTAGAATTTCCACTTCAGCTTTGCAGCCAGCTTCCTGCCCGTGGTCGACTTTCCGCTTCCCGGCATTCCACAAATGAAAAGTGTTGATGCCATTGTGATTTTTTCTATTTTTGCCCGAATTAAGCCCAGGTGGTGAAATTGGTAGACACGCTACTTTGAGGGGGTAGTGACCGTTCGGTTGTGCAAGTTCGAGTCTTGTTCTGGGCACCAAATAAAGGTCGGATAATTTTCCGGCCTTTTATTTTTTATAGTCCTCGTTAAGGCGTTTTAACATATCAGATGTGATATCAAGCGTGCTGTCGGCGTACCAAACCTGCCCGCCTTTCGCGTAGGAAAGCACATAGGTGAATTTGTTCTTCTTCGCATATTCATCCATAAATCCATGCACGTTATCAAAAATACGCTTGGTAACAGCGGCTTCATTGTCTGCAAGCTGGTTGCTTAATGTTTGCTCCAGCTGTTGCAGCTCCTGCTGTTGCTGACCCAGCTTTGCCTCGCGGGATTCTTTTTCAGTAATCGTGAGAAACTGCGCTCTTGCCTGAAACTCTTCCACATCTTTCTGAAACTTCTTTTGTTTTGAAGCAAACTGATCTTCCGCGTTTTTCATGTCCGCCTCCATTTTTGCTTTTTCATCTTTCACCATCTGGTAATTGGCCATAAGGCTATCGGAATTAAAATAAGCAATCCGCAGATTTCCGCTTGACGCAGCTACATTTGCGGCTACATCCGAAGTATCGGCTCCTTTCTTTCCCCTGAAATAAAGGGCAAACAGAACGACGACGGCAAGGGTAAGAACGATATTAAGAAGAAGATTTATATTTTTCATGCGCAGGTTTGAACGCGCAAATATAAGTTTTGGTATGATATGGAGGAGTACTCGGGAAAAGAGTGGTCAGGAAAGGAGCAGCCGGTTAAGGAGTCTGCCCTTATGGCCCTCCCGCTACTATTTTCCCCCAACATATCGTAAACCGTAAATCGTATATCGTTAATCCAGATCACAACTCTCCTCCTCCAGCTCCACCTCTATCGTATAATGTGAAAACGGGTAATTCTTTAATATCTTTTTAATTTCCTTTTTTACATTCTGAATTTCTCTTATCGAATGAATATCCTTCAGCCTCACGTGTGTGGCATATACATGATGCTCTCCTTCCAGCGACCAGATATGTGTCTGATGAAGCGATGTTACGTGATCCAGTTTTAATATTTCAGACTTAATTTTTTCCGGGTCGATATCCTTCGGGACACCCTGGAGGAAAATAAATAAGGTTTCTTTTAAACGTTTAATTACATTAATAAATACATAACCGGTAATTAGTATCGAAAGAGCCGGATCAAGGTACTGGATGTCTTTAAACATCAGAACAACAGAAACGATCAGCACGGCCGCCCATCCTAAAACATCCTCTATTAAATGCCAGCTTACAACACGCTCATTCATCGATTTTCCGCTGCTTAAACGCCACGCGGCATATCCATTCACGGCAATGCCGATAATTGCAAAAACAAACATTCCCTTTGCATCGGAATGCTCAGGGTGAATGATTCTCGAAATGGCTGCTGTAACCACATAAATGGATCCCGTAATTAAAACGATACTGTTAATCAGTGCACCTAATAGTGAAAAGCGCCGGTAGCCAAACGTAAAGGTTGAGCTCGCTTCTTTCTTTGACCGTTTATCCAGGTACCACGAAATCCCCAGGGAAACGCTATCACCCATATCGTGCAGCGCATCCGAAAGTATCGAGACGCTGTTAACAAACAATCCCCCGAAAATTTCAAGAATGGTAAATCCGAGATTAAGGAAGAAAGCTATCTTCAGGTTCTTTCCCGAATAATCATGTGCGTGATCATGATGTGAATGCCCTGAATGAGAATGATCGTGCGCCATTAGATTATGCAATTAAGACTAATTATTCTTTCTCATTCTGATTGATAATATCAAGAATAAACGCATCGTATTTATCCTTCATTGGAAGCTCATATTCAGTCTTTAACTGTTGCCTGAAGCTACTTACTTTTTGTTTGCTTTTGGGATTAAATCCTTCTTTTTCAACGCTCTCCCAATACAGACCAATTCCACGTTTTTGCCAGTTTGGAAAATCATTAAAATTAAATCCGTATTTAAATAAAAGTTCGTTCTTTTCCTTCGTGCTCAGTTTCTCGAGCTTTTTGGTCGCTTCGGTTTTTGAATTCTTATCTTGTCTTAGCTGCCAGTAACAATGAGCATTAAGAGCGTTCCTATGCGCATCTTCATTCCGCCAGCGGAAATAGTCAACGACTAAGCCCTTATTTGGTAAAACACTTAACCGGCAGTCAAAGGCTGCGATGTCTCCCAATAAAGACGTGAATTTCGCACTTGCCTCACCGGCCAGAATGGAATTGTACTTTCTGTGTTTCCTTGAAAATGCATTTTCATTAAAGTCAAACAGGAGCGAAATTTCATCACTTTCGGTAAATCCGAATATGACTTTAAATCCGCAGGACATTAAATGCTTTGTTGTTTCTACCATGTAATCCCTGAAGACTTCATCGAACGGCGCTTTGAACGTGTGGGTTTCTTTCGTCAAACGGGTAAAGCTTCTTCCGTCAATTCTTGCAACGACATACGATTCCGGTGCAACACAGACATCGTGAATCGTTTCGTAAACTCTTAACTTTTTGTCAAGGTCGTCAAACTTCATCCTGCCAATCTTTTATGATAAAACCATCGCTTCCAATTTCCACATAAAACAGTTCGTCGAAACCTTCAGAATAATCTGGTATTTCAAGTTTTTTGTATGATCCTCTGATCCCTTTTTCGGGGACATGCGCTTTTCCGGCCCTGTTATTATTTCTTTCAATCGCTTCGTCCACTTTGGATTGAAAATAATATCCTTTCACTTTAAATCCAGCTGTTTTCGACAATTTTATATAGCCCGATCTTTCCGCTTTTGTAAGATTTGTATTGTCGATAACAAAGCGTTGCTGCGTTTGCAGGCAGGTTTCCATGAACCGGTTGAGTTTATTCCTGGTGTTAAGCAAATCAAGTGATAGACTCAAATGGGTCCCGGAAAAGAATTGCCTGTAAAAAGAAGATTTACCTGTTGCCTGAATGCCACAGAAAATAATAGTTTCCACGATGCATCGATAAAATCATTAATGCATCACCGAAAACGCCCTGCTTACTCTATCATTTTCAGAAGCAATTTCAAGAAAATACAATCCATCACGTAAATCATTTACTTCCGGAATCTTTCCATCCATTACCGTACGGGCTAAAATTAATTTTCCCTGCAGATCGTAGATCTTTAAGTGTGCATCTGAAAAACCCGGATTTAATTTAATTCTCAGGAGATCACTGCAAGGGTTCGGATATAATTCCAGGCTTGCTGATGGAAGCATTTTCCCGACCGAAACATTATTCGGAGGATTATGGTTACCCGGACTCAGCGCGCCTTCTGCAGGCATATTGCTGCTCACTTCCAGCGGATCGAAAGTGCCGTTATCCGTGACATCGCCGTTGTACCATGCAGCCAGGGAAAAGGCCGTCGTATTCGAATAAAACCTGGACGCTGCATCCGGAGTTCCTGCAGATTGTGTCAATGAAACTCCGCCGTAAATATGAGCTGTTTCGTCGCCGTTATTCCATCCGACCGCATCCTGCATAACGGCACCAGTGGGCAGATCCAGCACACCATCGTTATTGGTATCATAGTCAACTCCCGAAAGAATCGGCAGCGGACTGAAAAGCACCACGAATGAGGTATTCCCGTTTTCAAGAATTCCCCCGGGAATGCCAAAAGAAAGCGTGTCTTTAACCGTTGTTGCAGCATTCACGATCGGATAACCCAATGTGCTGCAAATAAGAATTAATCCGTTACTTCCGATCGTCACATGATTTAATGGGATCACAAGATCAGAATTTCCCGCAGAAGCAGAATCCCCTTCAAATACCACGACATAGATATTATTTAAAGTGGTTCCCGGAGTTCCTCTTAATTCAATGAATTCGAACGGATCATCAGAGCCTGGAGGATTTACATACACCTCGTTTAACAGAAGCTGAGCTGATAAAGGCTGAGCTGAAAAGATCAATGCAATAGCAAGAGCCTGGAAAGCGCTGCCTAAAAACGTTTTATTCATATGATTTTTAACGGGTAATTGAGATCCTGCCCTGCAATGTTTCGTAATAGTCCTTTTTCAGATAATAATTAAGGACATAATAGTAAACATCATTCGGCATTAATACGCCATTTACTTTGCCATCCCAGCTGAAATCGAGAGTTGATGAAGTGTACACCGTTTCTCCCCAACGATTGTAAATAGCGACATTTCCTTCTGTCACCGTTTCGGTATGATAAGGACGGAATTCATCATTTAATCCATCATCGTTGGGTGTAAATGCGGAAGGAACATACATCGTCTGCGGGATCACTTCCCTCAGGGTAAAATGTGCAATAAGTGTGTCTGAAGTATCTACCACGCAGCCATTGATATTCGACGACGAGTCGGCTTCCAGCGTTAATGTGTCCAGCTCCCAGTATCCGAACAGGTATTCATCCGCAGAAATTGCTTCCGTAGCAACCGCCTGTCCCGGGAAATACTCAAATGTTCTTGGATAATAGTTGAGAAGCTCACCATTAATTTTCACTTTCCCGGCATTTTCTGGTTCCACTACTACCGTCAGAAACCAGGTTTGAACCGGTTTGAAATGGGCAACGATGGTATCCGGGGTATCCACAACGAATGAGACGTTGGGATTCAAATTATCGGGCGTAAAGGAATGAAATGAACTTGTGTATTCCACAAATTCATAATTCACAGCCGGGGTTGCAGAAATGCTAACCGGGAAAGCTTCGTTGTAAACCTGGTCGTACGGATATCCTGCAGGCGAAATTCCATTCACTGAAATAGTTCCCGAATTTGGAGGTGAAATAATATAAACGATCTCATGCGTTTCAATGAGCCTGAAATGCGCCACGATACTGTCGGATTCAGTTATCATGAAGCTATTTATCGCAGTGGTGCTGTCGACATTCAGATCGGAATGAAAAACTTCCCAGTACCAGAACTCATAAAGAGCTGAAGCGGGAGTTGCTATAATATCACCTTCAATACCGCCGAAATAAGTTCCCGACCATGGATAATTCGGGATATTAAGCTCATTAAATTTTACAGTGCCGCTGCCAGCGGGTTCCACATTGAAAGCAAGCTGGAATGGCCCTTCAACATCATAACAATCCTCAATTCCTGTTTCTTCAATAAATACACATCTTCCCTCGAGTTGCTCATACATATGATCAAGATGGGATTGCCATTCAGCCATTGTTCCGCCCCAACGGGCAATCTGCTGTGGCATTTCAGGGGTAATATGATTGACAATGCTGTCGAGGTGAGCAATTGCATACTCGCAGCTTAAATAAGTGTTAATCAATTCCGCGTACCGGTTAACATATCTCTGTTTAAAATCTTCATTTTCGAAGAACTTCGTGAAAATGTTAAGATGCCCCATATCAGGCCCATCGTTTACAAAATCATCATCAAGATCGCACGGGTTAGCTGTAAATGTGGTAGTTGGCCAGCCAGCGAAATTCTCGCCGAGGTCAAATACATTGTCCATATCCCAAAGCGCGTATTTCCATTTAACAGCTGGCGTTCCTCTTCCGCGCCACCACATGGTATTCCAGGAGATCCAATCACTGTTCACACTCCAGGTATTCAGAACGATGTAATCGATAATGCTTGCAACATCTATCCTGGCGCTTGCTGCAGCATAATTTGCAGGAATGCTGAGATCGTTGGCCATGATGTAGGCATAAAGGTCATTCCAGTCTGCATCGCTTCCATAACGCACATCAAGCCCGCCCCAATAAGAAAGCATATCAAGATCTTCCTCTTTTTGCTGGTGATAAAAATCAGTATAATCAGGATCATTTACTTTTTCCCTGAGTTCATACAATCCCCAATACTGGCCGTTGATATAGAGTGCGCAATGATCGTTTGACCTCAAGTCAACGTTGAGATGGGCCTTCTCCGCAAGAGATTGAATAAATGCATCCCTGAGATGACATCCCGGGTTATTCTGGAAAGGATAATTGTCGGAAGCTGCAGCTTTTAATATTACCCTTTGAAATTCGGCTCTCGGCTTTGTTGGAAAGATCTGGTAATCCATTTTATCATCGTAACCGTACTGATCACGGACGACAAAGTCAAATCCTTTCTGATCGTATGCCCAGCTGTCATTCCCATGGTGATCAGATTCTCCGAAGGACTCAAACTGTAAGGTTCCGGTTGATGTAAAATATTCGAAAGACGAAGTCATCCCATCGTAGCCCCAGCCGTTAAACAAATTGTCATAATCTTCGCCTGAAACAGAAACGATAGGGATCGTGTGGTTTACTCCTATCAGGTATGAATTTGTTTCTGTAAAACCTGCAGAGAAAGCAGGATCTGAAGGAAACGAACGTGCCCGTATAACAGTGGAAGTGGCGACATTTATTGGGCCTGCATAAGCAGTGGAAGTAGCCAGAGGTTCAGAGCCATCTGTCGTATACCGGATCGTTGAGCCGGCATCGGCAGAGGTTATTGAAATATTTGTAGCACCAGGGTAGATTCCCGGCGCCTGGGCGAAAACAGGCGTAGGAGCATAATCTGTATAGCCTGTTGAATTTGGAGTTCCCGGCGTTGGTGTTGTGATGAGCTTCCACGTGCCGGTTCCGTTTGGAATACGTCCGCGGGAATCTCCTTCCAGGTTTGGACTGATCGTATACGAATCGATTGTAACGCCTGTTGGATCAGTTAAAAGAACTGTTTCGTTGTTAGTCTGAGTTAATTTAAAATTTGTGTGAAAACTGAGCCCGCCTGAAACATCGCGGCCTGAAGCCCAGAAAAGAAGAGCTCCGCCGGCTGCTATATTTGTAGCTGCAGGAATCTGCCATTTCAGTGGATTCGCGGGATTGTCGCTAAGAAAATACCCGCCGATATCAACGGCAGAACCGCCAGCATTGTAAAGCTCCAGCCAATCTTCGTATTCACCATAATCATCCTGGCTTGTGCTGCGGTTAGCCCCTGAAACTTCGTTGATCACGATCTGTGACCGCACCAAAGCAGGGCTAAACATAAAAATCAACAACAGGAGGCGTAAAGCTTGTTGCATGGACGAATTTTAACGTATAGGCTTCAAAGTTAAGTAATTGTTTCCTCCTGTAAATGTTAAATTAAACTTTTCTTACCCGTTCAGAGATGAACTGCTCTTTCGGGATATTGGGCTGATTTAGAATCGCACTGCCGCATGAAAGCCCGGCCACATCTGAACCCGCGTATTATTGTACATCTTATCGGAAATCGTCCATGGAGCTATGGTACTGTCATCGCTGATATTTTCCTGGTTATTTTTATTGATTACATTTACGTTAAACGTTGGTCCTGCCGTTACTGCAAACTTCTTTGCGATCTGCCATGAAAATCCAAGATTTGCTTTATTCAGCAGGTTAACATAATCTGTCCAGAGCGCATTCTCATTTACATGCATCGCCACCAGGTCCAGGTTGATCCGCAACTTACCGGTATTTTTAAGATTCGTTCCAAAGCCGTAACCCCAGCCCCAATAGAAATTATCTGCGGGTTTCGCACCGATCAGGAAGATATTGTAAAATAACGGAGCCCCGGTTTTGAACTGGGCTCCTGCCTGAAAAGTTTCGTTGGACGTTAGCTCAAACGCCCGGTATCCGCCCTTCCGCACGATACTTAAAAATCCTATCGGTGTTCCTGATTCAAGGCTATCGGTATAGTTGATAAATCCGATCTGGGCACCCTTGAGTTTTTTGGCGACATTAATAAATCCGGATACCTGTGTTCCCTTAACATCACCTGCAGTATTGATGAACCCCGCAAACTGGGTTCCGTCGATATTTCCTCCTGCAACGTTCGCAAAACCCGCGAACTGTGCGCCTTGCATTTTTTTTCCGGCAACGTTCACAAATCCCGAAAACTGTGCTCCAACTACGGAGTCGTTGGCAATATTTGCAAAGCCCGAACCCTGCAATCCTTTAAAGTTGCCATTGCTGAGATTCATAAATCCGGCATTCTGCCAGCCGGTAAAAGTTCCGCTGGTAATATTTGCAAAACCTGCGAACTGGGAGCCTTCAACCGAATCACTTACGATGTTTGTAAAACCCGCCATCTGCACTCCTCTGACATCCTTCTGGTTTACATTACAGAATCCGGCCATCTGAACGCCTTGCATCTTTCCGCCGGTAACATTCGCAAAACCAGCCATCTGCGCACCGTGCATGTCCTTTTTCAGAACATTGGCAAAGCCTCCCATTTCAATTCCATTTAATCCCCCGGCATAACCTGCTACCAGGTTAACGGAAAACAGGTTGGTAGAATTTATATTTTCGAGTCCGTTAGTGCTGAGCGGAGGAAAAAATGAAAGCTGGAAAGGAAGCGTTTTGCCACAGGTATCAGCTGAAACCTGCGCAGATAAAAGTCCTGAGGAAAGAAGTGTAATGGAAAAGAGGAAAGATCGTAGCATGGATTTTTTGTTATTTGAATCCATGACGTTTAAGAAATGAGTTACCCCTATGGTAATTGATAATTAATAGTGAAGAATTGTGATTTTGGAACGTTTGGTTGAATTAAAAACGAAACCGGAAATTCAAATGATCCTTAAGTCATTCCCACTCACCTCTACCTGTCGTGCTTTCCGGAAAGCTATTTCCTACAGCCATTGCGAAAACTGCAAAGAGCAGCCCACTCACTATTACATTTGTCTCCATTTTAAAGCTCGATGGCAGATAATCCCGATGCACGCTGGTGAGGCGAATAATAAAAATTTCCAAAAGCCAGCCCAGATTCATTAATAAGGCCACCAAAAAAATTACCTTCAACTTCTGTCCATGCTTTTTAGAAAGTAAAACAAATGGCAGAAGGGTGTGCGCTGCCGTCATTGCCCAATAAGCAAATGCATATGGACCACTGGCGCGGTTTACAAAAGCTGAAGAATCCCGGGGTGGCGAAATAATCCAATTCACCAGCAAATAGGTCAGGCACAAGCAGGCATAGGAAATAATGGTCCACCTGACAACATTTACGGCATTCCGAACGGAAATTCTTTTAGAAAAATGACGCAATAATCCAATCAACAAAACGCTGATGAAGATTCCGTGTATAATGTAATTATTAATTAGTGAAAGAATATCGAATAGCGATTCCATTATTATCTCTATTAAAACCGGGGATAAATTAATAATTTAAAAGAGTTTTTATTTATTAGTTTTTGATTCGTTCACGCCAGCATTTATTAACAAGCATGTCAGGGTAAATTTTAAAAAAAGTGCCCGGCACCCCGTTATCGATAAAATATCCTCGTCCTGTAAACCTTTTCCATATCTTTTCGTCAGCCTTAAAATTTTTAAACAGCGCTTATGTCAAACCTTTCCCGCGCAGCATTTTTTGAAATTATTTCAGGAAAGCAGAAATCAGGTTCTCCCGACCATAACCCCTATGCAAACACCAGTACGCCGGTTTTCAGCAGCAGGGCGACAACCGGTTTGGATCCTTTCACCGGAACATTCGATCAGGATGCGTTGATCCATCTTTTGCGAAGGTCATTGTTCGGCGTAAGTAAAGCTGACCTGAACTTCTTCAACGGATTTTCGCTGGAACAGACGCTTGCACAGCTGCTTACACCTTCGCCGATGCCCGATCCGCCGGTAAACGCCTATAACAACGCCAGCTTTACAGATCCTGATGTTCTTCCCGGCGAAACGTGGATAAATGCTCCTTATGGTGCTCCGGGTTCAAATGCTAACGGGAAAAGACGGATCAGCTTTAAGCAATGGAGCGCCGGAACGTTGCTTAACCAGGGGTTGAGCCTTTCTGAAAAAATGTACCTCTTCCTGCACAATTTCGTTGCAACACAAACAAATATGATCGGTGATTCGCGGTATATGTACAAGCATCACGCATTACTGAAATCTTATGCGTTAGGAAATTACAAAGCACTGATCCGCGCTGTTACAACAGACCCGGGAATGCTGGTTTATCTCAATGGAAATACAAACAGCAACATAGCTCCAAACGAAAACTATGGTCGCGAGCTGCAGGAACTTTTCACCGTTGGAAGAGGAGAGGATTCGCTTTATACAGAAGATGATGTAATTGCCGCAGCAAGAGTTCTGACCGGGTGGCGGGAAAATGCTTTATCAATTTCTTCTTTCTTTAATTCCAATAAGCATGATACCGGTGACAAGCAATTTTCGGCGTTTTACAATAACACACTCATAAGCGGCCAAACCGGAAACAACGGCGCTCTGGAAACAGATCAGCTTATCGATATGATCTTTGCGCAGCAGGAAACAGCACGTTTTCTTGCCCGGAAGCTCTACAGGTTTTTCGTTTATTATGTGATCGATGAGCAGGTTGAAACCGATATCATTGCTCCTCTCGCTGACATCATCATTGAAAATAACTACGAATTAATTCCAGCACTTTCGGCATTGCTAAGAAGCGAGCATTTTTTCGATCCGCTTAACCGTGGTTGCTATATAAAAACTCCGGTCGATCATCTTATCGGGGTTTGCAGGCAATTTAACGTAAGCTTTCCCGATGCGTCCAACTTAAGTGATCAGTATAAAGCGTGGGGAACGCTTGCTTCTTCATTGTCTCTTCTGACAATGGATATTGGTGATCCACCAAATGTGGCCGGCTGGTCAGCGTTCAATGAAGATCCGCAGTTCCATGAGCTTTGGATCAACAGCAATACGTTACCGGGAAGAAACCAGTTTACAGACGCTATTTCATCGCAAAATGGAATTACTATGAATGGGGTAAACCTTAAAATTGATTTCCTCCAGTTTGCGTCCCAGCTTAATGATCCGTCTGACCCGAATTTGCTGATTGCGGAAAGTGCATTTTTATTAAGTCCGAATCCGATCGGTGACAGCCTGACAGCCTTTCTGAAAAGCATTTTGCTGTCCGGCCAGAGCGCTGATTATTACTGGACAAATGCCTGGCTGGATTACGTTGCTGATCCAACGCCGGTGAATGTTCAGGCCGTTGAAAGCCGCCTTCGCTCAATGTATATTTTTTTAATGGATATGGCTGAATACCAGCTTGTTTAACCTACTCTTATGAAACGCAGATCCTTTTTAAAAAGAGCATTGCCGGTAGCAAGCCTGCCTTATTTTATCAACGGACTTTCGATGAAAGCCTTCGGGAAAGAAAGCCTGTTTGAGCAGATGATGAGCGCATCGGCAGCAAATGACAAAGTGCTTGTCCTTGTTCAGCTTAACGGCGGAAATGATGGACTGAATACTGTGATCCCGCTTGATCAGTACAGTACATTATCTCAACTGAGGGGAAATATTCTGATACCCGAAAATCTGGTGCTGCCGCTGAATGGCTCGCTACAGACGGGGCTTCATCCGGCAATGACAGGTTTGAGGAATCTTTTTAATGCACAAAAGGCCGCCATCATCCAGGGTGTTAGCTATCCGAACCCGAGCTATTCGCATTTCCGTGCAACGGATATCTGGCTTACCGGGGCTGATTCGGATGAAAACCTTCCAAGCGGCTGGATAGGAAGATATCTCGATAATGAATATCCGGGGTATCCTACAGGTTATCCGAATATTGATAATCCGCATCCGCTGGCTTTACAGATCGGCAATGTGGCTTCAACGGCTTTGCAGGGACCGGCAGTAAATATGGGAATTGCAATTACCAGCTCAACGGATTTTTACCAGCTTACTTCGGGTATTTATGATCCTGCGCCTAATACGCCTGCTGGACATGAGCTGGAATTTATCAGGGAAACTTCTATTCAAACACAGCTTTATTCAACTGTAATTCGCGACGCGGCATTGTCACAGGCAAATCTTTCCGCGATGTATCCAACGGCCGGACAAAACAGTCTCGCCGATCAGTTGAAAATCGTTGCACAGTTAATTGGTGGCGGATTGCAGACCAAAATTTACATGGTTAACCTTGGTGGATTCGACACGCATGATGCACAGGTAAACGCGACTGGAGGAGTTGAGACAGGTCAGCATGCTGATCTTTTAAGGAAAGTATCGGAAGCGATTGAAGCCTTCCAGGATGACATTACGTTGATGGGTCAGCAGGATCGTGTTATCGGGATGACTTTTTCGGAATTCGGGCGCAGGATCGCTTCGAACGAAAGTCTTGGTACGGATCACGGTTCTTCGCTTCCTGTATTTTTATTTGGAACGAAGGTGAGCGGCGGATTGCTGGGCGAAAATCCACAGATCGTAATTGATGAGGAGGGTGATGGAAATCTGCCGATGCAGTTTGATTTCCGTTCGGTTTATTCATCTATTCTGCAAAACTGGTTTTGTGTACCTCAGGAAACGGTAACGTCCGTATTGCAACAGGATTTCCCTGTTTTACCATTATTCACAGAAAATTGCGGAATTACTTCAGTTGCAATTGTTAAGGAAGCGCCGGCCGCTATAAGGACATGGCCAAATCCGTCAACCGGATCTGCAACAGTTGAATTTAATACTTCCGGCGGAATGGTGGAAATAAAGGTTTTTGATATGCTGGGAAAAGAAAGGCAAACAATTACCAGCAAAAATTACAGCCAGGGAATTCAGCGCATTGATATTGAAACTTCCGGTCTTTCTTCCGGCACTTATTTTTTAAGAATGAGTGACGGGGGAAAATACCAGACGATTAAAATGACGGTGATTTAGGGAGAATTCCGGCCTTAATCTCACACAGCAGATCTCATATTGATTAACCGGATACATAGTGGAATTAATCCAAAGGAAACAACCAGGAAAAGGCCCACACGGAGATAATTCAGATTTCTCCACAATGTTGTTCGGTAAAGCAACCCGGTGGCCGTGTCATCGGAATTTGCTATTCTTTGAAATTCAATGATAGCTGGAGCGAAATAGCCGAGTGTCCAAACCCTGACAGCGAAATGGATCACGAATAACACAAGCAGCCAGTTTCTGACCGGATCGAGTTTCCAGCAGAATAAGATTGCCAGAATAAATGTGATTTCGTGAATTGAATGAAAAATGATCCAGAATACTTTAAAATCAAGCCCAGATTTTCCTTTAAACATCTGGAATGATTCCGGCGGATTTGCTGTCCAGCTGGGAACGATAACCGCTGTTTCGAATATCTGTGCCCCATTCATCAAAAAATAAACGAGCGTTGTGATTATAAGCCAGGTTTCTGCTCTTGAAATATAATTTGCAGTGAGATTGTTCATTTTCGTTTGGGTTTTAAGTATTCATTTCAGATTCTTTGTCACTTCATTCATTATATCCATAGTTGAAAGCATATATTTTTCAATTATTTTCAATTCATTTTCTGATAATGAAGAAATAAGATCTACCATCTTCGCCTGCAGATCTTCGAAAAGCCCACCGAGCAACTTTTGTTGATTTTCGTAGTTCGGAACAATTAGTACTTTTCTCCTGTCGTCTTTATCAAATGTCCGCTTCACGAGTTTTTTCTTTTCAAGCCGGTCAATAACACCGGTAACGGCACCTGTAGTTAGTCCGGTCAGGACTGATAGTTCACCTGCTGTCATCGCGCCCTTTCGGGTGAGAATTCCAAGATATTTATGGTCAGTTCCGGAAAGGCCGGCCTTTTTTGCGATTGCCTGGTGCATCAGGATCGTTGCATCCGAAAACCTTCTCCCAAGGTCGTTAATGGACGCGATCATTTTCGGATCTGAAGCTGCTGACATTTTATCTTACTTAATAAGTATCTTAGTAACAAAGATAAATATTAAAATGATTCCATCCAAGTTTGCTCGTATGAATTCGTCACCAGCTCCAGTAATTAAACTTTACAAATTCAATATGTACTTTCGGATCCCTTGCAGGACGCTGAAAGGATACAATAACTTTCTTATTGACCTTATCAACGAATGTCAGAACCTGCCAGGTCGTTTTTAATCGTTCAACTACGGCCTTTTCGAGTTCCGGCCTTTGGTTAACAATTGAATCTGTTGTTAAACTAACAACCGGCGTTGGATCAAACGTCAGCTCCTGAAACGGTTTCAGCGTGGAAGAAAGGGCAACAAGGCTATCGAGCGTGTAGTAGAATTCGTAGACATTTGAATATATAATTCCTGCAACAACGTCGGAATAATAATAAGGCTCGACAGGCTGCTTTACCGCGTTAATAAAAAGATACCTGGGAATTGTCCCGTTTAATGGCGTTCCGTCGGCAGAATATCTAAGTAACCCTGCGCTGGAATTAAAAAAATACCGTTCACTTACATTTATTGATTTATATGAAATGTTGTATTGTTCTTCTATAAAAATATAGTCCGATTTTGTTGTGTCGATCCTTTGAAGAAACGCCACCGATGCGCGGTTTTTAATGATTGTTTCAAACTGCCTTTTCTGATCGGGTGGTAATTTTTTCATGGTAATTCTGGTCAGCGAATCGATTTTAACCGAAAACTTCTGTGCTGTCAAAACAGGAGAAGTAAGCGCCAGGATAGCCAGTATAATAAGCAGTTTCATCAGATCATTGTATTGGACAGCAATGTTTTATAACGCATCACCCCGGAATTAAAATACTAAGTTAACCAATATCCGGCCGCTTTTCAGAATAGCAAAAACACGTGTCATTGGGACAGATATTCTCTGACCAATTTTCTGCGAAATCTGCGGGAGAAAATCCCAGATTAACTGCTAGCGCGAATTTGGTTCGGGTGACTCTGGAAGTGTATCATCAGAAAAATGAGTGATACCAATGGATACAAAGAATTCCTTTAACTGCGCATATTTCCCCGCACAGAATACTCCAGTGCCTTCTTCACCAAGATCCGATTTGGTGCTTAGACATTCAAAACATATTTCAATATAAGATAGTACGTCGCCAGAGGCCGTTTCAAATATGATCGCATTCCGTGGGAGGTGACAACCCAGGGTTATCTGATAAATGACGTCTGTTGTTGCATCGTAATTATAGTTGTAAAGAATATCGGTGAGCTGATTAATTTGTGGATTTGTAAGTTGAATATTATCAATGATTTTATCGCTCAGTATCTTACCATCTTCCATTGGGGTTCTTTCAAGTACTGAATTAAATGAAATGACTCTTATTTTATTGGATTGGCTAAAAGGATAAATGTTTTTCCTTTCTTTTTCAGATAATTTTCCATTATAAACACATTGCTGATTGTCGTTGTGATTGTCTGACGGGGACGATCCGGAATAAATGCCTAATGATTCCTCGCCTTCATAATCAATTTTTTCGGCCCAGTCATTAAAGCGAAAATCAACCAGAGTTCCTCTAATCGTTTTTGGGTCCGCTTCCATTTGTTTAAGCAATTTCCCTTCACGATCCATTATTTTGACTCCAACTTCCCGCTTATCTTCAATAGCTTCCCAGGTATCATAAATAAGATATCGGTTATAATATGTTTTATATGTTATGAAATTCAGATCCATGCCCTCATTTGATGAACCTCCACCACGAAAGTAAAATACATATTTCAGCAATTCAAAGTTACCGGAAGCTATATCGGGATACTGCTGCTCAACCCTCTTCTCGGTGCCTAGTCTGAAAATAGTATATGCATCAGAAGTATCACGGGCAAGGACTATTTTGTTTCCCTCCAAGGTAAAAAATGAAAAAACTTCCTGCTCGTTTGGCAGCACATAATTTTGTCCAAAACCCCTTAAACTAAAAATAAATGAAATAATAAGGATCTGAAATGAGAGCCAACGTTTCATGACATAAATTACTGTTAAAATTCAATTCAGGTATTAAATTAATTCCTATTTTGTTTTCCACTTAAATTTTTTTTCTTCGTCGCATTTAAAATTTTCGTCGGCAGAATTTGTAGTTAAAACTCTTACCTGATTTTTTTGACCAAGCCAATAGATTTTGGCATCACACATTTTATCTTCTTCAGAGCCGGGAAACCATAAAAAGCTTTCAATCGGCTGATACCAGGAACCGCGACTACCCGACGATTGCGATGAATTTGAATAGATGCTCACAGTTTTCCAGTTTCCGCCTTCAGCCGATAAAAGGATAAGCTCCTGTTTTCCATCCATATTTATATCAGCAGAGGCTAACCCTTCCAACTCTGCTTCAATCACAATCGCCGGAAATGCACCTCCAGGAAAATTAATAGTGCTCTGACATTCAAATGGGGGATCGCCGTTTTCTTTGCATTTTTCAGTAATGGTCAGCTGATACCCTTTTCCATCAAGATTTACTGATTGGGTGTCGTTAAAAGATGTTGTAAAGACCAGCATTTCCTTTTTAGCAGGACGACATGCTGTAAAAAAGGTTAAAACCGCAGCGATTGAAAATGCAAATACTGGATTGGAAGATTTTTTCACCGGCTTCGTTCCTGTTTTTACTCGTTTATTTTGTCGTATTCCTCAGCAGTCAAATGATGTTTAAACCCATCAATGCTATTGATCTTCCATGCATTACGTTCTTTCCGTGCTTTGATTTCATATTTGTTGGCCTGCACTCCGTTTACATTTCCCCACGTCCAGTTAAACGTTACAGTTTCGCCTGTGAAATTAAAATCATTAAGGGTAATTATTTTCCAGTAGTTATCCGGATAATCCTGGCATTCGCACCAATCATCACCGCCTGTTTCAAAGAAGGGTATTCCATCGTTAATGTTCAACATTTCAGGTTTAGAAGCTTTGATCGCTGAATCCACACCTAGTGCAATTTTCCGGTGAATGGCCATGAAATCATTTGAAAAAAAGCTGGTTTTATTAAATGCTTCAATAGTTTTTACATAAGAATCCCAATCAATGCCCGTGTAAATGCTGTCGGAAGGAGTATTGAATTTCAATGGAAACTCATCCGGATGTTTCGTAACATGCCATTGGTATACACTTCTTACTAACCTTGTTAATTCAAGGCTGTCTTCAGTTGATAGTAATTGCCTGGCGTTCTTTTCAGCAGAACGTGAATTTGTGGAATTGTTGCAAGCTGTGAGTATAGTAGCGGCCAGTAACAGCCGGTTGGCGTATTTTCCCATCCTCACTTATTATCGTTATCCCGGATTACGATTTAAAAGAGTGTTAAAATGATTGCCTCTGAGGCGGCAACTTATGCGTTGCTGCTAAAGGCCGGATTTCACTGTCAATACGGACTTTTTTCGGTTTTAATACCTGTTGGTAAAGTAAATTCCTTTCCGTCAAGTTTCATTGGCTTAACCTCTGTCGCCACACTTTCCAATGTAAATTGCGCGTTATCGATAATCACTTTTAAAGGCAACGCGTTGGATTTGGAAAGATAGTCATACCAGTTCCCGAATTTGTGATTGGCGAACAGCTTGGCATCAACAGCAAATTTTGAATTGAAGTAATATTTCTGAATACCACTTTTACAGGTCAATATTACTTCGTCGCATTTGTATCCAAGAACTTCCGTCACATTTTTATTTACTTCTGCTTTTATGACTTCATCACCCTGAATATTGCCATCGTTCCAGATAGCGGTTTCGGAATTTGCCAGTTTGTTATACAGTTTATTATCCGAATTGAGGTACAATTGCCATTGAGCTAAAGTGCCATTTGTAATTGATTTATAATTGCCACCCTTTATCAGATATTCTTGCACCGATCCCAACATAGAAGTCCATTGTTCGTCGGAAACCTGCGGGCTTTTGCTTTTATAGGAATTTGAATAAATTATTTTTCCCTCAAATGGTTGCGCAAAGGAAGTGAGAGCAGTAAATACTGAAATTGAAAGAATAAAAAGCAATTTTTTCATTTGTTGATGGTCGTTTTGTAAGTATGAGATGTTAAATGTTCAAATCAAATTGATATCAGGAAATAATTTTTTCAGGAGATTTTAATGGTTGAGCGCAAAAGACCGGATTTCCCTGCTATTCCTGAGGCGAAAACCGCGCATCATTTATAAAATCCTCGTCCGTAAACGTATGAAGAAATGCCAGCAGATCTGCCCGCTCCTGCGCGCTTAAATTCAGTCCTGTTCCTACATGCTTCATCAGCGGATCGACAGTCAATGAAGCTTCACCACCCATATTGTAGTGATTTATGACTTCCTCCAATGTTGCAAACCTTCCATCGTGCATATAAGGAGCAGAAAGTGCAATATTTCTTAAAGAAGGTGTCAGGAATTTACCCGCGTCGTACGGATTACCTGTTATTGCACCGAGGCCCATATCAGCGAATTCGGAATCAAGACCGTTATTGTGAAATAAATTATCTGTAATCAAAAAACCGCCATCAAGGTTATGACAATGAAAGCAATCACCACGTTCGGTATTAAAGATCACAAATCCATTTAATTCAGAAGGTGTTAATGCAACCTCATGGCGGACGTATTTATCGAACCTGGAATTGGATGAGATCATCGTCCGCATAAATTGCGCTAAGGCCTTGACTATGAGAGTTGAATCAATTTTTTTATACCCAAAGGCAGCCTTAAAATCATTTACATAATCAGGACGTGCGTTTATTTTAGCGGCCGATGTTGCCCACGACTGATGCATTTCGACCGGGTTTTTAACAGGCTGTAACGCTTGCTCTTCAAGTGTTGCAACACGACCATCCCAGAAAAAATGACGATTAAATCCGGGGTTGACCAATGCCTGAGCATTACGTGTTCCCAGGCTGCCGTCAGCGCCGGAACTTAACGCCTTTCCGTTATCAGAAAATGCATTTGCCTGGTTATGGCAGCTGCCGCATGATTGAGCATTGTTTTTTGAAAGAATCTTATCGTAAAATAATTTCCTGCCCAATGCAATTCCTTCCACGGTCATTGGATTATCAGCAGGAATATTCATTTGCGGAAATCCTGCCGGAATCTCAAGCGCATAAGGTGTTGCCGGTTTTGGTTCAAGCTCGGTCAAAGGCACATCCTTCGCACAGGATGCCCAGGTAATTGAAATAACAGAGAATAAAACAAAACGAAAATAATTCATCAAAGCAACAATTGAACTGCCCGGTTTATCTGAGCATCGCTGTACACTAACAAAGATAAGCACTCAGGGTTTATTTTCCACATTTTCGAGGAATTCGGTGTCTTCAAGGCTTTTCAGGAATGAAATCAGATCCTGTTTTTCCTGGATGCTCAGGTTGAGGGGCTGAATGATGGGGTTTTTGTTAAAGAAATCCGTTCCGCCCTGGTTGTAGCGTTCAACTACAGCCGAAAGATCGGCAATGCTTCCGTCGTGCATATAAGGACCGGTAACACTGATATTTCGCAGGGATGGAACGCTGAATTTCCCGCGATCCTCCGCAAGTGTGGTTATCCGCTGCCTTCCGGTATCGGCGTACTGTTCGAATAAACCATTGCTTTCAAAATTTCCGGAAGTAAAATTAAATCCGGAATGGCAATGAGAGCAATTTGTCCTCGGGCTAAAAAAAAGCTCTTTCCCGTTTAATTCACTTAAACTTAAAGCGTTTTCTTCCCCATTTAAATATCGGTCATAACGTGAATTCCCGCTTATCAGGGTGAGCTGGAATGCAGCAAGCGCGCGAAGAAATGTAAAGGAAGTAGCCGAATCTCCAAATGCATTCTGAAACAATGACCGGTATTCCGCATTTCCATTTAATTTGTTTAAAACCGCTAATAAGCTAGTATTGAATTCTACATGTGAATCAATTGCATTCAACGGAGCTAATTCGAGCAGGTTAACCCCGCCATCCCGGAAAAAATGCCGGCTCCAGGCCAGATTAAAAAGGGGCATTGCATTTCTGAAGCCGGCCACTCCGCCAACTCCGCTACTTATTGGCTCAGGTTCCGAAAAGGCACGTTCCGGCATATGACACGAACCGCAACTTAGAGAACCATCTGAAGAAATAATAGTATCGAAAAATAATTTCTTTCCTAACGCTATTTTTGCCCTTGTAAGCGGGTTGTCGTCCTTCAGGACAGGCTGCGGAAAACCAGCAGGAATCATCAATTCAACTGTATCGCCATATGGAATAGGCTCATCCTTTCCACAAGAAACCGCGATAAGAATAATACAAATTAAAATGATTAACCGCATTACAATTTCCTGATCGCAACCTTCAGGTTGTTCATTACTTTGAGCGCAAGATCAAGATGATCAGTAGTATGCGTGAAATAATCCGTCGTCATATCGATGGTATCGGCACTGGTTCTGAAAAGGTCATTTACTTCAATTCCCAGCTCGACAACAGTAGTCTGGCCTTCAACTGCGGAAAAATTCAACCCGTCAATTGTTTTTGAAGTGTACGTTGTATCAGTTCCGATATGGTAAAACCAACTTAAATCGGGTTGATGATCCTGAGTTGCGCTTGTGTCTATCCGTCCTTCAAGCTTTGTAAAAATATATCCCGAGGCCCACGTCCAATACATTCCGTTATAGATGCTCAATGGATGCGTATCTGCCCATTGGGCAGGATTATATTCTGTATCATCTGTTCCGTTTAAGCTTGTTTTGACGCCAAGGCCGAATGAAATTGCCGTGTAATTCCCTGGATCTGCATTTAAACGGATAGACCTGTTCGCAGGAAGATCTATAAACGCAACATCCCTGAGAACCGTAGTTCCGCTGGTTCCCGTTAATGCGATATCCGACAGGTAGAATTTAAATGTTTCCATGCTCATCCTTAAATTATCAGGTCCTGTGAATACCTGGTTTAGCACGAGCGGCTGACCATTAATTGTAGGAACAAATCGGATCTCCACAGTTTCGGTTGTATCAGCCGGTATAACCGGAAGAATGCAGGATCCATCATCTTTATCGGCTTCAGCGTCGTAATTCGTTGCCAGCGGATTGGTGCAGCCGTTTTTTTTGCAACCGGAGCCTGTGAAAATAATACAGCAATTCAGCGCAATTAAAACCAGCTTAAAAAACAGGGAACGATTCATCGGGAATTTATTGGATTTAATTAACAACCGGGTCATTGACCGGAGGCGGCCCCGGAAATCAGATTATTCATGACTTTTGCTTCAAGCGGTTTGTTGGTAACAGTCGCGGTATTATTTTCTGTCTGGAGGTCGATATTCGTAAATACCTTTTCCAGGTCAATCTTTAATCTAATCGTGTTGGCACCGCAGGCCGAAATGCTTTCAGTGACGGGGATTTTGACAAAGGTGATCTGGTGAGAGGGAAATTCAGCAATATGGAAATTAAAATTACTTCCCGGATGCGTTCCGTTGATTTCAGAAGGATCGTAATTCCCCTCAATTCTCGCAAAGAGATAACCCTGACTCCAGCTCCAATGCATTGACGGGAAGCTTAAAGCGAGCGGATGGCCAACAGGATACGCTGACGGATCCCCATAATTAAGCGTGGAATCCAATCCAAAAGCAACATTGAGCGTATCATAGCTTCCAACCGGGATTTTCCCCAATGAATTAACCTCTCCACCTGGTTTTGCCAGAACCACTTCAGCGGTCTGAGCGGTATTTATGGTTTGATTTTCCAGGCTGAATTTGCTCAGATAAAACTGCGCACAGCTGAAACTTACCTTCATTCCGTTCGCAAGTGTGTAAACGGTTCCGTAAGTGACATCCTGGTTGCCGAATTTAAAATCAATTCTGATTTTCCATTCCTGATCAGCAGTTGAAAGACATGGATCGGGATCAGGCGGTGGAATTAACGGGAGATCCTTTTCACAGCCAGCAATCAGCAACAAGAAAAGGGAATAAATTAAAATTGATTTTTTCATTATTAAAACCTGATCCCGGCCTTTTTGTAGATGAAATGCATTAGCCAAAGCGGCCCGATCAGCAGGAACTGAACATCTTTAAGGAAAGAAGGTTTTTTTCCTTCGATTTTATGTCCGTAAAACTGTCCGACCCAGGCAACAAAGAAAATGCTGAGTCCGGCGATCCATAAGGGGAAACTGATGCTTTTGGCGACGATCGCGCTCACAACCAGCAGCAACCAGAAGATGAAAACCATGCCGATCGCGAGGGAGAATGAAAGAAAAAAGTAATAGATCAAAGCTAACAGGGCCATTATATGTGCCCAATTCAATGATGCATCAGCAAGAAACCTCGGAACGGGGATGCTCCAGAATAACAGCATAATGCTCCAAACGATGAGCGGAACACAAATCCAATGGATCGTTTTGTTTGTTTTATTCCGGTGACTTGATCCGTATTCCGAAAGCCAATCTGCCAGCGGGCGCATTGTGGTGAATTTTAAGACAAGGTACGAATTAATGAACGATTGACAATTGACGATTGACAATGTTGCTTACGCGTTATGCGATGGGAATAGAAGCAAATTGAAGATTAAAGAGGCTTGCAGTCAATTCAGCGGAAAACAGAATCTGACCCGTTAGCAGTTTTAATCAAATTTCTCCCGGCAGGCGTTGTTTATTGCCAATTGCTTGCGCGTCATATGCTTAGATAGGACAATTCAGCGGAAAGCAGAATCTGATCCTGTGTGAACTTTTGACATTAAATTCTTCCGGGATGCCCGTTGTCAATTGTCCATTGTCAATCATCAACTAATTTAAAATAGCCTTATCCCGGCCTGCCAGCCCCACCAGCCTTTATAAATGCCGTTGTTCGTTTGATTAAATACCAGGCGTTCATTAGTCACCGGATGAATTCCATCAATGTTGCGGCTGTCGATCTTTAAAGTGTTAAATGTTGGTCCGCCGAAAAATTCAAACCATTTAACCGGCCTGTAACCGATGTACAGGTTGGAACGCGCCCAGAGATCCGGCCAGTAACCTGATTTTATCGATTCATTAAAGACAATTGATTGAACCGCATCCAGTCCGAAAAAGAATTTCCTTCCGAGTCGCAATTCAGTCCCGACACCATAGCCAAATGTTACCAGTCCGGGTTTCGATGGATCAAACATTCCTGCGCTGATAATATTGTAAAAATGATGAACTCCGGTTCGCAATGTAAAAAGTGCCTTGTTAAAGTCACCACTGGAAACTTCAAATTTATGATAGCCCTGGCGCACAATACTGACCAGCCCAAGCGGAATTCCTTTAACACTATCGCAAATATTAACGAGTCCTATCTGACTTCCGTCGACCCTTCCGGCGATATTGAAGACGCCGGCGACCTGAATTCCCTTCATCCTTTTCGCAAAATTTGCAATTCCTGCAACCTGGATCGTGTAGGCAGAATCGGGACAAACATTTATTCCACCGGTTATTTGCGCGCCATTAATATTGCCTGTGTTTAGGTTGTAAAATCCACTTATCTGGGCACCTTTTAAATCGCCACGGGCAATATTGCAAAATCCTGCAACCTGCGCTCCTGTTGCACTTCTTCCGCTGATATTCTGAAAACCCGCCACCTGAACTCCTTTTAATTCCTTTCCGGAAATATTAATAAATCCGGAGGCCTGAACACCTTTTACACGTGTTTTCGCCATATTAAAAAAGCCGGCCATTTGAACACCTTCAAGGGAATCAAGCGAAAGATTGTAAAAGCCGGCCGCCTGAACACCGTTAATTGCGCCAACGTTATTATTCATAAATCCTCCGAGCTGCACGCCTTTCATGCTTCCTCCTGTAATATTCATGAATCCGCCGATCTGAACGCCGTTTACATGTTTACGAGTAATATTAAAAAAGCCGGCCAGCTCAAATCCGGTTAGCGCCATTGAATAACCGCCAAAGAGATTTAGGGAAATATGGTTTTCTATAAGCCCTCCGAAATTTCTGTTTGTACCCAGGATCGGAACAAATCCAATCTGAAATGTTCGTTGCTCGTACAATGCACGATTTTCTGTGGCATATAGCTGTTCTTCCGAAACTACTGCCCGGAACAACCCGTTATCTGCTATTTCTGCAGGCAGTTCGGGTTGGACTGATTTTAATTCGGAGATCTGTCCCGCAGGCTTCAGCCGTACATCCAGTTTTTTATTTGGTTCCGGTTTTACAATTATAACTGTATCACGGTAATTTTTCCGGCTTATCAGCAATCTTACAAATTCAGGATTGCCCTTAAGGTTCATTTGGTAAATGCCTTCCGTATTGCTTAATGTGGTATTAAATTCACCGACTTCGTAAACAGAAGCAAAGGATATCTTTTCACCCGTTAATGCGTCTTTTATACTCCCGTTAATTTTATATTTCTCATTCGTTACAGGTTTTACCTGAGGATTTTTATCAGGAATAATAATAATATGACTGCCGCCGGAACGCAACGTATAACCATCACCCAGCGCTTTTTGCAATACTTTTTTCGCCGGTTGATTTATTTCATTGATGCTGATTCTTTTATTAACATCAATTCCGTCTGCATTATAACTTAATAGAAAATTACCGCGCTTACTTATCTCAGTCAGCGCCTCAGACAGCGTTACATTATTCAGCTTAACTGTAATCCTCCTCGATGCAGGATTATCCTGGGAAACACCATCAAGGTTCAGGAAGGCAACAAAAATTAATAAAATGAGGAATTTAACAGCCTTTTCCATCCAACGTATAAGTTGAATCTGTCGAAACTAAATCTAATCCGAAAGTTGCAGCAATGATCTCCATGATCTCAGGAAGCTCCTGATTTTTAAAAGTTGCTGTAAGCGGACAACTCATCAATTGCGGATTTTTCAATTGCACTTTTTTATTAAACATTTTGCTTAATAATTCCGTCACAGTTTTTAAATCCGTATGCTCAAAAACCAATGTTTTATCAAACTCAAAACGTTGCAGCACCGGATCAACAACAGAAACCTTAATTACCTCTTCGTCTCTGTCGAGATCAGCTTGCTGCCCCGGTAAAATAATTACGGCGCTGGAATCTCTTTCCGGTTCCGATTTCTTTTCATGAGAAACAAGAACTTTCCCCTCCTGAACAGAAACTCTTAGCTTATCTTTTTCTTTAGTTGTGTTTACAATAAATGATGTTCCTAAAACGCGTACAAATCCCTTTTCCGTTTGAATGACAAAAGGTTTAGCTGCATTTTTTTGCACATCAAATTGAGCAACTCCGGTGAAGGCAACTATTCTTTCCCCACCTTTAAAATCAGTGTGATATTTTAAAGAACTATTGGGATTCAGCGTTACAGTTGAACTATCCGGGAGATGCACAATTGAAGTGCTTTCAAATGAATTAATTGTAATAATATCTGCGTCTGCAAACTGATCTTTTTGTTCGGGCCAGTAAAGCACCGAAAATATCCCGATCAGGAAAAGAACTGCAGCAGCAACACGCCACCATTTAGATCCGGTTGACTCATTGTTCAGCTTCCTTATCCTGGTATCATGCGATGGGGTAAACGGAACTGCGGGTTTTTCTTCTGTTGCAGGTCTAATGCGGCTTTTGACTTTCAGCCACGCAGCATCTGTATTAAACTGCTTTTCTTCCGAAGGCGCTTGGGTCTTTTCCCACGTTTTCTTCCATGCAGCTAACTCTGCTTCATTTTCATCACTTTCTGCAGCCCATTCTTCCACTTCCCGGATTTCGGGCGCAGACGCTTCACCAGCCAGATAGCGGGCAAGCAGTTCTTCGTCGGGAGATCCGTTAAAATTCTTCATGGCCTGATGCTGAGACAGCTGAATTGAAATTAACCCCTATGTACGTATTATTTTTCCCGCTGAAAATAGCCTTTTCATTTTCAAATGACTGATCCAGTGACAGATAAAATGAACTGAACAGAACGAACAGCAAGACTACCAGGTAATCAGAAAGTTCCCTGCGCATGATCTTCAGCGCTTTTCCCATCTGGTTTTCTACTGTTTTAACCGAGATTTCCAGGAAATCGGCGATCTCACGGTAGGATAATTCTTCATAACGGCTCAGACGGAACACTTTCCTGCATTCTTCCGGTAATTTTTCCAGTGCCCTATTGATCCGTTGCTGCAGTTCTTTAGTTTCAAGCTGAGGGGTGCCTTCAGATAATTCAGCAGAAGGCATTGACATCACAACGGTTTTATGCTGGGCTCTTACCTGAAGATGCCGGATATTATTAAGGCAGCGGTTATGAACAGAACGGTAGAGATAGGGTTTGATGCCAACCTGCAATTCAAGCTTTGCCCGATTTTCCCAAACGGTGACAAAAACATCCTGAACCACTTCTTCAGCGCTCTCTGGAGAATCCAGCATTTGCGCGGCATACCGACTAAGACGCTCATAAAAAAGACGGAACAGCTTTTCAAATGCCGCTTCATCGCCGGTTCGTATAAGGCGGATAAGTTCGGGTTCCTCCATCGGGTCAAAAATAGAGTTTATGAATTGATGATTGACAATTGGCGATTGACAATTTTGCTTACGCGTACTGATTTTTAAGATTGGTAGTATTAAAGGCGCATTTCTGATAACAGTAATTTTTGGAGATTAATACCTTTAAATAAAATTCTGATTTAATTCTTTTTCAATGAAAAGAACGGTCACTTTTGGATTAACGCACCTCGCGATTGCGGTAAATAATCTGGAAACTACGCTTAAGTTTTACCGGGAAGTTTTTGAAATGCAGGTGATGTATCATGAAAATAAGATGCTCCAGTTAACGACTCCGGGCTGTCACGATATCCTGGTATTTGAAGAAAAAAAAGACAATCCGGAAAGGCAATCTGGTATCGATCATTTTGGGTTCAGGCTGAGAGAACCTTCAGGAATAATGGAGATGCGTGAAAGGGTTATCGAAGCAGGAGGAATTATTGAAAATGAGGGTGAATTTGTTCCTGGTTCACCGTTTATCTACTTCAGAGATCCTGATGGTTATCTTATTGAAGTTTGGTTTGAAGCAGAGGGATGAGTTATGAGTTAGTTTAAAATTTCAGGTAAGGCCAGGTTTTCAATAATTGATTTAAACGGTATTCAAGAAATTGATGGTAATCACTTGGTTGCTCATGTATTCGTGGGATACCCATTCAAAATAACGAACCATGATCCACAAGAAGCCAGGCTTCCCAACCCTCGGAAATCCTAATTCAAAATTTAAAATTCATCATTTAAAATAACCTCCGTCCAATCCTCACCATCGTACTGCCCTCTTCTACCGCTATTAAAAAATCCCCACTCATTCCCATCGATAATTCTTTAAAATCGGGATTTGTTTTCATCGGCCCCTTCTGCATTTTTTTAAAAAATTCATTCAGTCCTCTGAATTCATTTCTCACCTGCGCCTGATCTTCTGTAAAGCTTGCCATTCCCATCAGACCGGCGATCTTAATATTTGAATAAAAATCACCCGGAAAGTTGCTTAAGAACATTTCCGCCTCTTTAAAATCAAAACCATATTTGGTTTCTTCTTCAGCAATATGAATTTGCAATAAAACCGGAATTACGCGCTTAACTTTTTCTGCTTCCTTCTGAATAACCTTTAAAAGGTCTACCTCATCTACCGAATGAATCATCGAAATGAAGGGAGCAACAAATTTTACTTTATTCTTTTGTAAATGCCCGATCAGGTGCCATTCGATTTCTTTCGGAAGGAGCCCATATTTGTCGATTAATTCCTGAACACGGTTCTCACCAAATAACCGCTGACCCACATCAAAGGCCTGCTTAATAACCTCAACAGGCTGTGTTTTGGAAACGGCAATTAATTTTACCGCGGGGGGGAGAATGTTTTTTACTTCTGCAAAATTTTCCGAAATACTCATAATTACCACTAGCGCATGCGCAAACTTTTACCGCAAAGGTCGCAAAGGTTTATTCATAAAGGGCTCAAAGTTTTTTTAAATTAATTCTGTTGCAACAGATAATTTCCCTCAATCACCTTAGCGTGCTTAGCGAAACAGCCCTCTGCGAACTTTGCGGTAAATCTTAGTAGTGAATGTCGTAGATGACCAGCCCATTCAGCAGCTTCGGCTCAAACCATGTCGTCTTTGGAGGCATGATCTTACCCTTATTACTAAAGGAGAAAAACTGCTCAAAACTCACCGGGAAAAGTCCGAATGCAACGGCAAATTTCCCGTTGTCGACCTGTTCTTTTAATGCTTCCGGGCCTTTAATGCCGCTAATAAAGTCAACTCTCGGGTCATTGCGCAGATCTTTTACCCCGAGGATCGGATCCAGGATATGCTTGCTCAGGAGATTCGCATCCAGCTTATCGGAAAGTTGATTGTTCTGACGGTCTGGTCGCAATTTCAGGCTATACCAGTGGCCATCTGTATACATTGAAATTTCATGAAGGTGACGAGGCTTGTAAATGTTCCCGGGAATTTCTTCAACAATAAAATCTCCCGCTAATTCCGACAACATTTCTTCTGTGCTCAATCCGTTGCCGTCTTTCACCAATCTGTTAAATTCAAAAAGCTGCAGGTTATGATCGGGAAAAAAAATTCCTAAAAAACGGCTCCAGGGTCCCTCTTTTTCTTTCATGCTTTCGGCCAGCAGCACTGATGATGCTGAACGATGGTGGCCATCGGCAACGTAAACATTTTCAATTCCCCTGAATTTATCTTTTATTTCTTCCAGGATTTCAGGTTTATCAATTATCCAGAACTGGTGTTGCTTTCCATCGAAATGAAAGTCAGCATACGGAGCATCAGTTGTTAATCTTCCAACCATTTCATCCAGCGATGATTTGTGCTGGTAGGTAAACATCACCGGCTCGGCATTTATCCCAACAACCTGGAGGTAATCCCGGAGCTTTTCCTCTTTCTTCGACAGCGTCTGCTCATGGATCTTGATTGTCCCATCCATGTAAGCGGAAGCAGCGATTGCAGCGATAATTCCCGTATAAACGAAATCTGATTTTATCTGGCGGTAGATGTAAAACTGCTCTGAATCCTGTCGTTCAAGCGTTCCGTTCTCGATAAAGCTGAGAAATTTCTCACGGCTTTTCTTCTGAGCTTCGGGATTATCCGGTTTCGTTTTCTTTCCGTTTGCCAGCTCGGGCTTGATGATATTAAGAAATGAATCAGGATTCTTCCTTACTTCGGCTTCAACTTCTTCGGCAGCATATTTATCAAAAGGCCTGGAAATAACGGACGAAACTCTATCCTTTGCCGGCAGGACACCTTTAAAAGGAAAAAGCTCCACCATCTTTTCTTAAGCGTGAGAGAAAAATATGATGATATTTTCCGCCATCTCTATCCCGATCCGTTCCTGCGCTTCTGCAGTGCTGGCGCCAATATGCGGCGTAACAGAGATTTTTGGATGATAGAGCACATCGGTTCTTGGCGCTGGCTCGTCTTCAAAAACATCCAGCCCTGCGAATGCAAGCTTTCCATTGTCCAGCGAATAGAGTAAAGCATCCTCGTCAATCACACCACCTCTTGAGGCATTTACGATTCCGGCTCCTTTTTTCATCATTTTCAGTTCCGCGGCGCCGATTACAGGCTTTCCGTTTATTTTTCCCGGAACATGCAGGCTGATGAAATCACTTTCGCTTAACAAACGATCTTTTGAAACCGTTTTGATCTTTACTTTAATATCAGAATTATTCTGAAGAATATGAATATCGAGATTTACTTCCTCAATAAAAGGATCATAGGCCAGCACCTTCATTCCAAGGCCAATTGCCATTTTGGCAACCGCCTGACCTATTCTTCCGAATCCATATATACCGATCGTTTTTCCTTTTAATTCTATTCCGGAACTATACGTCTTTTTAAGCTCGTTGAAACGCGTGGAACCTTCCGTGCGCATTTTGTGATTAGAATCCTGGAGAAAACGAACACCTGAAAAAAGATGCGCAAAAACCAGCTCTGCAACCGATTGTGATGAAGCAGCAGGTGTATTTATCACTTTGACACCTTTGTCTTCCGCATGTTTCAGATCGATATTATCAAGACCCACTCCTGCCCTGCCGATCAGTTTAAGGCCCGGACAATTGTCAATAACTGCAGCTGTTACCTTTGTTGCGCTTCTAACGAGCAGCACATTAAATTCACCCTCATTGATCATATCAGACAGATGACCTTCGGGGGCTTTTGTAGTTTCAACAAAAAAACCAGCCTTTTCCAGGAGTTGTTTTCCGGAAGCATCAATTCCGTCGTTGGCAAGAATACGTTTCGTCTTAGGCATATTAATCGTGATTTTCTTCAAAATTTTTCATCACATCCGTAAGCACCTTCACACTTTCTATCGGAAGCGCATTGTACATGGAAGCGCGATAGCCACCAACTGAGCGGTGTCCGGCCAGTCCTGTAATACCTGCTTCTTTTACGAGCTTGTTAAATGCTTCCTCAAGAGAAGGATCTTTTAAAACGAAGTTTGCATTCATCCATGAACGCGCTTCCTTTTCGACCGTTCCTTCGAATAATGAATTGCGGTCAAGCTCTGAATAAAAAAGAGCTGCCTTTGCTTCGTTTCTTTTTCCGGCGGCTTCAACGCCCCCGTTTTTTTCCAGCCATCTCAACGTAAGCATCGCTACATACACAGCAAATACAGGCGGTGTGTTGTACATGCTTTCATTTTCGATGTGGATTTTATAATTGTACATCGACGGCATGGTACGTTTGATCCTGTCAAGCATTCCTTTATGGATCACTACGAGGGTAGCGCCGGCAGGTCCCATATTTTTCTGCATTCCTGCATAGATGAGGGAAAACTTATTGGCATCGATCGGGTGACTGAAAATATCGGACGACATATCGCAGAACATCGGAATGCTTGTTTCCGGGAAAGTCCGCATCTGGGTTCCGTAAATCGTGTTGTTGGATGTAAAATGAAAATAATCAGCGTCGGAAGGAATTACATATTCTTTGGGAATATTGCGGAATTTATTCTCCTCCGAACTTGCTACCACCACTGTTTCGCCATAGTGTTTGGCTTCCTTGATCGCTTTTGAAGCCCATACACCGGTATTCAGATAAGCTGCTTTATTATTAAGGAAGTTATGCGGAACCATGCTGAATTGCATGCTTGCGCCGCCCTGAAGAAATATTACCTCGTATTCATCATTGAGCTTTAAAAGGCGTTTCACCAGGCTGACGGCCTCATCAAAAACGGCGATCACATTTTTTCCACGGTGGGAAATTTCAAGCAGGGAAAGTCCTGAATTGTTGAAATCGATACATGCATCGGCCGCCTGTTGAAGCACTTCTTTTGGCAGAATGCCGGGGCCAGCACTGAAATTATGGTTTATCATAGCAATTAAAAACGGCGCTAAGGTAGAAATTAGAGGTGCGGGAAATGAGATTGGGACGGATATTATTTTCAGATGAATTAACAGCGTCCCCAACAAGGATTTGAGTCACATATATGCATAAAAAAACCCCCACACTGTGGAGGTTTCGATTTCGGAACGAGGTTATTAATGTGTTTTTGTGCCAGCAATGGAGTTTCCGGATTCATCAAAGTTTGTAGCGTTGACGATGCGGTTATTGGCATAAGTGATTTTATAACGAAGTGATCCTGTTTCATTGTATATTTTCCAGTCACCGGTTTTTTCACCGTTATGATAAACAGCTTCACCTGCACGGGTTCCATTTGCATTATATGAAATCCAGATACCGTCCATTTTACCGTTTACAAATTTTCCTGATTCCATTACTTTACCATTATTGAAATAATTGGTAACCTCATAATTGGAAGCATCGGAATAAATATAAGTGCTTTTCAGGGCGCCATTCTCGTAATATGTTTTCAACTCTTTACCCTGAGCAAAACAGGAGAAAGAGCACATCGCTAAAACTAAAAACAGGAAATTCTTCATCTTCAAAAAAATATTACAGCACTATTTACTGTGATCAACTCTACAAAGTTACATAAATATTCAGATTTTCGTCACCCTGGGTTAACATTGGCTTAACATTGAAAAGCAAAATTTCGTTAATTAATTGATTTTGAAGATAATAAAAATTAACCCTATGTTAAAACTTAACATTGAAACGGGTTTAATGTTAAGGCAAGATGAACTGAAATAATATTTTCCGAAGAGAATAACGGGAAGTGATTATATCTAATTTTGCCCCTTCCCTGAAACATCCGGGGAAAACATGAGTAAATACGCAGGCATAAGTTTAACTTTCAATTCCTTCCACGGGATTTTACACTACCGGATGTGACCTGCGCAATATCTGTTGTTATCGTTGGCATTTCAGCCAGTTCCGGTTCTGCATTTTCATTCTGATAAAAAAATGGGCGATTCGCATACTCTGCATTTCAAAAAAATCACGTTTGCAGGATTATTAGTAACTCTTGGGATTATTTACGGCGACATAGGCACTTCTCCGCTGTATGTTATGAAGGCTATTGCCGAAGAACGGGTTATAACCCGTGAACTCATCCTGGGAGCGATTTCATGCATCTTCTGGACACTCACATTACAGACTACGGTGAAATACATTATCCTAACCTTAAGAGCCGATAACAAAGGTGAGGGAGGAATTTTTGCTCTTTACACGCTTGTGAGGCGGACGAAAGTAAAATGGCTGATATTTCCCGCTATTATTGGTGGGGCGGCTCTCCTTGGTGAAGGAATTATAACGCCGGCAATTTCCGTTTCCTCTGCCATCGAAGGTCTGCGACACTATAACCCCGAAATAAAAACAGTTCCGATTATTCTCGGGATCCTTTTTCTTCTCTTTGGCATCCAGCAATTCGGAACAAAAACGATTGGGAAACTTTTCGGACCTGTTATGCTCGTCTGGTTTGTGATGCTCGCCGTTCTGGGAATCTCACAACTGGCTGCTGACGTAAGTGTTCTGGAAGCGGTTAATCCCTGGTTCGCCTACAGTCTTCTCGTTAAATATCCCGGCGGTTTCTGGATTCTGGGAGCCGTATTCTTATGCACCACAGGAGCAGAGGCTTTGTATTCGGATCTTGGTCATTGCGGAAAAAAGAATATCCGTGTTTCCTGGATCTTCGTGAAGACCGCGCTTCTGCTGAATTATTTCGGTCAGGCCGCATGGATGCTTAACCATTACACAGGACAGACGATCACCGAAGAAATGATCACGCTTGGCTTCAATCCCTTTTATGGGATAATGCCGCAATGGTTCTTCTTTTCAGGATTTGTTATCTCAACGATCGCTACTGTGGTTGCAAGCCAGGCATTGATCAGCGGTTCGTTCACATTGATCAACGAAGCGATCCGCCTCAATCTCTGGCCTAAGGTAAGGATCAATTACCCCAGCGATATGAAAGGGCAGCTTTACATTCCTTCAGTCAACTGGCTGCTTTATTTGGGTTGCTCAGCCATCGTGCTGCATTTTGAGGAATCCAGCGCAATGGAAGCTGCGTACGGACTAACGATTATTATCGGAATGATGATGTCGTCGACGCTGCTGATCTATTATATGTCGCTGAAGCGCTTCAACCCGGTGATCATTTATACCTTCATGTTTACTTATTTATGTGTCGAGGTTTCATTCCTTACAGCAAATATGCTGAAGCTCCCTGACGGAGGCTGGATCTCGCTGATGATCGCTACAGTGATCGCACTGATCATGTGGGCCTGGTACGATGCGCGGAAGATCCGCAACAGCTATGTTGAATTTGTGAAGCTTGATGAATACCTGGAATTGCTTACGGATCTTAAGAAAGACCTGAGTGTTCCTAAATACGCGACTCACCTGGTGTTTCTTACCAGTGCGAATTATTCTGATGAAATAGAATCCAAGATCGTTTATTCGATCCTTCAAAAGCAGCCGAAACGCGCTGATATCTACTGGTTTGTGCATGTAGATGTTGTAGATGAACCTTACCGGATGGAATACAAGGTGAATGAGATCGTAAATGATACCGTTATCAGAATTGATTTTCACCTCGGTTTCAGGGTTGCGCCACGCATTAACCTGATGTTCCGGAAGGTCGTGCAGGACCTGGTGAAATGTCGCGAAGTGGATATTATTTCGAGGTATGAATCGTTGAATAAAAACCAGGTGATCGGGGATTTCCGGTTTATCGTGCTTGAAAAATTCCTTTCAAACGAGAACGACCTCCCATTTTATGAGAAGATCATTCTCAACATATATTTTATGTTGAAGAGCGTAAGTCTTTCCGAAGAAACAGCGTTCGGGCTTGACACGAGTTCAGTTCATATTGAAAAGGTACCGCTGATCATTGCTCCCGTGAGGGAGATGAATTTGAAAAGGGTGAAAGACAAGGTTTAATTTGATAGTTGATAATTGATAATGAATAATGGGAATTTTCACCGAAAATGATCAATCAACAACCATTTATTACCCTCAAACGCCACGTCGGTATTGACCGTAAGGGCTGAAAAATTTCAGCCCTTACCACAAATAGAAAATGCTGGCTACGTCAATGTCGCCGCTGGTTTAGCCTGTCGAAACCAGATCATTTCTCGTCCCTGTAAATTCCTTCGATCTCTCGCGCAAATTTCTCGAGTATCACCCTGCGTTTCAGGCTTAGTTTCGGCGTTAATTCCCCTGTATTGATTGACCATTCGGCAGGAAGCAGGGCAAAACGCTTGATCCTTTCGTAATTGCTGAAGTCTTCGTTGTATTTATCCACCTCTGCCTGGATGAGCTTTACAACTTCAGGATTTTTGGAAAGTGCGGCATTGGATTTATCACTGATACCATGGTTTTCTGCCCACGTTGCAATCGCAGGATAGGCAGGAACGATAAGCGCAGACGGGTGCTTTTTACCTTCGCCGACCACCATTATCTGCTCGATGAAAACCGATTCCTTGAATTTATTTTCCATCACCTGCGGCGCAATGTATTTACCGCCCGATGTTTTGAATATTTCTTTTTTCCTGTCGGTGATCCTGAGCAGTCCGTTTTCCATCTTACCGATATCACCGGTATGAAACCAGCCGTTGATGATCACCTCATCGGTAAGATCCTGCCTTTTATAATAACCTTTCATCACGTTGGGGCCTTTGCAAAGCACTTCTCCATCCTCTGCTATCTTAACCTCAACATCACGAATAGGAGGCCCTACAGAGCCAAACGCACGTTTTCCGGGATCGAGACGATTTACGGTAATAACCGGCGATGTTTCTGTAAGTCCATAGCCTTCGAGGACAGGAATCTGAGCAGAAGTAAATACACGAGCCAGTCTTGGCTGAAGAGCAGCTGCACCAGAAACGATAACCCCCACATTTCCGCCGAGGGCTTCGCGCCATTTACTGAAAATGAGCTTGTTTGCAATCGAAAGCTGTAATTCGTACCAGGCGCCGTTTGCACGATCCAGCTCATAGCGGTGTCCCAGATCCAGGGCCCAGAAAAACAGCTTTCTTTTAACGCCTTTCAGCTCATAACCTTTAGCAACGATGCGGTCATAAACCTTCTCAAGCAAACGGGGAACGGTTGAAAATGCAAAAGGCTTTACTTCTTTCAGGTTATCGCCAATGGTATCCATGCTTTCTGCATAGTAAATACCGGCTCCCACATACATATATAAATAGGTGAGCATCCTTTCAAATATGTGACAAAGCGGAAGGAAGCTTAATGCTGTATGCTCTGAGCGAACCGGACAAACTTCCCTTGATGCAAGGATGTTAGAGATGAGGTTGTCGTGGGTAAGCATCACCCCTTTAGGCGTTCCGGTAGTTCCCGAAGTATAGATGAGTGTTAAAAGATCATCACTTTTAACTGACTTCTTGTAATTCTCAAGCCTTTCTGGCTGGGGATTGCTTTTGCCAAGCTCAGCCAGTTCTTTCCAGAATGGTTTCCCGTTTAATTGCCTGAAAGTATAGACCTTCTGTACGGTGGGTGTCTGAGCTTTGATATTTTCAATTTTCTGCCACAGCTCTTCTGATTCAACGAATATGATTTTAACTTCTGCATCGTTGAGAATAAATGCAGTGTCCTGGGGGCCAAGGGTAGGATAAATGGGTACGCTTACTGCGCCGATATTGGCAATGCCGAAATCTGAAAAATTCCATTCCGGGCAGTTGCCCGAAATTATCGCAACCTTATCGCCCGGTAAAATTCCACTGGCCATCAGCCCGAAACTGATGCTTTCGGCAGCTTCAATAAACTGATCTATGTTATAGGAATGCCACTTGCCTCCGGCTTTGTACGACAAAACATCAGGACGATTCCAGGTTTCTTTTATATGCGGAAGAATATCAATTATGCGACTGACCTCCATGAGCTATTTTTTTCAAATATAGCTATAAGGCAATTCCTGAAAACACTGCTATTGGATTGTCGGAATATCGTCGTCGTTGAGAGACCAGTATTCAATCTCCTTTATGGCAATACTGTTTCTAACGAGGTAGATCTTGGGATAGCTTCCTTCACTTAATTCATTAAAAAGCCGGCCTTTTATGAAAAGATATGGCAAATTACTGATAAGGGTGCGTTTCATGAAACGGTCGAAATCGGCTGAGTCGCCATGCATGACAAGCGTAATATCTGCTTCCGGATTTCTTTCTTTTAAAATATGCAGCTTATACGCAGCGCGGGTGCAGTAAGAACAGGTTAAACTAATCATACAGACGAGATGATCCCCGGAATCAAGCCCCGGATTTATTACACCATGAGAGGCATAACTTGAATCCTTTAATCCGGTAAGGTTTAACGGCAGGTTAATATCGGTGCGGTCAACTTCACCGTAAACTGCCCAATGCGGTGGGTAATTAAGGACGAATGGGAGGGCCAGCCCCGTGACCAGTAAAGCTCCCAATATTAGCCTGTTAAATCTGAAAGTTCTTAAGTCGGGCGCTTTCCATAACATGAGTGATAAAATCAAAACAAGGAATATTCCCAGGTAAACACCTTGAAAAGCAGACTTATTTCCAAACTCGGAAAGGCAAAAATAGCATCGGGAAAGCTGTACAACAGATACTTGTAATAACTGATAAACAAGCAAAAGTGAGCTGGCTGTAAGTGCTGCTAAAACAACCGGGCGTTGTTTGCTGGCAGCAAAAATCAACATTAACCCGGCGCCGACGAGGAATCCACTGAGAATGCGGATCAGATAGGCCGCGCCGAACCAGTTGCTAACGCCAATATCAACAAGCAAATACTCGGCATAGTCTACGCCTCTAAGGCCGTAATATCCGGTTACGATCATTAATAATCCGGCAATAACTCTGGAAATAATATAAAGTGCTATTTTCATTTAAGGGCAAAAAAAAAGCTGACCATTGTGGCCAGCTTCAATGTTATGACAGTTGTGATTATTTTTCAGACCAGGTACCGCCAGATGTTGTACAAGCAAGTTCTTGAACATCAGCGTTTGTGTTACTAAGACCGTCGTAATCCTGATCAGTGTAGATAGAAGAATCAGGATAATCACAAGTATAATCTTTTTTACAGCTAGCGAAAAGCGCTACAACTGCAACGGCAACAAGAATTTTTTTCATCAGGATTGGTTTTTTTAATGTTTGGGGGCAAAAATAGGCGTAATAATGAGAATTCCAAAAAATTCTTTAACAATCTTTAAGAATTCTCCATCGGTTAATACCTGTTATACTGCCGCAAAAGTTAGAATTATATTCAACTTTTAGTTCGGACTCATTTCCGGTCCCATACACAGGTGGTACCGAAACCTGTGCTCAGATTACATCCGAGTTCCGCTGCTTTAACATCTTTTTTCTTCAGATCCTCAAAAGTCTCTGTGGAAACGTCTCCGTCGGGCTCAGTGCAAGTGCATGTATAGTCCTTTTTACAGGAACAGGTAAAAAGTACAAGAATGGCAAGTATTGCTTTTTTCACGAGTGGAGTTTGAAGGGCAAAAGTAAGTTGTCTGAAACAATTTCGTGAATGATTAAGATCAAATTTCATTTATCATCTAATTTAGCCACAAATAATAATGTTCTATGTCCGCAGTTTTTAAGATCACCGGGTTGTGTTTGGTTACATTCATCCTTTTCACGAGCTCATGCAAAAAGTGCATGCATTGCACCTCAGCGGTAAAAACTTCAGGGGTGATTGTAGATACATACCCGGAAATTTGCGGAAAGAAAAAAAGCCTGGATTCTCAGGAACTTACCTATCGTTTTTCGCTGCCAGATTCCCTGGAGCTTACCTGTCCCCGTGATTAATTAAACAGATTACTGATGAAAAAATTACTGATCATAGCTTCTGCACTCATATTCTTCGGCTCATGCAGGAAATGTACTACCTGTGAGGTGAAAGATTCTTCCGGTAATATTATCATGGAAGCTACCGAAACATGTGGCACCACGGAAGACCTCGAGGATGCAGAATTATTTGCCGCTCAGAAAGCACAGCTGATCGGAAACGGAACTTATACCTGTACAGAAGATTAGTGGTCCGTGCGAAGTTGTCAGTAAAAGGATTGGTCAGTGCAGCGTTGTTACGAAAAAGGGTAGTTAGTGCGAAGTTACGTTCAGAGAATCAGGACAAAAACGACGTGAAGATTGTTAATGCACTGTAAGCTGAGTTGCACCTTTAATCAGCTCTCCGTTCAGGTCAAAGCCCATTGGTGTCTCCGGCCCCCAAACTCTATAGGGTTTCAGTAGCTCGTAGCTGTAATACCTGAAAACTCTTCCCCTGGGTGGGTTTGGTTCCATGAAATGTGTATTTCGGGGATAACCGGCATTTTTATACCGTTTTCCGATCAATCTGAACGTATTGCCAGCAACAACCAGATTATCCGGAATCGTCAGGCCTGGTGCTGGCTCTATGTAATATCCGAAGTTATGTACTAAAAAATCGAGATCTCCGATGGCTGCGCACTCTTCCGGATTTTTTATACAATACCGTGAGTGTGCTTCTTCATCTATTCAATCCGGGCAATCGCAGGCGGCTGCCATCCAGCAAAGGTCGAGCGTATCAGGTTGATCTTCCAGTCCGGGTATATTTTCGCGCTCTGTCAATAGTCTTTTGTTAACGTGCTTTTCAGTGATTTTCATTTCCGAAAGCAATTTCATTGTATCCACCGGCGCTTCCTTCCAGTTTTTTTCATTGACATCAGTTTCATGTTGCTGAGGCCAAGACACAAGTAAAACAAATCCGCTGATTGCGACCGCCAGCAAAATAATAAGAGCATTAAGAAAGGAAACAGGCCGCATGTGATACCGACTAAACCGGATGGTAAAAGTAACCGATGCACGTCCTCTTGTCGCAACATCCGACCCTTAAAATGGTTAATTTTGCCTGATGCTCCGGGAATTAAAATACATAAGTGCTTACCTCATTCCTTTGCAGGTGATAATTGCACTGCTGCTTCCTGGAAATTTCAGCTTTCTGCCCGTCGTTTTCAGCTTTGTGCTGCTGCCTCTTGCCGAACTGGTAATTGTTCCTGATAATAAAAACTGGCTGGAGGATGACGAACCTTCCCACCTTTCAAAAAAAATTTATGATTATCTGCTCTACTTCTGCGCTCCTGTTCAATGGTTTGTGGTCGGCCTCTTCCTTTACAAAGTGGTAACGGTTGCACATACACCGCTGCAGCTCGTTGGGATGATCCTAAGCGTGGGGCTATGCTCAGCCGTTATAGGAATCAACGTTGCCCATGAACTTGGTCACCGCGTTAATAAAACGGAACGGATTCTCGCAAAGCTGTTATTGCTCAGCTCGCTTTACATGCATTTTTATATTGAGCATAACCGCGGACATCACAAGAACGTTTCTACTGATAAAGATCCGGCAAGTGCGGCATTGGGAACGGGTGTATACGTTTTCCTCTGGAAGTCAATCACCGGAAGTTATGTGTCGGCATGGAAAATTCAGCTAAAGCTTTTGAAGAAAGGAAACAAATCCTTTTTCAGGCAAGCCAATCAGATGCTGGTATTCCATATAATTCAACTGGCTTTGCTTTCAGGTATTTTTATTCTTGCCGGTGGATTTGCTTTGCTGATGTTTCTTGCCACCGCATTTGTCGGGATTGTGTTGCTGGAGATCATTAATTATATTGAGCACTACGGTTTAAGGAGAAAGGAGATTTCGCCCGGTGTTTATGAACCGGTAAAGCTTAAACATTCCTGGAATTCCAACCATCAGCTGGGCAGGATCATGCTATTCGAATTGACCCGGCATGCCGATCATCATTACAAGGCGAGCCGAAAATACCAGGTGTTGAAGCATTGGGATGAAAGTCCGCAGCTTCCAACCGGATATCCCGGAATGATGTTGCTTAGCCTTGTTCCTCCGCTTTGGTTTTATGTTATGGACAAACGCATTCCGGAGGCGAACGGAAAGACTGTTTTAGCTTTCGGTGCGTAAAAAATCCCGGGCCGACGCCTGTGCAGAAGGCAAAAGCAAGATATCGGCAACATTTACTCTGAAAGGAGATTCGATGATGTACCGGATTGCTTCGGCAACATCATCGCCAGTGAGTGGCTCCAATCCTTTATAAACAGCGGCGCTTCGGGTTTCGTCGCCTTTAAACCGCACCATTGAAAATTCAGTTTCCACCATTCCCGGACTCACCGAACTCACCCTTACATTTTTTTCAAGCAGGTCGATGCGCATCGTCTTTGTAAGCGCATCAACAGCGGCTTTGGATGCGCAATAGACGTTTCCTTTAGCGTACATTTCCCTGCCAGCGATCGACCCTACATTGATGATCTGCGCACCTTTAACTCCAATGATTAACGGAAGCGCTGCCCGTGTTAAATACAGCAAGCCACGAATATTGGTATCGATCATCGCATCCCAGTCATCGGTATCGCCTTCATGTATAACATCCAGACCTGCCGCCAATCCGGCATTATTTACCAAAACTCTTATCCTGCGGAAAGCTTCAGGAAGCTCATCGACAAATGTTTGCACCTGCAGTTTATCGCGGACATCAAATTGTGCCACTAACACATTTGCACCCGCCATCCTTAGCTGTTCAGCAAGCTCATTCAGCCTTTCTTTCCTTCTTCCTGTGATGATGAGGTTCCGGCCCGTTCTGGCCAGTACTTTCGCGGTAGCTTTACCAATACCGGAGCTTGCTCCTGAGATCAGCAACGTTTCATTTTCCATTAGTCCTCCTGATTAAAAATTGTTTCAGCCTTTCAATATCGGTTATAAGTAACAGTCCAATAAACATAAACGGAAGCGCAGGCATGCGGTAGCGGACCAGTGTGCCTAACACAGGCGTTGTTAAACCCATTATCGAAAAAAGTATTATTGTAAAGCTGAGACAAAATAACAGCACAGCCCGCTTCTCATTATTTTCCGGCTGTTTAAAAAACAGGATGGCAATGATGATACTGATCGCTATGAAAAGATTTTCGATCGCGGCGAGCCATTGAAGTCCGGTTGTTGCTTCCCACGGAAACGGCCTCAGTGTGGTATTGAGCATTGCCCCCGGCCAGTGGACAAGAAAGCTAAGAAAGTGAGGCTCCAAAGTACTAACATCTACAACGCTTCCCGAATTTACATACCAGGCAAGCCTAAGAATAGCCTGCTGCTTGCCTGAGAGAATCTCCAGAAAATTGACCGACGGCAAAAGATATTGAATATTTAAGGCAATGATTCCGACACTTCCAACCACTGCGATAAATGATAGAACCGGTCGTTTAAATTGTGTGATCCGGCAAATTAAAAAAGCAATGATGCCTGGTAGCAAAGCAAGCAGAATGTAGATCTTTAGTAAAAAGAAGCCCAGGAAGGAAATAAGCATCATTACCGGGTAAATCCATTTGAAACCAGCGGTATACCAACGGTACAATGAAAAAATCAGCACACCCATGAATAGAAATACAATTCCTTCCTTCAATACTCCGGAGCCCCAGCAAAGGACAGAAGGCAAAAGAAAAAGCGCTCCGGCAAGAAATCCCGGTGAGTTGCTTAAATAACGGTAAAAGGCCTTGTACAAAAGAGCTAAGCCTGTAAATGAAAAAAAGCACCAGGCGAGAATGTGAACAGGGTAAATACCAAAAGAAAATAACCTTACAAAAGCGTTAACCCGAATGAGCGTGCGGGTATCGTAATAAACCGAATTATCGAGTTCATACGGCCGGTACCAGTTATTCATTTTGAAATAGTAGCGGTCGTAATAATACCCTTCATCTAATCCGGTGAGCATTTTAAAAAAATCTCCTGGATGCTTGTAGATCGCTTCGTGCATGAACCGGCTGTCGTCGAACAACTTGAAGATGTCGGCCTGGGAACGTTCTTTATAAATATGGGTGTAGATCCAGGTAATGGCGATGCCGGCAATAAATTTCAGTAGCAGCAATGCCGGGGCAGACCAACCTGGAAGTCCCGGTAAGGAAAGAACTTTCCATTTATAGGTGAGCCAGAGAAAAAGAATGAGGTAACAGAGAATGATCAGCAAATCCACTTCGGTCAAAGATATTGACGAAACATGCAGGGTTGCACCACTGATTACACGGATTTACCCAGATAAAAATATATCCTGGAATAAAAGGCTGCGAGCGGATGATCACAGATCAGTTTCGGCGATTTACCAAAGAAAATCATAAAAGGAGAAATCTGAATCTGAAAAACAGTACTTTCAATATCTTAATGGATATACAGGCAGGCGACATTTGCTGGAAGGCGGAAACCCTTGGGGAAAACCCCGGAACAGGACCAAAGCTGCTTGTTGCCTTACACGGCTATGGTCAGGATTCTTCTGTCTTCCGGCATCTTGCCGGCCTTTTGGGTAGCCGGTATACATTCCTTGCGATCGACCTGGCCTTTCATGGGAAAAATAAAGATTTGCCGAAAGGATTTGAATTCGATGAGCTTTACGCAAGAAAATGGGTAGAGGCGATTCTTGCAAAAACAGGCAAATCAGAACTTTGTATCGCAGGATACTCAATTGGGGCAAGGATAGCACTCTCGGTTGCTTCATGGTGTCCGGAACAAGTGAATGAACTCCTTTTACTTGCGCCCGATGGACTGCCTGTTTCCTCATCGTATAAATTGCTGACGTCTACGCTGGCAGGAAACAACCGTTTCAGAGCTTCGGTGACCAATCCCGGATTGGCTTTCAGCTTAATCAGAATAGGCCAGGCACTTAAAATTATTCCACCAAAGGCTGCTGATTTTTTCAGGAATGAGATCGCTACCCGCGGCAAACGGCAACAACTCTATGATTGCTGGATGGCTTACCGAAATGCAATTCCGGACGGCTCGGTTTTAAGAAAACGTTCTTTAAGCGGAAAGCTGATCGTAACCTGTGTTCTTGGCCATTTTGATTCTGTTATCCCATTTAAAAAAACCAGGAGACGACTACTAAAGATCTTGCCCGATGCCAGGATCATCGAGCTAAAAATGGGACATAACCTGGTGAGTGAGAAGTCGGTAAAGAAACTTTCCGAATTCCTGAAAGCATAAAAAAAGCGGCATTGAGCCGCTTGGAAAAAAATATCAGATTATGCGCTTAGCGCTTGTGAAGCTTGTCGTGGGAAACCGTCAGGCGCTTACGTCCACGTGCGCGACGGGCTGCAAGTACACGGCGACCATTGGCAGTCGACATCCGTTCACGGAAACCGTGTTTGTTTTTTCTTTTCCGGATAGAGGGCTGATAGGTTCTTAGCATGACTCAAAATTTTGGGACTGCAAAAGTAGCCCGATTTTTTAATTATGCAAAAAGGAGATGCACTTTTTTTCAAAGATATTTAATTAACCCGTTCCACCGTCGGGTTTACAGCGCTCCATTGCCGGATTTTCATCCAGAGCAGCTCCATTTCCTCCCACGTATTAAAACTATGAAGGCAAATCCTCAAACGCTCCAAACCTTCAGGAACCGTAGGGCTCATGACCGGCCGGACGTCCAACCCCTCCTTTTTTAAAAATTCCGAAGCGGCCTTTACATTTTGATTTCCCGGGATAATCAGCGAATGAATGGCTGACCGGCTTTTGATAAAATGCAGTTCAGGGACTGAGACTTTCCATTGGTTGAACGAGTTGATCCGTGTTTCAAGCTCCATTCGCCGGGAAACTGCATTCTGCATAAAAGAATAGGAATCTGAGATTGCATCAAGCGCTGCAGGTGGCAATGCCGTTGTGTAAATGAACGGCCGGGAAAAGTTGATCAGGAAATTTCTTAACGCCGGGGAACCAACAACTGCAGCCCCGTGGCAGCCAAAGGCTTTTCCGTAAGTGATGATCCTGGCAAAGCAATTTGCTGAAATACCAGATTCAACGCATAAACCACTTCCATCTTCACCAAATATTCCTGCAGAATGAGCTTCATCCACGATAAGATTCCAGCCCTTTTCACCACATAATTCCGAAAGCTCTTTCAAAGGCGCTTCATCACCATCCATCGAATAAATACTTTCAACAGCGACAAAAACATTTCCGGTTGCGGAAGCCGATTTTCTAATCAGGTCTTCCAGGTTGTTGTGCCTGAAGCTGAAAGAACGGGCATTGGATAAACGAATGCCATCGCGGATCGAAGCATGTGCTAGCTCATCGTACAACACGGTATCATTGCGTTGCGGGACCGCCGAAAAGATGCCGAGATTTGCTACATAACCCGAATTAAAAAGCAAAGCAGATCCGGCAGAATGATATGCTGCAATAAAAAGTTCCAGCTCTTCAGCCTTTTCGCTGTTGCCGCGTATCAGCCTTGAGCCGGTCGATCCGTTAATTCGTGAAAGATCACTCAGATGATTGTCCGTATTAAATTCCTGTCCTGCAAGACCAAGATAATCGTTTGAGCAGAAATCGATCAGGCCGTCATCTGACCTTAAAACCCGCAGCGCACCGGATTCTTCTCTTAATTTCAACTTGGATTTCAGGAATTCGTTAGTTGTCACTTCCCGATATATTCTCCGGTTGTTTGCTGATGTTCGGCAACAAGATCGATTACCTTTAGAAAATCGGGTGTATTCGACTGCTTATACCCGAGATCAGCTGCTATTTTAAAGTCTCCCTCGGCATCCTTGTAATAATGTGCAAGAAAACTCGATGCGGCCCTGTAATAATAGGCTTTTCCCTGATCAGGATCAATTGAAATCGCTTTTGAAAATGTTTCTCTGGCTTTATCGTAATCTGAAATGAAAAGATCAAGAAGCCCGAGGTTAAAGTAATATTCAAAGCGTTGTGTGCTATCGTTGGATATGGAAAGCTTTACGACCTTTTCCATATCAATTCGGGCAAGCTTTAACTGGTATTCGGGCTTTACGTGCTCTCCGTAATTGCGGATCCTTGCGTACGCTCTGTTGTTATACGCGGGAGCAAAGGTAGAATCGAGGTCGATGACATGGTTGTAATCAAAGACCGCCTGTGCAAAATTTCTGCGCAAAAGGAAACAGTTTCCTCTCTCAAAAAATGCAGGTAATGAAGACGCTTCGTACCTGGTTGCTTTTGAGAAATATTCTATGGCGTGGTTAAGGTCGCCCAACATTTTATAGGAATAACCAATGAGAAATTCACACTCAAACGTTCGGTCTGATCTTTTGAAATCATTTTTAAGCAGCTTAATCGCGCCTTCGGGATCTCCGTAGCGGATCATTTGCATGGCTTCGGTAATGGACTGATCAGAGCCATCAATAAAATTCAGGGGATCGGAATAAACAGGGGAAACCTGCGCTGCGACAGGGAAATAGATCAAAAACAGGAGAAAGAAAAGCTGTTTCATTACTGGAATCTATGGTGAAACATGGTATTAACCACCTTGTTCAAACTTATAATGAAGGTACGAAGGTTAATTGATTAAGGGAATTAATACAGGACAAAAAACATAAATGATCGGTGAAAAATCTCACCCCTTCGGGGTTTGGGTTTGCTGACCATAATGAATCTGCAATAATAATTTCAACCTAAAATAATTACAATCTAAAATAATTTCAACCCTTCAGGTATATCAAACAACAACAAGGTTATCAAAATCCCGAAGGAATTTAACTGCTGCCCGGATGCTTCAAGTTTACCGTAAGCGGCAGGAACAGAAGCGGCAGTTCCCGCCTTTTCAGCGGGACTATAGCGGATAGCCGTGGTAGGGCACTCCGGGCGCCGCCTGAGAGAAGAAGATTAATCTATGCCGACAATTCCGCTTCCTTCACCGGTTTCTTAAACGGCTCCCGTGTAGTAATGCCAAGAATTCTGAACATTTCCATGTCCTCGTTGAATTCGGGATTTGGAGTGGTAAGCAGCTTATCGCCGGCAAAGATGGAATTGGCTCCAGCTATAAAGCAAAGCGCCTGGCCTTCCTGAGACATTTCCTGGCGACCTGCACTAAGACGGATTACGGTTTTGGGCATTACGATCCTTGTCGTTGCTATCATTCGTACCATTTCCCAGATGGAAGCGCTTTTCTGATTTTCCATCGGAGTGCCTTTTACCGGAACCAGTGAATTGATCGGAACAGAGTCGGGTTGTTCAGGAAGATTGGCAAGTGTATAAAGCATTCCGCAACGGTCTTCGTCGGATTCACCCATGCCTATAATTCCGCCGGAACAAACGGTAAGATTAGCCTTACGAACATTTTCCAGCGTATTTAAGCGATCGTCGTAATTACGCGTGCTGATGATGTTGCTGTAATTTTCTTCGGATGTGTCAAGGTTATGGTTGTAGGCGTACAAACCGGCATCTGCAAGCCGTTTCGCCTGGCTTTCTGTAAGCATTCCCAAAGTGCAGCAAACCTCCACGCCCATTTCGTTCACGGCCTGAACCATTTCGATCACACGGTCGAAGTCACGGTTATCCCGTACTTCCCGCCATGCAGCGCCCATACACACACGTGAAGCACCGCCATCTTTCGCACGTTGAGCATGACCGGTAACTTCCTCTACCGTCATCAGCTTGTGCACATTTACGCCGGTATTGTAACGGGCCGCTTGCGGACAATAGCCACAATCTTCGGAGCAGCCACCGGTTTTAATGGAAATAAGTGAGCTTACCTGAACTTCACCGGGCTTGTTGTTGGCTTTGTGAACCTCTGCGGCCTGGTAGATCAGCGTGATCAGTGGCGTGTTATAAATTTCAAGGATCTGCTCCTTGGAAATACGTTCGGTTTGGTTGCGCATGAAAAATATTGTAACGCAAAGAAACAAAGAATCATTAGAATTCTGAAAGGCGGTTATTTTTAACGCTAAATGAGAGAGAATAGGATTATGGTGGTTGTCTGGCGGCGATGCAATTCACTTTGAGAACGCAAAGTTATAAGGGACTGATCGCGTCGCGAATGTTTGTTTACCGCCAAGATCGCAAAGTTTTATTTCCCCGACGAGGCAAAACGGTTTGAATTTCAAATTCTTTTCATAAACCTTCTTTGTGCAAGCAGCCGGTGTACAGCTTTGTGCCCCTAAGTGTGAAATCCGGGAATGCTGAACCAAACCATTTTGATCCGTAACTCACAATTGATTAACTATATTTATCTTAGCAATCCGGATGATGAAATATATTGCAATTGCTCTAATTAGCTGCTTCGTGATTTCCTGCAATCAGTTCGTCCGGATTGAAAAGCGGCACTACCGCAATGGCTATTCAATTAATTCATTGGGAAAACCAGAAAAAGCTGAACCACCTGTTAACCCCATCGAATTAATTCCGGCAAAAGCGGATACAAAAGCGGATGAGCCGTCACCAGACATTGTGGTTTCATCGAACTACCACGCAAACGAGTCGGCAGAGTATCATCCGCTGATGCAAAGGTTCCGGCAAATAAAAATTGAAGGACTTCAAAAGCAGGAACAGATAAAAAGAAGCCAATTAAACGGAATTACAGACCCGAGGGAAGAATTACAAAAAGTAAGTGAACGGGAATTCCCGATCAATAAAAATGCATTTGCTGCTGCGTGTCTGGCTTTGACTTTTTTAATTGGCTTTATTTTTCCCTACCGGAAGATTTCTTCCTGGGCAAAGAATAACAAGATCATTTCACGATCGGTTATAACTGTATCCCATTTAACTGTTGGTTTCGGAACATGGTACGCCGGATTCACTATGAGTAAATACGGAATTCATGCACCAACTTTTTTTCCTGGTCTGGCGTGCGGAATTGCTTCGGTTGCTATCCTGGCTTATCCGTTCAGAAAGCATGGCAGTTTTTTAACTGCTTATCCGGTGAGGAAATCACTTGAATTTTCGATGCTGCTTGCCGGTTTGCTTTTAATCTTTTCCGGGGGACAGGCATCGAGAAAAAAAATGTTTCCTTATGAAACCACAGCTGGAGCTACGATTGAGCTTGACGGTCCCGGATGGCTCTCAGAGCTTTTGCCGTCAGATGAATCGATCGAAAAAATGATCAATCCATTTTTGCCTTCCGGACCTGAACCACTGCAATGGTATCAATATCTTGCAGAAGGCGCACTGATTCTTCTTGCAGTAGCCATCTTTGCTTTCTTAATGGCTTTGCTACTCTCGCTTTCATGCAACCTTTCCTGTTCCGGAAATGAATTTGCGGCCGCGGCGGTGTTGATCGGTGGGGTTCCTCTGGGTATATTTCTGCTGGTAAAAGCAATACGCGTTATTGTTTGGGGATTTCATCCACACCGGAAGGCATTGCATCTGGAAAGAAAGGCGAAACGGAAAGCGGAAAAATAATTTACAGTTTTAGGTTTATAGTTTAAAGTTAGGGATTGAGGATAATTTCCGCAATTCGCTTTAAGCAATGATGGTTTACAGTTCAGTATTTACAGTTTAAGTTTCGGATTTGAGGGGAGCTTCTGTCTAATCGCTCGACAGACGAAACTCAATATTTAAAACATTCACAATTACAAATGAATGTTTTAAAACAATGAATCAAAGTTGAGAGTCTATTAGTACCGGCACTTTCCGGATTGCCATTTTGCTGAGTTTGAATCAATTAACCTGAGTGCCCAACTGTAAACCCTAAACTGTAAACTGTAAACGATTAAGATCTGTTTCCCTGTAAAATATTCTGTTTCCCTGTGCAGGGTTTTTATTGATGTTAATTAGCCGGCACCTTTGCCGCCGCTATGAAACGTACACTTCAGGTTTTATTTGTCCTCTTACCCTTAATTTCCACCGCCCAATCCCTACAGCTTTCCAGCCTTGAACAGGTGCTAGGCCTGGCGCGGAAGCAAAGTGCAATAATTGTTTCTGCCGGCATCCGCGACGAGGTTGCACAAAAGGATAAGGGTCTTTCACGGTCTCCCCTGCTTCCGACTTTAAGTGTAAATGCAACTTCAGATTATAACCTGAAACTGCCGGTTCAGTTAATTCCCGCAGAGATTTTTGGCGGGCCCGCAGGAACATTTCAGCAGGTTCGTTTTGGTCGCTCATGGAATTCGGCAGCTACGGCAGACCTTACCGTTCCACTCATTCACCCGGAAAAAATCGCGCAGGCAAAAACCGCAAACTTCACGCGGGAGCAAGTAAAACTGGAACAGGAAGCCCAGGTTAAGCTTGCACTTCAACGCGTGACTGCTGTTTATTTTAATATCCTTGTTTTGCAGCAGGCGTTGCAATTAAATGCATCGCTGGATTCTACTGCAACTGCGCTTTATAATGCAACCAAAGCGAAATCCGGACAGCAACTGGTTAGCCGGGTTGACCTCAACAGAACCGAAAACCTGATGAACAGCACCTTTCAGCAAACTATTCAGATCCGCACAAACCTGGAAATTGCAAAACAGGACCTTTGTGTATTGCTGGGGATCTCTTCAAAAACAACGCTGGAAATAAATGACCTTCTTTTGAATTATGTAACCGACGCAGCACAGGTGACGATCGACCCTGCCAAAAGGCCTTCCTACCTTGCCACTGAACAGGCTGAACAGGCAGCATTCTGGGCCGTTCGCCAGCAGACATATACCGGCTTACCAAGACTAAGTTTTAATTCACGTTACACCGTTGCGAGCCAGGCCGATAAGCTTTTTAATAATTCGGCCGTTAATTTTGATTACGGGACCGTTGGCTTAAGTCTTAATATTCCTGTTTTTAAAGGAAGGTCGGCATATTTAGATACCAAAAAATCAAGGTTACAGCTGGATTTAGCGCGCATCCGTAAAGAGCAGCAATTACTTGACTCGGACAATGAAATCCAGGAATGGCAGATCAACATCCGCGAAAAAGCGAAATCAATGGATCTGGCGGCGCGAAGAGATAAATTAACTGGAGAGAGTCTTGAGCTTTCTATTTCTTCCTTCGATCAGGGTGTAATAACACTCGATCAGCTCTTTAATATTTACAATGAATATGTGCTGGCAAGAAACAGCTATTTGCAAACCATGGCAGACGTTGCCGTTTACCGGAACTATCTGATGATCGAAGGCCAATAAAAAAACAGCCCGCAGGGATAATTCCGGATCACTATCTTGCATCAATATCTGCAATTGATGCTTTCCAGGCAATTTCTTCTTCTATCGGGATTTTTTCTGCTTAATGCTCTTATTTCATGCAGGGCTGTCAGGCCGGAAATTGAAAAGGGTTTTTATTACTGGAAAAGCAATGAGTACGGCTTGAAAGACGAAGAGCTGAATCTGCTGAAAGATCTACAGGTACGGAAGCTTTACATAAAATTCTTTGAAGTACATCCTGACGTCCTGTTTGATGCAATACCGGCATCGAAAACAAGCGTGCATCTATGGAATTATTCCAGCTCGTGGAATGAAGATTCGCTCCTGGTAAGAACAATGAACAATCTCGAAATTGTTCCAACGGTATTTATTAAAAATTCGGCGCTGGAAAAATTATCGGAAACAGGTGTAGACTCGCTTGCTGATAATATATTTTTCCTTGTCGATAAGAACTTTAGGGAAAGGATAAAATCCATGGAAACTTTTGCCGAAATTCAGCTGGACTGCGACTGGACTGAAAATACAAAAGATCGTTATTTCCGTTTGCTGACCGCAATTAAAAATATTTCGGGTAAAATAATTTCCTGCACACTAAGGTTATATCCCTACAAATATCCCGGAAAAATGGGAATCCCGCCGGTTGATAAAGTAACATTGATGTGCTACAATCTTTTAAATCCGATGGAAAGTGAAGATCAGAATTCCATTCTGGATGCAAATGAGCTTGAGAAATACCTGAAGGGAAGCAACGATTATCCGGTTCACCTCGACATAGCCTTGCCGGTATTTTCATGGATGCAGCTTTATCAGAACAACCAGTTTGCAGGAATTATGGATCCGGGAAATCTGCAATTAAAAGGAGCAATTAAAAACACCGGCGGATTATGGTACGAAGTGCAGCAGGACATCGTTATTGGTGATACGTATCTGAGGATCGGCGACAAATTAAAGTTGGAAGACGTAAATGAAAACACGCTCAGGGACGCGATCAGTTTATTAAAGAAACATCTGGAGCTTGACGAAAAAGTTACCGTGTCTTTCTTTCATCTTGATGTGAAAAATATTTCAAAAATTAACCATGAAAAGCTTTCCGGTTTTTATACTGATTTTGGCAAATAGCCTCTGCAATCATGTCTTTGGCTGCGGACCTTACTATCCCTACGGCGATGACGTGCGGTTCAGCATTTTTAACCCGGAGAATTTTAATTATCCTGAATTTGCGCCGTTTAATTATTCATGCAGCCTTTTTGGCCCTGACGATATTTATACGATAGCTGGAAAAAATGACATGCTAAGCACTTCATACCTAAGCAATGTAAAGCTCTGGATGAAACGTTGCGACGGCAATGTAACGGAGAAAGACGTTTACAGCGCAATTTATTTTTCTGACCGTACACTGGGATTTGATCATTTAAAAGGAGAATTTGAAAACCCCTTTTTTAATTGCCTGAAAAGGAAAAATGACACGGCTGCCCTTTCCTACCTTAAGTTTGCGAATCAATGTTCTGAATTTAATTCTTATCTAGAAGATCCCTGGGAGCGGTCCGACAGCCATATCATCCCTAAGCGCCGGCTGCTTATCGAAACGGCATTGCAAAGGAGTGGCGCATTAAACGATCCCGACTTAACACAACGATATGCATTTCTGGCAATCAGGATGGCATTTTATAATCACGACAGGGAACAGTTGAAAGGAATTTATGAAGGATATTTCAAGCATCGGAAAGAAAAAAATATTATTGATTACTGGGCACTTCATTTTTACGCGACAACGGAAGAAAATGGCCCATTACATAACTTTTATGTTGCCCAGGTTTTTGCTTTTGCGCCAGATAAACGATATGCACTAAATGATGAATATGAAATTGCTGTTTCGATTGATGAAACACTTAAATATGCTGTTACAAATAAAGAAAAGGAAGCGGTATGGCTCCTTGATGGGATAAAACATCCCGGAAGGGCATTAGAAAATCTTAAAAGCATTTATGCGTTAAACCCTTCATCTGAGGCTTTTTCCTTTCTGCTTCTCCGGGAAATTAACAAGCTGGAAGATTGGATATGCACACCCTATTACAGCAATTTTGAACCATCGGTTAACAATGAAGAAATGCCTGCTGATGAAGAGGAAGATGATACTCCCGAACAAACTTTGTATCAGAAACTTCAGAAACGAATCGCCTGGGACCGTGGTTATGCAAAAGACATATTAAATCTCCTCAATTCTGCAAATAAAGAAAAAGTTGAAAACCCCGCTCTTTTTGTGCTTGCAAAATCCTACCTGGCTTTCATGTGTAAGGATTACGATACATGTCTTGCTTTATCAAAGGAATTTGGTAAATACAGTAAAACCAATAAAAAACTGGCGGATCAAAATGCTACATTAAAAGCGTTGTGCCTTGTAGCTAAACAGCCAGACAATGCCGCAGTCATACCGAAAGAAATTAAATCATTACTGATGCGGCAGTCTGAATCCGGAAGTAACCGTTTTATTTTTGCAGTTGCCAGAGAACTTGAGTATAAAGGAAATACAACCGATGCAGCCATTCTGCTGGCAAACCTTGGTCAGATCGACGTCGATTGGGGTAAAGGTGCGTATTGGAAAACAAAAAAAATGAATTCCACTCTTTATTCAGATTTCTATGTCGGGTATTTCTTTTATCTGGATGCAGAATATACGCCCGATCAGCTTAACAGGCTTATATCTGATGTTAAGGCTAATCAAAAAACGGATTCTTTCAGTATCTGGAAATACAGGCATATTACCGCGGATCTTTCCCGGCTCTACGATTTGTGTGGAACAAAATACATCCGGAAAAATGACCTTAAAAACGCGTTCAGCTGTTTTGGGAAAGTAAGTGATTCGTTGTGGGCATCCTATCCCTATTCTTATTACCTGGATGCAAATCCTTTCTATACAGACTTGTACAATGAGCATACTTCGACCATTGGCGATACCATAAGGTTTACAAAAAAAAAGATTGCGGGTAATTTAATTTCCTATCTGAAAAAAGCAGAAGATCCCGGCAATAAAAACCGCGATTACTATTATTTCCTTGTTGCGAATTGTTATTTAAATATGAGCTACTATGGAAATTCATGGTTGATGCGGCGCTATTACTGGTCAACGGCGATACAGGAAAGCGGACTTGAAGACGAGCAGGAATACTATAGCTGTGATTTGGCAAAAAGCTATTATTTAAAGGCAAAACAATATAGCAGTAGCAATAAATTCCAGGCGCTTTCGCTAAGAATGGCCGCCAGATGCGAATGGTACAAGTTATTGCGTACAAATAATAGCTACGAGGAGGATTCTGAGAATACGATTTTTACCCAAAATAAATTCTATTCTGCGCTTAAGTCAGAATATCCTGAATACTACGAGGAGCTGACCAGCAATTGTGAATCATTTGGGGATTATTTCAGTGAAGGGGCGCGGTGACGAATATCCATTAAAATCCGGAATGGGTATTAATATTCCCAACAACGAAAATTTGCAAGATTTTTTCCGGATAATTTATATTTCCTTGGAACGGAGTAAAAATAATTAACGGCTCGTCTGCTGTAAAACCAATGCTTTTCAAAGCATTGCATGTAATTGAGTGGTACATAATTGAAATCCTCGATAACAGGCATGAACATTGGCTCCATGATAATTCCTTTTGCCAATAAAACAGGAAATAATTGGCTAATTTAATCCATACTTAAGCAGCTATGAACCTTAAACGCACCTTCGGCTTTGTATTAACCCTTCTCGGAATTATTGGATTGATTTACGCCGCTGTGATTTTTGTAAATGCAAACAGCGCTAATGCACGCGATGTAAAGTCGATTCTAACATTTGGTATACTTGGCTTTATTTTCTTTATTGCCGGGATCGGTCTTGTGAAGAATACGCAGGATAAAAGCAATACTTAGATAGACGCCTGCTAGACACTGTATTTCGCAATATATTAACAATATCGGCTAGCGCTGACGCCGTATATATTTATACCAAAAGTTGTCAGCCGGTTGTCGCTTTAGTTCTACTCTTCGTTGAATTTGTTATAGAGCCGCGGACAAACCTTTTGCATACTTTCCTCATCATCCTCATTCCAGGAGAATTCCATCGCCGGGTACCGACCTTCACCATAATTAAAATTGTCATAGTCAATAAAGTCATTCAGATCTCTTCCGGTTCTCAAATTAAACGCCTCCGAAGCCACATACGAGAAGCTTTCAAAATCAAACTCGTCTTCATCTCCGGTCAATCTGTCGACAAGGTTATCGGGATTTTCTTTTGCCTTGTAAAATGTATCCCGTCCTCTCGAGATCAGCCAGCGTCTGAAATACTCAAAGCCGTCATCAGAGCAGCCGCCATTCATAAGGTAAGCAGCGCACCACATTTCCGACGTATAAGTTTCCTGAAGCAACTTATCCGTGGTTAACTGAAACCCGACAATTTCTTCAGGACTCAGCTTTTTTATCTCGTTAATAAGTGCAAACTCCTGTCCGTCCTGATCATCCTTAAATTCCAGGGTTTTTGAAATAATTCCCCAGAATTTATCTTCATCGAGTAGTTTTGCAGTTTTGAAATCCGCTATTGGTTCCGGGCGGTTTGGTGTTCCATTCTTCCCAAATAATTTATCAAAAAATCCCATGCATTTAAATTTTCAAAGCAAAAATATATTGAAATGGGATAAGATGGCAGTGATAATTAAATTGTTCACGATGCCCTATTTTCTCGCGTAATTCAGAAGTATCACACCTGTCTTAAAAACCCTTGTGCTGATCAGCTCCAGCTCAGGAGGATGTTCTATTTTATTGAAAATCGGCGTGCCTTCGCCCAGTACAACAGGATCCAGCATTAAATTGTATTCATCAATAAGACCATTTTCAGAAAACAATGTAACGATACTGCCGCTGCCAAGAATGGTCATATTTTTTCCGGGGGTGGATTTGAGCATTTTAATTTCCTCAACAATATCACCTTTCATTATCTGCGTATTTTGCCAATCACTTTGCTGCAGCGTATTAGAAAAAACGATCTTTTCAGCTTTGTTCATTCCAGCTGCCATTTCCGGGCTTTGCTGCGCTGCCATAGGTGTTGGCCAATAGCTTTTCATCATTTCATACGTAACCCGTCCGAATAAGATAATATTCCCGGCTTCAAGATTTTTTACTCCATATTCACTTTCTTCGGCGCCATGCTGATGCCAGTGAACATCACCGTTTGGTCCTTTGTAAAAACCATTGAGCGTGATAAAATTGAAAACATTAATTTTTCTCATGTGAAGTTTTTAAACGATCAAATAAATGATCAATAAAATTATTCATCCACTACTTCTGATGAATTACCGGCTTTCCTTTCTGCTGAAGATCTGAAATATTCCTCCTTCCTTTCCTGCAACCGTTCTATCATTTTACGCTGTCGTTCGCGGTTCTTTCTGTTAAAATAGCGAAATGAATAAATTCCAAAAAAAGAAAGGAACGTTAAAAGCAGAAAATAAATCAGCATACATGTAACACCTGAAAAATAAAATGATTAATTATTTCTTTTTAATTTTAGATTGCTCATTCTGCTTTACCCTGAATTTTACGATTCTAGCTATCAGATCCAACGGCATAGGCTTGTCCAGCGGAAATTGAACAGAGCCTTTTGCTCCCTTATAACCAGAAAGTTCGTCTTTAAATTCTTCAAGGCCTCTTGGCGCAGGATAAAATCCGATATGATTTTTAAATGCTGCAAAATGGACCAGGTTTCCGTTAAGCTTAAAGGTTGGAATCGCATAGCTGATCGCTTCCTCCGCTTTTGGGGCTGCCTTGCTTATCGTCTTTCTCACGGCTTCCAGCTTTTCCTGCACATCCTTAGGAAAGGCTGAAATATATTCGTCGATGCTTGCTGCTTTAACTGATTCCATGACCAGAATTTTTATTGAAATTTAATCCAAACCGTTGATCAGTTATTTTCAGTATACTTTTTAAAATTGTCAAGAATTGCTTGCCAGCCACTCGTTTGGAAATCAACCGGGTTCTGCGATTCAGCTTCAAACGTTTCAACCACCTTTGTCCCGTTTCCTTCAGGAGAAAAGGTGATTTTCACTTTCCTGTCATCACCAAGCGTGTAAGCAATGACCTCATGGGTTTTAACCTCGTCATAAACACCTCCGAAATCGAATCCGAAGCTTCCGTCTCTTGCTTCCATCCTGGAGCTGAATTTTCCCCCGGTCCTGAGGTCATTTTCTGCTGATGGCGTATGCCAGTCTTCAGAAGCACTGTTCCATTTTGTAATGTGTTCCGGTGATGTCCAGAAGTTCCATACTTTTTCAACCGGAGCATTTACGGTTGCTTCAATTGTGACAGATGTTTTATTTGCCGTTTCCATAGTGTTTAAGATTTATTGATAACAAAGTTAAACCAGGCTTTTGATTCAGAAAGGGGTTAAATTGACATTTGAAGGGGTTGAATACGACAGGCGGAGGAGTTACGATATAAGATGTACGATTTACGATTTAATTTCGGTTAGTTTAACGCATCCGGATCACCAAAACAATTGGCAATTGAATACAGTTCCTTCAATTTGGAGTTCAAAGAGTAAGCAAACACCTCGTAATCCGTAATTCGTAATCCGTAATCCGTAATCCGCAATTCGTAATTATTTCATTGTCTTACCAAAAATAAAAAAGGTGATGACCATTACAGCCATCACCTTCAATAAAAATTATCTCGCGGTTATTTTGCTTTTACAATTTTAACGGATTTACGAACGTCAGAACCGTCGGTAACGCAGAGGTAATAAATTCCGCTTGCAAGATCCGGACTTAAATCCAGGGTCTGATTAGCAACAATTTGCTGTGAGATCAACACTCTTCCTGTAATATCAAGAATCTCAAGTTTAAGCGTTTCATTCATCTTTCCTTTGGTTGAAACCTGGATCTTGTCGTTGAACGGATTCGGATAAGCATTTAGTTCAAGGTCCTTATCAGCTGCAACAATTACTTCTTCCTCCGCACCAAGGCGAGCACAGCTGGTAACCGTAGCTGTAGCTGTTTTTGCTGTTCCTGAACCACATGCATTCACACCTTTTGCAGTGATACTTCCACCCGCAGCTCCAACAAGCACATCAATGCTGGTTGTACCCTGTCCGGTCTGGATCGTCCATGTGGCAGGCACTGTCCACGTGTAAGATGTTGCTCCCGGAAGTGCTGCGATGCTAAATGTCTGAACAAGCCCGGTACATGCACCTGTAACAAGCCCTGTAATAGCAGCAGGTGTTGCCGGTTTAGATGTTAACGACAGTGTTTTGTTAGCGCTTGTTGAGCAACTGTTGCTCGCATTTACTGAAAGCGTTCCCGAAACAAATGCCGGAGCGAATGAAACAACCACGCTGTTAGTTCCGTTTCCGCTAACGATCGTAGAATTTGCCGGTGCAACCCAGTTATAGGTCATTCCTGTAACATTTGGAACTGTATAAGTAACTGTTCCTGAACAAACACCACTTGCCTGACCGCTGATCGTTCCTGGTGTAGCCGGTGTATTACGCGCAACGGTAAGAGACCTGACAGCACTTGTTCCACAAGCATTTGAAGACGTTACAGTAATGGCACCGCCCGCAATAAATCCTGCATTAAATGCCACCTGGATCGACGTTGTGCCAGCTCCGGAATTTATTGTCGCTCCCGATGGAACAGTCCAGGTATATGAAGTTGCGTTTGCAACAGCTACGATCGAATAAGTAAATACATCACCCGGACATGCTTTGGCTGATCCTGTGATCGTTCCTGGTGTTGATGGATTATTACGCGTAACAGCGTACGTTTTCAAAGCACTGGTTCCGCAGGCATTTGAAGCGGCTACTGAAATAGTACCACTCGCTGTAAATCCTGCATCAAAAGTTACCTGGATCGCATTAGTACCCGCGCCTGATGTTACTGTTGCTCCGGTCGGAACTGTCCAGATATACCCTGTAGCATTCGCAATTGCAGCTATGGAATAATTTAAAACACTTCCCGGACAAGCCAGGCTTGTTCCGGTAATTGTTCCCGGTGTCGTAGGTGCATTACGTGAAACTGTGTAAGTTCTTGCAGCGCTTGTTCCGCAACCATTGGAAGCTGTAACTGATATTACTCCACTCGCAGCTGTAAAGCCTGCATCGAAGGTAACCTGGATTGCATTTGTGCCTGCACCTCCGGTAATCGAAGCTCCTGATGGAACTACCCAGTTATAGGTTGCAGCATTTGCAACAGCAGCAACAGAATAGTTGAACACATCGCCCGGACAGGCCTTGAGCGTTCCGGCGATCGTTCCTGGTGTGCCCGGGACTGCAACGCTAAGCGCCAGTGAACGGGTGGAGCTGCTGCCACAACCGGAAACTGACTTAACCGTGATGCTTCCGGAAGTAAATGCTGCAGCCACAGTTACGTTGATGCTTGTTCCGCCGTTTGCACTTACCAATGTAACGTTAGCAGGAACTGTCCATGTGTATGACATTGCATTGGCAACTGCTGCAATACTGTATGTTGCCTGGGTAGCTGTCCCCCTGAATGCGCAAACATTTACGGGGCCTGCAATAGCTGCAGGTACTGCTGGAATTGCTTTCGTAACAGTAATTGAGCGGGTTTGAGAACCTCCGCAACCCGAAACAAGAACTGAAACAGATCCTGTTGTAAAGGTTGATGAGAATTTAAAGGAAATTGTATTTGTTCCCTGCCCGGTAATACTTGTTGATCCTGACGGAAGCGTCCAGGCGTAAGAAGTTGCATCAACTGCACCAATGGTGTATGTTGCCACGCCGCCTGTTGTTCCCTGGTAAGAGCAGGAATTGGTTGGTCCTGAAATCTGCCCTACACTGAATGCACAACCTTCGGTTACTACGATCGTAGTTCCATCAGAGTTTGAACATCCATTTGGATCATTATAACTATAAGTAATTATCGCGCTTCCAACACCGGCAGAAGCAGGATCGAACGAATTGCCGCTTACTCCCGTTCCGCTGAACGAACCGCCGGCAGGGGTGCCTGTTAGTGCAAAGGCAGGTGTTAACGTTGTTACAGGTCCATAAGTTCCAGCGTCAACAACGGGATTTGAATTTACGGTTACACTTTGTGAAGCTGAAGAAGAACAGCCATTTGCATCGGTTACAGTAACGCTATTGCTTCCTGAAGTGCTGACAGTAATGCTCTGCGACGTTGCTCCGGTTGACCAGCTATAAGAAGATCCCGCCGAAGCGGTAAGAATAACATTTGAACCAGCACAGAAAGTTGTCGGCCCGTTAGCCGAAATGCTCGCTGCAGCCGGTGTGTTGACCGTTACAGATTGTGAAGCAGATGAGGAGCATCCATTGGCATCCGTGACCGTTACATTATAATTACCTGTTGCATTAACAGTAATACTCTGTGATGTAGCGCCAGTTGACCAGCTGTATGATGAACCCGCTGAAGCTGTCAGGATAACATTTGAGCCCGTACAGAACGTTGTTGCTCCATTAGGCGAAATGCTTGCTGCGACAGGAGTGTTAACAGTTACGCTTACTGATGCCGGAGACTGACATCCATTGGCATCAGTCACTGTTACACTATAGCTTCCTGTTGCATTAACAGTAATGCTTTGTGATGTAGCGCCCGTTGACCAGTTGTACGACGAACCGGCTGAAGCTGTGAGAACGACATTCGACCCGGCACAGAAAGTTGTTGGCCCGTTGGCCGAAATGCTTGCAGCTGCAGGTGTGTTAACTGTTACACTTTGTGAGGCTGAGGCCTGACATCCGCTGGCATTCGTAACAGTTACCGAATAATTTCCGGTGGCGTTCACAGTAATACTCTGAGAAGTTGCACCCGTTGACCAGCTGTAGGATGCCCCTGCAGAAGCAGTCAAAATCACATTTGAACCGGTACAGAAAATTGTCGGCCCATTGGGAGAAATACTTGCCGCCGCAACAGGATTATCTACCTGTGAAATCGTTAAGCTGAAAGTACCTGTTGCCGTCTGATAACCTTCAAGAACAACAAAATAACTTGTGTTAGGCTGAACGGCAACTTTCATTGACGCGGTTGTTCCGGTACAAGCAATACCATTGTCGTCATTAAAACTCAGTTCAGTACCAGCTGTGTTTAACAAGTGCAGGTAAGTGTCGAAACCAGATCCACACGAAGAAACGATAACGGAATCTGTGCACGGTCCTGTTATGAAGGTCCAGAATACATCAGCAGAAGCCTGTGCATTTGTTCCCGAATAATCACTTCCATATCCACTGCCTGCCGCGGTAGTTCCTGTTGTTGTAAAAGGAAGCGCGGCTGGCAGAGCATTGCTCGAAAGGTCACCCGGACGAGCTGATACCGTTATAGAAATTGCGTTGGAAAAAGCGTCGCTGCACCCTGACTTCGAAACTCTTGTCCTTACCTGGTAAACACCTGGGTTCTGATTTAGAGAAAGCGTTGAAGCCGTTGCTCCTGATATATCAGCGAAGCTCCCTGCGCCAACTGCAAGCTGCCAGTTGAGCGATGTTCCGTTTCCGCCACTGTAAGCATAATTGGTTGCCGTTCCTGCAACAAATGATGTTGGGCCTGTTACCGTTCCTGCAGCTGTTGGCACTGCACAAGAACTAACCACCTCAATCGTTACATCATCAATATACAGGTCATACTTGTCGGCATCGCTGAAAACATGAAATCCTATGTATTGAATGCCTGAAGCAGCTGCCACGAATGAACTTGATGTTCCCTCGGAATAGGTGGTATTAATAATATTGGTGTTACTGAAAATGGTGGCAGATGTCATTCCTGCAGCAGTCGCGGCAGCGCCATATTTCAATTCCAGTTTTTCTACATAAGATGCAGAACGGGCGCGGTACCAGAAGCGGATCCGGTAGCTTTGACCTGCTGTAAGACTTAGTGGTGGCGTGAAAAGCCAGTCATTTGCTGCTGCTGCCGTGTTATAAGAATATGCCACATTATTAGGGGCCGACCGCGGTGTTAGCGTTCCCATGTTCCAGGTTTTCGCATCAGCATTCGAGTTTACGACGGTCCATCCGCAAGGCAGAGTGGAAGCAGCATCAAAATTCTGTGTATGCGGGAAAGTGCTGATCGTTGGATTATTCACCAAAACCTGCGTTGAATTGGAAGCAACTGTTGTTCCGCAGGTTACCTGGCAACGATACCAGGTGCTTGTACTAACGCTAACAGACGCTGTTGAAGCTGTTTGTCCGGAGATATTTGTCCAGGTTGAATTATTCGGAGATGACTGCCACTGGTAGGTTTGGCCGGTTCCGGTGGTAATTCCTGTTAATGAAAGCCCCACGTTACCAGATCCGCAAACACTTGCAGGGCTTGCCAGGACAGTTGCTACAGCGGGAGTTGTACAAGGCTGGGGATTAGCAAGCTGAAGAGCCGTAAGTGCGTTGATCCTTCCGTAACCGAGGTCGTTGCTCCAGGTTCCGTTTGGCTGACCTGAAACGCCGCTGTTGTATGTATATCCTCCCACCTTATCACAGGTAGATTCGATGATAACCCTTGCCTGCGCAGCCGTTAGATTAGAATTGGTTGAAAGGATAAGTGCCATAACTCCGGCAGCGTTTGGTGTTGCCGAAGAAGTACCGTTGAAAGTTGCATAGTAATCACCTGTTCCATATCCGGCAGCTCCTGAAATGTCAGTAGAATAAATCTTAACGCCAGGGGCAGATATGTCACCGTTAACACCGTAATTAGAACCCCAGAAGGTTTCACCATCGCATGAGGATGGACTCTTACGCTGGTTACACATACTCATGGCAGTCACTGAAATAACGTTTGTTAAAGTTGCCGGATAACTTACGGCTCCGTTATCGTTTCCAGCGGCAAATAACACCGGTGCACCTTTATTTGCACGCCCCTGCGTTGTGGCGCGCGTAATAGGGTCATTAATTAATGCGGAGCTTGAACCTCCACCCCATGAATTACTCAGTACATCCGCATTTCCTGTGGACCAGGCCCAGTCGAGTGCTGTTCCGATCCATGAATTTGAAGTTATCCAGTTGCTTCCGGATCCATAAGCAATCCGAACCGGAACAATTTTACAGTTGTAAGCAACGCCTGCAATTCCAATAGAATTATTTCCAACCGCAGCAACAATCCCCGCACAATTGGTTCCGTGTGCATCATTACCGGAAGGAGCTCCTCCACTGCCGAGACCTGTAGCATCAAAACCGGCAAGCATATTTCCGGCAAGGTCAGGATGAACGAGGTCTACTCCTTCATCGATAATGGCAACCTTGATGTTTGAAGAACCTGTTGAAATTCCCCATGCGGAAAATATTTTCATGTCTGCTCCCGGCGTTCCACTGAACTGGATCGATGAGCCCGTATTGTCCAATGACCATTGATAAGGCTGAAACTGGTCATTTGTAAACCGTTTCATCAGGCGAAGGAAATCGACTTCTGCCCAGGCGAACTGACCGCTTTCTGCCAGCTGATTGGCAAATGTCAAAGGGTCAACTGTATTTTTTGGAATCCGGATAAAGTGAACGAGCGGATCGTATTTGTTAGTTTCGAGCATCTTCAGACCATTGCGGCTGACGAGTTCTTTAAGCTTACCGAGGTCACCTGCATTTAACAGCTTAACCGCAACCCTGTCGGTAATCCCCTGAAGTGTTCCATCGCTGAATTTCAGGAAACGGTTTGAATAAACCACATCGGGACTTTGATTTAACCGGCCAAACAAAGCTTTCAACTCTACTTCAGAAACGGGCCTGGTAAGATTTACCAGCACCATATTTTTTGGTGAAGGCAAAACCTGGTCAGCCACGATTGGCTTGAGAAGATTTTCCCTTTTCAAAAGGGACTGGATAACTTCAAACGAGACATTATCCTGAAACTTAATGAGTATTTTCTCATCAGAACGTTCGTAATAAGTTCTACCGTCGGGAGTGATTGAATAGACTTTTTCGTCCTGAGCATTCAGAAAGCTGAACGAAAAACACAGAACCAACAGTGTCAGGATTATCCTGGATCGTGTATAGTTCCTTGAAAAGGAGATTTTCTGCATACTTTTGATTTGGTTTTTTTAAGCGACCGTAAGGATAAGAAATTTAGGGTTATAAAAAACATTGAATTTCAACTTCCGGGGTCTTTTATCTGGAAAAAATTAACTAAATACGATTCAATTCAGGCTGTTTGGCTTTTCCAGCTTATAAACAAAGTCACAAAGGTCTGAATAAAGTTTCTCCTGCCGGAAATGGCTTCTTATTATAGAAACCTCGCTTTAAGAATCAAATCACTATAAGATTCAGAAACATAATCTGTTTCCGCTATTTCTAAAAAATCAGCAAAATATTTACATTGTTCCTTTAGCTTATCAATTCCAATTTCTCCAGTAGAATCAATCGCTTCCACCTCCACAAATGTTCCAAGATCTGCAATTGTATCAAAATGAAATTTGACGTTATCTACAATATAAATCTTTCGTTGCTTCTCAACAATTACCTTAATTCCATTTGACCTGATAAGAATTTCCTTTAATGATTTATCGGGGTTATGCTTATACAATAAAACATCCGATTGTTTTGCGCCGGATGTATTTTCACGTTTATAATAAATCAGTGAATTTTCGATATTTCCCTCACGCAATTTTAACCTCCCATCTGCAACATTGAAATAAGTGTCGACCTGGAAATCTATCCCCTTAAAAACAGGGTTTAGCGCCAGTAATTTAGCTTCCAGTTCGTCTAATCGGGCAGTCCTGGCTTTGAATTCGTAGTTCAGGATCTTCATGAAACTTTAGTTTCTCAAAATCTTTTTCGTGATGATCGTGCCGTTCTCACCTTCTATTTTAATTAAATAAATTCCTTTAGGGAAAGCAGCGGGTATTTGGGCAGAATCTGAATTTAAAAATCCGGATTGAAGCAGCCTTCCGGAAATATCTGTTAATTCATATTTTACCTTTTTAAATCCCGCCGGATAATAAACGTTGAAATTATCTTCCTGAAAAGGGTTTGGGAAAATAAAAACTTCATTATTTGTCATCGTATTAGGTATTCCCGTTGTAATTATTTCAAAACAACCTGAAGTATCAGCGCATGAATTCTGAGTAACAATCACTGCATACATACCGTCAATTCCAGTTGTAAAAATCTGACTTGCTTCACCTTCAATTGCAACATATCCATCGCAATTTACCCATTGATAACTATCGGCCGCCGATGCGGTAAGTATATTATCCGATTGCGTTACTGAAACATCCAATAAAATGCACTCCTCCTCCAGCTGCAGATATTTCGCAAAAAAGAAATCAGCTCCGCCCGCCGAGGTCACTTCTGCGCTGGTTAAAGGATAAGTATCAAAGTCAGCAGTATTTATAAAATTACCAGCAAGGTAAACCGCACCGGCATCATCAGTCAGAATATTAATTCCAAGGTTATTTCCTTCACCTATCGTCTTAGCCCACAAATAATTACCCGATGAATCATACTTACTAAAAAAAATATCAAAGTCACCTGCAGCATTCAAAAAGGCGCTTCCGGTGTCAGGATCAAAATCAGTTGTATCTCCAAAACATCCCGCCAGGTAAACATTGCCTTCTTCATCGGCGACAATACTTTTTCCCTGATCGGCATTTATGCTGCCTGCGCTTTTCGCCCATAAATAATTTCCATTGATATCATATTTCGCAAAAAAGATATCGTGATTTCCCATTGAGGTAAGACTTTTTACCTCTGCGGATGGATCAAAATCGCCGGTCTGCCAGAATCTTCCTGTTACATACACATACCCACTGTTGTCAACGTAAATATCTTGTCCGAAGCTGGCTGTAGTAGGGCCGGAAACATTTTTTGCCCAAACGTAATTCCCGTTATTATCGTATCGTGCAAAGAAAATACTCTCGGCGAGCGAAGGCCCGGTGAGTGTCGCCGTTCCTCCATCGGGATGGAAATTTACTGATCCCGAATAACCACCTGTTATATAAATATTTCCGGCTGCATCTGCTGCAATGCTGTTGCTGCGGTCTGACTGACCACTGCCAATTCGTTTCGCAAGTATATAATTCCCGTTGCTATCGTATTTAGCGAAGAAAATATCATATTCGCCGGCTGCGTTGAGATTATTGACGCCGGAACCTGGATTAAAATCCGCATTGTCTTTAAAATAACCCGACAAGCATATATTCCCGTTACCATCAAGAGCAATGCTCGAACCGCTTTCCACGTTTGAGCTGCCTATTTTTTTCGCCCAGATATAATTACCATCCGTGTCGTAACGGGCAAAAAATAAATCTCTGCTATGTCCCGCCGAGATCATATTTGCTACACCGGATCCGGGATCAAAATCAGCGGTATCCTGGAAAGTTCCGGTCAGAAAAATATTCCCTGCTTCATCCACCACAATATCATTTCCTACTTCCCACGCTCCACTTGCATGAAGCTGTTTCGACCATAGATAATTTCCATCATTGTCGTATTTGGCAAAGAACAGATCCTGGTATCCCGTGCTGCTCATACTATGGACTTCATTGCTGTTATCAAAGTCGATTGTGAGGGCAAACACGCCCGTAACGTAAATATTGCCGCTACTGTCGAGCGCGATGCTGTATCCGTTGTCTGCGCCCATACTACCAATTCGGTTAGCCCACTGGTAGGATACACCCGGTTGTGAAAAGACAGCGAGGCGAATCAGCAGAAATAAAAGAAATACAGAAGTGCGTTTCAGCCGAACGGAATTAATCATATCATGCATTGTTGCTTTGTCGAAATTAGAAATAAGTTCTCAAAAGATATAACCTGGTTACTACGTACCGATGGTTTGAAGGTTCCGTGAAGTTCCACGTACGTGAATAATCGCCTCAATTACCGCCAGATTAACCACCCAACCCGCCCATGCAACGATCACATATATATCCATCGGAGGCAATTCAAATACAGTTGCAATTATCCATTTAAACAGTCTCAAGCTAATGGCAGAAAGCGTTAATGCGTAGCTTCTGTACATGAAATTACGGTGTTGCATCCAATTTCCTTCCCGTGCAAAAACAAATGCTTTATACGTAAACACCATCCATAATACTGCTAACAAACAAAAAGCGATCTGTGAAATCAAGCCGCCATTCGCGTAATAGCCCATAATCAATCCTGTCGGGCCGGCCAGCAATAACACCAAAGAAACATATGCTTTTCCAAGTGTACGGTGAATGCGGGAAAAGTGGGTTCTTACATAGTGTGAGAATTGGAAAAGGCCGATCAGCAAAACAAAAATGCAGGTATAAACATGCGTAAAAAAAGCCACCTGATAATGCAATTGTTTTATTTCATCCTGCTTGATACGCAAAAAAGCAACGTCTGAATTTGCCGGAATGTATTGAATGGTAATTAAAAGCATAAGCCATGAAAACCATATCAGCGCCAGGTAACAGATAACCTGGAAAAACAACTTTCTGTTAATTGCAATTCCAGGTGAAGCCATCAACAGGATATTGAACTTTTGTAAAAGTAAAATGCCACCATTCGTTTTTGTAAGGCTCAAAACCAGCTGAAAGCATTATTTCGCGCAATTTCTTCCTGTTACTTTTTGCCTCTTTCGAAATTCCTTCAAAATCGTAATGCGCCTTTTCACTGAAATCGTCAAACTCACCACCGAAATCGAGCAGACGTTCGTTCCAATCTGCCAGGGCAATATCAACTGCCAGTCCACGGTTATGCATTGAACCCTTTTCAGGAGATGCAACATAATCCGGATTCTTTACGATATCGTACATTTTCTGCTGGTAAACTTTCGGCCGGTAGCAGTCGAAAATAACAAGATGCAAGTTTTCTGTAATCGCGATATCATTTGCATTAATCAACGCTGATGCCGCTTCCGGACGCAAAAAGCATCTGGCGCACGGGTAGATTTTTTCATGCATAAAATTGCTTGTATCCGCGTACGCCATTTTTCCGACAATATGGGCTTGGTTAAAATTAATTTCGGTCCATTTTCCAGTAATTGACGAATCTTTTTTTACCGGGCCCTTTTTGGAAACAAACAAATAATCTTCAATCTTCAACCATGACGTGTCAATAGTTTCCTCCTTTTGTCCACAGGATTGAACGGCATTAACCACGACCAAAATAATCGTAATATTCCTTAGCGTTTTTCTCATACCGGAGCAGCAACTCAATATTCTGTTTTTCAATAGCTGTAAAATCACTTTTAATGTCTGCAAAAACAGGGATATACCAATCCTGTGCATCAAAGAATACCCGCAATGGCCTGTTTTTAAAGGAATACCCATGTCGTGCATAAATCGTGTTACGGATAATTAATAAATCTCCTTTTTTCAAATTCTCCACTTCCTTTTCAGTTAGTAATTTATTAGAAGCGTTTACTTTGAAGATAAGATCCGTGGCCGACGAAAAATTTGCATCTTCATAGTCATCTCCCTCCGTCCCAGCGTGCTTTACTTTCAATTTCTTTTCCCAATCAATGAAACGGCTGTTCTTGCTGAGCATAATATCCGGATTGTAAACAAACGTCCGTTTCTTAAGCTTGTATTTACGGTTCGGAATTTCAATCTTCTTAAATGATTTCCAGGTTCCTTCCAGTAATGTGTCATTAATTGTAAAGCTGAAAGCCCCATCGTATTTATTATCACCCGGCTCCTTGACTTCAAACTTTGAAATTCCGTTCCCCGTTTTAACAGTGCCGGTAAAAGGCCGGTTATTCCCAGCTACCACACTGTGTCCCGTTACTTTTTCACCTTCGATCCTGTCAATGCTGATATTTATTTTATTTTCCCTCGTCCATGTAAAAGCTTCCCCTGCGTGAACATCCTTTTTAAAAGCGTTATCATCATCGTCGGCATTTAGAAAATAGCCAACCCAGAAAACGGATGTTCCCTGGTCTGCAACTTCTGTAGTGCCGGAAGTTGAGATGATTTCCGGAGCATTTGTATCTGCGCCCGGTTCCGTTATAACGCTGGCATTTTCATCCTTTATCGGAGATTTACACTGCACAAATAATAGAGTCAGCCCGAAGGCCAGGAAGTATGCTTTCATCGGTTAATTAATAGTGCTTTAATTTCCCTGAAAATTAACAATTATTCAGCATGACTCTGGTCCCACCTGTGAAATTTCCTGAACGCTCTGTAAATAGCTTCATGCATTATAGTCGCGTGATTCTCATCTTTCAGTAATTCATAGTCCACAATGATATCCTTCTCCCTTAATTTAAGAAGTTTAAAAAGAGTTCTTGCGTCCACGATCATCTGCCGCTCCTCCCCCTTTCCAACAGCAATATACACTTCCACCCGCGGATTAAGGCCTGCTGGCGGGGTGTTCAGCGATTCATCCTTTGGAGCATTCCGGGAAAATGGAAGAGGTGATTTTAAAAGACTTGCATTATCCCACCAAAGACTTGGGCTTACTATTATGTATTTTGAAAACAATGCTGGCTTCCTGTATAAAATCTCAGTTGCAAGCAGACCGCCGAGCGACTGCCCGATCAGGGTGCGCACAGCATTGGTCTTGTATTTACTTTCAATATAAGGTTGCAATTCCGTCTCAATAAAACGGATAAACTTTTCGGAACCTCCTGCTGAAAGAAATTTCATTTTATGCTTTTCAACTGTTGTTGGATAAGTAAAATCTCTTTCCCTGTCTACATTGGCTATTCCGACCAAAATCGATTTTGGCAGCATATCTACCCATGAAAAAGTGGCAAACTGCATTAATCCGGCGATGTGAATAAAGTCCTCATCGCCAGATCCATCAAGCAAATAAATGACCGGGTACTTTACAGTGTCGTCCGGGTTATAACCTTCGGGAAGATAAACATTGAGGATCCGTTTTTCGGAAAGTATTGCAGATTGAATCTCCTCAATATTGCCTAAAACAAATGGCTTTGTAATCTGGGAAGAAAGAGGCTTAAAAGAAAAAAGTAAACCAATGATCAGAAGTATTCTCATATAAAAGGTTTTGCGCTTTTCCAATCGTTGATCGCCTTGTTAACACTGTTATCGTTCATTTCAATTAATTGTTTTTCTATTTGCCTGCCGTAGAGTTCCAACAAACTGTCGGCAGCAAATTCACGTGTATCATCATCGCTTTCTGAAAGTAAGCCGAATAAAATCTGCTTTGAATTCTTATGTTTAAATGCTCGCAGGGCCAAAGCAAGATATTGATTAACTGAAACGGACCTCCGCTGCAAAAGAAAAACAAGCTCGTTGGGATCAGCTTTTCTCCTTGAATTACGCACAGTCCATAATAAATCCTCAATTGCATCATCATCTTGTTCATTTTGAAGCGCAACTAACAACTGATCAAAAGTCATTTCGATATCCGGTGACGCAATCTTATTTCGCAACCTTTTGCTCTTAATTGTTCCTGGCGAAATGCAGACCGGACAGTCACAAAGTGGTTTTTTAGAATGACTCGCTGGAAAATACCGCCAACCCACATTCTGTGGAAGTGTCTTTATTCGTGTGATTTCTTTTGCTTCAACTTTCCTGTCAATGATGAGCTCATACCCTAAAGGATCTTCCATTTCCATAATCTCCTTTATTGCCTCTCCCAACGGAATATGCCTGTGAGCCTGGTTATATTTTCCCGCGTAAACGAGTTCGTTGATGTTAAGCTTAAAATAAATCCCGACATACGTCTTCGCCCCATTTCTCTTAAGCTCGCGCAGCCATTGATGTGACACATAAAATGCCGGCAACACGGGCATAAAGAAAACTCCACGGCTGTCCTTTCCAGGCTTTATCCCATTCTTTCTGATTCTTTCCGCCTCTTTCTCGTCGGCAAGATGAACTAGTACCGGCATCCTCTTCTTTACATTTAAGAATAATTGTAAAGCTAGATTATATTTAATTTCCAACTATATTGAACCAGAAAAAAGCAGGAAACAAAATGAAAATATCCACTTATAACGTCAACAGCGTCAATGCCCGGCTGCCGGTGCTTTTGCGTTGGCTTGGCGAAACAAACCCCGACGTTGTTTGCCTCCAGGAATTAAAAGCAATACAGGAAAATTTCCCGCAACAGGCACTTAAAGATGCAGGATATAACGCGATCTGGCATGGACAGAAAAGCTGGAACGGGGTTGCCATCCTCGCACGCAACATGGAAATTGTAGAGGTTTGCCGTGCGCTTCCCGGCGATCCGGAAGACGAGCACAGTCGCTATATTGAGGCTAATGTCAATGGAATTCGTGTGGGTTGTCTCTATTTACCAAATGGCAATCCTGCACCAGGACCTAAATTCGACTATAAGCTGCGTTGGTTTGAGCGTCTGGCAATACACGCAGCAGAACTATATGCGTTGGGAATTCCCGCAGTAATTACGGGTGATTATAATGTGATGCCGGAAGAAATCGACGTTTACAAGCCCGAAAGATGGGTAAATGACGCATTGTTTCGCCCGGAAACCCGGGCTGCTTTCAGAGCATTAATTGATCAGGGCTGGACAGATGCGATCCGCAAACTTTACCCGGATCAGGTGATTTATACATTTTTTGATTATTTCCGCGATGCCTATAAACGTAATGCAGGCTTGAGAATTGATCATTTTCTGTTAAGTCCGCATCTTAACGAACGCCTTGTGGCTGCAGGCGTTGATCACAATGTGAGAGGCTGGGAAAAATCGAGTGATCATTGTCCTGTTTGGATTGAGATAAAGGATTGAGATACATTACGTAATTAATTCAGGTCATATGCTAAGCATTATAAATAAGGTGTCTTTTATTATTTCCATTCTATTTTTTTCTTCCTGTTCCATGATAATGGCGCCAAGTATTACGCCATATCATTTTACTGAAAAGGCGGAATTAAAGATCGTTCCAGCAATTGCCATCGATGGTTCTGCTGAAGTACAGCTTGCGGGAAGCTTATCTAAACACATCTTTGCAAAATCAGGATACAGGTACCAAAGATCATACGACCCTCATATTTATGGTGGTTACATAAGATACTCCAGCTACAGTGGTGGTATTGGATTTTATGCATGGATTGGAAAACTCAACTATTTGCAATACGACATGAGCTGTATTGGTGGAGCAACCACTGAGCTAAGAACCTTTGCTGACAGGTCGTCTTACCCGATAAGTTATCAACAACAAATGTCAATGCAGGGTGGAGCAATTTCCGCTGTTTTCACACATTACATTGAAGAGACGGGACGCGGCTGGGGCCTTGGTTTCAGTACAGGGAGAATCGATCGTAAGATCAAAACCATCAGCGCCTATTCTACGGGGTTTACTTTGATTCCTCCAAAGCCAGAGCGGATAAATACATATTACGGGGAAATTTATTTTTCACTTTTTAAAATTTACAAAAATCACAATTCATTTTCGTTCAGCACTGGCGTTGCTTTCTCGAAAGACCTTCGCAGTCCGTTTTTCGGAAAGCTTAGTTTTCAATTTCCCATTTATCTTAAAGGCCAGCCTGAAGTAAAGGTGAAGAGTTAATCATTTTGTTGATTCATTGCAATCCGCAGAAAGCAGATCCAGGCTATTTGTGCTGTAAATTAACTTGTTTTGTTTGAGTGACACTATTATTCAATGTATGATTAAAAAGATCAGTAAATCCACATTATTTCTCATCGTCATTTTCATTTCCGCCTGCTCGATGCCAATGGCGCCCAATATCAACAGCTATCAATTTAAGAAGGGAGGCGAAATACGAATAGCCCCTGCGTTAGGAGGAGGCAAAGCTGCCGAGATTCAACTTGCGGCAAGTTTATCAAAAAACCTTTTTATTAGTGGCGGCACCCGTTATCAAAACAAAGATCAGTTTCTTGGCCTCTACACTGATTATATGAAATATTCCAGCTTTAACATGGGATTTGGCTACTATGCAAGCAGGTATAAGCGTGAATACTTCCAGATTGCGGCCGAATATATTGGTGCATCGTCTTATTTAGGCAGGGTACAGGATCACACGAGCTTTGTTTCCTATGATTACCAGTACATGCGGTACAATGGCCCGGTAATCAATGCTGTTTATACATATACCGTCCATTTTAATAATATTATTGGCGCAGGAATACGCGTCGGGGAGCTCGATTATCGTGTAACAAATAAAGGGGGTGATCCCTTTGACCCGCAGGATATAGGAATAGAACGAAAAGTAATTGATGGCTACCTTGAAGCCTGCTTTTCTTATTCACATATTTTCAGAAACAATGGCGTATTGGGATTTAACATGGGATTTGCAGGTGGTTACTCAAATTTAAGTATGTTCTTCGCACGAATGAGTTTTCAATTGCCAATTGATCTGAATAGGTTGAAACGAAAAGCAAATAATTAATTTTAATTTTATTTTAAAAATACTACTCCGCCACTCTCACCTCTATTCTATCCAATCCCTTAACAAACCTGCGCCCCACTTTCGAATCGCCTGCGGAAATACAAATAATCCTATGCTCAATTTCTGCCAGCTTTTCCCCTTCCATTTCAGTGATTATATAAAGATCCTCACCTATTGGAGTATTGTAAATCTCGTTCCAGGAAAACACCACTTTATACCCCTCTGAGCCAATAAAAACCAAATAAAACAGGTTCAGTTCCTTTGGTTTTTCATAACTGAATTCAACAGCCTTTAATAGGTCCTTTAATCGCGCACCTTTCAAACCTGTAAGTGTGTCCTTTATTTCTCCTTTATGATTATAGGTGATAATGTCTTTTATGGTAAGAGAGGGAAATGCGTTAATATCAGCGACACTAAAAATCATCTCTTTCTTCACTTTACCGGTAATACTGAATGATTCAGTTGACGAAACTACCCGCTGCGCGATCATGGGAATCACCATACCTACCATGATAGAAATGACAAATGCTTTCATTGCTGATTTTTACCATGCCGAAGGTAACCATTTACGGTAAATACGGGGAGCGAAAGCCCCCCCCGGGGGAATCATTTATACTGGTGCTCAAGAAACTTTCTGAATTCCTTAAAAAAACTGACTTTGCATGTGTCACATTTGCTTGAAATAACACGATCAGAATCACAGTGTCCCCCGGGAACAAATTCATTGTTGAATGTTACATCCCTTATCACCATAGTCACATTACACGGCTTATAGTCGTAACCCGTGTTGCTGATTTGAATCAATAATTTATCCCCTTTGAATTCGTATTTCCCCTGACCATCCAATACGGCCGTTAGCGCACTGTATTGCGGGAAAAACTGATGATACATAAAATCGCGGGCAAAAGTGCTTCCGAAACCACCCTCCTTATCACTCCTGACATAATATTTATTGTAGTTCCAAAGGCATAAATAACCACTATAGAAGCCTGTTTTCCTATGTATATAATTCTGATACGGCTGCCATGAAGTATCGGTGACGTATGAGTAAAGATAAGTGATTCCGAATCCTCTTCTTAACTGGTGGAATTCGATATAGTATTTTAATTTGGAATCTGGTTTGGTAACCGGTAAAAAAGTACTGGCTGAATCAATAAATCCCACGAGCTCTCCTTTTAATCCATTTAATCTCCCTTCTCTTCTTGCAGGAAAACGCTGATCTTTGGGATTGCCCATATTTCGAAAGGACTCAGAAAGCGCCAGTGCTCCCAAATAACATCCTTCTACAGCGATAGTCACCAATAAAAAAACAAAAATAAAGAGGCGATTTTTTGTCACAAGCAGTTTGTAATAAATACTTTTTGATCGGTCATCATCAACGGCTATTAAACCAGGAAATTGCCGCTTTTATTTTTCCATCATTTAGAAGATTTTCAAAATCATCCCCATGATAGATAAATATTTCCGGATCAACAGTCGTTTTATAAATCTTCTTTTTTCTGTCAGCAACAAAATTGGTCGCAAAATTCAATGTTAGTCCCGGAGATAGCTGAAAGAAACCATTTGAAGTTGTATATCCGTCAGCCGTTGGTTCGCCGATAAAAATTGTATGAGGTCTTTCCTTAAATGCAATTGCCGTCATGCTTCCTGAACTCTTTGTAACAGGGCCCGTCAGTACAACAACTGGCAGATTAAGAAAGCCGGAATTTAATTCCCGTGAAATCTCAGTGGTCTGGTAACCGCCAATTATAAAATTGCCGCTTTTTATTTTCCATGCGCGGACAATGCTGTCATTAATATCAGTTTCAAATGCGATAATACTATCGCCCAGGAAAGCCGAGAGACCTGAAAGCATCGGATAAATGTTACCGCCACCGTTGAGTCGCAGGTCAATGATAAATCCTTTTATTTTTTCGGACCCGAATTTATTTATGCTGTCATGTAAAGCCTGAGCAATCCTGTTGATCTCATTCTTGTCATAAACCTGGAAGCCCGGCACACGGACATAAGCAATGTTATCCGGCAACAATTGTGTCCTGATTTTATTGGTTAATGCTGTTGCTTTGTCATTCAACGGCACAAGCCATGTCAGCGTGCTATCTTCAAAATCAGGGTAATTTCCATAGTATTTATTGTTCAGATAAATCTGGGTATGCACATCATTCAGGCTCTCAAGCACTGAGACAAAACACTTCATAGTGTCATTCAGCGATCCTGCCTGCTTTATATTCTTTTGAAATGTTGCATCAACTGCAGCCCAGTCAACGTTATTGCGATGAATAGAATTTGATTTAAGCAAACTGTATAAGCTGTCCGGAGGAACCGGAAACTGTCCGTAGGCTGCGGGGATAAAAAAGAAAAATAACCAGCAGATAAAACTATATTTCATCCCGGAAAAGTTAAAGAGGGATTTGCATTTAATAAAGAAATAAGCCAATTATTTGCTGGAGAACGGCCTCTTTCCCTCACAATCATAACAATGGAAGCAAAAAACACCGAATAAACAACCATGAACATGGCTTCTTCCGTGTTTTCAATATAGCCATCAATAATATTACACAGGCCCATTAGCACGAAAAAGAAACACACGGTGAATAAAACCGGGGAAAGGACCGTTTCATGATATATGAATCATTAAATAAAGATAAAATACTTTAACGCTTCCTCAACATTGAAATAGTGAATTCGGCGGAACTGAGACGTCTACCTTGTCAACATTCACTACCTTGCCTGAAAAGCAAGGTTACCCACTTTTTCTACATTCGCTTCCTCAAGCACTAAAACCAGTTTATCCAAAACTTTCTCCTTCCATCCATCATATGTATTATAAATCTTTACAATTGTTTTATCTTTTCGATAGATTCTTAACACCTGACTGCCAAGGGACCTCCACTCAAAATCATATGTATACCGGATATCTGAAATGAGCAAGGTGATTTCCTTCCTGACACCTAATATGCTTCGCAGTTTAAAGTTAATTTGTCCCTTTTGACTATCAATAGCAATTTGCACAACTGTTTTACGCGCCAGCAACTGCCAGATGTGTACTAAATTTAGTGATACAATAAGGTACAACAGAATGCTATTTGCAATGCTGGTAAAATAATGCAGATAAAATATGCCGAACCCTGATTGCCCCAGGAGTATGGACCGGATCTTCAGGCCGGTTTTCGCATAAAAGGTATCTGACATGATGGGAGACAGCGTCTAAACTGGGAAAAATAAATATTAATACCAAATATAAATAAAAAACGTTTTATCAGAAGTGAGTTAATCTATTTAAATTTGAATAACAATGAAAATAGTTATATCCGCACTGTTTGTCCTTATTACCATTCCAGGGTTCTGCCAGGAGAGTAAAATTTCTTTAGCTCCCAAAAAAAGCTTCACTGTTGATGTAGAGACGGGAGCACTGAAAGGCGTTTATTCAGGTTGCGGCATTCTCGTCTATACGATCTGCGTTGAGGGATTAATGAAATCCTCGTTGGATAAAGCAGTGTTCGGCGAAAAGGTTCTGTTATACATAACCTGCCCCGAGACCTTTTGCGTGTCAAAATACAATGGACGTTACAAATTAATGGTAGAACATTATACTCCGGATTCTCATGATGGATTATTAATGCTTTCCAGCACATTGGGATCCTAAGCTTAGAATTCCACGTGGACAAGTTGTCGCGGCCGCTTCTATAGTGTCACCTAAATACTAGTGACTCCAGCGTAACTGGACTGGCCACAGTTAGGCCGCAAATGTAATCACACTGGCTCACCTTCGGGTGGGCCTTTCTGCGTTCGCGAGTGGACCCGATAAGCTCATGGAGCGGCGTAACCGTCGCACAGGAAGGACAGAGAAAGCGCGGATCTGGGAAGTGACGGACAGAACGGTCAGGACCTGGATTGGGGAGGCGGTTGCCGCCGCTGCTGCTGACGGTGTGACGTTCTCTGTTCCGGTCACACCACATACGTTCCGCCATTCCTATGCGATGCACATGCTGTATGCCGGTATACCGCTGAAAGTTCTGCAAAGCCTGATGGGACATAAGTCCATCAGTTCAACGGAAGTCTACACGAAGGTTTTTGCGCTGGATGTGGCTGCCCGGCACCGGGTGCAGTTTGCGATGCCGGAGTCTGATGCGGTTGCGATGCTGAAACAATTATCCTGAGAATAAATGCCTTGGCCTTTATATGGAAATGTGGAACTGAGTGGATATGCTGTTTTTGTCTGTTAAACAGAGAAGCTGGCTGTTATCCACTGAGAAGCGAACGAAACAGTCGGGAAAATCTCCCATTATCGTAGAGATCCGCATTATTAATCTCAGGAGCCTGTGTAGCGTTTATAGGAAGTAGTGTTCTGTCATGATGCCTGCAAGCGGTAACGAAAACGATTTGAATATGCCTTCAGGAACAATAGAAATCTTCGTGCGGTGTTACGTTGAAGTGGAGCGGATTATGTCAGCAATGGACAGAACAACCTAATGAACACAGAACCATGATGTGGTCTGTCCTTTTACAGCCAGTAGTGCTCGCCGCAGTCGAGCGACAGGGCGAAGCCCTCGGCTGGTTGCCCTCGCCGCTGGGCTGGCGGCCGTCTATGGCCCTGCAAACGCGCCAGAAACGCCGTCGAAGCCGTGTGCGAGACACCGCGGCCGGCCGCCGGCGTTGTGGATACCTCGCGGAAAACTTGGCCCTCACTGACAGATGAGGGGCGGACGTTGACACTTGAGGGGCCGACTCACCCGGCGCGGCGTTGACAGATGAGGGGCAGGCTCGATTTCGGCCGGCGACGTGGAGCTGGCCAGCCTCGCAAATCGGCGAAAACGCCTGATTTTACGCGAGTTTCCCACAGATGATGTGGACAAGCCTGGGGATAAGTGCCCTGCGGTATTGACACTTGAGGGGCGCGACTACTGACAGATGAGGGGCGCGATCCTTGACACTTGAGGGGCAGAGTGCTGACAGATGAGGGGCGCACCTATTGACATTTGAGGGGCTGTCCACAGGCAGAAAATCCAGCATTTGCAAGGGTTTCCGCCCGTTTTTCGGCCACCGCTAACCTGTCTTTTAACCTGCTTTTAAACCAATATTTATAAACCTTGTTTTTAACCAGGGCTGCGCCCTGTGCGCGTGACCGCGCACGCCGAAGGGGGGTGCCCCCCCTTCTCGAACCCTCCCGGTCGAGTGAGCGAGGAAGCACCAGGGAACAGCACTTATATATTCTGCTTACACACGATGCCTGAAAAAACTTCCCTTGGGGTTATCCACTTATCCACGGGGATATTTTTATAATTATTTTTTTTATAGTTTTTAGATCTTCTTTTTTAGAGCGCCTTGTAGGCCTTTATCCATGCTGGTTCTAGAGAAGGTGTTGTGACAAATTGCCCTTTCAGTGTGACAAATCACCCTCAAATGACAGTCCTGTCTGTGACAAATTGCCCTTAACCCTGTGACAAATTGCCCTCAGAAGAAGCTGTTTTTTCACAAAGTTATCCCTGCTTATTGACTCTTTTTTATTTAGTGTGACAATCTAAAAACTTGTCACACTTCACATGGATCTGTCATGGCGGAAACAGCGGTTATCAATCACAAGAAACGTAAAAATAGCCCGCGAATCGTCCAGTCAAACGACCTCACTGAGGCGGCATATAGTCTCTCCCGGGATCAAAAACGTATGCTGTATCTGTTCGTTGACCAGATCAGAAAATCTGATGGCACCCTACAGGAACATGACGGTATCTGCGAGATCCATGTTGCTAAATATGCTGAAATATTCGGATTGACCTCTGCGGAAGCCAGTAAGGATATACGGCAGGCATTGAAGAGTTTCGCGGGGAAGGAAGTGGTTTTTTATCGCCCTGAAGAGGATGCCGGCGATGAAAAAGGCTATGAATCTTTTCCTTGGTTTATCAAACGTGCGCACAGTCCATCCAGAGGGCTTTACAGTGTACATATCAACCCATATCTCATTCCCTTCTTTATCGGGTTACAGAACCGGTTTACGCAGTTTCGGCTTAGTGAAACAAAAGAAATCACCAATCCGTATGCCATGCGTTTATACGAATCCCTGTGTCAGTATCGTAAGCCGGATGGCTCAGGCATCGTCTCTCTGAAAATCGACTGGATCATAGAGCGTTACCAGCTGCCTCAAAGTTACCAGCGTATGCCTGACTTCCGCCGCCGCTTCCTGCAGGTCTGTGTTAATGAGATCAACAGCAGAACTCCAATGCGCCTCTCATACATTGAGAAAAAGAAAGGCCGCCAGACGACTCATATCGTATTTTCCTTCCGCGATATCACTTCCATGACGACAGGATAGTCTGAGGGTTATCTGTCACAGATTTGAGGGTGGTTCGTCACATTTGTTCTGACCTACTGAGGGTAATTTGTCACAGTTTTGCTGTTTCCTTCAGCCTGCATGGATTTTCTCATACTTTTTGAACTGTAATTTTTAAGGAAGCCAAATTTGAGGGCAGTTTGTCACAGTTGATTTCCTTCTCTTTCCCTTCGTCATGTGACTTGATATCGGGGGTTAGTTCGTCATCATTGATGAGGGTTGATTATCACAGTTTATTACTCTGAATTGGCTATCCGCGTGTGTACCTCTACCTGGAGTTTTTCCCACGGTGGATATTTCTTCTTGCGCTGAGCGTAAGAGCTATCTGACAGAACAGTTCTTCTTTGCTTCCTCGCCAGTTCGCTCGCTATGCTCGGTTACACGGCTGCGGCGAGCGCTAGTGATAATAAGTGACTGAGGTATGTGCTCTTCTTATCTCCTTTTGTAGTGTTGCTCTTATTTTAAACAACTTTGCGGTTTTTTGATGACTTTGCGATTTTGTTGTTGCTTTGCAGTAAATTGCAAGATTTAATAAAAAAACGCAAAGCAATGATTAAAGGATGTTCAGAATGAAACTCATGGAAACACTTAACCAGTGCATAAACGCTGGTCATGAAATGACGAAGGCTATCGCCATTGCACAGTTTAATGATGACAGCCCGGAAGCGAGGAAAATAACCCGGCGCTGGAGAATAGGTGAAGCAGCGGATTTAGTTGGGGTTTCTTCTCAGGCTATCAGAGATGCCGAGAAAGCAGGGCGACTACCGCACCCGGATATGGAAATTCGAGGACGGGTTGAGCAACGTGTTGGTTATACAATTGAACAAATTAATCATATGCGTGATGTGTTTGGTACGCGATTGCGACGTGCTGAAGACGTATTTCCACCGGTGATCGGGGTTGCTGCCCATAAAGGAGGCGTTTACAAAACCTCAGTTTCTGTTCATCTTGCTCAGGATCTGGCTCTGAAGGGGCTACGTGTTTTGCTCGTGGAAGGTAACGACCCCCAGGGAACAGCCTCAATGTATCACGGATGGGTACCAGATCTTCATATTCATGCAGAAGACACTCTCCTGCCTTTCTATCTTGGGGAAAAGGACGATGTCACTTATGCAATAAAGCCCACTTGCTGGCCGGGGCTTGACATTATTCCTTCCTGTCTGGCTCTGCACCGTATTGAAACTGAGTTAATGGGCAAATTTGATGAAGGTAAACTGCCCACCGATCCACACCTGATGCTCCGACTGGCCATTGAAACTGTTGCTCATGACTATGATGTCATAGTTATTGACAGCGCGCCTAACCTGGGTATCGGCACGATTAATGTCGTATGTGCTGGGGAAAG
>JADMIO010921735.1_pt1 | contig 101908 bp, 84 predicted proteins | sample 8958161 | NCBI WGS metagenome assembly JADMIO01 (sample SAMN16585339, study PRJNA669376) | soil metagenome | isolation source: Crop rotation soil | place: USA: Cullars Rotation, Alabama | collected 2011 | reverse complement strand
CGCGACAACTTGTCCACGTGGAATTCTAAGCTTAGGATCCCAATGTGCTGGAAAGGCTGATTGGCGAGAACGGCGCCGGAAAATCCACGCTGATCAAAATCATCACGGGCGCGGTCGAGCCCGATGCCGGTGAAGTCCAGCTTGACGGAAATTTAGTCGCGCACAACTCGCCGAGGATCGCGAAGCAACTGGGTATTGCGGCAATTTATCAACAGCCTGCGCTGTTTCCCGAACTTTCAGTCGCGGAAAACATCGCCATCGGTTTGGAGGAATCATCATGGTTTAGCCGGGTCGATTGGCGCGCGCGGAAACGCCGGGCGGCCGAGCTGCTGGCACGCGTCGGCGCGAAGATTGATCCCGCATCCGAGGCAGGCGACCTCACCATGCCGCAACAACAACTGGTCGAAATCGCGCGGGCGTTGGGCGCTGACGCGAAGGTCCTGATTATGGATGAACCGACCGCGTCGCTTTCGGCAGAGGACACGCAGAACCTGTTTGCGGTGATTCGACAGCTGCGCGCCGAAGGCGTCGGCATCATTTACATTTCGCATCGATTGGAAGAGTTGCCGCTGATCGCGGACCGGGTGACAGTGTTGCGCGACGGGCGCACGATAGACACGCGGGAAATGTCCGCCGTCAGTCGCGAGCAACTTATTCAATTAATGGTCGGCCGCGAATTGTCCGCGGTCTTTCCGAAGAAAGAGGTCACGCTCGGCGAGGTCGTTTTGGAGTTGCGCCAGATCGGCTGCTCGGCCTCAGGCATACGCGACGTAAATCTTTCAGTTCGCGCTGGTGAAATTCTTGGTTTGGCCGGTCTGGTGGGCGGCGGCCGGACTGAGTTGGCGCGCACCATTTTCGGTCTCACACCCGCAGATCGAGGACGGATATTGCTTCGCGGCAAGCCCGTGATTCTGGCGAACGCGGCCCAGGCGATTCAATCAGGGATTGCGTACGTGCCGGAAGACCGCCGGCGCCATGGCGTAATTCTGGATCTGGCCATCAGCGCTAACATCACGCTGGCTTCGCTCGATCGCTTTTCGCGGGCCGGCGCGTTGGATCTGCAACGCGAGCAACAGACGGCGGTCGATTACACGCGCAAGCTCGGGATTAAAACGCCGGCGATCTTTGCTCCGGTCGCGACCTTGTCGGGCGGCAACCAGCAAAAGGTCGCGCTTAGCCGCTGGCTGGTGACCAAGCCGGCAGTGCTGATCCTGGACGAACCGACACAGGGCATAGACGTGGGCGCAAAGTCAGAGGTGCACGCCCTGATGACCGAGTTGGCATCGCAAGGCGTCGCGATTCTGATGATCTCATCCGAGATGCCGGAAGTCCTGGGGATGAGCGACCGCATCGCGGTGATGCGCGCGGGAACGATCGTGGCCACAGTTGATCGAGCTGAAGCGACCCAAGAGAAGATCCTCGAGTTGGCGTTGGGACATACTGAAACTGCCGGCAAATGAACTTCAGTCGTTACAAGCGAGAACTATCGGCGGCGGGCGCGTTTGCGCTTTTGCTCATCGTCGTCGCGATCCTGGCGCCATCGTTTTTTAGCACGACAAATCTGCGCGATCTGGCGCTGAATAATGCTCCGGTGCTGCTGGTGAGCGTCGGCATGACGATGGTGATCCTCGTCGCCGAGATCGACATCTCGGTCGGGTCGCAGTTTGCAATTGCAAGCGTGGCGGCGGGAGGGTTGGCAAAGGCAGGCGTGCCGATGGCCGCGGTCCTGATCTGTGTGGTCATAGTTGGCGCCGCAATGGGAAGCATCAACGGAGTGCTTATTGGAAAGCTGCGCTTGCCTTCGATCATCGTAACACTGGCCATGCTGGTGGCGTGGCGCGACGCCTTGCGCTGGACGACAGGCGGCGAGTGGGTGCAGAACCTGCCGGCGAATTTTCAATGGCTGGGCTTAGGTCAAAGCGCCGGCCAATGGATCATCGTGCTTGCCGTATTGATAGTGCTCGTAGTTCTCGCCTGGTGTTTGCGCCACATGGCCATTGGCCGAGCCTGCTATGCAGTTGGATCTGATGCTGAGGCGGCCCGGCTCGCCGGTATCGAGCCCACGCGCGTGATCTTCATGGTATTTACCTTGATGGGCGCGTTGGTCGGTCTCGCGGCCCTGCTGAACGCAATTAGATTTTCGACGGTGCCGAGTAATGCAGGCATCGGCCTCGAACTGAAAGCGATCGCGGCCGTGGTTGTCGGCGGCACGGCCATCACCGGCGGACGCGGCACATTGATCGGGACATTGATTGGTGTGGCCCTGCTGGGAACGATTGGGACGGCGCTAACATTCCTGGGCATCAATCCTTTCTGGGAGAAGGCTATACAAGGCGCAATCATTTTGGCCGCGCTGGCGTCAGATTTTGTTTTAGGCAGAGTCGAGCGCATGCGGGTCGCGCAACAGTCCGCGTAGGTTTGCAAGGCAAGCGAAGTTTCCGAAATCGTGTTGGTGGAACAACCTCTGGTCCGCGAACTACAAGTGACGCCCTCGTGGCGTGAGCGTCTGTGCCCAAATAACGAGTGGGTGCTGCTGCTGGTGATCGTGCTTGAATGCCTCATTTTCAGCGTTACCGGCAACAATTTTCTGACGGCGGGAAATGCTTTCGAGATTACCCGGCTAAGTGTCGAGATCGGATTGCTGGCCCTGGCGTTGACGCCGATTATTATCACCGGCGGGATCGATCTGTCCGTCGGCTCGATGATGGGTCTGGCCGCCGTGGTACTGGGCGGTTTATGGCGCGACGCGCATTTGCCGATGGTGCTGGCGGCCATGGCCACGCTGATCGTGGGGATCGGCGGCGGCGCGCTGAACGCCTTCATGATTTCGCGCCTGAAGTTTCCGCCGCTGATCGTGACGCTGGGAACGTTTTCGCTCTTTCGTGGCATTGCCGAAGGATTGACCCGCGGCATTGAGAACTATTCCGGGTTCACGCCGCGCTTCCTGTTCTTAGGTCAGGGTTATGTCGGCGGAATTATTCCGGCGCAGTTATTTATTTTGGTCCTGGCCATCGTGGGTTTTGGGTGGTGGTTGCACCGGACAATCTATGGGCGCAGCCTCTATGCAATTGGTTTCTCGGATGAAGGCGCTCGTTATGCGGGCATTGCGGTCGGCCGGCGACTCGCGTTCGTCTATGTGCTCTCTGGATTGGTCGCCAGCGTCGCCGCCATCATCTACGTTGCCCACCTGGGACAAGCCAAGTCGGACGCGGGGACCGGCTATGAGTTGATGGCGATCACCGCGGTCGTGCTGGGCGGCACTTCGATCTTCGGCGGCCGCGGCACCGTGCTGGGTACCGTGTTGGGATTGTTCGCGATCGTAATCTTGCAGAACGGATTACGGTTAAGTGGGCAGCCCGCGGAGTTGGCCGGCATCCTCACTGGCGCCTTGCTGGTGGGTACGATCCTGATTGATCGCGTCTCGAGACAATGGCGGAGTTCATCGACGGCGAAAACCCTCACCGCCGAATTTGAACCGAGTAAAGTCGATTCCATTGAGGAGGACTTTGAAGTGAAGAACTCGCAGGTTGTGATGTTGAGTGCGGTGATATTGGCGGCCGCTTTAATCGTGGCGGGCAGTAACTGGTGGTCAACGCGTTCGCTGCGACAGGAACTAAGCGGCGCAGGCGGAGCGACTAAAACCACATCCGGCAAGAAGCCCGTCATTGCCTTGATGCCCAAGGCGAAGGGCGATCCCTATTTCGTCAGCTGTAAACAAGGCGCGGATGAAGCCGCCAGGGAATTAGGCGTGGAGTTGTTGTGGGACGGGCCGACCGATCTCGATCCGGCCAAGCAAAACGAAGTTGTGGAAGCCTGGATCACGCGCGGCGTCGATGTCATAGCCGTGAGCGTCGAAAACAAGGAAGGAATCTCGAGCGTGCTGCGGAAGGCGCGAGAGAAGGGAATCAAAGTCATCACGTGGGACGCAGACGCGCAGAAGGATGCGCGCGACTTCTTAATCAATCAGGCGACGCCGCAGGGCATCGGCTATACCCTCACGGATGAAGCTGCGCGGATTCTCAACAACAAAGGCGAGTTCGCCATCATCACCGCATCGTTGAGCGCGGCCAATCAAAACGAGTGGATTAAATACATCAAAGAACGGATGGCGCAAAAATATCCGGACCTGAAGCTCGATGCCATCCAGCCCAGCGAAGGCGATCGGGATCGCGCTTTCTCGGAGACGCAGACCGTGCTCAAGGTTTATCCGAATGCGAAGCTGATTATGGCGATTGCCGCGCCGGCGGTTCCGGGCGCCGCTGAGGCGGTGCAGCAGTCAGGGCGCAAAGACGTTAAGGTTACCGGGCTATCGCTGCCGAATATGAACAAGCCTTACGTTCACGCCGGAGTTGTCGAGAGTGTCGTCCTGTGGAACACGGTCGATCTCGGATACCTGACGGTCTACGCTGCGAATGCGTTGGCTGCGGGACAGCTCAAGCGAAGTGACAAAGAAATCAATGCCGGCCGTTTGGGCAAGATCGAAGTCGCGGATGATGAAGTGCGCCTGGGCGCCCCCTTTGTTTTCAACAAGAGCAACATCGATCGTTTCAACTTCTGAGCGGAGGAGCCGGTGATTCGTAAAGCGTTCGTAATGACGCTGCGTCCCGGCCAACAGGCCGAGTATGAACGGCGACACAACCCGATTTGGCCCGACCTCGAGGCTGTGCTGAGGGATCATGGCGTTTGGAACTATTCAATCTTCCTGGATCGCGCGAGTGGCCGGTTGTTCGCCTACGCCGAAGTTGAGTCAGAAGACGGGTGGCAGCAAATTGCACAGAACGACGTGTGCCGGAAATGGTGGGCGCACATGAAAGAACTGATGGCGACGAACGAGGACAACAGTCCGCTCTCAACCAGCCTCGATGAAGTTTTCCACATTGATTGATTATGAACAGCTTTAGGAAACAGTTTGCGGTAGCCGTAATCGTTTTGTTCTCGGTTTGGTCCGGGCGTGGACAAACCGTGTCTGACCTTCAGCGTGGGTTCGAACATCCGCCGGATGATGCGAGGATCATGATGCGCTGGTGGTGGTTTGGATCGTCGGTTACCAAGCCCGAAATCGAACGCGAGATGCGCTTAATGAAGGCCGGCGGAATCGGCGGATTTGAAGTTCAGGCGACCTATCCATTGTTGCCGGATGATCCGTCGCTCGGCATCAAGAACCTTCCGTACCTTTCAGATGAATTTCTCGATGCGCTTCGCTTTACGTCGGCTAAAGCGAAGGAACTTGGGTTGCGAATGGACCTGACGCTCGGAAGTGGCTGGCCGTACGGTGGGCCCTCGGTGGCCATCACCGATGCGGCCGCGACGCTGCGTTCGGAACGCGTGAAGATTCAGCCGGGCTCTCGTCGCGTCCCGCTGCCGCCCATAAATGCAGGCGAAAAGTTGCTCGCCGTTTTCCTCGCTCGCTTTGAAGGTCAGGCCATTGTCGACGGCAGTCTGAGTGAACTGGCAGACATGCATGATGGCGCTGTCTGGCTCCCCGAAGGCGTGGGAGGAACGCACGAAGTATTGTTCTATGTGGCAAGCCGCACCGGCATGCAGGTCAAGCGGCCCGCGGTCGGCGCTGAGGGTTACGTGCTCAATCATCTCGACGCGACCGCGACTGAGCATTATTTGAAAAACGTCGGCGATCGGTTGATGCAGGCCTTTCCCAATGATCGGCCTTACGCTGTTTTCTGCGACAGTCTCGAAGTTTACAACCAGGATTGGACCCCGGATTTTATCGATGAATTTAAGAAACGTCGCGGTTACGATCTCAGGCCGCTCCTGCCCGCTCTCAGTTTTGACGTCGGACCCAGGACTCTCGAAGTCCGGCGTGACTGGGGCAAGACACTGACAGAGCTTTACAACGAACGCTTCCTCGTACCGCTGCATGACTGGGCAAAACGGAACCGGACGCTGCTGCGCGTGCAGAACTATGGAGTACCTGCGGTTTCACTTTCGGGCTATGCGAATGTCGATTTGCCGGAAGGTGAAGGCGCGCAATGGAAGGTCGTGCGCGGCACCCGTTGGGCTTCCTCAGCCAGTCATATTTACGGACGCCCGGTAACCTCGTCGGAAACGTGGACGTGGTTGCATTCACCCGTGTTTCGGGCCACGCCGCTCGACATGAAAGCCGAAGCCGATCGGCATTTCCTGATGGGCATCAATCAACTTATTGGACATGGCTGGCCTTACACCGCGGAAGGTGTCGATTATCCCGGTTGGCGTTTCTACGCGGCCGCGGTGTTTGATGAGAAGAATCCCTGGTGGATCGTAATGCCCGATATCGCGAGTTATCTCCAGCGGTCGAGTTACATGTTGCGCCAGGGGACACCAGTAAACGACATTGCGCTTTATCTGCCCAACGACGATGGATACGCGCATTTTACCAGCGGCAATCCGCACCTGATTGAGATTCTGCGCGAGCGTGTCGGCACGGATGTCATCAATACGATTCTTGGCTCGGGTTACAACTTCGACTTCTTCGACGACGACGTTTTGATGAAGACCGGCAAGACTGAACCGGAGACACTCGTCCTCGGTTCGAGCCGTTATCGCATGATCATTCTTCCGAACGTTGAGCGCATCCCACTCGAAACCGCGCGCAGGCTCGAACAGCTTTCGCGTGGCGGCGTTACTGTAATTGCCACGCGGCGAATACCGGACATCGTTCCCGGGGTTAATGCTACGCCCGCCGACCAGGCTGAACTGCACGAGATCACCAAACGATTGTTTTCGGGTCTTAACGGACGAGCATTTTTCGCCGAGGATGAGAAACAACTGCTCGGAAAAAAACTCGCAGAGTTCCTCCCGCCGGACGTGGCTATGGATTCGGCTTTTCCCGACGTTGGATTTGTTCATCGGCGGACTAATGACGCAGATATCTATTTCGTCGCGAACACTTCGAACCAGAAGCTGGCAACTGCGGCGACGTTTCGTGTCAATCAGCCGGGAGCAGAATTGTGGGATTCTTTTTCCGGAAAGGTCACGCCGGTCGAGATCGTAAAATCATCGGCGAAGGGCACTACAGTCTCGCTCTCACTCGAACCCTACGCATCGCGAATACTGGTTTTTAGCAAACGAAAGTCCCAGGCAGCCAACCGCAGTCACGCGGCGGCAGTCCCGCAGCTCATCGATCTCCGCAATGACTGGAAGGTGACGATTGGTGAAAACACCAAACCTTTTGTGATGAACCAACTGCAGTCCTGGACTGAGAATGAATCGACCCGATATTTTTCAGGGTCAGCCACCTACGAAAAGGAAGTGACAGTTTCCGACGAGTTCCTGAAATCCGGAACCATGGCGTTCCTGCAACTGGGTGAAGGGAATCCACTGCCGGAACAGACTCTTCGGTCCGGCATGCAGACCTGGCTGGAGGCGCCGGTCCGCGAGGCGGCAATCGTCTATGTTAACGAGCAACGAGTGGGTTCAGTCTGGTGTCCGCCTTATGAGCTGGACGTTCGTAGCTTTCTGCGACCGGGCAGGAACCAGATTCGCATCGTGGTTGCTAATCTCGCGCTGAACCAAATGGCGCGCCGGCGTCTCCCGGATTACCGCCTCTTGAATTTGCGCTACGGCGAGCGCTTCCAGGCTCAGGACATGGACAAGGTCCAACCCATAACCTCCGGCCTAATGGGTCCCATTTTCTTAGTGACTCGAACGCCATGAAAATCGCGTCCGCTGATCATAATATGATCTTGCGTTCTTGCTCGAACTCTATATAATGCCCGCGTTCTTTAGTGTTGCCGGCCGCGTTCAGCTTTGAACCGGCGTCACAAGTTACCCTCAAACTGAATCTCTTTTGCAGCTAGGCTCTGTTTAGCTATGCCGAGATTCCATCTTTTGCCCGCGACGAAAGTTCGCCCCTCGGCGAGCAATTCTCGCGTTAATAACCCCGTCCCAACCAATCGAATCCTAAAGGAGAAGACCATGCGAACGATCGCAATTGTTGCCATCATTTTGACTTCGGTATTTGGAGTGGTCGCACAAACCAACAAGGGCGCCATTAGCGGCGCCGTCGTTGACCCGAATGGAGCTGCCGTACCAGGCGCGACGGTGACCGTCACCAACCTGGGCACCGGGCAGAAGTTAACGGTGACGACCAGCGAGAGCGGGACCTTTACGGTGCAATCGCTCGATCCCGTCACCTACAACGTTCTCGTGGAAGCGAAAGGATTCAAGAAAGCAATTCTGGATAAGCTTAAGGTCGACACCGCCTCGACCACACCCGCCAATGTAATGCTGGAGACAGGATCGATTTCTGAACAGGTGGTGGTTACCGCCGAGGGCTCAACCATCAACACTGAAAGCGGCACGACATCTCAGACGATCACCACGCGACAGCTGCAGGATGTGCCTTTGAATAATCGCAGCGTGCTCGACCTGGCCCTCACGGTGCCCAATGTCGTAGGCGATGCGGGGAGCGAAGATCCCGGCGTTAGCGCGGACCAGCCGGTTCCGGGATTCAATCTCAGTTTGAATGGCGGTCGCGCGGGCAGCACGGCGATCCTCGCAGACGGAGTCAACAATACGGGCGTCGGCATCGCGCGCGCGGTGGTGAGCTTCACGCCCGAGACGGTGCAGGAATTTACGGTGCAGACGTCAGCCTACTCGGCTGAATTCGGAAATACCGCGGGAGGAGTAATCAACGCGACCACCAAATCGGGCACCAACAACTTCAATGGCGTGGCGCTCTGGTATCATCGCAATCCCAAATTCAACGCTGTTCCTTACACCATCGGCACGGCGGCCCGCCCGCATAACAATCTTCGTTACAACCAGGTTTCCGTAACAGTGGGCGGACCGATTTTTCTGCCGAAGCCAGGTGAAGGCGGCAAACCCTGGTACAACGGGAAAAACAAATCGTTCTTTTTCTTTGCTTATGAGCCTCGCTGGCGGCAAGACTTCTTAACCGGGAATTTTCTCGTGCCGGAAGCCGCTCAGATAAACGGAAACTTCAATGGCCTCGTCCGCACGACCGCCGGCATTGTGCCGCAAGCGGTCGCCACCCAGTTCGGCCTGACTTCGCTCGGGACCACGGCGGCGACGATCTATCAGCAGTTCGTGCAGTTCCAGGGCAAGCTTGTCCCGATTCAGCTGGCGACGGGTAATCAGTATTGTCAGTTCAACGACCCGCGCCGGATTCTGGTGCCCCAGATTTATCAGGGCGTGACGTTGCAAACACCACAGTGCACTGCGGCCATCAATGCAAACCCGAACCCGAACTTGAACATCATTCCGCCGGAATTCATCGACCCGATCGCGCAGAAGGTTCTTTTGAACATGGCCCCGGCCGGTGGCTATTTCCTGGATTCAGGAAACATCCGGAACAATTCACAATCACGTTCGGTCACCCAGAATGAAACGCGATACACCCTGCGGCTGGATCACAACTTCACCAGCAACTCGAAGGTTAATTTCCGCTACAGTGTGACCCCGGCCGTCGGCATCCGCGCTGCCGGTAACGACATCAACGGAAACGCCGGTATCTACAGTGACGCGCGGCAATTCCTGCTGGCCTTCAACAACATCATCACGCCAACGCTCGTAAACGATCTGCGTCTCAATTACACCCGCGGCAATTTCAGCGAGGACTATTCACCGGAATTCGCCATCAAGACCGGCAGGAGTTATGCCGGCGATATCGGCCTGCCGCACCTGACGCAGGGCGGGATTCCGCTGTTCCTGCTGTCGCAGGATGGCAGCACTTACTCGGCGGCTTCGAACGGCGGTTCCGGCGCGGACATTGGTTCGGCGGCGTCGACGAACAACTTCAACACTGAGCAGCGCTATAACATTGCCGATACCGTCTACTGGACGCATGGTAATAACACCTGGAAGTTCGGCGTCGATTTGCAGGATGCGCGTTTGACGGCCACGCCGTTTTTCGCGGCCTCAGGTGGACGCTGGTCGTTCCGCGTGCTGAACACTTCGAGCAATCGCTCGACTACCACCGCCAACGGTGGGAATCAGATCGCCAGCCTGCTCATCGGCGTGCCTAATTCGGTCGATCTGCGGCCGGCCTTGTTTGATTACGACTATCGCTGGAAGAGCTATGCGGCATTTGTGCAGAATGATTGGCGAGTTAAGCCGAACCTGACGTTGAATCTTGGTTTGCGGTATTCACTGCAAACCCCGCGCGCGGAACAACACAACAATCAAGGCGTCTTCCGGCCCGATCTGGCGCAAGCAGTTGCCTTAACCGACGCCCAGCGCCGCACGCTGGCGACAAATTTAGGGGTGCCCGCGGCCGCGGCGATTCCGACTGTGGTGCCTACGTCAGTGAACGTGGTTCCGTTTGCGTTCGCCGGTCGCGGCGGCCGATCGAAATATCTCGTTCCCGTTGATAAGACCGGATGGGAGCCACGGTTTGGTTTTGCTTGGAGCCCAAAGATGTCGCTGTTTGGCCTCGACCTGGAAAAGCGGAGTTTGGTAGTGCGCGGTGGTTGGGGTCTCTCGCATGCAGTGCTTACCGGTAACAACCGATCACCAAACCCGGACTTCGGCGGGTTCGTGAATGTGGCGACGCTGGCAAACGGTTCGGCCGCCGGCGCGACCGCTGATCCAACCCAGCCCATCCGGCTGAGCGGCAACGCGCCTTTGCAGGGAACCGGGGGAGCGCTCGACGCGCTGCTCGGAACCGATGCCAACGGCCTGGTGTATTCCAAGAGCCTGGGAATTCCGGCCTTCGCCACCGGCGGCGCCAACCCCAGCGGCAAAGTGCCCTATTCGATGAACTGGAACTTTACGATTCAGTTTGAGCCGATCAGGAACACCGTCGTCGAGGTCGCCTACGTTGGCAACGCCTCGAGACACTTGTACCTGCCCTTCATCAACATCAATCCGCGCGACGTTGCTACTGTGACCCAGCTCGAGGCTTCGGGATTGTGCCCGACTTGTACTCAGCAGGACGCTACCGGGACGATTGCCGATCCGCTGGGCCGCACGAATCTCCAGGGCGCAACGATCAGTATCACGCGTGCCAGCGTCTTCACCCCGTATCTCGGATTCGATCCTTTAAACAGCTACTTCCAGCCGTCAGGAAATTCGATTCGTCACGCCGGCTACATCGATGTGCGGCGGCGCGTTTCGCGCGGGTTCACGTTTACCGCTAATTATACTTACGGCAAGAGTATCGATACGGCGTCCGATGCGAGTCCTGACACGAGAACTCTTTCCACGGGTCAGGCGCGCCAGCAGGTTTCACTCGGCGGCGATCTAAGACAGGATCGCGCCATCTCGACCTTCGACATCAAGAATAACTTCACCGCGACGGGAATCTGGGACATTCCCCTCGGCAGGCATCGCCGATACCTGGCTCACGTGCCGGGTGTCGTCGATAACATTGTCGGGGGTTGGAGCATGTCCGGAGTGCTGCGAATGCCTGGCGGACTTCCTTTCCTGCCCTTCATCACCGATCCGAACAAACTTGGCGGCGTGCTTTTCAATCGTTACGTGCGGCCCGATATCGTGCCCGGCGTGCCCTTGCGAAATCCCAATTGGAAGCGGGGTTGTCCGATTGGCAACGCGGCGCCACCCGCAGGCTGCGAGCCTTACATTAACCCGGCGGCGTTTATGCGGCCGGTGAAGGGAACTCTCGGCAACGCCCCGCGCACTTTGGACATTCGTTCGCCGCGACAGGAGTTCTTTGATTTCTCGCTGTCGAAAGATTTCCCGATGCCGTTTATCGGTGGGGAAGGCAAGCGCCGGATTAATTTCCGCGTCGATTTCATCAACGCCTTCAACCATCCGAACTTCCGTTATAACAACACCGGCAACACGCCGTTCGGATTGGGCACCTTCCCGACGGAAATCACCGCTGAAGCCGTCAACGGAGTGAATCAACCAATCACGGCGGCCGAATACAACACCTGGGCGGCCTTCAACAATCAACCGCTGTCGACGACCTCGGCCGGCGCGGCCATCCTGGCGCAAGTGCGGGCAAATGTTAACGCGACGCGTCTGACCGGCTCCGCTGGACCGCAAACCGGTGGCCTGCCGCTCGACTTTTTCCATGTGCAGTTGCCGCAAGGTTTCGCCACGCGTGACCCGTTGTCGTTTGATATTCAAAACCTGCAGGGGTTCAAGCTTTATCGCATCCGGCAGACCTACGATTCGAATTTCGGCACGCTGGTCGGGAACACGGCTAACACGCTGCCGCGCTATATCCAGTTCGGCATCCGAGTCTTTTTCTAGATGGGAGTTAACGTTGGTCGCCGAGTCTAAGCCCGTGATGGCGTGGCACGTCGTATAACTCATTTTCTGAGAAAGGTTTCTAAGATGAAGTATCTTTCATCGTTCTCGGTAATTATCGCAGTCAGCCTGGCGACGTTTGCTCAACAGCAGCCACCGCGGGAGTGGGTTGATCCTGACACCGGTCATCGGGTCGTGCGTCTGTCAGATGAGCCAGGCAGCGCGAGCCTCTATTTCCATCAAAATCCTTACACGCCAGACGGTAAGAAGTTAATTATCACGACTCCCGGCGGGCTTTCAGCTATCGATCTGAGTACGCGCACAATTGAGAAGATCGTCGATGGACGCGTAGGTGTAATCATTGTCGGGCGAAAAACCGGAGACGTTTACTACACGCGCACGGTAACGAACAACAATGTCCGGACGTCGACCGTTTACGCTACGAATCTAAGCACCAAGGTCACGCGTGAGATCGTGAAATTGCCGCCCGCTACGTCGGTCGCATCCGTCAACGCCGACGAGACCTTGCTGGCGGGAACAGTGGATGAAAAACTCCTGGCCGATTTGAAAGCCGGCAAACCGCCCGCGCCACCGCAAACCGGGCGCGGCGATAATTATCCCGGCAAAGGTGAGATGATGGAGAACCGCCTCGCCGAAAAACGTCCGCTTCAAGTCGTCAGCATCAGCACCAAAACCGGCGAAGTAAAAACGCTCTTGCGCGGCACCGATTGGTTTAACCACATCCAGTTCTCGCCTACTGATCCCACGCTGCTGATGTTCTGTCATGAAGGACCCTGGCATAAAGTCGATCGGACCTGGACGATTCGCACCGACGGATCGAAATTAACGCAGATTCATCCCCGCACGATGTTGATGGAGATCGAAGGCCACGAGTGGTTCGGGGCCGACGGCAAATGGATCTGGTACGACTTGCAGACGCCTCGCAGCGAGGACTTCTGGGTCGCCGGATACAACGTCGATAGCCGGCAGCGCATCTGGTATCACTTACAGCGCAGCGAGTGGTCGGTGCACTTCAACGTCTCGCCTGATGGAAAACTATTTGCCGGAGATGGTGGCGGACCGAATAGCGTGGCCGCGCCCGGTAATGGTCAGTGGATTTATTTGTTCCGGCCCGAAATGGTTCGCGATCGCACTGATGGCGAGTTACCTAATGCCAGGGATTTAGTGCAACCTGGCGTCTTCAAAGCCGAGAAGCTCGTCAACCTGGAAAAGCACAACTACACCCTGGAACCAAACGTCACCTTCACACCTGATATGAAATGGATCGTATTCCGGTCAAACATGTTCGGGCCCACACACGTCTTTGCCGTAGAGATCGCTAAAGCAACCTCAGCTCAGAGCCAGCGTTAGGCGCGTAACCGAAGCCGGCGCGAATTTATAGGTAATGGTGGCGCCGCTCGCCGTGAGCAGCGCGTCCGTCGGTTCCAAACCGCGCGGGTTCGCAAACGTATTGCGCGCGTGAATGTCGCTCGACGCGAGCGTCCTCACCGCGCCGGATTTTACCGACGCCCCGCGAATCGCTATCTCTGCTTCCCGCGTTTCTTTCGCATGAGGATTGACTACGGTCAGCGTCAACTGCTTGTCTTTGACGGACGCTGAACCCTGTAATCCCCAGAGACTCGCCGGAATTTCCTTACGTTGCGCATCCAGCCTGGTGAAATTTGCCTTCGGCGCGATGAAATCGGTCCGTACCGCCGTCGCTCCCGCGTGCGCGCCGTACATCTCAAAGACGTGATAATTCGGCGTGAGAATGAAATGGTCCTCGTAGGTGTGGAAAAGGGAATGAATCGTATTAACGAGCTGCGCCGGATTAGCCATGGTCACCTTATCAGCGTGCCGCTGAAACGTGTCGAGATTGATTCCGGAAATCAGCGCATCGCGCAGCGTCCCGGCATAGGCATAGAGATACCCCGGTGGCACATCCGGGTCCTGTTTGTGCCACGCGCCCCATTCATCCACGGCTAACTTCACGCGCCGCTCGCGATCGAACTCGCCCATCACCTGCCAGTGACTGGTCACCAGGCTTTCCATGCGATTGGCGCGTTCGAGCAGGTCGTACCATTCGTTCTCCGTGTACTCGTTCGCAATTTGTTGCCCGGTCGAGCCGCAGTAGTAATGCAATCCCCAGCCGTAAAGCTTGGCGATTTGGCGGCCGCCCTTGAGCGCTAATCCTTCAAAAAATTTCCGCGTCCAATTCAGATCGCCGCCGTTCGGTCCGGAGCCAATCAATTTCAATGGCACACCGTAAGTCGGTAGCCACGCGGTGAATTTGCGAAATTCGGTGGCGTACTCTTCCGGCGTGAGGTCGCCGCCGCAGCCCCACGATTCGTTGCCCACACCCCAGTAACTAACTTTGTGCGGCGCCGCATAACCATTTTTCGCGCGTTCAGTCGACCACGTCGTCAGGTTTGCCGGAGCGTTGCAGTATTCGAGCCATTCGAGAAACACGCGCACATCGCGACTGCGAACGTTCGCCGCCAGGTACGGTTGCGCGCCGACCATCTTGCAGAACGAAACGAATTCATCGGTCCCGAAATGATTCGACTCGTATTTCTGCGGGCCGCCTTCCATGTCTTCGTAAGCCCTGGTCGTTTTGTATTTCGTGTCGGCCCAGAAGTTCACCCGCGTCGGCCGTTTGTCGCGCGCGCCGACGCCGTCGCGCCAGTCATATTGATCAGCGAAACAACCGCCCGGGTAGCGAATCACTCCGGGCTTCAGTTTTTTCAGATTATCGACCAGCGCTTTGCGGATGCCGTTGTAGTTTGGAATCCTGGACTTTTCGCCCACCCAGATGCCGTCGTAAACGACGCCGCCGAGATGCTCGACGAAATGACTGTAGAGTTCCGGCGCGACGGTGCCGATCGGTTCGTCGAGCAGAATCTCGATGCGCGCATCCGCAGCTTTAACACTGCGCGGGACGAGTAGGTAAGCGGTCGTGGTAGCCAGCACGTCGCTGACGAAGGTTCGGCGTCCGAGTTTCAGCATAGTGTTATTCCTATAGGAAACTAGCGTGTGTCAGAACCGGGAGCGGTGACCGGATCAAGCACCCCACGTTATCCGCCGATCCCATCAAAGTCAGCTCCGCAAAATACGCATTGATCCGCTCGCTACCGCTCCCGACACTTCATTGCATCGCAAACCCATGAATTCGTAACCAATCTGCGCAGCGCGCGGGCCAGGTGGAAAGAATTGGATCGTCGCGCCCGAGCCCAAAGCCGTGCGGCCCGCGCTCGTATAAGTGCAACTCGAAAGGCACACCAGCCTTCCGCAGCGCTGCGGCGAACATCTGGCTGTTCTCAACCGGCACGGCCGTATCCGTCATCGTGTGCACCAGAAAAGTCGGCGGCGTTTCCCTGGTCACCTGCTCTTCATTCGAAAGCAACGCAACTAATTCCGGCGCCGGGTTGTCGCCGAGCAAATTCTTTTTCGATCCGGCGTGCGTTTTATCGCGCATCGTGATGACCGGGTAGATAAGAATCGCGACGCTGGGGCGCGAGCTTACACGCTCAATGGGATCGGTTGCTGCCGACTTGCCGGGATCAAAATGCGTGGCGATTGTCGAAGCGAGATGACCGCCGGCCGAGAATCCAAGAATTCCGACACGCTCCGGATCGATTTTCCATTCCGCTGCACGGGCGCGGACGGTGCGAATGGCGCGCGCTGCGTCCTGCAGTGGAGCCGGATGATGATAGCGCGGCCCCAGTCGATACTTCAGGACGAATGCCGTAATGCCGATCGAGTTTAGCCATTGAGCCACCGGCGCGCCTTCGTGATCCGCAAGGTGCCCATACCCGCCGCCGGGGCAAACGATGACCGCCGCGCCGGTCGCCTTTTCCTTCAATGGCAAGAAAGGCGTGAGCGTGGGAATATCGACGTCCTCTTTTCCCAGTGCGCCGGGCGCGCCATCGGGCCAAAGGACGAATGGCGTTTGAGTAGCAACGTTCATGTTAGTGAATGATGACGTGCCGGTTTTCGGATTCCAGTTATCGCTGCCGGCGAGTACTCGCGGCAACGTAATTATTTTCGCTTCAGCGTCCGTGAGTTGCTTCGCCCATTTCACCCGCTCAGTCGGTTTCGCACCTGCGGCGGTGCTGCCGAACTCTGCATAACGCGAAGTCTTTTCGCGGTCGGGCTGGTTCCAGTTGTTCCACCCCTCGGGGCGCACCACTTCCGACATCTCCGTATTCAGAAAAATGGTGCCGGCGTAAGGTCGCCACGGCCGGCCGAGATAGGTCTTGATGGTGGCCGCCTCCGACGTGATTTTGCAGTGAGAGAAAACAAAACCAAATGGCTGTTGCGGCGGCGTCGAAGCCGCAGTGATGTACCCGTCACGCAGGATGTGAATGCGACAGTTCTCAAACCAGGCGGTAGCCGCACCGAAGATGAAATCAACATGGCCCGCGATGTAACAATTCTCGAAGTACTGCCGGCCGCGATTTATCAGAATCGTGTCCTGCCAGCCGAGAAAGCGACAGTTTCGGAAAACGACGCGATCGCCTTCGACCCGGACGGCGAGCGCCTGTCCCACGGGACCGGCCGTATTTTCAAAGGTGATGTTCTCAACCGTGAAGTCGTCGGCGTCAATAAAAGTCGAAGGCGTGCGAAATGTGCCGATGGGTTTCCCGTCCGCGCCGATCATGTTCGCATGCAGGTTGTAGGTGAGGATTGTCTTTTCGGGATCCTCGCCAACCAAATGCACGAAACGCTTTTCGTGCTGCACATAAATCAGTTCTTTGTAAATCCCGGGCTTGACGTGAATGATCGCCGGATTGTCAAAACGGGTCGTTTGCGGGACGGCGTTGATGGCTTCCTGTACCGTTTTGAATTGGCCGCTGCCATCGGCGGCGACGATGATATTGGTTTGCGCCGTCGTCAGACGGCCGGCGCAGAAAATAAAAACCATTGCGGCGCATATTTTTAGGAAGCGAGTTGTCATGCCGTGGCCCCGTCAACGCCGTGCGAGGATGAGCCTGAACGATAAATTTCAGCTTCAAGCCGCGCGACTTCACGACCTGTCGCCCCAGCTACTCGCGGCTCTCGATTACCGATGACTGCCTCCACGAAATCTTCGATTAAGGGCTGGTGCAGATTTGCCGGTGGCGGATGAGATTCGTGACGTTCGCCACTGCCTACGCGCACGGTAAGGTCGCCTTCGTTCAGGGTTTTCACCTGCAATGATCCTTCGCTCCCAAATATATTGAGCGTGTCCTGTGGCTCAGACGCGGCGTGGGTCACCGACAATATTCCGTGCACGCCGCTTTCAAATGCGAAGATCGCCGTAGCCGTGTCTTCCACACTCCGTTTGAACATCGTGTTGGTGACGAGCGAAGTCACACTTCCGACCCTTCCAAACAAGTGAGTCAGTACTTCAATCCGGTGGCACCCGAAGTCAAACATCGGACCGCCGCCGGCGAGCTGCTTTTCGAGCAGCCAGGCACGCGGATGAGTGGGCTCAGGATTGAAGTACTCGAAAGCATTTGCCTGGGCGACGACTGGCCTCCCGATTTCCCCGGACACAAGGATTTCCCGGGCGCGTTCGACAACCGGATAGAAATGGCGGTAATCAGCGATTCCGAGTCGCACGCCGTGCTCGCCACAAGCCGCGACCATGCGATCGCATTCGCCCACGCTCATCGCCATCGGCTTCTCGCAAAGGACGTGTTTACCGGCGCGCGCGGCGGCAATCGTGTGCTCTGCATGCAAGTGAACCGGCGTCGCGATATACACCGCATCAATTTCTTTATCGTGGAAAAGTTCTGCCGCGGTCGCATACCAGCGCGGGGCCCCGAACTCTTTGGCGAATGATTCGGCTTGATCGGAACGCGCGCGGACGACCGCGATTAATTCGCTGTTCGCATGGTCGCGCAAGGCGGGCGCGACGCGCTTGCGCGCGATGTCGCCACATCCGATCAGTCCCCAACGAACCTTGGCGGTCGTCATCGTTTCGCTGGACTTTGCTGAACCAACCACTTCGCCAGGTCGCGCGCCGCTTTGTAGTTATCGAAGGTCGGCGGCAGCTTCCGGCCGTCAATGTATTCGTTGTAGAACCACGGATCGCCGACGGCGAAGACAGTGCCGCGGCCCACCTTGGCTACGGCCATGAGGACGTCGCCGTTCTCCTTGAATTCGGGTTTCGCCGGAGGAGTCAGCGCGAAAGTCGAAATCTCCTTCAGATAGAGACGCTGCGCCGTCTTGAAGATCGCATCGCCGGCGGGGACCATGAGCAGTCCCTTGTCAAATTCGTTTCCCGGCACCTTGTTGCGGCTGTCTTTGTTGAATTGAATGCCGAACTGTTTCGCCAGTTGGTTGAAATGATCGAACTCCATGTTGCCGGCGTCGTTGCCCATGAACACCAGGACGCCGCCGGCTTTTACCCAGTCAGTGATGGCTTTGATGTGCGCGGCTTCGATGTAATTAGGATGTTCATTCTCCTGGGGCGTGTCGGGATCGACGATGATGTAGACGTCGGTGCCCTTCAGGTTCGCGGCCGTCGGTGCGTCTGAAAGACTCTTGGTCATCACCCCGAAGCTTCTAAAAATTCGACCCCAGAGCGAGTAGCCGCCATTCGCGCGCTCTTCCCACTTGTAATGCCAGGGAATCATTCGGCCGGTGATGTCTTTTTTGGTTTCGGAGTTGAAATATGAATCGAGGGTGACAGTCTTTCCTTTTCCCACCGCGCGATTGGCGTTCATCTCGATTTCGGAAGCCGCCATCAGAAACGCGCCCATGCCTTTCGGGTCGTTCGTCACGGTCTTCTCGTTGACGTAATACTGGTAGCTGCCGTCGCGGTAGGGATTGCCGCCGAGCCCCGACACTGCGACGGTCCCATCCAGATTCACCTGGCCATTTGCGTCCGTTTTGACGAAACGATCGAGAATTCCCTGGTAGCCTTTCTGCGCAATTGCGAGATAGCGATCGGTCAGATAGCGGTGACGAACGCCTTTAGCCAACGCATAAATGAACATGCAGGCGGCCGAGGCTTCGAGATAATTTCCCTTCTCACCGGGCTTATCCATCACGTCATACCAGAGGCCGGATTTGGCGTCCTGATGTTTTTCCAAAGCCACCGCGAGGCGTTGCAGAATCGCAATGAGGGCCGCGCGTTGCGGATGGTTTTCGGGAAAATAGTCGAGCGCATCGACCAGCGCCATTGCGTACCAACCAATTGCGCGCGCCCAGAATTCGGGTGACACCCCGGTCTGCTTGTTCGCCCAGCGCTGTTGCTTCGATTCGTCCCAGCCATGATAGATCAGTCCGGTCTTCGGATCCCGCGCGTGCGCTTCCATCCAAATGAACTGTTTGGAGATGTCATCGAACGCCGTGTCCTCATGAAAAGTCGCGGCGTACTCGGCATAGAACGGCTCGCCCATGTACAAGCCGTCCAGCCACATCTGATATGGATAAATCTGCTTGTGCCAGAACCCGCCTTCCCTGGTGCGCGGATGGGTCTTCAGTTGTTCACGCAAATGATCCGCAGCCTTCTTGTACTTTTCTTTTTCGGTAATGCGATAGAGCGTCAGCAGCAGCTTGCCTTCGTTGATATTGTCGAGGTTGTATTCATCCAGCCGGTAGGTTTTGATGGTCCCGTCGTCGTTAACAAATCGATCGATGCTGCGCTGGATGAAATTGAAGTATTTTCCGTCGCCAGTATTCAGCCAAACATTTTCGATTCCTTTGAGCAGCACGCCCTGTTCGTAGCTCCATCTTTCCGCCCGGGCCGGATCGGTCGACCACGAATTTTGCCAGCGCGTCATCGCAGTCGCGGCCATGCGCTCCGACCATGAGGGTGATTGAGCCATCACCGTGCCGGCGGTCCCAGCGCAAACGAGAAAGATGACAACTGTGCGGACGATTGATTTCATAGATGCGTACTCTCCGAGGTGGAAAGCGAGAGCGCTTTCCAACGGTCAAAGGTCGTGCGAAAATCTCGACGTTTTTGGCTGCGCACTGCGAGAAATTCAAAAGGCTGGCTGACCAACATCAGCCGTATTTCAAGAGCACCCAGCGAGAACTAAATGGAAGGCAGAGTATACACGAGCATGCCCGCAAATTGTTATAAAAACAGCTCCTTGCGTGAACTCGATGCAGATAAATTAGGCGACATTCCCAGTCGGGTTGGCTTGTAAATTTTCAGAGTTCAAATTGCTGAAAGAAACGGAACACAAATGGCGATTCTCTTAACCGGCGGGGCCGGGTATATCGGCAGTGTGACTGCCGAACGGCTTGCTGATCAGCACGAGCAGATCGTCGTCCTGGACAATCTCTCTCGGGGCCATCACGAGGCGGTTGACGCACAGCTGGCTTTCTATCAGGGCGACGTAGGTGACGCGGAGCTGGTGAAGCGAATCACGGACGAAAACGATATTGAGTCGTGCATACATTTCGCGGCGTTTGCTTACGTCGGCGAATCGGTCGATCAGCCGTCGCTCTATTTCGAGAACAACCTGGCTCAGGGCTTGAAGCTGCTCGACTCGTTAATCACGGCGAATGTGAAACGCATTGTCTTCTCCTCGACTTGCGCCACGTATGGAGAGCCGCAGCAGGTTCCGATTCCGGAAACACATCCCCAGCGGCCCACGAATCCTTACGGGTGGTCTAAGCTGATGATGGAACGAGCCATGGAAGCTTACGATCGCGCGTACGGTCTCCGGTTCGCAGCCCTCCGCTATTTCAACGCCGCCGGCGCTACGGTAGAGCACGGCGAAGTCCACGATCCCGAGACGCACCTGATTCCAAATGTGCTGCGCGCTGCGACGGGCGAGCTGCCTTACGTATCTATCTTCGGCACGGATTACGACACACCCGACGGTACGGCGATTCGCGACTACATACACGTGTCCGATCTGGCGAGCGCACACATCGCGGCGCTGCGGTATTTGAGAGCCGGTGGTAAATCGACAGCGGTGAATCTGGGTACCGGTCGAGGCTACTCAGTGACGGAAGTAATTGACTGCGCGCGCCGGGTTACCGGCAAACAAATCGAAATCAGGAATGAACCTCGCCGGGCCGGCGACCCTTCGCGGTTGGTGGCCGACGGTCTTAAAGCGCGTGAGGTGTTGGCGTGGCAACCTGAATTTGACGACCTCGAACAAATTATTGGCAGCGCCTGGAACTGGCATCAAAACCATCGAAGCGGGTATTAATCCAACGCCGCACTGTGGCCAAGCCGGGAAGCAATCAATTGGCGGTGACGGTTTGCGATCGTTTGCTGGGAATCGTCTGCGCAAAATAAGCGACCGTCCGCTCCAGGCCTTCGCGCAACTGAATGGTGGGTTGCCATTTCAACAGTTCGTTGGCACGTTGAATGTTCGGTTGTCGCTGGTGGGGATCGTCCTGCGGTAGCGGCTCGTGCCGAATTCGCAGCGGAGCGCGACAAACCCGGGCCACTTCTTCCGCCAACTCCATGATGGTGAATTCATTTGGATTGCCGAGATTGATCGGTTCATGCCAGTCCTCGACATTCATCAACCGCACCAGCCCATCGACCAGATCGTCAACGTAACAAAACGAGCGCGTCTGTTCGCCGTTACCATAAATCGTCAGCTCTTCGCCCTTGAGCATCTGGACGATGAAATTTGAAACGACGCGGCCATCGTTTTCGAGCATGCGAGGTCCATAGGTATTGAAGATGCGCGCAATCCTGATTTCGACTTTGTGCTGCCGGTGATAGTCCATCATCAAAGTCTCCGCCACGCGCTTGCCTTCATCGTAGCAACTGCGAATGCCGATCGGATTAACGTTGCCCCAGTAGTCTTCCGTCTGCGGGTGCACGTGCGGATCGCCGTAAATTTCGGAGGTTGACGCCTGTAGAATGCGCGCTTGGACACGCTTCGCCAAGCCCAGCATGTTCATGGTGCCCATCACGTTGGTCTTCACGGTTTTCACCGGGTTGTACTGGTAATGTATCGGTGAAGCGGGACAGGCGAGATTGTAGATTTGATCGACCTCTAGCAGGATCGGCTCGATCACATCGTGCCGCAACAGTTCGAATTGCCGGTGGTCGAACAGGTGGTCAATGTTCTCACGACGGCCGGTGAAAAAGTTGTCCAGGCAAATCACCTCGTGGCCATCAGCCAGCAGCCGTTCACACAGATGCGAACCAATGAATCCCGCGCCCCCCGTGACTACGATTCTCATAACGATTAGCTTAGTAAAGGTCTAATACCAGACCGGAATCAGCGAACGCAAGGTTAGGCAGCTACCCGGGAACGAGAACGGACAACCGCAGCTGAATGAAGGGGCGCCCCTCGCCAGTTGCCCGCGCAAGAAACAGAACGCGGCGGCGGAACTTAATCTTCTTTTGTTCCTCTCCGGCGCCACTTCGGACCGTCGGTCACCCGGCCCTCGGGCGTCACGACTATCTCGCCGGTGCGCTTGCCCTTAACAAGGTCGGCTTCAAAATCGTATTTGGGAGCATCGAGCTTGATGACCGTTCCTGATTTCAGCGCGGCGCGGATTTCCTCTTTTTCAATTTGAACAATCCTGGCCCCTGGCGCAGCCTGGCGAATGGCTTCGATAACTGCCGCGGGCACGTCTTTTAACTTCATGGGCGTCTCGCGATTCACGATAGTCCCGTCGGGGGCGATGTCCATCTCGCCCTGGTCTTTTCTAAATTCGAAATCGTAAATCTTGACGCCGTCCTCGACCTCGCGAGTTACTTTCGCGATCACGCAATCCGGACATTCAGTTTTGAGTGCTGCGGCTACCGCCCGCGGCAGCTTTATTCCACGCTTCTTCGTTTTAGTCTGGGCCGGTGCAGCAAGCGGGAACAAGGCGATCAAAGCGACCGCGCCGAAAGTAAGAATGTTACGGTGTAAAGTCATCGTCGGGTCCTTCTTAGACAGCCGCAAAGGGATTTATCGTGACGCGGCAGCATAATACTCAGAAGCGCGAACATGCCAGGGTCAATGATGCTGGGTTCGTCTACACACGGCCGCCGCAAAGGAGTTGAAGCATACATCTCTTAAGGCAAATCTGATAATCTAATGGGCCGCAAGTTCACCGTGACTAGCTGCGGGATAAATCCGTAACTCGTTTGTCGACAGATTGAAGTGAAGAAAATCTTCCAGGCCTGTTTATTCGTCGTCATTGGCGCGCTCGCCCAAGTTGTTTCGGCGCAGTCGACGGATCAGAGTCTGCCGACGCCTGTTCGCTCAAACGATATCGGCGGCAAGATCGCAGCGCTCGACTTAGGCGACCCGCGTGCGACGCGGCACTTTTATGCATTCGCTGCGAGCCCGGGCGATCTGCTGATCACGGTTGACAGCAAGAACCTGGATGGCGACGTCGATGTTTTTACGGCGATTACCTTCCGGCCGTTGATGAAGACCAGCATCTACGCGACTTCGCAATCGCCCTCAGTCACTAAGGGCATTTACCTGCGCGCGCATCAGCTTCTGATTCTCCGTATTGAAGCGCGTACGCCTAATGACGATCTAGGTACGTACCGAATCCATTTTGGCGGGACGTTCGAACCGTTTACCGGTGGAATCCCGGTCGCGGAAACTACGGAAACGACTGAAAGTTCGGTTGAGAAATCAAGCGCTAACCGCTTGTCCTCCGTGGGCGCCAACATTCCGAGACCGGCCGCGGAGATGACCGAGACGGCGGAAGCGAAACCATCACCATCGCCTGAAAAGAGTCCCGAGAAACCAACCGAGGTAACCGAAACTCCCAAGGCGGCAACGGGCAAACCCGCAGCGACCACGCGCAACACACCCACGCGTCCGCCGCGACGGAACACCCGGCCCGCAACTTCGCGACGCCAGCCGCCGCCAAAGAAGACCGAAACCTCAGGGAAGACTGACGCGGAAAAAACCGAAGCAGCAAAGACCGGAAGCGAAGAGAGTTCTTCAGCGTCGAGAGAGAAACCCGCAGAAACCGCGCCGACTGAAAAGACCCAGCCTCAGGAAATTGCGCCGCAGCCCGCGGGCGCCCGTTTAATCATTGAAGAGAAAGATGGCACACGCATCGAACGGCCTATGTCGACGGTACGGCGAGTTGTTGTTGAAGGAGCGACTATCGTCGTCCTGCTGAGGAATGGAAAGACTGAGCGCTTTGCAATGGCCAGCGTGGCCAGGATGGCAATCGAGCCGCAGTAATCGCTACTCGTTAATGTTGTCGAGGAAGATCAACTTCCAGACGCCCGCCGCTTTGGCAAAACCGTAGACGACAACTTCATTCCCGGCTTTGTCCTTACATCCTACGGTAAATTGATTCTTGTCTTCTTCATTCACGCGCGGCGTCGCGGTCGCGAAACACTTCACCGCATTCGCCTGGACGCTAAATAGTTCCCGGTAACGCTTAATTAGCTGAGCTTTCGTTTTAATCGGCGGAACTCCGTAGGACATTTCGATGGGGTACTTCGCCAGGGCCGCGACCGCTTCTTTGTCGCTTTTGGTTACGGCTAGTTTGAACTTGCTCCAGAACGCCTGGATGGATGGATCCGGCTGCTGGGTGACACGCGCCGGGGACCTGGGTGCGAGCGCTACGAAGCCAAGGACGATAAGGGCTAAGAGTATTTTTGTTTTCATAACGTTCTCTAGGCAGCCGGCTGGCCGAGCTTCCATTTGTCCCGGCTGATGCCATAAATGAATACTCGTTTGCCGAGCAATTCGGTCTCGCCTTCGATGGTCTCGCCGAGACGTTCCGCAACCCGGGCGGAGTTAACGTTCTCCGGCGCGATACAGCTAATCACATGATCGCGATTCATCTCGGTGAAGGCGTACGCCAACACGCGAGCTGCGCCTTCGGTCGCATAACCTTTGCCCCAGCTCGCGCGTCCCAACGTCCAGCCGCACTCGAAACCCGGCCAGCCCGGAGGATTCATCAAGCCAATCCGGCCAATCATTTTCCCCGTGCTCTTTTCTTCCACGGCAAAAACTCCATAGCCGCGGAAGTACCAATGGCCGATGTGCGAAGACATCGCTCGCCACGCCTCTAACGACGTTTGCACGCCACCGATGAACTTCATGACTTCCGGATCAGCGGCGATTTCGGCGTAGGCCGGAAAATCATCCTCACGAAACCAGCGCAATATTAATCGCTCAGTCTCGAGCCGAACTTCATCAATTTTCATAAGGACTCTGTACCCCAGCGAAACTCCGCACCACCAGCGCAATGGTCAGACCGATCCCAAGCATATGAATTAGGATGTTGGGGATCAGCACTCCCCAGGGGTATTGCCACGGATAAGTGGTGGAATGAATAGCTGAGAAGCGCATCACCAATCCGTACATCACCAGGTAAACACCCAGACCGTAGAGTAAACCGCTGATGACCGCCTGCGTACGCATGAATCGGATCACGCGACTCGCAAAGAAATAAATTGCGGCGACGATCACTGCAATCAGAAAATGAAAGAACAAACCGAGAGCTGCGACCTTGAAGCCGCCTTGTCGCGCGTTTGGACCCAGCGCTCCGGACGCGACTGAACGAAACACCGCGGCGGGCGAAACTTCCCGGCGGATGTAGGCGAAGACACACGCGTAAGTTATGTCGAACGTTCCGGCGAGCAAGCCGGCAGCCAGAATAGTAACCAGCGCGCGACGAACGGCGGTGCTCGGGTCGATGGCCATCGCTGAAACTTCTTAGGTGCCCTGCGGATTAAAAAGCGGCGTGAGGATATCACGAAGCAGCAGCGCGCGGCGTGAGGAAATTGCTGGCTATTTTTTGCCGGCTTTGAGATCGGCAAGTCGAGTCCGAAATTGCGAGAGGTCCTGATTTGCCGGATCGATCTTGGCCAGCTTATTAATGCAGTCTTCTGCTTCCTTCACTTTGCTGTTGCTCAAAAGCGCGGCGCAGTAACCGTCCACGGTGGGCATGTCGTCGGGCTTCTTTTGCAGCGCGGCTTTGTACCACTTTTCGGCCACATCAAAATGGCCGGCGTCCAGGTTCGCCACGCCTAGCATTGCCAGGGTATCAAAGTCGGTGGGCTTGACCTTGTTTGCGGCCAGCAAATATTCGATTGCCTGATCGTAGCGGCCTATTTGATATTCCATTTTGGCGGCGGTCAGCTGGGCGTCAAAGTCTTCGGGATTCTCGCGCGCCTGCTTCATGGCCTGCTGCACGGAAGCCAGCATTTGCTGTCCACCTTCGCCACCGGCCTGACCCGCGCCCGGAATCGGCGGATGATCGGCAGGGAGATTCTGACTGCCCTGGGCCGTCATCGGGTTGGCGCGTTGGGCCGCTTCCTTTTGCGTGATGTTAGTGGAAAGTAAGAACCCGGCGATAAAGCCGAGCAGAATGCCGATGATGGCGAATAGAAGATTGTCTCTGGTCATTTAGTTAACGGGTTTGAGCAAAGTCCGAATCTGCTCGCGCAGTTGAGGGTTCTCGGTGTGGCCGTGACTGGTGATGGCGTGATTGATGGCCGCTTCGATTACTTCTTCTTCGCTCCCTTCAATTCTGAGCGTGCAGTTTTTCTCGCTGGGATAATCGCGACAATCGATGGCTTTTCGTTCGGACATGTTTAGCTCCTCAGTATTTAGAACCGCGCCGGGTGGGTGAGTCTATCGCGATCCTTTTTCGCCGGCCAACTCTTTGGCTTTGGATATTTGCTCAGTAACGATTTGCAGTTCCTGAGAACCTGCGGGCAGCAGCTTCAGGAGTTGTTGCCAGTGCTCCATCGCTTTCTTGTAGTCTTTGGCTTGGAACGCAGCGCTGCCGGCCAGCGCCAGAGCCTTCTGGTTTTTTGGATCGAGCTGCAAGGCGCGATTGATCGCTTCAGTTGGTTTGCCCGCGAGATTCTGCCCGCTGGCCAGCGCTAAAGCTTCGCCATAATCTGCCCAGGCATCAGCATCGTTCGCATTGATGCCGGTCAGCTTTTCGTAGGCCGCGGCTGCATCCGAGAAGCGCTCCTGCATCATGTAACTGCGCGCTAACATCGTCCAACCCTGCACGTCGTTCGGATTGTCCTTGAGACGATCGGCCAGCTTTTGGGTGTTGGCGGCAATCTGTTGCTCAGACATACCGCCGGGCATAGCGGCGGCCGGAAGCGGTTGGGGGCTTGCGACCGTCGTGATTGCCTTAGGAGTTCCTACCACCAAATAGAAAACGACGGCGCCAACCGGGATGAATGCGGCGACGGCGTAAGCAAATGAGTTCGGCTGAGGTTTCGGTGTGATAGCCGTTGACCCGGCGCCGACGTCTTCAAGCAGTCTTCGTTCCAACTCAGTTTGCTCGAGTTCATACTGCCCCGCTTCGATCAGATTGTTCTGAAGATCAGCATCGAGTTCGCGCTGCTGGTCTTTGTAAACCAGGATGTTCGCTTCGCGCCGCTCAACCTCTTCGTTTGACTCAGGTTTACTCAGCAACGCCGGCAGGATGAACCACAACGCCAGCAGGATCAGGAGAGCGCCAATAATCCAAAATGTAACCATCTCTTTTTGTAACGCAAACTGCTAGTTTGCGATTTCCCAATCGAACCGGGCTAACAGCCTGCGCTACACGCTGCGCAAAATCTCTTCGGCCTGCCTTCTCTGTTCAGCCGTCAACTGCGTTTCCGGAATCATCTCACGCCGTCGCTTCAGGAAGAGAAACAGCACCGCCGTTCCCACCGCCAGCAAAAGGAAAGGCCCAAACCAGAGAAAGTAGGTCATCGGCTTCACCGGCGGCTTATAAAGCGGAAAGTCTCCATATCGCTGAGTTAAATAGGCCTTAATCTCGTCATCGCTTTTTCCGGCTTTTATCTGCTCGCGAATTTGATCGCGCATCTGCTTCGCGAGATCCGCATTCGAATCGGCCAGGGTTTCGTTCTGGCAAACCGGACAGCGCAACTGCTGCGTCAGGTTCTTGAACCGTGCTTCGATTTTCGGATCTTCAGTGGGCTGCGCGTCCTTCGCTAAAGCAACCGTAGTCACGCAAAGCAAAAGGAAAAGTAATAGACCGAGCTGTTTCATTGATTCATTTGCCGCGCCATCGGCACAATCTTGTTATTCCAAACATCTTCGGTGATCGGTCCAATCTGCTTAAAGCGAATCACCCCGGTCTTGTCGATCAGAAAGCTTTCCGGCGCGCCGTAGACGCCATAGTCAATCGAGGTGCTGCCGTCGTGATCGTAGATAACTTGCGAGTATGGATTGCCGAGTTCACTCAGGAACTGCCTGGCCGCCGCCCGTTCATCTGATGTGTCGTTCGCATACTTATAGTCGACGCCGATAATTGGCACGACGTTTTGTTGCGAATACTGAACCAGGAGCGGATGTTCTTCGCGGCAAGCGATGCACCAGGATCCCCAGAAGTTCAAAACGTAAACCTTGCCGCGCATATCGGTCGCAGAAATTGTCTTTGCTGGATCGTTCAACTGCGGCAGCTGAAAAGCCGGAGCAGGCTTGTTGATGAGTGGCGACGGAATCTCGTGCGGATCGGTCCCACGTCGCATAACGACGAAAACCGCGACTACCAGACCGAGGAACAGCACCAAAGGTATTAACAGGAATTTGTTCATGCTATTCAACGGCGGAAGACGCAGCTGTGGCGGCCACCGGGATTGGCTTCGCGGCTGCGACGGGTTGCGTGACTTTTCTTTTCGCGAGCGCGTAGCGCCGGTCGGTTACGGCGAAGAGCCCGCCGATAGCCATCAGCAATGCGCCGCCCCAAATCCAATTGACCAGGGGCTTATGGTAAACGCGCACCGTCCATGCACCACCCTCTACCGGATTGCCCAGCGAGACGTAGAGATCGCGAAAGATGCTGCGGTCGATGGCCGTTTCAGATGTTTCGCTTTGCACGGTGGTGAATCTGCGCTTCTCAGGCTGCATTAGCGCGAAAGGCGCGGCGCCGACCTGGCCCACCTCAACATCGGCGCGCACCGCCTGATAATTAGGACCGGCGACTTGTTGCAGGTTCTTCAGTTGAAACTGATAACCGCCGACGGTGACGGTATCGCCGATATTCATCTTTACGTCGCGTTCGGTCTGGTAACTGGTAACGACGGAAATGCCGGCGATGAAAACCGCGACGCCCACGTGCGCCAGGTGCATCCCGTAATAGCTGCGGGGCAGGGAAATGAGCCGGGCGAAAAGATTCGCGTCGCCTACGGGAATACGAACGCGGCCGATGATGTTTTGAATAACGGTCGCGACGATCCAAACGGAAAGCAGCAGTCCGAGGCTCGCGCGCCATTGCCAGCCGCCGATGACGAACGGCAACAGTACCGCGGTTATCAGGCTCAACGCGAAAGCCCACTTGAGACGCATCGCCAGGTCAGGCAGCCTCGCCTGTTTCCAACGGGCAATAGGACCGACGCCAATTAGAAACATCGCCGGGGCCATCAGCGGCACAAACACCGCATTAAAGTAAGGCGGGCCGACCGAAAGCTTCTGCGTTCCGTTGCTGAGAAAATCGATGAATAGCGGATAAAGGGTGCCGATCAGTACTGAGCCCGCGGCGACAATTAAGAGCACGTTGTTGGTCAGCAACATCGATTCCCGCGAAAGAGTCTCGAACTTGGATCCGAGTCCAACGTTCCTGGCGCGAATTGCATAAAGCAACAACGAGCCACCGACGACAATCACAAGGAAAGCGAGAATGAAGATGCCGCGCTTCGGATCGCTGGCAAAAGCATGCACCGAATTGAGCACGCCCGAACGCACGATAAAGGTGCCCAGCAGGCTCAGTGAGAAGGCGGCGATGGCCAGCAGCACCGTCCAGCTCTTAAAGCCGCCGCGCTTTTCGGTCACCGCCAGGGAGTGAATCAGTGCCGTGCCGACCAGCCATGGCATGAACGAAGCATTCTCGACCGGATCCCAAAACCACCAGCCGCCCCAACCCAATTCGTAGTAGGCCCAGAAACTTCCCAACGCGATGCCGCAAGTCAGAAACATCCACGCGACCGTGGTCCATGGTCGTGACCAGCGCGCCCAGGTCGCGTCGAGCTTGCCGCCGATCAACGCCGAGATGGCAAACGCGAAAGCGACGCAGAATCCGACATAGCCCATGTAGAGCATCGGCGGGTGCGCGACCATCGTAGGATCCTGGAGCAGGGGATTCAGATCGCGACCGTCCGGAGGAATTGGAAACAGCCGCTCGAACGGATTTGAAGTCAGCAGCATGAACAGTAAAAAGCCCGTGCTGATCATCGCCATGACTGATAGGACGCGCGCGACCATCTCGCTGGGCAAATGGTTGCTGAACAAACTCACAGCCACCATCCAAACCGTCAAAAAGAAAGTCCACAGCAGCAGCGACCCTTCATGCGATCCCCACGTCGCGGCCAGTCGATATTGCAAAGGCAGCTGCGAATTCGAATTCGTCGCCACGTTCAGAACTGAGAAGTCATTAGTGATGAATGAATAGGCGAGAATCGATATCGCGATAGTGACGAAGATGAACTGCGCCTGCGCCGTCGGCCGCGCCAAAGCGATGAGTTGAGGGATTCCTCTGCCGGCGCCAATCAAAGGCAGGCTCGCCTGCACCAACGCCAGCATCAGCGCGATGATTAATGCGAATTGTCCGATTTCAGGAAGCATATGGAGCGCACGCATCCGGCGTGCGGTACGCCGGGATCTTGCCGGTTACCTGGATAACGTCTTGGCGGCTTCGTTGGCAGAATTCTTAATCTTATTAATGTCCTTGCCTTGCTCCAAAGCCTTCGCGGCTTCGGGCGGCATGTAGTTTTCGTCGTGCTTCGCCATGATTTGATCGGCGTAGAAAACTCCGTCGGATCCAACCTTGCCCTGCGCGACACAGCCACGCCCTTCTTTGAAGAGGTCAGGCAGAATTCCTTTATACACGACCGGGATGGTGTTCGCCGTGTCGGTAACCGTAAAACGGAGCGTGAGCCCATCGCTGTCGCGCTTCAAACTTCCTTCCTGCACCAAACCGCCGATGCGGAACGTCCGGCCCGCCGGGGCCTCTTTTGCGGCGACCTGCGTAGGACTGAAGAAGAAGACCAGATTGTTTTTGAAAGCGGCAAGCACCAGCCACGCTGCCAGGCCGAGGGCGCATAGACAGCAGACGATGAAGACAATTCTTTTATGACGGCGTTTCATTGACTTTCCTGGAATGAAGTTTGGAAATGAGAATCGCGCGGGTCAGTTTCCGATTCTGCGCGGCGCGCGACGGCTCGCTTGCGCCTGAATAGCATCAGGATCTCGGCCGCCAGCAGGACAAACGTGACTCCATACGATCCCCAAACGTAAACAGCGTACTTGTCAGTCGCGAAGTATTGATAGATACCCATATTGGTTAGACGATGGCTTCAGCCAGCCATGGCGCCTCCTGCTCCCGCTCGCGAATAATATATCTAACCCGAACGAGGACCACGGCAATCGCATAGAGCCAACAAGCCCCCAGCAGGATGAGCATCGCGGCGCGCATCGACGGCGCCATCTTGAAACTGTTCCTGGTGATCGTCGCGCCCTGGTGCAAGCTGTTCCACCACTGCACTGAAAAATAAATGATGGGAACGTTGATGACGCCTACCAGGGCCAGCACGGCTCCCGCGCGATCGGCGCGACGGTCGTCGTCGATCGATGACTGCAACGAAATGAATCCAATGTACAGGAACAGCAGGATCAAAGTAGATGTGAGTCGCGCATCCCAAACCCACCAGACGCCCCACGCCGGACGCCCCCAGAGCGAACCCGTCACCAGCGAAATGAACGTGAAGATCGCTCCGGTCGTGGAAATGGCGGTCGCCATCATCGATGCCAACCGCGCATTAAACGCCCAGCCGACTCCCGCGTAGACGGCCATCAGCACATACAAAAACATTCCCATCCAGGCCGCCGGCACGTGAATGAAGAGAATTCGGTAGGACTCGCCCTGGACTGCATCCGTCGGCGCGACAAAAAATCCTACGTACAAGCCCGCGATAAACAAAATGGCCGACGGGATGGCGAAGATCGGAATTAGCTTGCCCGCGAGTGGGTAGAAGTTCGCAGGCGCTGCGTACTTGTACCAATTGATTCTTTGTTTGCTCATGAAATTTCCGCGGTCATCGCAATTTGATGCGCCGGAATGCGTCGCAGCTACAATTCTTATTCCCGTGAATTTAGTCCCGGCGCAGCGTCTTCAGTATGACCAGCCTCATGCTTGTTACTCAATTGAGATTCGCAAAGCGGCGCTCGTGGCCCACGGCGCAAACACCAGCGAGATAATCAGCGTCGCCCCCAACAATAAAAGCCACGGCTGCGGACTCGATCCCGTCACGCTTGCCTGGACTGCGCCGCTTCCAAAGATGAGCACCGGAATGTAGAGAGGCAAGACGAGCAACGCGACCAAAACATTGGCCGCGCGCAGCCCCAAGGTGAGCGCTGCGCCAACCGATCCGATGACACTTAGAACCGGTGTTCCCAGCAAGAGAGAAACCACCACTATCGCCAGACCATTTTGCGACAATCCGAACTGAACTCCAAGTACGGGCGCGATTGCCACCAGCGGAAGTTCCGAAACGATCCAATGCGCCAGGACTTTTGCCACGACTACCAGATATGCCGGCTGGGGCGTTAGTAACAATTGCTCGAGCGTGCCGTCCTGATAATCGTTGCCGAAGATGCGACCCAGCGACAGCATCGAGGCCAACAGGGCGGCAACCCAGACGACCCCGGGCGCGATTGTTCTGAGCATCTCGCGTTCAGGTCCAATCCCCAGGGGGAACAGGCTGACGACGATAATGAAGAAAAAAAGTGTGGCCAGCACATCGGCGCGTCGCCGCCAGGCGAGCATCAGATCACGCCAGACCAGCCAGACAAACATTGATTGAAGGGAAGCGTTCGCCACTAGGACAGTCGCAAATGTTTGTGCTTCGGTGTCGTCAAATTCAAATCCTGATGCGTCGCTACGATCGCAATGCCGTCGCGGTGCAAATGTTCTGTGATGAACTCGCGCGACAAATTCATGGCGGCGTCGTCCAGGGACGTCAGCACTTCATCCAGAATCCAGAGCTTCGCCGCAGAGGTCAGCATGCGCGTCATCCCCAAACGTCGTCTTTGCCCGGCCGACAGGACGCGCGTCGGCAGATTTCTTTGTTGCGCCAGGCCGACGCGCGCCAAAATCTCCCGAGCTTCGGCTTCACTCAAAGGATGACCGGCGACAGCGCTGGAGATTTTCAGATTCTCAATAGCCGTCAATTCATCTTTGATAGCGTTTTGATGGCCGAGATAAGCGACCGCGCTTAAATACTTTTCGCCCAATTTCCGTATGCTTTGGCCCTCCCATCGCACTTCGCCGGCGGCGGGGGTGGCCAGGCCACAGAGAATCCTCAGTAGACTTGTTTTGCCGCTGCCATTCGGCCCACGCAATTCGACCAACTCGCCTGCCGCAGCCGAGAAACTAAGATCTTTAAAGAGACGGCGCGTGCCGCGGACGCAGGTTAGATTTACTACCTCGAGCATTCGGTTGCGATGCAGAGCGATCCAGCCTCGGCTTGCCGCGCTCCGGCTAATCAGCTAAAAAGAGAGCACATCTTAGCATGACATCCTGCTCTCGCGATGAAGCCTAAATCAGCACGCGACGCGCGCGTCGATCAACTTTACGAACAACTCCTGGAGATCGAACAGCGCTTGATTCCCACCGGTCTGCACGTGTTTGGCCGCGCGGGCGAGCTTAAGGAAAAGGCTGATTTGCTGCGGATGGTGGCGTCCTTCGATCGCCCCGAACGCGGGGTCCGCGCATTGACGAAGTTGGTCGCCGAGGGACTCGGTTTCGAGTCGTACGAAGAGATTATTCAGCCAACTACGACTAGTGACAGCAGGGAACTGATTGATGGAATCGTCAGAGACGTCGTTGACAGGTTCTGTGAACAAGGCGCGGGGGCAGCCGCGGCGTTTCTGAAGTCGCAAGCAAACGTCGGCGCCGAACAATCGCAACCCTTGTTTGCCTTGCTCGAGGATATCAGCACTAAGCTCGATTCAAATCAGGAAGTCGAATCGTTGATGCGGGCGATTCGCGGCGAATACATTCAGCCGGGCCCGGGCGCCGATATTGTCCAGAATCCGTCAGCGCTCCCGACGGGCCGAAACACTCATGCGGTAAATCCTTATTCAGTTCCATCTCAGGCGGCGTTCGTGCGCGCGAAGCAAGCTGCCGATGCGCTGCTGCAAAGATATCGCGACGAACATGGCCGTTACCCGACGACGCTGGCGATGGTGTTGTGGGGCCTGGACAACATCAAGACTCAGGGCGAGGGCGTGGCTCAGGCACTGTGGCTGCTGGGTGTGCGTCCGGTTCGTGACGCGCTCAACCGGGCGACCGACGTCGAAGTCATTCCTCTGGCAGAACTGAATCGACCTCGCGTTGACGTGGTAATGACGGTCTCAGGGATTTTTCGGGATCTGTTTGCGCCGACGATGGCGTTGCTGGATAAAGCGGTGCGCACGGTGGCGCAACTGGATGAGCCCGGCGAGATGAACTACGTGCGACGCAACGTCGCGGCAAGGTTCGAAACCGGAGGTTCATTCGATGATGCGGTAACCCGCGTATTCTCGAATGCTCCGGGCAATTACGGCACGAACGTGAACTTCATGGTGATGCAGTCGGCGTGGGAAAGCGAAGTCGCGTTGGGCGATCTCTTTGTGACTCGCAAGTGTTTCGCCTACACGCGCGATTCGCAAGGACGCACGGTCGAGGGCCGCGAAGCACCCGAGTTGATGAGCGACGCTTTGTCTCGCGTCGAGGCCACCTATCAAAACATCGACTCGTTTGAAGTCGGCATCACGGACGTCGATCATTACTTCGAGTATCTGGGCGGCATCTCAAAGGCGGTGGAAACTCGTTCGCAGGTTCGCCCCTCGATCTATCTGTCCGACTCGCTTTCGCCGCAAATCAAAATTCGCTCGCTGGCAGAGACTGTGCGGCTCGAGACCCGCACGAAGACTTTAAATCCGAAGTGGTACGAAGGGATGCTCAAGCACGGCTTCCGCGGGGTGGCCGAGATTGAGAACCACGTCGCTAATACATTCGGTTGGAGCGCGACTGCCGATGCGGTCGATCCGTGGATCTACACGGAAATCTCCAATACGTTCTTGTTTGATGAAGCAATGTTCGAGCGGCTGCGTGATCTCAACCGCTATTCGCTCGAGGCGCTGGTCAAACGTCTGCTCGAAGCTCACGCCCGCGGCTACTGGAATCCGGCCGAAGAAATTTTGGAAAAACTGCGCCTGTTGAGGGAGCAGCTTGCGGAGCAATTCGCAAAATGAAGGTGACTGTTCTTCATGTCGGTTCGAGCTTGCTCGGGCCGCTCCGCAACGCCGAGCGCGAGATCAATCGCGATGGGATCGATCTGTCGCTGCTGATACAGAACTTCGGCGGTGTCTTTGATGAGAATCAATGGAAGGCGATTGAAAGCGACATTGGCGAGTCGTCAGTGACCTTCGTCATTCACATCATGGACGGCGAGAACGCTGCACGCCTGCTGCCTATTCTTGATCGCTATCGATCGAAGTCCGCACTGATTGTAATTAATTGTATGCCCGAGTTGATGCGACGCACGCGCATGGGCAAGTTAGATTTCGCGAAACTGCCGGGTGCAGGGAAAGGGCGACGAGCCAAAGGGGAAGCGGAAACGGCCGTAGATGTTGACGCCGGTGGATTAATCAAATCGATTAGTTCGTGGGTCGGGAAGCAGACTCGTGGTAACGGGAAAAATGGCGCACGCCGGCACAGTCGCGCTGACTATCTGAAATGGGCAGCGCATTTGCCCGCGCTATTGCGTTTTGTGCCCGGCGCCGGACCGCTGCGAGATGCGAAAAGCTATTTGCTCCTGATGAGCTATTTCCTTCAGCCCACGCCCGGCAACATCAAGTCAATGATTCTGCTGGCGCTGAAGGAGTACGGGGCGAGCGGACTGCTCAGTGAATTACCGGTGCCGCCACCGGAGGTCGTTCCCTCGGTCGGAATTTATCATCCGGATGCGCCGGTGATCTTCGAAACCTTCGACGCTTATAAGGACTGGTATGATTCTCGAAACGCGAAATCACCAGAGTTAGATCGTTCTTTGGACCCCAGGTCAACGATCGGGTTGCTGTTGCTGCGGCCGCAGATTGTTAGTAACTCGCGCAAACATTACAACGAGCTGATTAAGGCGATTGAAGCAGAAGGCCTCGACGTAATTCCGGCGATCTCAACGCTCATGGACAATCGTCAGGCGTGCGAGCAGTTCTTTGTGACTGGGGCCGGGAGCCAGCCGCCGAAAGGAGGGGATGGAAAAACGGCTAGAGCGGCAGTGGCTCGCGTGAGTCAAATTTTGTCCTTGACGGGATTCAGCTTCGTCGGCGGGCCGGCGATGAACGACAGTGAGGCCGCGGCTGATTATTTAAGTGAACTCAACATTCCTTATCGCTCGCTCGTCAGTCTCGACACGCAAACGATTGAATCGTGGCGAGCATCGTTCACCGGATTGAATCCCGTGCAGACGGGAATGCAAATCGCGATTCCCGAAATCGATGGCGCGACGGAGCCTTACATCTTTGGAGGCATCTCCGAGCGAGGCGTCGAACCGGCCGCTCTCGATGATCGATGCCGTCACATCGCGCGACGGTTGAAGCGCTGGCACCGGCTCCAGACTGCTGATCGCGCTCAATTGAAGATCGCTCTGGTGATCTATTGTTTTCCTCCCAATAAAGGAAACATCGGCACGGCCGCAGATCTGGATGTTTTTGCAAGCTTGTTTGACACGCTTCGTCATCTGAAAGCCGAAGGTTATCGTGTGGAACTTCCGGCGAGTGAAGCCGATTTACGCGAGCGCCTCTTGCACGGCAACTCAAATGAGTTTAGCTCGACCGCGAATGTTGCTTACCGGATGCCGCTCACTGAATATCGGCAGTCCTGTCCGTTCGTAACGGAAATCGAAGAGGAGTGGGGCGCGGCGCCGGGCAAAATCAATGTGACCGGCGACGGGCTGATGATTCAGGGCATTCATCTGGGTAACGTCTTTGTCGGCGTGCAGCCGACGTTCGGTTACGAAGACGACCCCATGCGGCTGCTGATGTCCAAGGGTGGCACTCCCCACCATGGCTTCGCCGCGTTTTACGCCTATCTCGAAAAAGTTTTCGGGGCGGATGCGGTCATTCACGTGGGTACACACGGCGCGATGGAGTTTATGCCCGGGAAGCAGGTAGGCCTCTCTCGAGAGTGCTGGCCGGATCGTCTGATTGGCGAGCTGCCCAATTTGTACATATACAGCGTGAACAACCCGTCCGAAGGGACCATCGCCAAGCGCCGTTCGTATGCGCAATTAATTTCCTACCTGACGCCACCGATTGAAAATGCCGGCTTATATAAAGGACTAGCGACGCTGCGTGATTTGATTGAAGGCTATCGCCGGGCTAAGGATGAAACCGAACGCGCTCAGATATTCGGCTTGATTGAGGAAGCGCGGCGGTCAGTAAATCTTGGAGACGCCGCTAATTCTTCAACCAGCACCTTCTGAGTAACTTCACTCGCCAGGGAATATCGAAATTAAATAATCTCGGAACTCTTCACGAGTGAGACGATGACGGAAAGCTTCGCGGCCATTGATGAAGAGAACCGGAATCTCGTAGCGATAGCGATCGAATAAATCTGCATCGCTGCGAATATCGACTTCCTCGAGGTCATACAGCTCTTCGACACCCGCGCTAAGCATTTCGGCTTTCATCTCATGACAAAGGCCGCAGCCCTCTTTGGTGTAGAGCACTATTCGCGCTTTCTCTGTCATCTCAATGCTCTCTGTCCTTCGGCCCGGCGATACTTCACGTGATTTCTTAACTATCCTCTTGCCAAACATCGCTTTGACGATGTATAAAGACGCTTCTGTCGGGACATTTTATTATTCTTTTGTTTGTCGACCGCACTTCTAGTGAACAAGACTAAATCGGTTTTCACAGAGACATCAATCCCTGTGTCGCGGGGAATTGTATAGGCTGTTGACGAGTCCTCGACGTTGAAGTGTGAGTGATTGCCGGTGTGATGGCGATCACGTTTGCGGAGGTTTAGGGAGTGGACAGCACCTTGGACCAGCAAGACACGACAGTTGCCGCACCTCCGGCTAGCGCGCCCGCTGCGCCCGCCGCGAAGGCGCCGGTTAGAGCTGCGGCCAAACCACCCGCCGTGGTGGTTGAGTCCAATCCTGATCCGCCCATCAATAAAACTCGCCGTCGCATAGTCTGGGTTAGCATTGCCGGTTTCCTGACGACCTGCTTCCTGATGTTCGTGCGGTTCTTTCTGCCGCGATCCATTACCGAACCGCCCAGCACCTTTAAAATTGGCTTTCCCGGCGACTACGCTCTGGGAGTCGATACCAAATATCAACAGCAATATCGCATCTGGGTGGACAAGACGTCCGACCGATTGTTCGTCGTCTATGCGCGTTGTACGCATCTCGGTTGCACGCCGGACTGGAAAGCCAGCGAAAACAAATTCAAGTGCCCGTGTCACGGCAGCGGCTATGACAGCGAGGCGATTAACTTTGAGGGGCCCGCGCCGCGACCAATGGATCGCGCGCATGTTGAGCTTGATGCTGAAGGCCAGATCGTCGTGGACGTAAGTAGGCTCTTCAAGTGGCCGAAGGGCGAGAAGAACGAATTTAACGATCCCGGGGCTTTCATTCCGCTATAACGAACGGCGAGAGATGGCTGAAAACGATCAGAAGGAAACGAAGCAGCTAGCCGGCGAGAAATCGAACACCGGATTAGTCGAGCGCGCCAAAGACACTGCGATGTCTTTGAAGGACCGCGCTCTCGAAGAAGCCAAAGACTACAAAGATCCGCAGCAGACCCAGGTTTGGAAATCAATCTTCCGTGTTTCGCACGAGCGCTCTGACCCGCGCAATCGTTCGCTCGCAATTCTTTCAAACGTTTTCCTGCACCTGCATCCGGCGAAGATTAACCGCGACGCGGTGCGCTACCGGTACACCTGGGGAATGGGCGGCATCACTTTCTATCTCTTCATCGTACTGACCTTCACGGGTGTCCTCCTGATGTTTTATTACCATCCCACCAAGATCGACGCCTTCAAGGACATTCTCTATCTCGAACACGACGTCCCGTTCGGCAAGCTCCTGCGCAACATGCATCGATGGGCGGCGCACTTGATGGTGATTACCACCTGGCTGCATATGTTCCGCGTCGTGCTGACGGGCTCGTATAAGAAGCCGCGCGAATTCAACTGGTGCGTCGGCGTAGTGCTGCTGGTGCTGACGCTTCTGCTTTCGTTTACCGGCTATCTCTTGCCGGACGATCAACTCGGTTTCTGGGCGGTCACGGTGGGGACCAACATGGCGCGGGCTTCGCCGATGGTTGGGAATGAAGGCCCGTTTGGTGCGCAGTTAGGATTGACGCCTTACAACGATGTGCGATTCGGCCTCCTGGGTGGGTCGATCGTGGATGCTAATGCATTGCTGCGCTCGTACATCTGGCATTGCATCGGAATTCCACTGGTGGCATCGATCTTTATGGCCGTCCATTTCTGGCGTATCAGAAAAGACGGTGGTATTTCGGGTCCGGCCCCGGTGATGCTCGAATCAGAGATGAAAGTGCTGAAGAAGAAGTAGACCCGGGGAATAGCTCCGAGAAATAGATCTAAGCGGTAGATCTGATTTCAAATTTGAGATTTGAAATTTCAGATTTGAGAAATTCAGATTTGAGAAAAGGGCAATGAGCGCAATCGTCGAGCGACAACCGCAAGCCAGTTCGCGCCGGAATAAGATCATCGGCCTGGTGGTCGTTTTGGTGCTGGTCGGGCTGTGGGCGTTTTCGGTGCATGACTGGCACCAACTCTGGAAGATCGCCTCCGCGCCCGACAATGTTCCCATTGTTGGGATGCTGTTTCTGGTGCCTTTCTTCACCTGGTTGGGAATTAAGCAAGCCAAGGCGAACGACCGGCTTATCGTCGAGCTTGAAGGCGATAAGAATCTCGCCAAGACGCATCATCGCAAAGTCGAGCCGTGGCGTCCCGGTTGGGCGAAGGAGCTTCACGTTTGGCCCTACCTGGTGCGGATCGAATTCCTGGCGGCTGTCATTGTAACGGTCATTCTGTATGTGTGGTCGATTACGCTCAACGCTCCGCTCGAAGAGCCTGCGAATCCTAATCTGACGATGAATCCGTCCAAAGCGCCCTGGTATTTCCTGGGGCTGCAGGAGATGCTCGTCTATTTCGATCCGTGGATCGCCGGCGTGGTGATGCCGTCGATCATCATGATCGGCCTGATGGTTTTTCCTTACGTCGATTCGAATCCACTCGGGAACGGCTATTACACGTTAAAGCAGCGGCGGTTCGCAGTGAATATGTTCAATTGGGGATTCCTGATGTGGATCGTTCTGATTGTCATTGGGACCTTCATTCGCGGGCCGGGTTGGATTTGGTTCTGGCCGGGTGAGACCTGGGATCACAACACGGTCGTGTTCGACCGCAACCGCGATGTGCACGAGATTGTCGGGCTGACGGTGCAGAATTTTCCGAATCAGGCCAACCTGATGAAATATCTGGTGATTCCTCTGTTCGGATTAATTCTGGTGGGCGGGTTCTACCTCATCGCCGGTCTGTTTTTCCATTGGCTGATGTTGCGCGGGCCGCTCCGGATGAGTTACCTCGTGTCGCCTAAGAAACTGATCGCGTGGGCCAAAGAACCTGACCCGTTTGAGCAGAAACTGCTGGCGAACACCAGTTTGCTCCAGTATCTGACGTTTCAGTTTTTTGCCATCAGCGTATTGATGGCGATGCCCGTGAAGCTCATCTTACGGCTCGTGTTTACGATCAAGTATGTCTGGGTGACTCCCTGGTTCAACGTCTAAATCATCAAGGAATCATAAACTGTGGCTGAGTCTCAGGAACCGATCGATTCGCTGGTAAAGAAAGAATCTGAGCCGCAGCGCGATCCGATCGCGAGCCGATCGACTAGCGCGGTCGTTCTGATCTGCGTCGTGTTGCTGATGCTTTGCACCGGCTGGGCGCTCTATGACGAGGGTTTTGGCCAGCGCCCCTGGCGGCCGATGCAGCAGGAATTTGTCCGCCGCTACACCGCTTACCTTAAGAGCATTCGTAAAGACGCCGGCAAAACCGAAGAGGAAATAAAAGCCACCCCTGAATATCAACAACTGGACGAAGAGGCGAAGGCGTCCAACGATAAGGTTAAGGCCGACATCTCTGCCATCGATAAAAAGGTCAACACCATTCAGGCCAAGCTCGACGCTGTTACTGATCCATTCCAAAACCAGCGTGGCCGCATTGTAGTCATCACTTTTAAGCGCGAGACGGTTCCGGACAAAAGTTTCTGGGCTGGTTACTATGACAAGCAGCTCAGAAGTAAGAAGGCCGAAAAAGTTTCGGTGGACATGCCGGAGGAATCAGGCAAGACTACGCGGCAGAGCATGGACTATGCGCAGCTCGAAAAGACCTTCAACGATCTCCGCGACGAGAAAGCGAAATACCAGGGACAGAAAGCGGAGTTGCTTAAAGAGCCCAGTGAGCTGGCAAAGAAGCGCGACGAGTATCTGAAGAATCATGTCACGACTTTGCCACGTAAGAATATTGACGATCTGATTCGCAAGAACCAGGAAGCGTTCGACTACACGATTCTCGGCCATCAGATCAGCGTCAATAACTACGCCATAGTGGATCGGTGTGAGATTTGCCACCTCGGTACGCGCGAACCGATTAATATTTCCAAGAACGATATGGCTCCGGCCGGACCCGGGAAGAAGCGCCTGGACGACATGGCGCGCGCCTTTGTCAGTCACCCGCGCAAAGAGCTGCTGCAGATCCATAATCCGGAGAAGTTTGGTTGCTCGGCCTGCCACGGCGGCAATGGACGCGCGACGACCAGCGTCGAAAAGGCCCACGGGCTTAATCCGTTCTGGCTGCATCCGCTGTTTCCCAGGGAAAACACCGAAGCCGGCTGCCAGATGTGTCATGCGAACGATCGCGTGACGCAGGGTGCGGACACTCTGAATCTCGGTAAGGACCTTTTCTATCAGCGTGGCTGCGTCGGCTGTCATCGGATGGAAGCGTTCGATCGTGAAGCTGACGCGCTGACGAATGCGCGACAGTCGATTTCGCAGCTTCAGGATCAGATTGCGGCTAACGAGCGGCAAGCGAAACTGGACACCGATAGCAGCGCGAATGCCGCTGATGAGAAGGGCGTACAAGCGCTGCTGGCGCATGCGGATTCGTTGCGCATACAGAACAGCTTGTTGGCCGCCCGCATTGATGAATTGAACCTGCAGACGCGTTACCTGCAGCAGGATCAAAAGAAAGTTGGACCTAATCTGAAAGACGTGCGGCTCAAGCTGCGCAAGGAGTGGATCCCGGCATGGCTGGAAAATCCGCAAGCTTTCCGGCCCGGCACCAAGATGCCGACTTTCTGGCGCTTTCATGAAGATAAGGAAGAAGGCGCGAAGGACCTGAAAGCAGTCGCTGCGTATCTGTGGCAGAGCGGCTTCGACGGCAAGACGCCGACCCAATCGCAGGGCGATAAGACCCACGGCAAGGAACTGTTCGAGACGCGGGGCTGTCTGGCCTGCCATTCAATCGGTGAAGAAGGCGAAAAAGTTGGCGGCACGTTTGCGGCGAACTTAACGCGGGTAGGTGAGAAGTCCAATTACGATTACATCGTCAGGTGGATTTACAATCCGCGCGAACGCTGGGCGCCTTACTGTCCGAAAGAACACCGCGATCTGACTCCGGAAGATTATTCCAAGCACAACCTGCCGTACCTGTTCGACACGGAACTGCACTCGACCTGTCCGAACGACGGCGCAGAACTTCAGGTGCAGAACATGACGGTGATGCCGAACCTGCGCCTGTCGGAAACGGATTCGCGCGACATTGCGACGTATCTGTTTTCGCTGTCCGCGCCGCAGACCTCGGGCGACGTTTCGTATATGGATGACCCGACGCTGGCCGAGAAGGGTAAGGCACAAATCAAGCAGTACGGCTGTGCCGGTTGCCACGAGATTAAGGGTTTCGAAGAGGAGCAGCGCATCGGCAAAGAGTTGACGACCGAAGGCTCAACGCCTTTGGAACGGCTCGATTTCGCGCTGCTGACGCAGGACGCGGAGTTCGGGCGCGAGCCAAAAGGCGCAGATAATCAACCTCTGGTGGTGCATAAAGACGCCAACGGAAAGCCTTCGAAAGAAACCGAATGGTATAACCACCGCGGCTTCTTCGAGCATAAGCTGAGCGAGCCATCGGTTTACGATCGCGGCAAGTCGCAGTATCTCGATCCCAAGGATCGCCTGCGCATGCCCAAGCCTTACCTGACTGAAGATTGGCGGACTGGTCTGACGACGTTGTTGCTCGGCAGTCTGGGCGCGGAAGGCGCAAATGTTCCGCCATCGCTCTTCTACAATCCGCAGGATTCGCGGCGGCAGGACATTCAGAACGGTTGGTGGGTGGTTAAGAAATATAACTGTATGGGTTGTCACGTCCTGCAGCCGGGGCAAACCATCAGCGCGTATAACAATGCGGCCGAACCGGCGATGGTTACGGGTTCCGTTTTGAGTTCGCTGCCGTTTTATGCGAGTCAAAAGGAATATCTGCCGCCGCCGCTTACCAGCGAAGGTGCCCGCGTCGATCCGGACTGGCTGATGAAGTTCCTCAAGGATCCTTCGCTGATGCAAACCGGCGAGAAGCCGTCGACGCCTTCATCGTCGTCCGCGGCCCCGGCGTCGTCGCCTAAGGCGAGCGGCTCTCCGAATGCGAGTTCGTCACCAGCCGCGAAGCCGGCTGCCACTTCCGCGAACGATCAGAGCAACGGCCGGCTGATTCCGCAGTGGGGATTGAATCGCAACGGTGTGCGTCCCTATATTCAGGTGCACATGCCGACCTTCAATTTTTCGCCGAATGAGCTGCGGGTGCTGGTGCGCTTCTTTATGGCGGTCTCGTCGCAGAACGATCCATATATCAAGGAACCAATGACGCCGCTCACCGAGGCTGAGAAGTCGATCGCCCGCAACATGTTTGTCTCGGGCACGCCCTGCCTGAAGTGTCACATCACGGGCGAACCGGCGCATGATGCTAAGGCGATTGCTCCGAATTTCCTGCTGGCCAGCCAGCGGCTGAAGCCTGAATGGACTTTCCGTTGGCTTTTGGATCCAGCGCAAATTTCACCGGGCACCGCGATGCCGACGGGGCTGTTCGTAAAGGATAAGGCGACCGATCGCTGGGTGGTTAATTTGCCGAGCTTGCCCCCGGACGTCGCAGGTTATCACGATGATCACGCGCGGCTGCTGGTGCGTTATATGTTCATGATGACACCGGATGAGCAGCGGCGGCTGTTATCTGCTTCACCTGCGCCCGCGAAACCTGCGGCGACGCCGGCAGCCACCACCACCGGGCGTAATAACCAGCGTTCCGCGGGGAGGGAACAGTTGAGCCGCATGGGAAACCGCCGCAGTGATCGTCGCACTAATCATCGTCGCAAACATCATGCAGGTGTCCAGGGCGTGCACTGGTCGCAAGCTGACAGGGTCGGCCCCGTACGGTATGCTTGGATTTAATTCAAACGGATATCTTAATTTTGGAGGGCTCAATTTATGTTGAGTAGAAACGTACGATTATGGCTGGGCTTGATCGCCATGATTAGTCTGCTCTCGCTGGCATCATCATGCAGTAAAGGCGGCGATGAAGAGGCGGATGATAAGGGCGGTCCGGCGACCGCCGGGGCCGCGCCACCCGCGTCGAAAGGTAATGAGGGAACCATCACCGGAAAGGTGACCTATACAGGTGCTGCGCCGGAAGCCAAGAAGATCGACACCTCGGCGGATCCCGCGTGTACTTCAAAATCGCCAAACCTGATGACTGAAGAATGGGTGGTTAAGGACGGCAATCTGGCCAACACCTTCGTCTATATCAAAGATGGCAACATCGACGGCGCGAACAAGTTGGCGACGTACGTTTGGCCGGCCCCGGGCGAAGCGGTAACGCTGGATCAGAATGGATGCCATTACAAACCGCACGTGTTGGGTGTCGTCGTGAAGCAGAAGATTGGCATCACCAATAGCGATCCGACGACGCACAATGTTCACTTCACACAGGGTTTGAATCCTGATTGGAACCAATCGCAACCAAACGGAGCGGCGCCACTGACTCACGTGCTGAATGCCGCCGAAGTCATGGTCCCGGTCAAATGCAATCAACATCCATGGATGAAGTCTTACATTGCCGTCCTGAAGCATCCGTTCTTTGCCGTGAGCGCTGAGGATGGCACCTACACCATCAAGGGCGTGCCGCCGGGCAAATACACGGTCGTGGCCTGGCACGAAGGCGGCGCGAAGGGGACCGAAAAGACGATGGACGTAACGGTACCCGCCAGCGGCGCCGGCAAGGCCGACTTTGCATTTGGCGGAAGCGCAATGGGTCAGCCGAGCTCGTTGCCGATGCTCCCGGCAATCGAGTTCCCGACTCTGCACCATCATTAAGGAGCGGTAGGTGATGGGTGATAGGAAGGTCTTATCATCTATCACCATTTGCCTATCAACATGAACCGAGGGTTACACCGCTTCGCCGTATTTGTGGCGTGTGCGACGTTCTTTCTCATAATTGCCGGCGCTAATGTGACGAGCCATGACGCGGGTTTGGCGACTTCGGATTGGCCAAAATCCAACGGACAGTGGTTCCCGCGAATGGTGGGGAATCTCTTTTGGGAGCATGGTCATCGCATGGTGGCGACGGCCGTCGGCATCCTGACGATCGTCCTCGCTTTATATCTGCAGAGAAGCGAACGGCGAACGTGGGTCAAGCGGCTGGGCTGGGCTGCTTTGGGTGCGGTCATCGCGCAGGGCCTGCTGGGCGGATTGACGGTAAAGCTCAACCTGCCGCTAATCGTTTCGGCGTCTCACGCGACCCTGGCCCAATTGTTCTTTCTCATAACGGTGAGCCTGGCGGTGTTCACCTCAAAACGATGGATGGACGCCGCAGAAGTTGAGCCAGCTCCCGAGGGCTCACGGATTCGTTCGATGTGCGTGCTTGCATTGATCGTCATCCTCACTCAATTGGTGTTGGGCGCGACCTTGCGACACTCGGCGACGTGGGACCAGGACCTGCCGACGCCCCTGCTGGTGGCGCATATCTGCGGCGCGGTGGTTGTCACTTTGGTGCTATCGACAACCATTGCCCTCGTGCTTTTGCGTCATCGCGACGAAGCCTATCTGGCGAAACCGGCGATGATGGCGAGCGCACTATTGTTAGTGCAACTGGGTCTGGGATTGGCGGCGTACATCACCCGCATGAGATCGCCCTACGATCCGCAGCCGCTGACGCCGATGGTGGCGGTGACGGTGGCGCATGTTGCCTGTGGAGCGTTGGTTTTCGCGGTCACCATCGTCCTGACGTTAAGGGTTTTTCGCACAATTCGAGCCGCGCATAACACGTACGGCCTGGCGCACGCGTAGTAATTCTATTGATGTCGACAAAAACTGCTGCACTGCCTATACATTCTTCAACTGCCGGAGAAGCAGTCGCGTCTTCGTCTGTGAAAGCGCGCGCGGCCGCTTACCTGGAACTTACCAAGCCGCGAATCACCTTCCTGATCGTGTTGACGTCAGCCGCCGGCTTTGTGCTGGGCTCACGCGGACCGGTGAACTACCTGGTGCTGGCACATGCATTGGTCGGCATTGGGTTGCTGTCCTCGGGCATTGGCACGCTTAATCAATTCATCGAGCGCGACCTGGATGGATTAATGCGGCGCACAGCTGATCGTCCGCTGCCTTCAGGACGATTGTTGCCATTCGAGGCCCTGTGGTTTGGCGTCATCCTTACGTTGATGGCTGAACTGTATCTCGCGCTCTTCGTAAATACGCTCACCGCGTTGTTGGGTCTGACGGTCGTCACCGGATACCTGTTTGTTTACACGCCGCTGAAGACGCGCACCTCGCTTTCTACCGCGTTGGGCGCGTTTCCCGGAGCGATGCCGCCCTTGATGGGATGGACGGCGGCGCGCGGCGAGATGGACGTCTCCGCCTGGGTTTTATTTGCGATTTTGTTTCTCTGGCAGTTTCCCCACTTTCTCGCGATCGCCTGGATGTATCGCGAAGACTATGGCCGCGCCGGCATACGCATGCTGCCGGTGGTCGAACCAGACGGCCGCGTCACCGGCCAGCAAATCATCGCTTATTCGCTGATGCTGGTGCCCGTCAGTTTGCTGCCGACGGTATTGGGAATTTCCGGGAAAGTCTATTTCGTTGCTGCCGCCGTGTTGAGTCTCTTGTTCCTCGCCAGCAGCATCCGCGCTGCTATCTCGAAATCCAACCAACATGCGCGGCAGTTGCTCTTAGCGTCGGTGCTTTATCTGCCACTGTTGTTCGGCGTAATGGTCTTGAACCGGTGATGGGTGAAAGGGATGGGCGATAGGAAGTCTCGAATTGCAGTTGGAGTTCCTATCACTTATCACCATTTACCTGTCACCTCCGAAGGAGACACTTAATGGGACGCCTTCTGGGAATAGCAATCTGGCTAATCACAATCCTCTCGGTGTGGATGTTCGTCAGCGGTAAGTGGTGGTTTCCGCCGGCGATCACCGAGCACGGGCCAGCCTATGACCGGCAATTTCTGATCACCATCATCGTGGTGGGGATTTCGTTTGCGGCCGCGCAGATCGGCCTCGGTTGGGTGGTATGGAAATTCCGCGACAGCGGCGACAAGCAACGCGCGACATACTCGCACGGAAACAATCGTCTGGAAGTAGTCTGGACGGTGGTGACGGCTATTATCTTCATCAGCCTCGGCATCATGGGCCAGCGCGTGTGGGCTTCGCTCAACCTGACCCATGCACCGGCCGGCGCGTATCAGATTGGAGTAGTCGCCCAACAGTTTAGTTGGAACTTTCATTATCCGGGTAAGGACGGGGTGTTTGGGCGCACCGATCCAAATCTGATCGACGATTCCTCTCTGAACTATGTGGGGCTGGATGATACTGACCCGAACGCGAAAGACGATTCGGTCGTCGCGACCCTCGCGGTACCGGCCAATCGCCCCGTCGAGTTAATCCTGAATTCGAAAGATGTGACGCACAGCTTCTTTGTGCCGCAGCTTCGTTTCAAGCAGGACCTGGTGCCGGGCATGAAGATCCACGTTCACTTCACGGCGCTGCAACCGGGAAAGTACGAACTGGCCTGCGCGGAGTTGTGCGGGATGAACCATTACAAGATGAAGGCTTTCATGCTCGTCTTGCCGCAGAATGAATTCGACGAATTAACGGCAATGCCGCAGGCGCAGTTTCAGGCGCGCAAAGACGAGCTGCTCAATAAATATCAGCTTCCTAATTACTGAGTTCCAGATTTTTGCCCCTTGGTTTAAGGAGAGAACCTACGATGGCAGAAGCGACTCATGCAGAAGTGCATCGGCATCCAGCGCCGACCGGCTTCATTCGCAAGTACATCTTCAGTATCGATCATAAAGTCATCGGCATTCAGTACATCCTGCTGGCGCTGGCGGCCGTGCTGGTCGGAATGATCATGTCGGTGCTGATGCGCGTGAACCTGAGCTGGCCCGGAACGCACATCAAGATCATGGAGACCCTGTTTCCGACGGGCGCGCCGGGCGGCGTGATGACCCCGGAATTTTATCTCAGCCTGGTGACGATGCACGGCACCATCATGGTCTTCTTTGTGCTGACGACTGCGCCGCAAGGTGGCTTTGGCAATTACTTCCTGCCCATTCAGATCGGCGCCGACGACATGGCTTTCCCGCTGTTGAATATGATGTCGTTCTGGGTGACGCTCGTCGGATTTATCGTGATTCTGATGGCGATTGTCGCGGAAGGAAACGCGACGGTCGGGGCATGGTTCTCTAAGCTGGGCGACTCGTTCGCGGGGGGCAGCGGCACGGTCGGGCCTATTGGCGGCTGGACTGGATATCCACCTTTGAGTGCGCTGGGAAAGATTGCGGGACCTGGGCAGGGCGCCGGTGTTAATCTCTGGGTAATCAGCATCGCAATTTTCTGCGTCGGTTCACTGCTGGGCGCGCTGAATTTCATCACCACGTTGCTGAACATGCGCACCAGGGGCATGTCTTTAATGCGCATGCCTTTGACTTGCTGGGCGTGGTTCACGACTGCGATTCTCGCGCTGCTTTCATTCCCGGTTTTGTTGGGCGGCGGCATTCTGCTTCTGCTCGATCGCATCGCCGGAACGAGCTTCTTTATTCCCGGTGGCCTGTACGTCAGCGGCGCCACGGTGCCATTACACAACGGCGGCTCGCCCTTACTTTGGCAGCACCTGTTCTGGTTTTTCGGCCATCCGGAAGTCTATATCGCGATTCTGCCGGGCATGGGCGCGACGTCACACATTCTCTCGACCTTCGCGCGCAAACCTGTGTTCGGCTATCGCGCGATGGTGTTCGCGATTTTCGCCATCGGCATGCTGGGCTTTTTCGTGTGGGGCCACCACATGTTCATGAGCGGCATGAGTCCGTATTCGGCCGTCGCGTTTTCAGTGCTGACCTTGTCGATTGGCGTACCTTCGGCGATTAAGACCTTCAACTGGTTGGGAACGCTGTGGGGCGCGCGCATACGCTTTACGACTCCGATGCTTTTTTCGATCGGTTTCGTCTCGTTGTTCGTCGCAGGCGGAATCACGGGTCTGGTATTGGGCCAGTCTTCGCTCGATTTCTTTTTCCATGACACCTATTTCGTCACCGCGCACTTTCACCTGGTAATGGGCGTGGCCTCCATCTTTGGTATGTTCGCCGCGACCTACTTCTGGTTTCCGAAGATGTTCGGCCGCTTTATGAACGAGGGCGTCGGCAAAATTCATTTCTGGATCACCTTCCTCGGCGTCTATGCGATCTTCGTCCCATTCCACGCCATGGGGTTGCTGGGGATGCCGCGTCGCTACGCGCAATTCACCGAATATGAGTTCCTCAAGAACTCGAAAGGGCTGGTGACCTTCGTGACCGTGGCGGCCATCATCACGGTCGCGGCCCAGGTGTTGTTCTATTTCAATTTCTTCTGGAGCATATTCAAGGGCGCCCCAGCCGGCGATAACCCCTGGGAAGCGACGACGCTGGAATGGGTGATTCCGTCACCGCCGCCGCATGACAATTTCGCCGGCATCGCTCCGGTGGTGTATCACGGACCTTATGAGTTCTCGGTGCCCGGCGCGCCGAATGATTTTATTTTGCAGACGGAACCTGAAGGCGGGACGACCTAAATTTATCAAGCGCGTCAGTTGTGCCACGAGTCAAGAGCAAGGAAGGTTCCCCTGCAGTAGTTGGAAGTGGTTGGCCAAAGACCCCGGGGTCGAATGGCTCGAACGGCAACGGCAGGCACAAGTCTTTCGACGGGAGTCGATGGCCGCGAGGGAAATACAAAGTAACGACATGGATTCTGCTGGCCGCCGTGGTGATGATGTTCGTAGCCCTCGCGAGCTCGTACATCTTTCTGTCAGGAAACGAGCAATGGAAGCCGGTGCGCTTGCCGCGCACGTTCATCGTCAGCACCGTTCTGATTTTCGCGAGCAGCGTCACGCTCGAGCAAGCTCGCCGGCGCATCGGGATCGACCTGCGCGACTATGCGCGCTGGCTGCTGCTGACCCTGGTTTTTGGCGTGGGATTCGTAGCGTCGCAACTGATCGCCTGGCGGCAACTGGTCAACGAAGGAGTTTATTTATCAACCAATCCGCACAGCTCGTTTTTCTATCTGTTCACCGGAGCGCACGGATTGCACTTAATGGGCGGAATGATCGCGCTGGGTTATTTGACGATTCGGTCGCGGCGTTTGCTGCTCGGGGTTGAGAGCGAGAAGAGAATTGAAGCTACCGACTCAGTTTGTCTTTATTGGCACTTCATGGATGGGTTGTGGGTCGCGCTGTTTCTGCTGATGTGGTTGTGGAATTGATTTGAGCGAGAACTATTTATGTCTGCTGTAGTAGAGACTTCAAACCTGCCGCTGAACGCGGGCCAACGTTATCGCATTGGGATTTGGGTGACGATCGCCGGCATCCTGATGTTATTCGTTTCCCTGGTCAGCGCTTTCGTGGTGCGCTCAGCCTCCGCTAATGACTGGCGGCCGGTGACGATGCCGAAGTTGCTGTGGGTCAGTACGGCGATTCTGGTCGTCAGCAGCATCACCATGGAAATCGCCCGGCGCTCTCTTAAAGCGCGGCGCGAATCATATTCCGCGTGGTTGATCGGTACCACTATCCTCGGCGCGGCTTTCGTGGTGTTGCAGTTTGTCGCGTGGCGACAACTGGTTAGCGCCGGTGTTTACCTGGCGACCAATCCATACAACTCGTTTTTCTATTTATTCACGGCGACGCACGCGTTACATCTGCTGGGCGGATTGGGCGCGCTTTGCTTTTTACTGGCGCGCTTGCGCCAACCGCGTGAAGACCGTAATGGACGCCGGCTCGCCGCGGCAGACGCAGTCACGACTTACTGGCACTTCATGGATGTACTCTGGATCGGGTTGTTTCTATTGTTGATGTTTTGGAAGTGAGGTAACGCAAACTGTTAGTTTGCGAGTGAGTGAGCTAACGCAAACTGTTAGTTTGCGAGTTTTCGGTCAAGGACGACATTCGATATCAGCGAATCGCAAATTAACAATTTGCGTTACTTCGGAGGGTAACTAATGGCTGCTGAAGCAGATGTCTTAATGGACGATTGGGGCGGTGGAGTTCATCCGTATCGCGTCGGTCACCGCAAGTTGGGCATGTGGCTCTTTATTATGTCCGACTCGCTGACCTTCTCGGCGCTGTTGATTGGCTATGCTTACCTGCGCGCCTCAAACGTCTGGCCGACGCCGTTCAAGTTTTATCCGAGCATAGTTTTTTCATCGGTCATGACGCTCGTACTGCTGTCGTCGTCGTTGACGATGGTGATGGCGGTGTCCGCGTCAGCTCACGGCAAGAAATCCAATGCCCGCATCTGGATTATTCTCACCGCCGTTCTGGGCGCCACCTTCATTATCCTGCACTCAATCGAATGGAGCCATTTGATTGCCGAAGGCCTGATGCCATTCAAATTGCCGACGGAATGGGCGGAACATTGGCCGGGCGCTTCGCCGCTATTCGGGGCCACGTTCTTCGGCATCACGGGCATGCACATGTTTCACGTCTTCACCGGCTGCATCTATCTGTTTGTGGTGGCGGCGCGGGTGAAGAAGTTAAAGCACGAAGACATTGAGATCAGTGGCTTGTACTGGCACTTCGTCGACCTGGTATGGATGTTTGTGTTCCCGATGATCTACTTGCTGTCGATTGATCCCAGGAAGTAGCTGGAGAAGCAACATGAGCGCATTCGCCGAAACTGAAAACCACTTCGCCGGAAGCAACAAGCTCTTCATCTCGGTGTGGGTGTGGCTGTTGCTGTTGACCGGTTTTGAGGTGTTTCTCGGCTATATTCATTTGAGCGTGGTGCTGATGCTGGTAATCCTGATGGGAGCTTCGATCATCAAGGCCGCGCTGATCGTCGCCTACTTTATGCATCTTAGGTTTGAGCGGTTGAACCTGGTAATGACGATCGTGCCGGCGCTGGTCATCTGCATTTGCCTCTTGTTGATCTTTTTCCCTGACAGCTTTCGCGCGAAGGATTTGCGATACAACGGACCGCCGGCGACCGGCGCGAACCACTGACGACGATCGAGGAAGACTATTCAAATGACGTCGCAAGATATGGCCGAACCCCAATCAACCGAGAAACGCGAACAATCGCTGCTGAACATTGTCTGTTACGTCGGCGCCGGGCTGTTTCTGGCGCTGGTCGCCTACAACCTCTGGGCCGCGGGAACGGTGATCAGCACCGACGGATTGTTCTTTACCGTGGTGCCGTTGCTGCTGGCGCTCTGCTTTCTGATCGTTCCCGCCATGGACATGATGGCCAAACGAAAAGCGGGAACAGCTGAGGCGGCCGACGTGCATGCTGAGCCGGTCGAGGAAGTCCACTTCTCAGGCAGCTTCCGGCTTTTCATGATGGTGTGGATCTGGCTGCTGGTGCTGACCGGGTTCGAAGTCTTTCTCGGGTACATACATTTGAATGTCGTGCTCATGCTGATAATCCTGATGGGCGCGTCAATCATCAAAGCGGCGCTGATCATTGCCTATTTCATGCACCTGAGATTCGAACGGCTGAATCTGATCTTGACCATCGTCCCGGCGGTGGTCATTTGTATTTGCCTCTTGCTGGTTTTCTTCCCGGACAGTTTCCGGGCAAAGAACCTGAGATTTTCTGCGCCGCCGACGGCCGCTCCGCCGGCCGAGCACTGAGATGATTACCGGGAGCAGCAATCGGATCACGAACTGTTGAAAACATGCGGTATCTGCTAATTGGGATTTGCACAGTCCTCGCGCTCGCGCTGATGATTGATTTCGGCGCGACGACGGCGCTCGCTCAATGCGTGATGTGCCGCGCTTCTTTGGGCAACAACAGTTCATTCATTCGCAACTTCAATATCGGAGTTTTGGTCTTGCTGATTCCGCCTGTCTCAATTTTCTGTACAATATTCATAATCGCTTTTCGGCACCGGCGCTCGGCTTAGCAAATGGAAGACGTAGCCTTACAACTCGGAATCGACGTTGAGCGCCGCACCACTCGTGGTCGCGCCTGCCCGCGTTGTGGCGGCAAGATTATTCCTTCGCGCCGCGCCGTCTATCAGAGCACGGGCGATCCGACCGCGATCTTCCCTTCGTGGCAGTGCGAACGTTGCGGCTATGAAGAACTGGTTAACAAGCCGGTCAAAGCCGCGCCCAAACACGGAGCCAAAGCCGCTGAAAACAAAGCCGCCACGGCGCAGAAGAGCGCCGCCGGTGTCGTCTCGGCCGGTTCCGGTGCGTCGCCCGTCATGACACCCGATAAACCACCAGCCGCGCGCGCGGTGCCGGCGTTGAAAGATGCCAAAGGTCGCGCGTTGCCCGCCGACGTCAATCGCATGATGTCGATCATGAATCAGGAAGCAGAGAGTAGTCAGTAGAGAGTAGGCGGTAGGAAACCAGGTTTGCAGAGCTACTATCTACCGTCTACTGTCTACTTTCTACTATTGGATTTCTACTCCGTTCTTCCTCATCTCAACGCGACGCTAAACGCCTCCAGCTTTGTGCTGCTGACCAGCGGTTATTATTTCATTCGGCGCGGCCGTGTGCTGGCGCACCGGCGTTGCCAGCTGCTCGCTCTAACTGCTTCATTACTTTTTCTGGTTTCGTACATCGTCTACCACGCCCATCATGGCACCACTCGATTTACAGGGCAGGGAATTGCGCGGCCTATCTATCTGACAATCCTGGGAACACACACGGTCATGGCCGCGGCTATCGTCCCCTTTGTAATCATCACTTTTCGCCGCGCCTTCCGCGGTGACTTCCTGAGGCATCGAGCCATTGCGCGTTGGACATTGCCCATGTGGATCTACGTTTCGATCACGGGGGTGATCGTTTACCTGATGCTCTATCATTTGTATCCGTCCACATCATGAGGTGCATCGGTACCGCCCGCAGTAGCGGCGGTTTCACCGAATTTTCCTTAAGCGCTCGGTCACGGTTCTAAGCAATGAGATTTCTGAACTACTTCCAACTTGCCGCCATGGTTATTGTCGTGTGCGTCATTGGCACCAAAGTCGTGTATTCGCGGGCCGCAACCGGAATCAATCCCATTGCGATCCTGCGTGGCCACGGCAAGTGGCGAATAGTTGAGCTGCTGGCATTTGTGGCCGTGAACCTGTGGGTGCTGGAAGTTCTGCTGCGGTCCCTGCGACCGGAGCATGACCTTCTCCCCGCCTTAGTAAACATGCCGGTGCTGCAAACGCCGGTCGCGAAGTATCTGGGTGTCGCGCTGGTGGTGTGCGGGATGATTCCGTTCCTGCTGGCTTTCATCAATTTCGGGACCTCGTGGCGAATTGGAATTGATCGTAAAACGCCGGGCACCCTCGTGACCACCGGCATATTCGCCGTCACGCGCAACCCGATATACCTGGCGTTCATTCTTTTCTTCTTCGGGTTCTTCTTGATAAACGGCACCTGGTTTTTCCTAATCTTTGCGCTGCTGGCGGTCGTCGCCATTCACTTCCAAGTCCTGCGCGAAGAAGAGTTTTTAAAGCGACAGTACGGCGCGAGCTACGCGAAATACGCCGCGCGCACCGCGAGATACCTGATTTGGTGAGTAGCGCAAATTATTAATTTGCGTTTGAATCATGAGCGGCTCGATGCGAATTTACGAACCCGCAAATTAACAATTTGCGCTACTTCAAAATGGCAAATGATCTTCCCAACTCGAACGGCCAGGACGCGCAATCCGTAGTCGTAGTCTCGAAACCAAAACGACCGTCAAACATCTGGCTGATAATCGTTGCCGCCCTTTTCATCATTGTTCCATTCCTGACCTGGTATCTCACCTGGTTCGGCCGCGGCTTGTCAGATCAGGAGCTGGCGACGTATCTCAGTGATCAAAACAATCCGCGCCACATTCAACACGCGCTTCTCCAGGTTGAAGCCAAAATCGAAAAGGGCGATTCCTCAGCGAAGCAGTTCTATCCCCAAATCATCGCCGCCTCGAAAAGTTCGGTGGCGGAAGTTCGCAAGACTGCCGCGTGGGTAATGGGCGCCGACAACAGAGCCGAAGATTTTCATCAGGCCCTGTTGCCGTTATTGAAGGACGAAGAGCCCCTCGTCCGTCGCAACGCAGCTTTGCAGTTGGTGCGGTTCGGTGACGCGTCCGGCCGCGACGAACTGCGCGCCATGCTCCAACCCTTTGAAGCCAAATCGCCAATCGCCGGAACCATAGTCGGCATGCTTCCGCCCGGCTCGAACATCCGCGCCGGCGGCATGCTGGCGCGCATCAAGGACGGGTCAAACAACCACTACGAATTCCGCTCGCCCATAGACGGCAAAATCGCGGCGCCAGCCGCAGCCAATCAAGGCGATCAAATCACCGCCAATCAAACCATCGCTCGACTGGTCCCTGATCAAGCCACGGTCGTAGACGCCCTGCGCGCCCTCGCCTACGTCGGCACCAGGGAAGATTTACCGCTGGTAGAAGACGCCGCGCGTCAGGACCCGATCGCCGTCATTACCGACCAGGCCACCCAAACCGTCAAAGCAATTCGCGCGCGAACCGTGGGGCAGTAGCCGACCGTTAGGGAGGACTCGTAGTCGGCATAGCCGACGCATGGAAGTAGCCCAGCCATTCAGGGCTGGGATCAAGTGAGTTATTCGATTCCCGCGCGCGGGCTCGATGCCCGCGCGAAAACGTGTGGCGTCCGTCGGCCGCGTCCCTAAAAATGCAATCCCGAAGGGACAAGAGAAAACAGCCAGGACCATCGACCGCAGGTCATGCCGCGCCGGAACCACGCAAAACGATGATTCCAGCGCGCGGGCTCGACGCCGTGCGAAGCCTGCCTCAACATGCTACGCCGTACCTCCAACGAAACCGATTGCATTCGCTTAAATAAAAACTGGTTTTCCATAATTGGGAAATGCATTTCCCACAATCGGCGATGTATTCGCTTTAACCAAAAATGCACTCCCCCCAATCCGGATTTCATTCCCATCAATTGCGAATGCATTTCCATCAACTCGAAATCCACTTCCAGCGGCTCCGAATCCATTCCGATTAGCTCCAGATGTATTCTTCCTAACCGGAAATGCATTCCGAACAGCTCCAAATGCATTCCCATCCATTAGAAAAGCATTGTTCAAGGCCGCAACTGACGTTACATCAACAACTTACCCGTGTGTGGCTGGGTGTTAACAAAAACTGCTTGATCTTTTGCGACAATTAGGTATACTCCGCCGCCTAACGCACTTCGTTCTTTAAATTACGTTTTCATAGACACTTAGCAGGCAGCTCCGGTCTCAGTAAACTTCTCAACCTGGAGGAACCCCATATGGCCCGCAGAAAACGCTTATCAGAAGCGCTGATAACAGCGCGTGTCCGGCTAGCCGGACTAAGCAAAATCGATCAACCCAATCTGGGTCCCAAAACGACGATAGCCGCTTTCAAAGCGGTTGTGGACGACACCGCGGCGCTCGAGACGGCGCACAACGAACTCGCCGCGCAAATGGACGATTCATCCAACCGCTTCGACGCCCAGGAGGCGTTGCTGACGGACTGGAACGGCCGCATCCTGGCCGCCGTCGCCGCCCAGTACGGCAAAGACAGCAGCTAATACGAAATGGTCGGCGGCACCCGCACCAGCGACCGCAAGCGCGGCAGCAAGAAGCGCGGCGGATCGGAAGATAAGTAGTCCCTCGACCACTCATCCGAATTCTGTCATTTGTTTTGGTTGGCTTGGTCAACTTTGGTGGCCGAAGGGGAAACTGCGAGTCGCGTCGAACTACACCGAAATAAAGCGACGAAGAGTCGACAAGAAAAGTGAGAACGAGTAGGTGAGAAGGCAATGAATAGATTAATTCAATGGTTATCAGAAAATCCACAGACTAGGGGGCCGATCCTCGGAGCAGCAATCGGGCTCGCGGGTGTTATCCTCGGAGGATTTCTAACAACCATCTTTTGGCCATACCTCAAAGCGGGATTCGAGAAGATCTGGGACCTGGTCGACGTTAAATGGAATCGAAAGAAATTTGAACATACCTACCTTGACTGGGTTGTTAAGACTCACGAATTCTTGCCAATTCTTCCAAGCACACTCGTTCCGGTCACTCAGGTTAAAGTTCAAGAACTTGATAAGCTCTATGTTTCCCTTGCTATCTCGTCGGGTGATAGCGACGAAGACATAACGACCGCTAACGCACTCCAAGCCTCGTCCGCGCTGGTCATACTGGGTGATCCAGGTGCTGGCAAGACAACTATGCTGCGTTTCCTTGCACTCACATTCGCGCAAGCGCGACGTAGACGCTCGTCTTCCCGTTCTATCCGGGATCGGCAGCGTGATGGTCTTCGAATTCAAGCCTCCCAAAAGAGAGTAGCGACTGAGTTCGGGTTTTTCGATTATCCGCTTCCCATCTTTTTATACTTAAATCGTCTTCGAGAAGTCCAGGACTGGCCAAAAAATAGGAGCCTACTAGATGCTGTGATTGAAGAATGGTCCTCAATTGATAAACTCCGGGATCTCCCTCCGGGATTTCTAAAAGAAAAGTTAGAGCGGGGGGAGTGTATCTTTTTGCTCGACGCATTCGATGAGTTGGGAACGCAATCAGCCCGAGATCGCGTCGCAGACCACATCGGCCAACTCGCCGCACTTGCTCCACAAGGTAATCGCTTCATCGTTACCAGCCGCATAGTCGGGTATGACGGTCAACTCTCGAAATATGGATTTAGCGTTCTCAAGGTACAAAAACTTTCGTGGCCAATGATTAAGCAACTCGTCGGAAAATGGTACGAGTCGTTAGAAGAGCCGCTTCTCGCGGATCAGTTGTTGGAAACTCTAACCGTGAATAAACGCATAGCAGATCTTGCCGTAAACCCGATGCTTCTTTCGCTAATAGTTCTCGTTCAATACGTGAAGCGAATAATTCCCGATCGTCGCCACCTGCTTTATGACGAGTGCGTTAGGATCCTAGTCGAACGGCGTTATGCACCGCCTGACGTCCAGCAATCGTACAACCGTGTCTTACCGGGCGAAGAAGCAACTCTCCTTTTACAGGAGATTGCACGACATCTCCATGAGAACCACCTCAGAGAGCTAACGCGGGCCGAATTAGTGCAAGAACTCATTCCCAATATCGTGTCGGGCATGGACACAAGTGTTGCTCAGACAATTTCCCCATCCCTTATTCTCAGCAATATTGAGGAACGGAGCCAATTACTCGTCGAACGAGGAATAAATGACGAGGGCCAACCTGTTATGGCTTTTTCTCATTTGACGTTTCAAGAGTATCTAACTGCTGTATCGCTAAAGGAATCAATATGGCGAAAGGGTGAAAGGCGGGTGACAGACGAATTGATAGATTCATACTCGACAGACGCAGAGTGGTGGGAAGAAGCGGCGCTTTTATTTGCGGCACAACTGAATGGTAAGCAACGAGCGGACTTCTTTAAACGCCTGTACCCTGATAAAGAAATGGCCTCATTATGAGTTCCACGAGCGAGTTCGCACGCCTGCGTTTGGCGGCTCGAACACTTCTTGAATGGAAGGTACCCACTTCTTCTCGTCAATATCAAATCGTCTTAAATGATCTGCTCCGCGTACATGCCAATGCCAAATCATGGGGACTGCAACCAGGAAATAAACTATTCACGTTAGATGAGAATGGCGTCATTCTTTGGTACTTGTCTGAGACGTTAGGAGTTGCGGAGCTAGACGAAGCTTTTAAGGAAGATCCTTCTGATATGTTCGAACCTGCCGAGGTTCGATCGGCAAAGCGACTACATCGACTATGTTTGGCCCGGCTCGTGGAATATGGAGCGGCCTCCGACTCTTCTACGCAGGCCTGGGTAAACGGTCCGCAAAAATCAAACGTCGTCGAAAGGGTGATCGAGACATTCCGGCAATATGCTCGTCACCCGCAATACATAGAACGTCAATTTACCTTAGCTTACCATGTCTTGGTTGGGATGATGCTGGATGAGCAAGACGCGCTCCGAAGAGAGATAATCGAAGAGTTTTGGTCCCAATCAGCACCGGCGCCAATAAATAGCGAAATAAGGAGGCTTGCCGAACAGATCAGAAAATCGTCGACTGCTCTCACAGCCGTTTCGCTTGTCCTGATGTCCGTTTCCGGTATCCTCGCGTTTACGAAGGTCGCACAATCCCTTAATCAACAACTTCTGAATTCCGTCGTGGTCGATACAAAATTTCTCACACTCTCAATTTCACTAATTACGATCATCTTTTTGTTTTTGGCTCGAGTGTCATTTCCAAGTTTAAAAAAAGGCTTCGCTGGCTTGCTTTTCAGATTTCGTTTTCTTTTTTGGGTAGGAGATTTTGATGAAATCCTAACACTACGATTCGACAAGCTCATCGGATTCATATGCACGACAAAGTTCAAATTGTTCTTAACCCTTCTCACCAAACCGACACAAAGAAGCGGGGATCTATTTGACACGCTTCTATATAGGACTCACATGATCACTACCGACGCTGCTAAGCAACTGCTAGCAGTAATACCAAGCTCTGACATCGATGCGCCTAGGAAAGTAAAATTGCTTCGGCGGCTCACTCACATAAAAATTAAGAAGTCTGAATTCATCCATCGACGATTCTTACACCAGTCACGGTTAGTGACTAGCGCGTACAACCGAAAAGGCTCACGGTCGAAAGCAAGAACGTGATAGGGCTATAACCTGTATCCAGACAGGGTGAAACGACTATGGTGTCCCTTGCGCTGCGACTGAATTTCCGGTTGGTACGAGAGGAAAACATTTTCAGTCACCTCGATTTTAAAGATTTTGAGCTATCTTGACGTTTCCCGCCCATCCTCTTTACGACGTCACCTATGCGCGCTCGTACCGCTGTTATCCGGTCCCATTCTCGAAGTTGGGTTGACGCGGATTTATTCGGCTTCGATTTGGTGTCACGTAAACCGCTGATGGGTGATCGGGGCTTGGTGATGGGTCGAAAAACGCCACGGGCTTCTCGCAACTCTGTTTCACTATTTAGGCTGCTCTGCAGCTTTCGGCGCACGCTTGACGTTTGCGCGCGCATCCTCTTTACTACCTCACTCATTCGTCATAAATCTAAATAAGGGATCAATCAAAGCGTGTCTAATCTATCGACTAGGATTGCCGTTTTTCTAATCACTCTTTCAGGTCTGATTCTCGAAGTGGGGTTGACCCGTATCTACTCCGCCAGCATCTGGTATCACTTTGCGTTTGTGGCGATCTCGGTTGCGCTGCTTGGTTGGGGCTTGGGTGGGTTTACGGTCCACTTGATGAAGGGAGTCAGGAGTCGGGATTCGAGGGGCGGGGAAGGGAAACGAACGGCAGGCGGGACGCCTGCGCTTCCGTTGTCGATGAATGCGGCGGCGGTGACGACGCTGCTTTATGCGGGGGCGGTGCCGCTTTGTCTTTGGTTGTTGGTGCGGTATCCGTTTGAGGTGGGTGGATATGGGCTCTACTTCATAGCGCCGGTGGTGCCGTTCTTTCTGGCGGGGATGGCGCTGTCGATCGTGTTTGATATTCATCGGAACATCGCGGGGACGCTGTACTTTTATGATTTGGTGGGAGCCGCTCTTGGAGCTGTTCTGGTAACGCTTCTTCTCCACGTTTTTGGAGGAGAAGCGGCGTTACTAGTTGGGTCAATAGCTCCTGCAGTTGCGGCGCTCCTTCTTGCTCTGTCGCCCGCTTCGCGGGCTCAGGAAAACAAGAATGACGGTGATCCAGGGGTGGCGGCCTCCGGCCTTACCCCTGGCTACTCTGGGTCACGCCTTCAGCGTGAAAAAGGGACGGCTGAGCCCTCCCTGACGGTCGGGCTAGTGCCCCGGAACGCCGCGGCGTCGCGGGCGATTCAGATTGCGGCGGTGGCTGTGGTGCTGCTCACCGCGGGATGTGCGTTTGCGGCGATACAGTTTGGCGCGTTTCGGGTGAAACCCTCTACGACCAAGGCGATGCGCAGACAGATGGATGAGTCGCCCGGATCGAAGATTGTCCAGACGGGGTGGAATGCTTATTCGCGCATCGATTGTGTGGAAGGGTTGCCGGATAGTTTTGCGCGGCTCTATATCGACTCGGATGCGTGGACGGGGATTCGTGGATGGGATGGGAACCTCGATCATGTGAAGGACATGGCGGGGTCTTATCGCGCGCTGCCGTGGAAGCTGACGCCGAATGCGGAGACTTTGATCATTGGGCCAGGCGGTGGGCCGGATGTGGTGGCGGCGCTGGCGTCGGGATCGAAGAAGGTCACGGCAGTCGAGATGAACCCGCTGATGTTGAAGTTCGTGCGCAGCTATGGCGCGCGCGCGGGGAACCTCTATGACCGGCCGGACGTCGAGGCCATTCAGAGCGAAGGGCGCAACTTCATCAGCCGCACGGATCGGAAGTTCGACGTCATCCTGCTGGGTTTTGTTGATTCGTGGGCGTCGGTCGCCTCGGGCGGGTTGTCGCTCTCGGAGAATTATCTCTACACGACGGAAGCGGTACGGGCTTATTACGATCACCTGAAGCCGGATGGGATTCTGGTGATCTTGCGTTGGGAGATGGATATCCCGCGGCTGGTTTCGAATTCGGTGGCGACGCTTGGATCGACCGAGGCGTCGAAGCGGATTTTCGTGTTGTTGGAGAAGCAGGCGAATCCGAATGATTACCCGCAGATGCTTTTCATGCTGCGGAAGCGGCCGTTCACGGAGGCAGAAGTCTCGGAAATATCTACGAAGTGGACGCAGGGGAATGTGAATGTGATTGTGGGGCCGAACGGGACGGCGCCGCCGGGAATTAAGGAAGTGCTGGCGGGGACGAAGACGCTGCAGCAATACGATGATGAATCGCCGCGTTATGTTGGGCCAGTGTGGGATGACAGTCCGTTCTATTTTGCGATCGATCGGCCTTACCGCATGCCGAAAGCGATTGCAGAGAACCTGCGGAATTGGTTGGTTGGGCCAAGCATCGGGATGCTGGCGTTGTTTGCGGTGTTCGGAGTGCCGCGACGGAAGAATCTCACAAAAGAAGCAGGCCAGAGGCCTGCGTACCGGTATGGCGGGTCTTTAGTTTATTTCGCGGCGTTGGGGTTTGGTTTCATCGCGGTTGAGTTGGCGCTGTTGCAAAACCTGACGCTGCTGGTCGGGCATCCAATCTATTCGCTGTCTGTGTTGCTGTTTACGTTGTTGGCGTTTGGGGGAATTGGCAGCGCGTTGAGCGTGCGCTTTCCGATGTGGATGGCGTGCGCGGCTGTTGCCGTGATTGGGGCGATTGAAGCGCTGGCGTTACCGAGGCTGGTTCCGGCGCTCTTGTGGTTGCCGTTGTGGGGTCGAATTGCGGTAGCGATTATTTTGATCGCGCCGCTAGGTCTCGCGATGGGAATGCCGTTTCCGCGTGGGTTGAAAGAGACGGGAAATGGAACGCTGCCGGCTCCTCCGTTTTATTGGGGGCTCAATGGGATCATGTCGGTGATTGGTTCGGTGACGACTGTGTTCGTGGCGTTGACGGCGGGATTCCAGGTGGCGATGTTGATGGGCAGTGCGTGTTATCTGTTGGCGGCGTTGGCGTCGAAGATGGCCTTCGGGAAAGTGTCAGAAGCCCGACCGTGAGGGAGGGCAACTTGCGCTGCCACGCATGGCTAAGATCGAGTACATCGACTTTCAGACTCGCACACAGCCATTAGCCTATCTCATTACCTTTCGTTGTTATGGCACGTGGTTGCACGGAGAAGACCGTGGTTCAGTCGACCGCCGCCGCTACCACCGCTATGGCACTCCCCACATGCCAGCCAACGACAGAATACTTGCCGATGAACGGCTCACGCTCAAAAACAAACCGCTAATTCTCGCCAAGCGTCAGCGGGAAACAGTCGAAGCAGGGATACGGGAGGTGTGTGCGAAGCGACGGTATTTGCTCTATGCACTTAGCGTCAGAACCAACCACATCCACGTCGTTGTTGATTCTCCTCAAACGCCCGAGTCGATGATGGGTAGTTTCAAATCATACGCAACGCGAAGGCTTCGCGAAGCTCACCTACTCCAACAAGGCGTGAAGCCCTGGAGTCGGCACGGTAGTACAAAGTATTTATGGTCGGAGGAGCAGCTCCGAAAGGCAATCGAATATGTACAGTTTGGGCAGGGTGACGAGCCGTTTCACTGAGACAATTGTGGCCGCTCATCTTGCCCTCCCTTACGGTCGGGCTTCTGACACGGGGGGCGGAGGAGGAGAATCGGGCAGGCTGATGCCGTGCATCATCTCCCAATCTTCAGTCGGAATCATTTCAATAGCATCCCAGGGACAGCCGTCGAGGAAGGCGCCATCGGGGCCTTTGCTCGTGCATTTTTGACAGCCGATGCAGAGATAGGGATCGACTTCGATGCGACCGAACGGAGCGTGGTCTTCATCGGGTATCCAGAACATGCACGCTTCGATGGGGCAGTACTCGATGCACGCAGGAGAGCCGGCGCAGCCAGTGCAGCAATCAGTGGTGATTGCCAGGATGCGCGGTTTCTTCTTGCGCGTCGCTTTGCCGTCACCCTCCGACATGGGCCAATGCTTCTCAACCACGTCGAATACGTTCTCTTCTGCAAGTGCGGTCATGCGTGACACCTTAACATAGTGTTTGTTTGGCGCTCAATCAGAAAGATGTCGGTTAGGTTCGCGGTTTCGGTCAGGAGTCAGGATTGAGGATGGAGCTGGGAGCGCGAATCTGACATTACAGATTTTAAATTACAAATTCCAAACCGGAAAGTCTGAACCCGAGTTGCGCGAAGTTGCGCCGGGCCAGGACGTCGCCTGCATTCGCTTTGGAGGGATACGCAACCGCGCGATCAAACTACAAGCTATCGTTCGGTTTTGTGTCACGTGTAGTCCGGTTTTGCATTTTCTTGGGAATAAAGCGCGATGTGATGTGCGATTTTCGCGAATGTAGTCTTGGCACGATCTGCGCAAGTGATCTTGAGGAGGGTTTCGACATGGAAAGCATCGTAGGAATTTTCAATTCGTTTGCGGATGCCAAGCGCGCCTCGGCGCTGCTGCGGTCTTTGGACATTCCCGAGAATCATATCGCTGTGTTATCGCCGCAGACTTCAGACAGTGTGGTGGAAGACAACATACCGACGACGGATGCTGAGCAGCCGGGAATGGGCGCAACCGTTGGCGGTACAGTGGGCGCCGCTTTGGGTGTCGCGGGCGGGCTCGAAGCCGGCGTGGCTGCCGCGAGTCTGCTGGTGCCGGGCGTTGGCCCAGTTCTGGCGTTGGGCATTTTGGGAGCAGCAATTCTCGGGGTGGCCGGTGGCGCCGCGGGCGCAGTTGCCGGGAAGGCGCTGGAGAAGGGAATCGGCGATGGCATTCCCCGCGACGAACTCTTCGTTTATGAAGACGCGCTGCGCCGCGGCCGATCGGTTGTCATGGCTTTTGTCGATGTCGCTCAAGTCGCCGATAAGGCCCGCACAGAGTTATCTCGGGCCGGCGCCGAGTCCGTCGATGCAGCTCGCAACGAATGGTGGATCGGCTTGCGTGATGCAGAGCGAGAGCATTATGGGAAACAAGGTGGCAACTTCGACGTGGACGAAGCCAAGTACCGGCTCGGGTTCGAAGCCGCGATGCGTCCTGATTGCCGAGGCAAATCGTGCGAGGACCTGCAGACGAAGCTAGGCGAAAGATACGGAGAGGACGCCAGCGGGCAGCCGTTTCGCGAAGGCTTCAATCGCGGCCAGCATTACCTGGCGAACGTCGGCGACTCGCATCGCCTTCAGCCGGAAGACGAGCAAGGGTCTGAGCAGGCGCGATCGAAACGAGCAGCGTGATGTTAGAATCTCGCCGTTCGAATTGATTCGGGATTTGGGTCCTCACCCCAACCTCACGCTTGACGCTCGGAGCTGACGCTGAAAGATACAATCCTCAACATCGTCCTGGCCGTCGCAATTCTAGGCGGCAGTTACCTCATCATGCACTTCTTTGCCCGGGCCATGTATGTGCGTTGTTTCGGCTGTGGAACTTTGAACGCGCGGCGGCGAATTGTCTGTCGTCAATGCGGCGAAGAGTTGCAGAAGTAATCAACGTCGGGTGAAGCGCCTCGCCAACAGGTAATCAGCGATCACTACCAGCAGTGCCAGGAAGGGCAGAATATGAATCGCCTTCGTGCCGTGAAAAACAAAAAGGCCCAGGAAATAAAAGATTAGCAGGATGAGAGCGATAATCCAGGCCACACGTTTCTCGATCTTAAAGCGCTAAGGTCTCGTGAACTCAATCTCACCAGGTTGCAGCTCGCGCCGCTTGCGACGCCGCGTCGTAATGGCGACGCCGGCAAAAACCAGCACCGCCGCAATCGCCGTCCGAGCTGTGAAGGCTTCACCCAGCACGGCCGGCGCAACCAAAAATGCTATCAACGGCTGGAGATAAATATAAACCGCGACGGTGCTTGGCGGTACCTCTTTGAGAGCCGCGCTCAGCAAGTAATAAGCGAGGATCGTTGGTATCAGGACGATGTAGAGCATGGCCAGCCATGCCGGTCGCTCGATTGTTAAGATACTTACGTGTCGCAATGAGATCGCGCCGACAATCGCGGTAGGAATCGTAGCGACGATGAATATCCAGGTTATCGTCGCCAAGGCTCCGTAGGTTTCGACGAGCGGCTTTGAAAGCACGATGTAGCAGCCATAGATAAATGCGCTACCCAGAATCAGCAAGTCGCCCAGACGCGAGCCGGCCCCGGCCTCCGCGCGGGCGGGACTGATTAGGTAAATCACGCCTGCGGCCGCCAACAGGATTCCGAGAAAGCGTCGCCACGAAGGACGCTCAATTCCGGTAACGCTGCCGACGACCAAAGTGAACACGGGCATGGTGGTCGTGATCAGAACTGAATTGATTACCGTCGTCATTGAAAGGCCGGTAACAAAGAGCCACTGATTGAGCACCACGCCGCACATGCTCGAGGCCACGAGCAGCGGCCAATGCTTGCGCGCGATTGATTTGAAGTGTCCGGTTAGCCGGCCAATGACGGCGAACGCACCTGCCGCCGCGGCCACTCGTATGGCCGATAGTCCGAACGGGGTGAGCTGGTGGAGCGCAAGCTTCGCCGGAATTCCCCATGTGCCGAAAATTATCTGAACTGCGATCAGGGCCAGATGCGGGCCGGCGTTGAAGCTGCGTGTTTGCCTCGACATTTGAGGAGTGGCTTACCAATAAAAAGATCGGGTGAGGCAAACCCGATCTTAAAGTGCACGTGTTGTGTCTGACTGTCTTAATCCAGAAAGAGGTACAGCGGGTTCTCCATTATCTGTTTGAAAGTCTGGAGGAACTTAGCGCCGGTGGCGCCGTCGATCACTCGATGATCGCAGGACAGAGTGACGCGCATTGTCTGTCTCACCACCACTTGACCATCGCGGGCTACGGCTTTGGGCGCCATGGCGCCGACGGCCATAATTGCGCCTTCCGGCGGATTAATAACCGCGGTGAACTCTTCGATGCCGAACATGCCCAGGTTGCTGATCGAGAAAGTCGCCCCCAGGTATTCTTCAGGTTTCAGCTTACGGGCCCGCGCGCGTTCGGCCAGTTCGCGCACCTCAGTGGCGATGTCCATCAGTGACTTTGCGTCGGCGGACCTAACAATAGGCGTTATCAATCCATTCTCAGTTGCCACCGCGACACCGATGTCTGCGTGCTCGTAAAAGCGAATCGTCTTGTCCTGGAACGAAGCATTTACCTGCGGGTGCTGAATCAAACTGACGGCCGCGACTTTGATAATTAAGTCGTTGATGCTGACTTTAAGGTCCGGGTAGAGCTCGTTAATGGAACGGCGCGTGTCCGCGGCGCGCTCCATATCGATCTCGCTGGTCAGAAAGAAATGCGGAACCGGCCCGAGCGATGTCACCAGGCGGCGCGCAATCGTGCGGCGCATTTCGCTGGTCGGTTCGTCGCGATAAGCCGAGGCGGCAAACACGACCCCTTTCTCAGCTCTCCGGGGAAGCGTAAGCCGGCCGGCGCCGGGCTTTGATGCAGGCGCCTTCTCTTTATCGGTAATGGCTGTTTCGATGTCCCGCTTGACGATGCGACCGCCGGGGCCGCTCCCTTGAATGGTTTTGAAGTCGATGCCCGCCTCGCTGGCCATGCGCGCGGCGATCGGTGAAATCAAAACTCGTCCGCCGGTTGGGGCCGGCGCTTCTTTGCCATTGTCGCTCGTCGCGGGCGCTGATTTCGCAGGCTTCGCTTCCTCTGGCTGTGCTTCGACGGCAGGCGCGGCGTCCGACTCGGGCAATTGTTCCGCAGCGGCCTCGGCTTTCTCTGGTTTGGCTGCCGCAGCAGTTTTTTCCAATTCCGAAATATCTTCATCGGGCTCGCCGATGATCGCGATTGGCTGCCCCAACGGCGCGCTCTCGCCTTCCTGAATCAAAATCTTGCGCAGCACGCCGTTTGAGAGCGCCTGCATTTCCATGGTCGCTTTGTCGGTGTCGATTTCGGCGAGTGGTTCGCCCATCGAAACTTTATCGCCTTCTTTTTTGAGCCAGCGCGCAAGCTGGCCCTCTTCCATCGTGGGCGACAGCTTCGGCATGACAACTTGAGTGGCCATAGGTTAGTAGGCAGTAAGCAGTAGACAGTAGGTAGTAGACATTAGAGGTACGAAACTTCTTTTACGGCGGCGACGATGGCGGCGACGTCCGGAATTGCCATTTGTTCGAGATTCTTCGCGTAAGGCATCGGCACGTCTTCACCCGAAACTCGCTTTACCGGCGCATCAAGATAATCAAAGGCCCGTTCATTGATCTCGGCGCTGATTTCCGCGCCCACGCTGGCGAACGGGTGCGATTCTTCGCAGATGACGACGCGGTTGGTTTTCTTCACCGATTCAACGATGGTGTTGATGTCGAGCGGCCGGATCGTGCGCGGGTCGATAACTTCACACGACACGCCTTCTTTCTCCAGTTGTTCAGCGGCCTGCAGAGCGGTCGGCACCATCAGCGAGCGCGCGATGATCGTGGCGTCAGTTCCTTCGCGTTTGATATCGGCCACCCCCAGCGGAATGGTGAAGTCCTCATCTTCCGGGACCTCGCCTTTCATGCCATACATTCTTTCCTGCTCGAGGAAGATAACCGGGTCATCGTCGCGAATCGCGCTCTTCAAAAGACCCTTGGCATCGGCCGGAGTCGAAGGCATAACTACTTTGATGCCGGGAAAATAAGCAAACCATGATTCCATCGCTTGTGAATGCTGGGATGAAACCTGGTAAGCCGAACCATTGGGCCCGCGGAACACAATCGGCATCTTGAATTGACCGCCGGACATATAACGCATCTTGGCGGCCGAGTTGATAATTTGATCGGTTGCGAGAATCGAGAAGTTAAATGTCATGAACTCGACAATCGGCCGCAGACCGACCATCGCGGCACCCACGCCAAGGCCGGCGAATCCAAGTTCGGTAATCGGTGTATCGATAACTCGCTTGGGACCGAACTCTTCGAGCAGGCTGCGCGTCACCTTGTACGCGCCCTGATACTCGGCGACTTCTTCGCCCATCAAAAATACAGATTCATCGCGCGCCAGCTCTTCTTTCAGAGCCTGATTCAGAGCGTCGCGCATCGTCATTACGGCCATTTGGTTTACTCGTTCGGATTAATAGGGTTCGCGTAGATGTCGGTGTAAAGCTCGCTTGGATCCGGCAACGGACTTTCATCGGCAAACTTCACGGATTGCTCCACGTCCGCTTTCACCTGCGCTTCGATATCCGCGATGTCGCTGTCTTTGATCACTCCGGCGTCCTGCAATTGTTTGGTGAAAATTTTGATGGGGTCGCGCTCCTGATACTTTTCAATCTCGGCACGCGTGCGATAGTTGCCCGGGTCTGACATCGAGTGACCCATGTAGCGATAGGTGCGGGCCTCGAGCAAAGTCGGCAGCGACTCTTCACGCGCTCGCTTCACGGCGCGCTGAACGGCGGCGCGCATTTTCATGACATCCATGCCATCGACCGCTTCGGAAGCTATTTCGTAAGCGCAGGATTTCTGGGCGACATCGTGAACGGACATGGCCCGCTGCAGCGAAGTTCCCATGCCGTACATGTTGTTCTCGCAGATGTAAATGCAGGGAAGCTTCCAAAGCTGCGCCATATTCAACGATTCGTGAAAGGCACCCTGGTTCACCGCGGCTTCACCGAAAAAGCAGAGCGTGACCTGGTCTGTGCCTTTGTACTTCGCCGCGAACGCTACGCCGGTCGCCAACGGAATTTGTCCACCAACGATCGCGTGTCCGCCAAGGAAACCGAGGTCAACGTCGAACAGGTGCATCGATCCACCCTTGCCACGCGAACAACCGGTCGCCTTGCCGTAAAGTTCGGCCATGATGGCGTCGGGCGACATTCCTTTGGCGATGGCTTGACCGTGCTCGCGATAACTCGTTAACACGTAATCGTCCGGCCGCAGCGCTGAAATCGCGCCCACGCCCACGGCCTCCTGGCCAATGTAGAGGTGACAGAATCCGCCAATTTTTCCGAGGCTGTATGATTCGGCGCACTTCTCTTCGAAGCGGCGAATCAAGATCATCTGGTGAAGAATATTCACCAGCGTTTCACGATCCTCTTGCAATTGTTCGGGTTGATCCATGACGCCAGCGCCGCCTGCTTTGGAAGTTTTCGATTGGCTGCGCTCGCTTGCTTGAGTGCTCATCGGCTCGATTACGGTGCTAATTGAATGGCCAGCTTGAGCTGGCCTTTAAGATGATACGAATTGAACGCCAGCGATTATACGCGAGACGGCGAATGCGGCAAAACGGCAAAAGAAAAGGCACGCCCCTCGGGAAGGCGTGCCTTGCTAACGGGGGGCTGAGCCTTTAAGTGTAATGGTCGATGCGGGCCGGCGTGGGCAGGTTGGACAAATTGTGAAGGTTCTTCCGCGAGTGTTTGTCCCGTTGCATGTTGCGCGCGGCGGCAGTCAGCAATTCTTCCGTCGTTTCTCCATGATTTGGGAAACAGGCGATGCCCAGACTGACGCCGACGGTGACTTGTTTGCCGGGACGCACGGAAAAACTATGGTTAGCCACGGCCTTCGAGATGCGGTCCGCGATGCCCTCAGCCATGACTTGCGAAGCCATCGGCATGATCGCGACGAATTCATCGCCGGCATAGCGCGACAGGATATCCATCTGCCGCAGTTCTTTCCGGATTACCCGGGCGACACTCGCCAACAGACGATCGCCCATGGCGTGACCGTATCGATCGTTGATTTCCTTGAAGTCGTCCAGGTCCATGCTGATTACGGAAAGCGATTCACGACCCAGACGCTCACATTCAGCCAGCCTTTGCTCGAGCATCATGTAGAACCCGCGCGCATTGGGCAGTTCAGTCAACGGGTCAGTCAGCGCACTCTCTTTCGTCTTTTCAAAAGTGAGGGCGTTGTTCAAGGCTGAAGCCGCATGCTGACAGACCGATTCCAACAGGCGCACGTGCTCGGTCGTGTAGGACGTCCGGCCCTTGGCATAGAGGGCGATTGCTCCGAACGCTCCGTCCTCCCGAATCAATGGCGAAACCAGGACGCCGCGATAGCTGCGCGCGATTTCATCAGGCAATCCGACCATGTCGAGTTCCGGAGATGAATTGCACATCGATCGGGAATTCGCGATGACCCAGCCCGTAATGCCGTCGCCTACATTCATCCGGCGCATCCTGAAGAATTCCGCATGATCGCCGACGACGTGCATGGCGATGGCTTTGCCCGATAAATCGTCAACCACGAAAATTACACAGGTATCGAACGGAACGATCGCTCGCAACTTGTTCGAGATGAGGGTCACCGTGTCGTTCAGGTTTAGCGATGAACCAATCGTCTGCGCGATTTCGTGGAGCGCAAAAACTTCGCGTTGCGCTTCAGTAATGGAGCGGAAGCCGGTGCTGTCGTCGGGCACGCCGAGAATGTCTGAAGCGAGCCCGGCATCGGGGCGCGCCTTGGTGGTGAGATCAAGCTGGGCCGACGCGACCTGCTCCTGAATGTCTTCCTGGGCGATGAGCGTATCGAATTCGATAACGTGTTTGGCGAACAAGGCGACGACCTTCGGATCGAAGGCTGTGCCTGACATCTTCTGCAGCAGCGCCAAAGAGTCCTCGCGCTTCATGCCTTTGCGATAGGGACGATCGCAGCGAGTGGCGTCGTAAAAATCAACTACTGAGATGATCCGCGCGACGAGCGGGATGTTGTCAGCTCGCAGGCCTTTCGGATAACCACTGCCATCCCATTTCTCGTGGTGAAAGCGCACGATGTCTTCGACCGGGTAAGGGAAATTGACGCGCTTGAGAATATCGCCACCGACGGTCGGATGGATTTTCATCTTGGCGAATTCAGCTTCGGTGAGCTTGCCCGGCTTGTTGAGGATGTATTCAGGCACCGCCAGTTTGCCGATGTCGTGCAGCAATGCGCCCGCGACGAGTGCTCGCAACTCCGAGTCTGAAACCTTGAGCAACTTGCCCATCTCGGTCGCGTAAATCTGGGTGCGACGGACGTGGCCATGCGTCGTCTGGTCCTTGGCGTCGATAGCGATTGCCAGGGACTCGATGGTGTTCATGTGGAGGTCGGCAATCTCTTCGATGTACTTCAGCTTCTCGGCCTGGGCGCGCGTGACTTCGCTAACGCGTTTCTCGTTGAAACGAAACAACAAATGAACCAGCGCGATGATAATCGCGCCGACAAAAAGGAAGGGCAGCCCGGCACCGTGAATGGCGGCAAAGAATAAGGCGGCCGCGGCCACGTTAGCGACCTGGGTAATCAGCGTCCAGACAATGCTCTCTTTTGAAACTCCCAGCTTGGCATTGTCGGTGGAAAGCCAGGTGAAGGCGATCATCCCGAAGGTGCTCAAGGCATAGTGAAGCAGTCCGAACACGCAAAGTGGAAAGAGCAGAATGTCCAAACTGCCGTTGCCGAGTGAGACCCCGCCACCGCCAATCGCCGTCAGCAGCAACCGGTAAGCTAGCGACGCAACAAAAGTCGAGATGATGGAAACGCCGACCGCGAAAACTCTGGACCATTTGCTTGCAGAGAGTGACGAGACAAAACCCACGATCGCTGCCAGCAGGATCGCCGGCCCGAAGCTATTCGCAGGGGCCGTCGTGTACATCATCACTCCGAGAAATATGAAGGCGTCCGCGACCGATTTATTAGTTTGGCTGGAGCCATCGACACCCGTGACAGGGACGATGAAGCGACTTGATGCGACGGTTAAGGCGGCGAGGATGACGACCATCACCATTCCGCTCCAACCGAAGAGCGGCAGCCGCACCGTCCACAGAATTCCGGCAATAAAGATTGCCGCGCTGGCCACAGAGACGGCGCCCAGCAGTAGCAGACTTTTCCAATTAAGGCGTGACATTAATTTTCCCGAGTAGGCTTGAACCTGAGCAGGTGAGGGTTAGATTGAATGCTGCATTTGTGCCGCAGCTTGCAGTGACAAGACATTGGCCAACATTGTTGGCCACCTAGAGAATAGCGGTCGAGTTGCGGTAAGTCAACGGGTTTTTCGAGAAAAGTGTGGAAAATTAGTGCCGATGGGTGATTTTCCGCATCACGTGCGAGTGGCCTCAAGCTGGCCCAGCAATTCGCCCGGCAAAGAGACCGGAGCCTGACAGGTATGTGACTGGCAAACGTACGCCTGGGCGACTTCGGTCGAGGTCCGACCTTCGAGGAGTGGCAGAAGTTTGGCCGCTTGCTCGCAATTCCCCGTGCAGATAGCAATGACGCGATTTGGGACGTAAGTCGCGTTAAGAGCCGCCCAAAGCTCCCGGAACCGGGGGTCGTTCTCCTGACCGACGGTGACCACTTCAAGAGGCGAAGATAGATAGAAATCCATAGCTTGCAGGGCCAGACCGAACGCCGAAGGATAGCGTCGCACGGGATCGGCCATTAGCCGAAAAACCGTGATCGCCCTGCGCTGGTAGTCTTCGTTAGCGGTAAGCGCGGCGAGCTTTAGTAAGACGAGCGCAGCGCTTGAATTTCCCGACGGCGTTGCGTTGTCGAACCATTCCTTCGAGCGAATGATGAGTTGCTCGTGGGTTTGGCCGGTGAAGAAAAAGCCGCCGGCTTCGCCATCCCAAAACTGCTCAATCATCTTGTCGGCGAGCCGGATTGCGTTTTCAATCCACTCAAGTTCGCCGGTCGCTTCGTACAGCGCAATTAAGCCGTCGATAAGGCTGGCGTAGTCTTCGAGATAAGCATTTAGTTTGGCCGCGCCGTCTTTCCATGTTCTGAGCAGCAGGCCCTCGCGCTGTAGTTGGGTCAGCAGAAACTTCGCGTTCGCGCGCGCGACTTCGCGATAATCATCGCGATTGAGAATTGCCGCCGCATCGGCAAAACCCGCCAGCATCAAACCGTTCCAGGCGGTCAGAACTTTTTCGTCGCGGCCGGGCTTCACGCGTCGCTCGCGCACCTCGAACAACTTTTGCCGTCCCTGCTCTATTACCTTGTTGGCTTCGTCGACGGTGATACTGTTTTGCCGGGCGACATCTTCAATGGTGGCCCGCACGTTCAGAATATTCTTTCCTTCAAAGTTCCCGCCTTCAGTCACATCGTAGTAGGCGGAAAAAATCGACGCATCCTGTTCGCCGAGAATTGCGACCACTTCCGCGCGCGACCAGACAAAGAACTTGCCCTCTTCGCCTTCCGAGTCAGCATCCTGGCTGGAATAAAATCCGCCGCTCGGATCTGTCATTTCGCGGACGACGTAATCGAGGGTTTCTTCTGCGATGCGCCGGGCGAACGGGTCTTTTGTCAATTGATAAAGGTGCAGGTACAAGCGTGACAGCAGCGCGTTGTCGTACAGCATCTTCTCAAAGTGCGGCACGAGCCATTTCGCATCGACCGAGTAACGGTGAAAGCCACCGCCAAGTTGATCGTACATTCCGCCTTCGGCCATCTTCCGCGCGGTATGCTGGACGATCTCCAGAGGTTCGGCCAGACGCGTGCGATAGTGCATGTGAAGAAAGAACTCGAGCGTCATCGCGGGCGGGAACTTCGGAGCAGTACCGAATCCACCGTGCAGGCGATCGTAATTTTTCGCAATCCGTCGATAAGAGCTCTCAAGAATTTCAGCCGTCAATAGCTCGCGTGATTCTTCGGCTAGGCCTACCCGGCGTAACTCTCCGAGCATGTTTGTTACGGTCGTCGCGACATGTTCAGGTTGAGATCGATAAGCCTCGGCGACACTCAGCAGCACGCGCGGGAAGCCCGGGATGTTGTAACGATCATTTGGAGGGAAGTAGGTCCCGCCGTAAAAAGGAACGCCCTCAGGCGTGAGGAACATGGTCATTGGCCAGCCGCCCTGGCCCGTCATCATCTGCACCGCGGTCATGTAAATCTGATCGAGATCGGGACGTTCCTCGCGATCAACCTTGATGTTGATGAAGTTGTCATTCATCAGGCGCGCGATCTCTTCGTTTTCGAAAGATTCGTGCTCCATGACATGACACCAGTGGCAGGCTGAGTAGCCGATGCTCAACAGGATCGGCTTGCTCTCCGCGCGCGCCCTGGCGAGCGCTTCGTCGCCCCAAGGGTACCAATTGACTGGATTGTGCGCGTGCTGAAGCAGGTACGGGCTGGTCTCGTGAATCAGCGCGTTCGTGTGTTTGTGTTGTGTCACCCGGCGTGTTCCGTTATCCGTTGAACCAATATTTGGTTGCCGTTGCCCATTTGGTATTCGGGTAGCGCTTGTGAAGCAAATCGAACGCGGCCTTAGACCATTTCCCGGTTTCCTTGTCGGTGCAGCCATAACGAGTCGAGCGCACGGCGAGGTGCAGGGCTTCAGGCGATCGCGGATCGTTTGGATTCGCCGTGGCCCAGTCGATAGCCATCTTGCAAAGATAGTTGGGCCCTGTGCCCAGAGCCTGGATCGCCGCGATTTGTCGCGACCCGAGTGCCTGGCCTGCTTTAAGGAAATCTGGAACCGGGACAGCCCGCTTCTTATTCGCCTCCTGCGGGTCTTCGTCGGCCAGCGGGATGGCGCCCGGCACCGGCGGCTCAGTGCACCAGTAGTTGTCTCGATAACTGTCGACGTCATCGACCGCCGTAGTTCGCCCGACGCCGGTCGAGACGAAGGGCCGGATGCCGGGGAACTTCAGACTCAGAAAACCGGCAGCGAAACGTCTGGCTTCCGGCGTGGTCGCTCGCTGGTAAGCCGCCACAAACTCCTTTACGGCCGGGTAGTATTCCTGCATCACCGCCGCAGCCTGCACTGCGGACTCGTGATCGTCTAAAAGTGCTGCCCGCGCAAAGGCGGCTTGCGCGACGTCTTTTCGCAGGTTCGGCGGCAGGACCTTTGAGCGCGCGGCATCTTTCATCATGGCCGCGGGCATCGCCCGGTTGAAGATGTTCGCGGCGTCCACGTCAAAGAAGAACTTCGAGCCCTTGGCGGTCTCTTCAGCCTCTTTGGGATCTTCGGGAATTTCGCGGCCGTCATCGTTGACGCTGAAACCTGCCGCCTCGCGTTGCGCGTCACGCAGAAAGGCGTCGAGGTTACTCGCGAAGAGCATTCTCTGGCTCAGAAAGAGATTGACGCTGGATACAGTGAGTTCTTTGCGATCTCCGGCCAGAACCTGATCAAGCACGGCACGACCTTCGTCCACACGGCCGGCGGCTTTCAGCAAGCGGGCGCGATGAAACGAGACCGTGGCAAAGGCCGGCGACGATGAATTCACCGCGGCTGCCGCGGTCAATAACTCATTCAGCCCGGCAGTTTTTCCATCGCCATTCAGGAGGGCTGCGACCAGCCAGGGAATGGACTTCGTTCTCTGCCAGCGTTCCATGCTGTGAGCGGCAATGGCATCGTTCTCACTCTCAATCGCGATAATCCAATCGGTCAGATCGTCCGACGTGATTCCGGCCGGCATGTTCGGCTTCTTGCCTTCTTCATCTTCGCCGATCAGTTTGTCGAGCAGGTAGGTGTAATCCCAAACCGTCTGCTTAAAGTCCTCGGCCGAGTCCTTTTTCATGATCAGGGCGGCCAATTCATGCGCCTTCTCTTGCGGGTGCAGGCGCACGCGCACCAGGTTCAGAAGTCTCTGTGAGCTGTGGTGAGCAGACCTAAGTGAAGGATCTTTGAGCACCGCATTCAGTCGCTGCTCTGCGTCCGATAGAGGCGGCCGGGCGTCCTCGGTTTTTTCCGCGAAGCTGCCTTTGCGCAGCATGGCGCGCGCCGCCAGGTAGGCCGCGACGTTTCGGTAAGTCGAATTTTTGTCCTTCGCAATTGCGTCAAACTGTTGTTTGGCGACATCGTAGTTCGTCGCATAGAAATTGGCCGCTGCCGTCTGATAAGCACGATCGGCGCGCACCATTGGGTCAGAATCGGTCGTCGGCTCGGGCAGCTTCTTGCCCTCATGACAGTTCGAAAAGACGACGTCCTGAGCCGCGAGCCATTCTCGTACCTTCGGATTGTCAGCGCCGTAAATCTTGATTCGCTCTTCGAGCGTCGCGCTGGCCGTTTCAAAGGCGTCGTGCTGGCAATTGAGAAACTCTTCATAATCGCGCGGCTTCTCGAGATTCCGATAGATCTGAACTTCCTTGATTTCCGGCGCGCCCGGCACTTTCTTTCGCACCTCGACCCAGCTCTGGGGGACGATTTCACTGCCCGAATCGTCGGACAGGTTCAATCGATCCTTCCACAGGCTCGTGATGTCCTTTGTCTCGCGCTCACTGAGCGGAGCGGCTGAGAGCGCCCGGTACGCGACCACTAGGTACGACCGCGCCCATGACGGTTGCACGATACCGATCTTGCCGCCGGCGAATTGCTCGAGCGGAAAGTCCGGGTGCTTCGTGAAGACAAAGATCGCATCGGTGAAGAATGGGCCGCAGGCGCTGGTCCGGGAAGGGAACATGCACAGGCACGAGACGATCAAGGTCAAAGCGACAAGCGCCTTCCAACTGTGTTTGGGGTTCATGGTTATCAACTCGCGGGTTCGAGGCTAATCAAGAGCGGCGTCAGTTTACATCAACAGCAAACGCGACAAAAATCGCGCCTGCGATCCGCGTCGCTTTGCCGGTGCGAGCTTTCCCTCTGTTATACTCTCGAAACTGAATGGTCATTCATTTCTGTTTGCAACTGAAGTCGGGCATTTCGAAATAATATGGAACGTGAAAGTCTCGAGATGGATGTGGTTTTCGTGGGAGCGGGCCCGGCGAACCTGAGTGGCGCGCTTCACCTGTCGAATTTAATCTCCCAACATAACGAGAAGCACGGCAATGCTCTGGGTGAGATTCAGATCGCAGTTATCGAAAAGGGATCTTCCATCGGCGCGCACACGCTCTCAGGCGCCGTGATGGACCCGCGCGGTCTCGCCGAACTAATTCCGGACTTCAAAGAAAAGGGCGCGCCGCTGGAAGCTGAGGTCAACGAGGATCAGTTTCTCTACCTCACGAAGACGCGCGCGATCCGCTCGCCCATCAATCCACCGCCGCTCAACAATCATGGCTACTACATCGTTTCGCTGAACCGGCTCACGGCGTGGCTCGGCGAACAATGCGAAGCCGCCGGCGTCAATGTCTTCCCGGAATTTCCCGGCGCCGAGATGCTCTACGGCGAAAACGATCGCATCATCGGAGTGCGCACCGGCGATAAAGGCATCGACAAGGACGGCAAACAAAAAGCCAACTTTGAGCCAGGAGTCGATCTGCTGGCGAAGGTCACCGTGCTGGGTGAAGGTGTCCGTGGGTCCCTGACCAAGAAATTAATCCAGCGGCTGGGTCTCGATGAGGGACGCGAACCGCAGGTGTACAGCCTGGGGGTCAAGGAGCTTTGGGAATTGCCCGACGATCGTTATCCCGCCGGGCGCGTCACTCATACGCTCGGCTTTCCTTCGGATCAATGGACTTATGGCGGCGGCTGGATTTACGGGATGCAGAACCGCATCTTGAATATTGGTTACGTCACCGGACTCGATTATCGCGATCCTCTGATCGATCCCCACGCTGAGTTCCAGAAGTTCAAGTCGCATCCCTTCGTCGCGAACCTGCTCAAGGGCGGCAAGTTTATGCGTTACGGGGCGAAAGCGATCGCCGCCGGCGGCTGGCATGCGATGCCCCGGATGTATAGCGATGGCGTGTTAATCGTCGGTGATAGCGCCGGATTTCTTAACGCCGCGCGGCTGAAGGGGATTCACTCAGCCATCAAGAGCGGGATGCTCGCGGCCGAAACCATCTTCGATGCCTTAGTTGAAGGCGATTATTCGGCGCGCGCTTTGAAAGAATATGAACATCGCGTGCAGCACAGTTGGATTGCTCCGGAGCTCAGGCGCTATCGCAACTTTCACGCGGGCTTTCGTCACGGTCGTTGGCTGGGAATGGCAAACGCGGGTTTGCAGTACATTACCGGCGGGCGCGCGTGGGGAATATTCGACCGCGATCATCAGGAGGCTGGGCATGAAGCCATGCAGAAGCTTTCCGCTTTCGGCTATCACGGCGACGACGTTGGCCAACGCTACCAGGACTTCAAATTCGATGGGCAGCTGACTTTTAACAAAGTCACCGACGTCTATCACGCCGCGGTGGCTCACGACGAAGACCAGCCGGCGCACTTGCACGTGCTGGACACGAACATCTGTGCCACGCGGTGCGCGGAAGAATATGGGAATCCGTGCCAGCGTTTCTGTCCGGCCGCGGTTTACGAAATGGTTGACGTGTCAGAACCCGGAGCGGTAGCGCCCGGATCGAGTGAAGCAAACGGCAACGTCCCGCGCCGCCAGCTCCAGATTAATTTTTCCAACTGCGTACACTGCAAAACCTGCGACATCATGGATCCATATCAGATCATCAACTGGGTCACGCCTGAAGGCGGGGGCGGGCCGGACTACAAGGGAATGTAACAATGAGCAGAAACGTAGTCGCGGTCGTCGACGATCTATTCTTTGCTTCCAAGATTCGAGGCACCGCCGAAGCTTTGGGAGTCGCTGTCAGCTTTCCGCGTCATGCGGACGGTGTGCGCGAGGTGATTCGGCAAAGTCCACCGGCATTAATCATCTGCGACTTAAACTCGGAAAAACTCGACTTGGTCAGTTTGGCAAAGGCTTTGAAGGAAAACCCCGACACCAGAAATATTCCGCTGATCGGATTCTTATCTCACGTCCAAACTGACCTGCAGCACGCGGCCCAGGAGGCCGGGTTCGATCAGGTCATGCCGCGCTCGCTCTTCACCAAGAATCTGGCGAGCATCCTGAGCGGCGAAAATTAATCGCACCAGCTTTTAAGTGTATGAATTAAATTGGACTGATTAGCTGACAGGCTGGGGTGCGACGACTTCGTGAATCGGCCGCACCTCCTGAATCAGCTGCTCGTATTGATCGAGCGTCAAAGCCTGCGCCCCATCAGAGAGTGCCTTTTCCGGCTGGTCGTGCACTTCAACAATCAACCCGTCGGCGCCCACCGCGACTCCGGCACACGCCAGCGGAATTACCATATAGTTCTTGCCCGTGCCGTGCGAAGGATCAACCAGAACCGGCAAATGAGATATACGACGCACCGCCGGAATCGAGGCGAGGTCGAGAGTGTTGCGGGTGTGCTGGGCGAAGGTCCGCACGCCGCGCTCGCAAAGCACCACGTTGTAGTTGCCTTCGGACATTATGTATTCAGCGGCCAGTAGCCACTCGTCGAGCGTTGCCGATAAACCTCGTTTCAGCAAAACCGGCAAGCGTGACTTTCCGGCGCGTCTGAGCAGAGAGAAGTTCTGCATGTTCCGCGCGCCAATCTGAATCATGTCGCCATATTTTTCGACGAGATCGACACCGGCTTCGTCCAAAGCTTCCGTTACGATTTTCAAACCATAAGCCTCGCGCACCTCGGCGAGTATCTTCAAACCTTCTTCGCCCAGGCCCTGGAAGGCGTAGGGCGATGTCCGAGGTTTGAAAGCGCCGCCACGAAAGAAACGAGCACCACTGCGGCGCACGGCTTCGGCTACGGCGAAGGCCTGGGCACGACTTTCAATCGCACACGGACCGGCAATAATTGCCAGCTCATCGCCGCCGATGGTCGCATCGCCGACGCGGACGATGGTTTTCTCCGGACGCAAATCGAGACTGATGAGCTTGTACGGTTTGCTGACGCGAATCGCTTCGGCCACGCCCGGCAGGTTTTCGAAGCGCGTTGGGTCGACTGCACCCTGGTTGCCGGTAACACCGATAGCCGTGCGCGTGGCTCCCGGCATGGCGTGCGGCTTGAATCCAAGTTCGGTAATGACGTCACACACATGCGCAACTTGCGCTTCGGTGGCGTCGGCTTTCATCACAATTAACATCGCGGTAAATGGTAAATGGTAAAGGGTGAATAGTAAATCCAGGTCACATCTGTTCAGGAACGCTGATTCCCAGGGTGCCTAAAGCAGCGGTCAACTGTGAACGCGTGTAGTTGGCCACGGAGATCAGCACGGCACGCTTCGTCAAATCCTCCTCGGCGATGATGCGATGGCGGTGGTAGAAAAGATTAAATGCCTTGGCCAGGTTAAAGGTGTATTTCGCCAGGACCGCTGGTTCGGCGCTGGCGGCGGCTTGTGCGTTGGCTTCCTCGAGGCGCGCCGCCAGCAGCAGTAGAGACCAGACTTCATCGCCGGTTTCGCCGGTCAAAACTCGATTGATGTCATCCGGCGATGCAGACAAGCTGTTGGTTTGATCAGCCCCGAGTTTTCGGAAAATCGAATTTGCCCGCACGGCGGCGTACTGGCAATAAGGTCCGGTCTCGCCTTCAAACGACAGCGCCTCTTTGAAGTCGAAAGCGATCACGGAATTCCGAGTGAACTTCAAGAGGAAGTATCGCAGCGCGCCGACAGCAATCGCATGCGCGGTTTCCTGCTGGTGTGCTTCCGGCAAATCCGAATGGCGACTCTTCACCTCCGCGAAGGCATCGCTCTCCAAACGACTGATCAAATCGTCGGCTTTGACGCCCAGCCCCTTCCGGCCGCTCATCTCGATGTGCGGACGTTTGCGATCTTCTTCGGACAACTCAATGCCCAGTTCGTCACAGGCTGCCGGCGAGAGGGCGACCATCTCATACGAAAGATGCACGCTGGCCTTCTCGCCAAATTCAGGCACGATGGCGGCCACGCCCTTGCGGACGATGTCCTGCGGATAGGATTGCCGCGAATCGATAACGTTGTAGACGATGGCGCCGCCGCCGAAATTCGGCCGCGGAACTTCGGGCTGAGTCTCGGCATTTGCCTCGACGGTTGTGACCCACGTCGCATGACCGTCGCGATAACTTCGAAAGGGCTTGTAATTGAAGTCGAGTCCAAGCTGGCCCAGCTTCCAAAGCTGATATGCGATGTCTTTGCCGGTATAGGTAACGGTCCCATTTGAGCGCACGATAATTTTGTCCGACTCGTGTTCGTCGGTGCCCGTGTGCGACTCGAAAGGCATGACCCAGCAACCACGGTTGCGGCCTTCGTTCGCGAAATGAATCACGCCGCGCTCTTTCATCAACTGGAACGCGCGCTCCCAGAAATGCAAGTGGAGAATTTCAGATTCGCGCGCCAATAGATCGTAGCGAATGCCAAGCCGCTCCATGGTGTCGAGAATCTGCTCCACGTTTCGCGTGGCCACGTAGTCGGCCAGCTCAGCCGTGGCGTTGTTGCCAGCTTCGATGGCGTGGAGAATCTCGGCGCGCAACTTCAATTTCTCGGCATTAGGTTCGCCAACGGCCTTGCCGTCGCGATAGAACAACCCCACCTGCGTGTATAAGTCCCAGCAGTAATAATCGAACGGACGATCTTCCGGCAGAGAAGCATCCAGCGCTTTGATGGCGGCCAAATCCATCTTTTCAATATGGATGAATCCGACCACGACGTCGGCGACCTGCACGCCGGTATTGTCGATATAGTTCTGCACTTCGACGCGATTTCCCGCCGCTTCCAGGATGCGCACGAACGTGTCCCCGATGACCGAGTTGCGCACGTGTCCGATGTGCGCGGCCTTGTTAGGGTTGACGCTGGTGTGCTCGACCATCAACTTCCGATCCGTTGATAGCTGGCCGCTTTGGGCAGCGCCGGTAAGGTCGCGTACGAGCGTCGCGCGATCAAAGAACACGTTCAGGTAACCTGCCCCGGCGACTTCGACGCGGTTGACTGCCGGGATCGATTCAATGGAGGGTTTGAGCGTCTCGGCAATCGATCGCGGCGGCCGTTTCTCTCCACCTTTTTGCTTAATCTGCTTGGCGAGTTCAAAAGCAATTGGAAAGGCCAGGTCGCCGAGCTCTGTCCGCGGGGGGACCTCCATGGCAACTTGATCGAGTTCGATCTCGAACTGTTCGAGCGCCGCAGTCCGCAGCGTATCTCTGATTTGGTTTTGAAGTTGAGTTAGGTTCACGTAATTGATTCGTGCCAGCAGGCCGACCGCTTCACTTACTGAGGCGCCCTGCCTACTGGTCGAGCCTCTGACGCCACGAGCAAACGGCTATTCTAATGAATCGCTGACGATTAGCGAAATTGCGAGTCGTTCGTGGCCTTTGTTACCATCCGACTTCCTGGATGATCACAATGGAACAGACTGTAATCTCAGCGCGTCTGCGAGATTTGTTGGCGCGGGCACGGAACGTCCTGGTGTTAACCGGCGCCGGTGTCTCAGCGGAATCGGGCGTGCCGACCTTTCGCGGCGGCGGCCAGAGCGCGGTCTGGAAGGGAATGCCCTTTGACGTCATCTCGTCCGCGCGAATGCTTGAGCGCGACCTGTCGGCGGTCTGGGAATGGTTCAACTACCGGCGAGGTTTGCTCGCGACGCTAAATCCGAATCCCGCCCATCACGCGATTTCCCAATGGCAGCAGCGGTTCGCGAACCTATCCTTGGTAACGCAGAATATCGATGGTTTGCATCAAGCGGCGGGTTCGCGAAACGTAATTGAGCTGCACGGCAACATCTGGCGGGCGCGATGCTTTGAATGTAATTCGCGGCAGGAGTTGCCAGAGCTCCGGGCTGATTGCGACGTGCCAGTCTGCACGGATTGTGGTGGTCACCTGCGTCCGGACGTTGTCCTGTTCGGTGAGATGCTGCCGCCGGGCGCGTTCGAACTCGCCGCTCATGAAGCCGAACAATGCGAGCTGTGCTTGGTAGTGGGCACCTCGGCAGTCGTCTATCCAGCCGCGTCGCTTCCGGAAATCGCGCGCGCCGCCGGGGCGTACATCGTCGAGGTCAATCCCGAACCTACGCCGCTTTCCGCTGCTTGCGACGAAGTGTTGTCCGATAAAGCCGGGGAGGTCCTACCCCTCTTATGAGAACCCTGTATTTCGATTGTTTCGCCGGCGCGAGCGGCGACATGATTCTCGGGGCGCTAGTCGATGCGGGAGTCGAACCGCGAGCGTTAATCGATCAATTACAGTTGCTCGGAGTTGCCGGCTGGAAAATCAATTTCGATAAAGTTGACCGGTCGGGAATTAGCTCAACATATGCGCGAGTGGAAACTGCACACGAACACGCGCATAGACATCTCAGCGACATCCTTAAGATCATCTACCAGTCTCAGCTCAAGCCAACCGTGAAAGACCGCGCAGCCTTAATATTTTCGCGTCTGGCTGAGGCCGAAGGCCGTGTTCACAACCAGCCGGTCGAGAAGATTCACTTTCATGAAGTCGGCGCCCTGGATGCGATTCTCGACGTGTGCGGAGCTGCCATTGGCTTTGATTTGCTGGGCATCGATACGTTTATCTCGTCTCCATTGCGAGTGGGCTTTGGCATGGCGCAGATGGCTCACGGACGCTTCCCAATTCCGCCGCCGGCGGTCGCGGAGTTATTAAAAGGCAAGCCCGTGTATGCCGGCGAACTCGATGGTGAATTTGTTACGCCGACCGGCGCCGCGATCATAACGTCTGTGTGCGAGCGATTTGAAAATGTGCCGGCGATGAGCATCGAGGCGACCGGTTATGGCGCCGGCACGCGAGATCCCAAGGGCTTTCCTAATGCATTGCGTGTTCTGGTTGGAGAGATGGAGCCAACTTCAGCCGGCGACGAAACGCTTTTGATGATCGAAACGAACATCGATGACATGTCGGCCCAACTGTTCGGCTACGTGATTGATCGGGCATTTGAATTGGGCGCGCTCGATTGCTATCTGACGCAGACGCAGATGAAAAAGAATCGTCCAGGAACGTTGCTTTCGATTCTGTGCCAGCCGCAGGAACGAGAGAAATTCCTGCAATTAATATTCACGGAGACGACCACCATCGGCGCGCGCAGCTATCAAGTTCAGCGACGCGCACTGCCGCGAGAGATCGTTTCGGTTGAGACGCAATTCGGCGCAATCGATGTTAAAGTTGTGCGCACGAACAATGGTTCAGTAAGAGCTAAGCCTGAATTCGAGCAATGCCGCGCCGCCGCGCTGGCCGCCAGGGTGCCTTTGCGAGAAGTTCAGGAAGCTGCGCAACAGGCGTATCTCAGCACTCGAAAATGAGATGGGCCGGTGCATCCGTGGAAGACGATGAGCGCGAAGGTCTCAAACATTAAGAAGAAACGTAATAAGGCGACCCAGCTTCCCGAGGTCGATCTCGAGCGCATCGCGGAGGGTGTCCGGCTGATCCTCGAAGGTATCGGCGAAGACCCAAACCGCGAAGGCCTGCTCGACACTCCGAAGCGCGTTGCTGAAATGTATGCGGAATTGACCGGCGGCATGCGCGAAGACGCGGCGCAGCACATCGTGCCGCTTTCAGGTAATAAGCACGATGAGATGGTGATCGTTAAAGACATTTCGATCGCCTCACTTTGCGAACATCACCTGGCGCCGTTCGTGGGCAAGTGTCACGTGGCTTACATTCCGAAGAATGGAAGAATCCTGGGACTTTCGAAACTGGCGCGACTGACTGAGACGTTTGCGCGCCGTTTGCAACTACAAGAACGGCTGACGTCTGAGATTGCGCACACTTTGTTTGAGCAGCTGCAGCCCCTCGGCGTGATGGTCGTTATCGAAGCTGAGCATACGTGCATGACTCTGCGCGGCGTCAAAAAACCGGGTGCGATAACCGTGACTTCTGCGGTGCTCGGGGGGTTTCGCAAGGACTCGCGCACCCGTTCCGAGGCTATGGCCTTAATAACCGGCAGTAGTAATAAGTGATAGGTGATAGGTGATTAACAGGATGCCAGGTCGTCGACTCAAACTTTTTTTCGTGGGAGTTTTGTCTTTCAGCTTTGCGGTCACGTCTTTCTCGCAACGGATTGCTCCCCGAACGGCTCTGCCAAGTCCGATCAGCGAAAACGCGCTGCGGGCGCACATCAAGTTCCTGGCTGACGATCGACTTGAAGGCCGCGGCACCGGCGCCCGTGGTGGTGAGCTGGCGGCGCTCTATTGCGCGCAGCAGTTTGAAGTCATGGGAATGAAAGGCGCGGGCCCCAGGGGTAGCTTCTTTCAGCCGGTTTCGTTGGTGGGCGTGAAGGCTGATCCTAAAACCGAACTGCGAGTCAGTGGCGCGGGCGGATCAGAGACATACAAGTTCGGTGACGATTTTGTAGGGTTCACCGGCGCGCAAACCGAACACGTTACAGCCAAAGCCGATCTCGTCTTCGTTGGCTACGGCATTGACGCACCGGAACAGAAGTGGAATGACTACAAAGGTCCGGCTGACGATTATCGCGGCAAGATTCTCGTGATGCTCGTCAACGATCCTCCTGCGACCCAGGCGGAACCGAATCTATTTGGTGGCCGGACGCTGACTTACAAAGGACGCTGGACTTACAAATATGAAGAAGCGGCGCGGCGGGGAGCGGTCGGCGCTATCCTGCTGCACACGACTGAGTCGGCCGGTTATCCCTGGAGCGTGGTGCGGACTTCGAACGGCTCCTGGCGCTTCGACATTGCGCGCCTGGCGGGCGATAAGATCCCTTTTCTGCAACTTCGATCATGGATGACTGACGCCGCCGGACATCGTCTGCTGGCCATGGCCGGACAGAACCTGGATGATCTGCGAAAGCAGGCCGCGTCACGTGACTTTCGGCCGATAAAGCTGAATCTCAGTGCTTCGATCGAATTGAACAGTGAAGTAAAACGGGTTGAAGCACCGAACGTCGTGGCTATCCTTCCCGGCCGCGATCCGAAATTGCGCGATGAATATGTCGTGTACTCTGCACACTGGGACCACTTTGGAGTCGGCGCGCCCGATAAGACCGGTGACACGATTTACAACGGCGCGCTCGACAATGCGACCGGGGTAGCTTCAGTGCTGGAGATCGCCAGAGTCCTGGCGCAGTTGCCGCCCGCGCAACGGCCTCGACGTTCTTTTCTGTTCTTGATCACCACCGGTGAGGAACAGGGGTTGATCGGTGCAGAATGGTATTCGCAACATCCGTTGGTGCCCCTCGACAAGACCGCTGCCGACATCAATCTTGATTCGATGAATATCCTCGGGCCCACGCGTGACTTTGTGCCGTTGGGAGCAGAACGATCGAATTTGAAGAATATCGTGGCCGATATTGCACGGGAGCGTGGTTTGCGCATTTCGCCCGATCCGCGGCCCGAACAGGGTTCATTTTATCGTTCTGATCATTTTCCCTTCGCCAAAGTCGGAGTGCCGTCGATTAGCTTGAAAGAAGGAAGTGAATATATCGGACACCCGAAAGAGTGGGGTGAGGCGAAGTTCAAGGAATACAACGAAGCCCACTATCATCAACCTTCGGATGAGTTTCGCAATGACTGGAACTTTCAGGGAATGATTCAGGAAGCGGACTTTGCTTTGGAGATAGGGCGCCGCATAGGCGATATGCTGACTCTGCCAAAGTTTAATTCCGACGACGAATTCGCCAAGAATAGTAAGAGATGAAAAGTGAAAGGCGATAGGTGACGAGAACCCCTATCACCTGTCACCCATCACCATGACCTTCTACGTCACCACCCCCATCTACTACGCCAACAGCCTGCCGCATCTCGGCCATCTCTACACGATGATCGTGGCAGATGCGGTGGCGCGCTCGAAACGGCAGCAGGGAATTGAGACTTTCTTTCTCACAGGGACGGACGAGCACGGCATCAATATCGAAAGAGCCGCGCAGAAGAACGGACGAACGCCAAAGGAGCAAGCCGACTATGTCGTCAATTATTTCACGAAGATGACGTCGGCGTTTGGCCTGGACACGGCGCATGGCGGCTACGACATTTTCATGCGCACCACCAATCCCTTTCACTATGAAGGCGTCAGCGAACTTTGGCGGCGGGTGGCGCAGGCCAAAACGCCAAAGGGAAACGACGCGCTGTACAAAGGTCATTACGAAGGCTGGTTCTGCGCGCCCTGTGCGGCGTACAAGACGGAGGACGAATACGTAAAGGCGGCCAACGCGGGCGATCCGCCGACGTGTCTGATTCACGAAACTAAACTCGATCGCGTTTCAGAGGAGAGTTATTTCTTTCGTCTTTCCGAATACGATGAAGCGCTGCTCGGTCTCTATGAGTCGCGACCGGATTTTGTGCGACCCGAGGCGCGGCGCAACGAGGTGAAGAGCTTTGTCGCCGGCGGATTGCAGGATCTTTCAGTCAGCCGTTTGAAGACTTCGGTTAGTTGGGGGATACCCGTTCCGGACGATCCGAATCATACGATGTACGTCTGGTTCGACGCGTTAACGAATTACATCACCGCCATTGGATTCGGTAATGAACAGCAGGAAAAGGAAATCGGTTTCGAAAAATTCTGGCCGGCCCTGCATCTGGTCGGCAAAGACATCTTGCGTTTCCACGCCGTCTATTGGCCGGCATTTCTGATGGCCGCCGGCGTAGAGCAACCGCGCGCGATCGTGGCGCACGGCATGTGGGTGGACCCGACCGGCCGCAAGATGTCGAAAACCCTGGGCAACACCATCGAGCTCGATATTCTGAATAAATTCTTTCCGATTAACGCGATCCGGTACTTCGTGCTGCGCGAGATGGTGTTCGGTCAGGATGGACGCTTTGGTTACGAGAATCTGATCGACCGGACGAACAGCGATCTCGCCAGCGGACTCGGTAATTTGTCGAGCCGCACGCTGACGATGATCCATCGCTATTGCGAAGGCAAAATCCCGGACGGCAGCATTACGGATGAGAATCGCCTGGCAGCCAAGCGCGCCGGGGTCGAAGATGAGTCGGCGATTTCAAATTTTATTTCGCACGCGCGAGATGAGTTCGTTCGTCACTCTGAGGATCTCGCCTTCAGTCGCGCGCTGGAAGAAGCCTGGGCGGTAGTAGCGCGCGCCGACAAAATGATTTCCGACGCGAAACCGTGGGACCTCGCCAAAGATGCGAATCAGCGACAGACGCTGAGCGCCGTCTTGTATCGCGCTTCGGAGACGTTACGGTGGCTGGCGGTGCTCTTGTATCCGGTGATGCCGACAGCGGCGAATGAAATCTACAAACAACTTGGGCTGGGCGACGGAGCGGGATCTATTGATCCGCGAACGCTTGAATGGGGCTCGCTAAGCGCCGGCACCACGATTGAGGAAGTCAAACCTTTATTCCCACGAATCGATAAGGCAAAAACGATGGAAGAGATAAAGCAGGAGTCGGGAGCCCAGAGCCAGGAGGCAGGTGCTGGACAAACCGCTCAACCAGGATCGGGGCAACACGCCACCGAGGCCGACGCGGTCGCCGGGGTCGCGAACTACATCGACATTACGGACTTCGCGAAAGTCGAACTACGCGTCGCCGAAGTGAAAACGGCCGAGCGGATCCCGAAGGCCGACAAGCTGCTGTTGTTGACGGTCGATGTCGGGGAAGAGAAGCCGCGCACGATTCTCGCCGGCATCGCGCAGCATTACGAGCCGGAGAAACTGATCGGTCGAAAAATTGTGGTAGTCGCGAATCTCAAACCACGAAAGCTCCGCGGTTACGAGTCGCAGGGGATGTTGTTGGCCGCATCGATTGGGGAAGAAGGAAAGCCGGTGCTGGCGACCTTCACCGAAGAAGTTCCAAATGGCGCCCGCTTGAAGTGATTCCGTGGACGCTGAAGGCTTGGATTCCGGCCCCTCGGTCGCTTACGTCAATGAGGTGGTGCTGAAGGACTTGCGTGAATGGGGTATTGCACTCACTCCGGACTGTCGCATCACCAATGAGCGCGGATTGAGCGCCGCGGATCTGTTGGCGCTACTGAAGCGTTACGGATGGTCATGGCCGCCGCAATGGCACCGCCGCAATCGGAATTACTTTCAGCATTACTCAGGCGCTACCCATCTCGAGAAAGAGGTAGAAAAGGGAAGATGGATTCATATCGTGGTGACACCCGATGTGAAACGTAAGCCCTATTTCCGCAGTTTGCCAGTGCTCCGTCGCATGCAACTGCACCGCACGATCAAAGACTGGACGCTCCCGCCCCGGGACATAGAATTACACGCCGAAAGCGGCTGGCTACAGCCGAGTTCTTACGCTCATCTTCAGCGATTTTTGAAAGAGAAGGTCTGGCGAGCTAAGCCTTAAAGCTCGCATCAATCACCTGACATATTCCCAGTGCCAGGGCTCGTAGAAATATGGCCGGAAGCCGAAGCGCTCGGCATTGCGCACCAGCCATTTATAAGCAGGTGTATTGACCTGAATGGCGCGGTTTGCATCGCGCGTATCAACGGGATCGCCGCCGACATAGATGTCCAGGGCGCGACCGGTGAAATGCGGGCTGTTTATCGCCAGACCTGCGGTCCCGGCCCCGGGAGATTCGCGGCGCAGCTTCTCCTGGTACTCCTTTGAGCGGTAACCGGAAATCAGCTTGAAGAACTTTTCCGTGGCTGCGAGATCGTTGGGCGAGGTGTGCGCTAGCTTCAACGACGGATCGGCTATCGCCGCTGCGAGCATCTGTCGATAAGCTGCATAAGTGGTTTTTTCGACCATGCGATTTTCGGGCAACCGTTCAGGGTCGAACCATTCTGACGAAGGAGCCATCAGCAATTGCTCGGGAGTCGCGGGCGTCTTGTCTTTGAGACGATTGCTTTGCCACTGGGCGACCAGCGCCATAAGGGAATTCTCATCGAGCACGCCGTTAGCGGTGAGATTTTTCTGCTTTTGCCAATCGGCGATCGCGCCCGCAAAACCGGGTGATGAAGCATCGAAGCCCATCTTAAACGTTTGGCCAATCAGCGAATCGTAGAGGTACCAGCCGTGTTGCTTCTTGCTGCCGAAGGTCCACAGGAGGTCTTGTCGCAGTTCAATGTTTTGCGCCGAGGCTTCTGCGAAAATCGCAGCGGGTTTGGCCGCGGTCGAGCTTGGGACCATGACCGTCGGCTTCACCAAAGAGTCATTCTTTTGCGCGGTGCTCGGCGACTGGCCACTGATGGATCGGGTTGCGATGGTCGTGATGCCAACCGCAATGAGGATCAGCGCGGCCGTAAAGGGGATATGAATTTTGAAGTGCTTCATATTGCTTTTCTTTCTGAGTTTGTGAGGACGGCCTATTGTCGGCCAGAGTCATTTGATGCGCAAATAGCTAACGGCGTTTGACGCGCGCCGGCGATTTCTTTTCGGTTCTCTTTGGCTTTTCCGACTTTACGGACTTCTTAATCGGCGCCTCTGCCGTTTTGTTTTCTTCCTCCTCCGGAGGCGGGGCGCCGGCATCCTGAAGGGAAGCTGCGATCAAGTCATCACTTGGCCGGGCACCGTCGATGAAAGCAAAGACGTGGAAGTTGGCGTTGCGTTCACGCAGCACTTCGATGCGGCCGGCATCTTTCAGCCGCGCCAGGTCGGCCATCACGAAATTCTGCTCGGCGACACTCATGTAACGGTAATCGATATCGAAGGCGAGACCGGTCGAATGTGGAGGCGTCTCGATATTCGTCGCCGCTCGATTGTAACGCCGTAGTGCGTGCTGATATTGCTCAGGCCGCACCAGCGAACTGATCGGCAGTGGCCTGTCGAATTGACGGCGATAATTGCCGGCGACTTCCTGTAACACCTTGAGTGCTGCTGGGCGCAGTGAACTCAGCATGGTCATCTTCAAAGCTTGCCGATCGTTCGGATTTTGCAGGTCGTATGAGCGGCCGCGAAAATCCTGCCCCAGCGAGCGAATGAGCTCATAATCCGCGAACAACTGCTGTCGTTCTGCGGGTTGATCGTAATGAGCCTTAATTATGGCCTTCGGGTCGAGGGCAGCCTTAGCGGTCGCATGCGTGGTGGGCGCCGCTTTTTGTTTGGCCTTTTTGCTGTGATTTCTTTTCGTGGAATCGCCAGACTTGGTTGTGGGGGCGGGCTTTTGATTTGGCGTGGCTTCGAGGCGCGCGTATTCCGCGCGAAGTTGCGCTTCGTCGTAAAGGGGAATCGCCTGATCGTCCAGGTATTTTGTGAAGGGCCCGTCGTCCGAGCGCGCACCCACGCCCATTAACACGAAATCATCGGTGACCGCAGGTACCGCGACCATCTCGCTACGCTTAATCAGCGATGCCAGATCTACGTAATCCTGACAGGTTTGAAGATTATGCTTTTTAACTTCGGCAACCTGCGCCGCGAGAAACCAGTGGCGCTCTTCGTAATGCCTCAGTTGGCTGGGCACGTCGAGAGCGACATTGGCGCCGACTCCGGCCCGATCCGCTTTCGCTTTCTCAATGGCCACCCGCCAGCGTTCGCTGTCAAAACCCGCGCCCGGATCAGATGCCAAAGTCACACTCGTGGTCTCAGACGCGTGTGGACGCGGAGCAGAGAAACGGAGCGCGGCCCACACAGCCACACCTACTGCTACACTGAGAAGGGTTGGACCTACGAAGCGCCTCATGGTTTGGAACGATTTTCGAGCGGGCTTGAGGGGGGTACGCGCGTGAGCGTCTCCACCACCGAGTCTCCGCAATTCTAAAGGATTAGTTTGGACTTGCGAAGCCCAAACTTAACCCGCGGCTCCTGGAGAAGGCTATTAACTCTTCGATTTTTGCTCGGTAGTGGTGACTCGGCCGTAGCGCTTGATGATGAGCTTTACGTAATTGCGCGTCTCATCGTAAGGCGGAATGGTGTAGCCGTATTTGATCACTGCGTTTTCGCCGGCGTTATAGCCTGCGAGCGCGAGATCGACCCGACCATTGAACATCTTGAGCAAATCCTTCAAGTAGCGGGTGCCACCCATGATGCTCTGGGCCTGGTCGTACGGGTTGGTGACGCCGTAGCGTGCCGCCGTACCGGGCATCAGTTGCATCAGGCCCATGGCGCCTTTGTTGCTGGTCGCACCTGAGGTGAAGCGTGATTCCTGATTCATCAGGCAAAACACCAGGTACGGATCGATGCCGCTTTGATTCGCGTAAAGCCGGATGAGGCCGTCGATGCGGGCGTTGCCGGTTGACCACTCCTGATTACCGGCGGTCAGAATGGACGCGTCGGTGATGGGGACTACTGCGGCCGGTTTGTTTGCCTCGGCGATTTGGCGAGCGACATCTTCGACTTTGGCTTTGGCGTCGGCGAGCGCTTTGTCGCTGGCATCAACGTCGACCTTCGCGACTAAGCCGTCTTTAAAAAGGCCTTTCAGCTGCTCATTTTGTTTCTCGAGCCGCTGAACTTCATTCTGATAAAGGGTTGAAAGCGAACTCAGGCTCGTTTTGAAGCTGTCCGCGGGCTTGGCGGATGAATCAGCCTTGGCTACAGTTGCCGGCGCCTCCGACGCTACGGATTTGCTATCCGAAGCCGGCGCAGTTTTTTCTTGCGCGAGGGCCGAACCGCCAAAAACCAGACTAATTCCCAGTAATATCGCTACTTTTGATATCTTCACAATAAATAATTTCCCTTTTTGATTACGTGAGGAATCGGCTCACTATGAAATAGACACCAGCCGGGTTCAGGTGGTTACGATGACTTTTGGTGGTTCTCGGTTGCCGGATTTCGCAGTATTCCCCGCTAAAATTGCTTCAGACCCCTTTAATAGTTATTCGGGAAATTATACGAAACTGAGCGGTTTGGGTTCATTCAAATTGGCTGAGGCGGCGTTACGGTTGGCGAGAGCCGGTACCGCCACCTTTCGCATGCCAGGCCGCCAAAACTTCGCGCTCGCGATCTGGTTTGATTCCCGATTTCAGTTTCGCCTGTCGCTCCGGCGTCTGCTTATGGAACCATTCCAGGGTCGCTTTCGTCGTGTCCGACAAGGGGCGAAATGTCAGTCCGTGGCTGATGGCTTTTTGGCTGTTGGTTGTCAGGTAGCCAATTTCCTCGCCCTTGGGCGAAGTCCAGATGGGAAAATCGTCGATCACCTTCTGCGCTTTCAGAAATTCCTCATCTACCCAGGTAAAGCGCGCGTCGGAATTGATCGTCTTCTTCATGTCATTGAGCATTTCGCCCATAGTCAACTTCTTCTTAGGGCCGACGGCGTTGAAAGCCCCGACAGTGCCTTGTTCGACCATCCTGATTGTCCATTCGGCGAGGTCGCGGGCATCGATAATTTGCATTGGATCAGATGGACGTCCCGGGACGAGCATTTCGCCACCGCGCTCAACCCGCAGCGGCCAGTAGGTGAAACGGTCGGTTTCGTCGCCCGGGCCTACGATGTAACCGGGCCGAATAATCAGGCTCTTGCCGGGAAACCATTTCTCGGCTTCGGCTTCTGACATAGCCTTGAGCGGACCGAACAACGCGAAGTTACTTGCGCGCATGGTGGCGTTGGTTTCTTTCATCGCGTCAGCCCCGGTGTATTTGGCCAAGGGCATGGTTTCCACGAGTCCGGTTTTGCTCACATCCCCATAAACCGCCGTGGAAGAAATGTACACGTATCGATCAGCGTTCCCCTTCAACACCTGGGCTGCGTCCCGCACCCAAACCGGAAGGGTTGCCGGATTATCAATTACTACATCCCAAGTGCGCCCCTTGAGCGCGTCGAGCTGTCCATTCCGGTCGCCGATTAGTTGTTCGGCTTCTTTAGGCAACTCGCCGGGATGCGTGCGCCCGCGATTGAATACCGTGACTTGGTGGCCGCGGCTGATCGCATATTTGACTTGAAAGGGTCCCGTAAAACCTGTTCCGCCTAAAATCAAAATGCGCAGGGGCTTGGGACTGGCGGCCCGCGCCAACTCAGTAACTCCGGGGATTAGTCCCAGGCCGAGGCCACTTCCGGCAGCGGCTGAATACTTCAAAAAAGTCCTGCGACTTGTGGTCATCTTTGGCTCCTGCTTTAGCTCGTTGATGGAAATTACTGCGAACGTTGATTCAGGTGTACGCACGAACTGAAAAAGAAGTTTACCGTAAGCGCATCGATCTGGCGCCTTTACGAGGCGATATACGATACTTCGTAGCCGCATCCGGGATAGCGTTGACCTCGCCAAGCCTCCAGCGTATCGTAAGTAACACCCCCGATAATTCAATTGTCTTTCACTAATCATGAATAATCGACGACAACTATCGTTGGGGACCTTCTTAAGTTTCGTTGTCCTCGCCTTCACACTTCAGCCGACCGCTGTCTTGGGTCAAAAATCCAGGACCGGTTCGCGCGCGCACGCCTCGTCTCTTTCCCGTGCTGAGCTTAAGCAAGCGAGTGTTCGTTTAGCGGAGATGGGTTACGGATCCGGCCGGAACGCCGTGATTGCCTTTCAGAAATACGAGGGCCGAGATGTAAACGGGCGCATGACCCGCGAAGAATTCGACGCGGTAATGAACGCCAGCGCGCCCAAGGCCCGCGATGGCGGTTACAAACACGTCGAAGTAGATCTCGATAGACAGGTGCTGCTTCTGACAGACGATGGAGGTGTAGTTCGCAAGGTCGTTCCGGTCTCTACCGGAAGTAACAAGCAGTACAATGAAAAAGGCATGCGCGGATTGGCTTACACACCGCGCGGCCGGTTCAAGATTTATGCAAAGATTGCCGGCTGGAGAAAATCGCCGCTGGGAATGCTGTACTACCCGAATTACTTCAGCGACGGTCTCGCCATTCATGGGAACTCATCAGTGCCGGACACGCCGGAAAGCCATGGTTGCATTCGCGTGCCGAACTCCACCGCCGCTGATTTGTTTAGGGAGCTTCCAGTCGGCACGATTCTGCTTATCTACGACAAAGAATCCTTCGTGCCCGCCAAAGAATGGGTGACATCCAGGCAGTAGCGAACTACTGATCCGGCGCCGGCGCGTAATACCACTTGCGGCCCACCACCGCGTATTCGGGATGGTCGCGCACGCTTACCTCAACCTTCCGTCGTTTGCCGTCGTGTTCCTTGTTCGTGGGATAGTAACCGACAATATATCGGCGGTTGATATCATTAAAAATGTTGGAATAAATCTCATCGGCCTGGCCGGGATCTTCCAGGAACATTATCCAACCGCCGGTGGTCGTGGAAACCGCCGCCAGTGCTGCCTGAACTTTCGTCTGACTTTCCGCCGCTTGTTTGAGTCTCTGGTCCGTCCAAAGGCTTTCGATTTGTTCCTGGACTGCTGCTGGCGGCGTTGGGCCTAATTTGCCGAGGGTCTCGCGTAATGACGTTCGCACCAGCGCAATCTGCTCGTCTAACGGCCGGCCCAGGTATTGATGTCCCGGCACCACGGTGTAAACGGTCGCTCGGGCTTTCTCGGCGGCGCGACAGATATCATCCAGACTGAAGTCCACGCGCAGTTCTTCGAAACGTTTGCTCCACTGGGCCGCAGCCTTCTTGTCGTTGCCGTACGAGTTAAACTCTGACGTCAACGGCGAATTCTTTAGAAAGCCAAGTTGGTCGCCATCTGTCTGGAAAATCACAATCGGCCGCTGGTCTTCGTTGTTGAATGCTTCGTTAAGTGTCGCCAAGAGCGCGCTGTACTGCTTGCTCTTGCCAAAATGATGATTGGGACCGCTCAGGAAGCTGGTGGAAACTCGCCCGAGCAATGAATCAAGTTTGCCTTTCAGTTTCTGCTTGTCTTTCGTGAAATCTTGAATCAACTCAACGTCGTCGGTAACGATTGCCATGCTGTCGGTCGGCGGCAGTTTGTCGACTAAAGCTCTGGCCGCGGCGATGCTGGTCTTGATGAACGGAAACTGGCTGCTGCTGTAATCGATTATCAGCACGATCGAACGCGAGACCCGGGCGTCATCGCCGCGCGATAACATGCCGACTGTCTGTGGCTGCCCATTCTCAGTGATCGCAAAATCCTTTTCCGTCAGCCCGGTTACCGGATTGCCTTTTGCATCCAGCACCAGCACGTCGCTGCTGACCAGTGAAGTCTCGACCTTCACTACGTCAACGTCTTCGCTTTCCGCTTTTGAATGGACCTTCGATTTTGTCTCAGTGGGTTTCTTCGTCGATTCCGATTTGCTTTTCTTCAGGCTCGATCCAAAGTCTTTGAGCCTTGGTCTTTCTTTATCTTGAGACAGCCCGAGACAAAAGATGAGCAGAATCAGTGAAACTGAAAGGGCGCGTGCGCGCAGGGTATGTTGGTTGCCCATCGATGCGGCTCCCGGGAAGATTGGCCAGAATCTACCACGAATCAAGGTGATTTTGAATGATTTATCGATGCACGTTAGGGCTCATCGCTCCTTTTGCGTGATAATGAACTGCGCTCTTCCTGACCAACAAATCCTATGCTTCAGTGCCCGCGATGTGGTGAACAATATTCCGACGATGTGTTCTTCTGTCCGCTCGATCACACGCCGCTCCAGGCTGACGTCACCATCGCCGACGTGCCGTTGGATCCACTCCTGGGAAGGGTATTCGACGGAAAATACCGCCTCGATCAGCGACTTGGCGGCGGGGGCATGGGCACCGTGTACCGGGCGACGCACCTGCTCATCGATCGACCCGTTGCCTTAAAAGTGCTGAGCCAACGTTTCGTAGGCGACCAAACTGCGCAGCAACGATTTCGTCGCGAAGCGCGTGCAGCCGGCCGCATGCAGCATCCGAATGCGGTGACCGTTACCGATTTCGGCGCCACGGAAGACGGTTATCTCTACATCGTGATGGAGTTGCTCGAGGGGCGCACGCTGCGCGACCTGATCGCGCACGAAGCTCCGCTCGATCCGGCGCGGGCCGTGTCCTTCATGCTCCAGGCTTGCGCGGCTGTGGGGGCCGCCCACGATGCGGGTCTGATTCATCGCGACTTAAAGCCGGCAAATATTTTCATCGAACAAAGACCAAATCTTCCCGCGGTGGTGAAGGTGCTGGATTTTGGCGTCGCCAAATTCGTCGTTGAAGAACACGATGACGATTCAAACACGCTGACACAAGTGGGAGCGCTCATTGGCACGCCGCGTTACATGTCGCCCGAGCAATGCACGGACACAGTCGCGCTGACGCCGGCGGCTGATGTCTATAGCCTGGGCATAATCCTCTACGAGATGTTGACGGGCGTTACTCCATTCAACGGCGAGACCCATCTGGCGATTGCCTTAAAGCAAGTCTCGGAACCGGCTCGCCCGCCGCGGGAATTAGTCTCGTCGATTCCCGAGGCGTTGGAAAAATTAATTCTGCATGCGCTCACTAAGAATCCCGCAGATCGTCCGCGCAATGCGAACGAATTGCGCCGCGAATTATTTACGACCGCCGAGGGTCTGGGATTTGAGCATGCCGAGAGCCCGCATTCGCCGATGTTCGAAACGCTGCGCAGCGCCGGAACCGAAAGTCCGTCCGGCCGTCTGGTAATCGATCTGAATACCCTGCGCCAGGTCCAAGCTGCGGTGGGGGCGACGCCGGCCGTTGCCGAAGAGACGAAACCGCTGGTCGCCAGCGCAGCGGACCCCAACCATCCGGTAATCAGTCGCATGAATGTGCCGGTTGAGCGTTCCCCGGTGACACGATCTAACCTCTGGCTCGCCGGAATAATTTTGTTGATTGCGATTCTCGGATCGGGAGTGCTGGCGGCGCGTTGGTGGAATGGTCGGGATCCGAGCGCAATCGCTCAATCAACGCCCACGCCGACGCCCACACCCAGCGCCACACCGACGCCGACACCGACACCCGTCCCCAGCAGATCGCCCGCGCATAAGAGGGAAGAGCAACGGCGAGAGGAAAAACCGTCAACTGCCAGGAAGATTTTGAACAAGCTGAAGAAAGCACTACCGTTCTGAGGCGCCCACGCCTCCATACCACGCGACCAAATCACGGCTCGTGACCTGATTTCGTAACGCAATCTGTTAGCTTGCGCCGCAAACTGACAGTTTGCGTTACAACTTTGGCCACGGCTAAAACACGCACGCATTTCACCTAACTACGCCTTTAATACTATAGTCTACTTCGCATTGATGAGCCGATCATTTCAGGTAGGTGCTGCCACATTTGGCGATGGGCGTCTGACGATTATCGCCGGGCCTTGTGTCATTGAATCGCGAGCACACGCTACGATGATGGCGCATGAGTGTGCGGGCCGGGCGCGCGAGGCTGGATTGGATTTTGTCTTCAAGGCCTCGTTCGATAAAGCCAACCGCTCTTCCATCAAAAGCTTTCGCGGCATCGGAATGGATGCGGGTCTGGAAATACTTCAATCGATCAAGGACGAAGTTGACGTGCCGGTGCTCACCGACATCCACGAAATCGATCAAGTTGAGCGCGTCGCAGAGGTGGCAGACGTGCTGCAAATTCCGGCGTTTCTCTGCAGGCAAACTGATTTGATTTCCGCGGCGGCGAGATCGGGCCGCGCCGTTAATATCAAGAAAGGCCAGTTTCTTGCGCCCGAAGACGCGCGGAATATAGTTGATAAGGCCCACGCTGCCGGTGGGGAACGAGTGATGCTTACCGAGCGAGGCGCGAGTTTCGGATATAACAACCTGGTGGTGGACATGCGCTCCTTTCCCATCATGGGCGAGTTTGGAGTTCCGGTGGTTTTTGACGTCACGCATTCGTTGCAACTACCCGGTGGCCTGGGACATGCAACGGGCGGATTGTCGCAGTACATCGAACCACTCGCGCGGGCGGGAGTGGCGTGCGGAGTTGACGCGGTTTTTATGGAGGTCCACGAGGCGCCCGAACGCGCGCCTTCGGACGGACCAAACATGCTGCCGTTAAAGCGAATGGCGGGACTATTAAAGAGCCTGCGTGAGATACATGAACTGGTTCAGAAGAGCGGAATTGAAAATTGAAAATCGCAAATTGGATGATCCTCGAAGACGCAATTTACGATTTGCATTTTGCGGTTTTCATTTTTCAATGATCATCAACAAGCCCTGGCATATGAGAGTTTTCTCCTGGTTCGTCGTCGCCGTCTCCTCACTCGCCGTCTTGCTCGTGCTGAACAGTGCGTCGCACGCTCAGGATGAGCCCCGCGCCGCGTGGGCCATCACGAGCTACGACATCACGGTGCCGAGTATGGTAAGCGACCGCGTGCTAAGTGCTCGCGCGGCGATCTCTGCCCGTAACATCGGTCGCGGCGCTGGCTCGACGCTCACGGTCAGAATCAATTCCACCGCCGAGATTAAATCGGCCACGGTTGGGTCGTCCACGGCCACCTTTACTGCACGCGCGGACGTCCGCGGAGGCGCTCAACGCACTCCTGTGCAACGGGTCACGATTAATCTGCCATCTTCCGTGGCTCCAAATCAGGACGTCACCGTTGCCATCGATTACCGGTTGCCGGTCGCGGAAAATTCTGGCGCGGCGGCGCTTTCAGCGAGTGGTTCGCAGTTCCTGCCGCAGTCTGCCTGGTACCCACAGGTCAACAATGAGTTTTCGCTTCGCGGAGCTGACTACGCGCCTTTTCGCCTGACTATCAACGGTGCGCCGGCGCTCTCTTCGGGCGTGGACAAGACGTCGGGCGGTAACAGCGTGTTTGAGCAGGCGCTGAACGCGCAACCGTTTTTCATTACCGGCACCTGGGATCGGGTAGACGCCGCGAACGTGAAAGGTATTAGCGCGCACCTCGCCAAAGGCGCTGGCGCCGACGAGCGCACGCATGCCGAAGCTTTGATCAACCTGGCGAACGATGCGCGCAGCTTCTACGCGACGTTGCTCGGCCCGGCTCCGGATGTGCCGATTCGTTTGATTGCGGTAAGTCGTGGGGCCGGATTCGAGAATGCCGGCACAATTCTCCTGGGGAGCGGCGCCTTTCAACGCAAGAGCGTCGACTCGTCCACCGCCATGAGCATCGGCGAAGCTGTTGCCCGAATCTGGATCGGGGCAGCCACGCCCGTGCGCGGCGAAGGAAGCGGCGTGCTCCGCGAAGGCTTGCCACGCTTCCTGGCGACTCTGTTCATCGAAAATAAGTTCGGACCAGAAGCCGCTGAAGCCGAACGCGGCCGGCAACGAGTTGCCTATGCGGCGATTGCCAAGCGCGACGGCCCGCTGTCACGTAGCAACGCGCTCGACCCGACATATTTGAATTCCGTCGCCAACAAAGGCGCGATGGTTTGGCGGTTAATCGACAAGGTGGTTGGCCGCGACACTTTCATATCCACGATTAAGGCCTCACTCGCAGGCGGCAAATCACAAGCAGACGGACTGACGCTGGCGGCGGTGCGGGGCGCATTTGCGCCGCGGGGAAATTCGCTCAAGTTGCTCATTGATCAGGAGCTTGACCAGACAACGGATATGGATCTGTTAGCGGGTCTTCCGGTCCAGCAAGGCGGGCAATGGACCGCCGCGCTGCGAAACCTCGGTTCGTTTGACGTCACCGTGAACGTAGCTGCGACCACAAGCACCGGCGCGCGCGTCATGACGCAAGTTGCGGTGCCGGCCCATGACTTCGGGCAAGCTGCTTTCACCGGCGCGCCGGGCGTGGTCTCGGTTGAAGTGGATCCGGAAAAGCTTTACCCGCAGCTTGATTACGCTAACGACGTCGCGCCACGGGTGCCGGAGGTCGCCGAGTCTCTGGCCGAAGCAAATCGCTTATACGGCGCGCAGGAATTCGCCAAGGCCGAGACGCTCGCGCGGCAAATGCTTTCAGCTTCGCCGCGTTCGCAGGAAGCGCGCATTGTCCTGGGGAGAACTTTACTCGCCGAGAATAAGAATGACGAAGCCGAGCGTGAGTTCAAGCAATTGCTGACCGAAAAGCTCCCGTTACCTTCGACGCTGGCCTGGGCCAGTTATGGTTTGGGTGAGATTGCTCTGCGCCGGGGGCAGGGAGGTGACGCCTCGCGGCTGTTCACGGATGCGATCCATGCCGACGCTGAATATGCGGCAACGCTGGCTGCGCGCGCGGAACGAATCCGCGCGGAACAGAGTCCGCCCATCGACCAGGCCGTGGTGACGTTTCTGAATCAATTGGACGCGGCCATTCGTGGCGGCCGCCAGGTTGATATTCGCGCGATGATTAATCCCGGCGAATTGGGTCGATTCATTCAAGGCGTCGTCGGCACGCAACCGGAAGCCTGGCAGACCAGGGTCTTACGGACCGAGCAACTCAGTGCCGACCGTGTGGCCGCCGACGTATCGCTGAACACCAAGCAGTTGGGCGTCGAACATTCCGGAACGGCGGTCTTTCCAGCACAGTGGGATCCGAAGCTTGGAATTCACGTGACTTGAAGTCGCGGCCGCACTGACCCTATAGTGAGTCGTATTAATTTAAATCATACCAACATGGTCAAATAAAACGAAAGGCTCAGTCGAAAGACTGGGCCTTTCGTT
>JADMIO011631499.1_pt1 | contig 101922 bp, 74 predicted proteins | sample 8958161 | NCBI WGS metagenome assembly JADMIO01 (sample SAMN16585339, study PRJNA669376) | soil metagenome | isolation source: Crop rotation soil | place: USA: Cullars Rotation, Alabama | collected 2011 | reverse complement strand
GCCGCGACTTCAAGTCACGTGAATTCCAAGCTTCGGATCCCACTGTGCTGGAAAGTGATTGTATGCTTCGTGTGCACCTTACCTACATTATCACAACCTGCCCACGGATTCACCACCTCGGGAGAACTCGGCTAGTGCGTTGTCCAGACTCAATTTTGGGATGGGATTCTCTGGAACTCGTGGCTGGGTCGGTACTCCGACCCCGATGAACTCAATAGCCTTCCGGGGTCGGAGTACCGACCCCGGCCATGACACGGGCCCCAAAATTTAGTGTGGACAACAACACTAGATCTCTGCGATCGGCGACCGAGTTGGAGCGTGATAGATCCGGGAAATCGCTTAAAGTGTCAGCTTGCGTTCAGAATGGATGACCATCAACCACTCCATTCTGTCAGATAAAACCCTACGGTGAATCACTTTGCAGGGTCAAAGTCGTTTCCACCATCGCGACAATCACCCGGAGTCGGCGGAGGGCGAGAACTGGATCGAATGCCGTCAGGCCCAATCGCGAAATAATCCGACAAACAATACAGCAACCGGCGAGCGCACCCTGGAGATGATGCCTTGCGAAACCTACATGCTCTTTGTGCGGGCCTCCTTCTTCTGGCCATCGGTTCTGAAGTGAAGGCCGAGGGGGACACCTACTTTGTCATCGTCTTTGGGGCACAGCCGCCGGGTTTGAAGAGCCCGCGGCGCTCCCACACCTGGGCAACGTTCATTCATCTGTGCGCTGATGGCCGGGCCGAAGAATTCACGATTAGTTGGCTGCCGCAAACGGGCAAGGTGCGGCCATTGGCCCTGCAATCGGAGCCGGGCCGCAACTATGGCTTGCATGAGTCCGTCGATTTTTGCCGCCAGAACGGGATGGAGATGCGAGCCTGGGGCCCGTATCAGATCGAGCCAACGCTCTGGAATCTGGCCGTCGAGCAAAAGGATCGTCTGGAGGCCACGGTGCAGTACAAGGCCAACGACATGGGCGCGCGCGAGATGCGCATGAGCAATTGCATCCACGCGGTCGCCGCCATGGTGCGCGAACCCGGACAGCGCACTCCAATCGTGAGAACGGCGCCGGTCAATTGGGGCGAATCAGGCAGCTACTGGACGACGTTGGCTCTCGCCCCCTACTTCATCGATCCGTGCTGTGTTCATGGCGAGCTCATGCAGCGCATCGGTCTTTGCGAGGAGGAGTTCCTGCGCGGTTCCCTCGACCGCAATCCGACGCGGAACCCGATCACCCGCTATTCTCAAGCGATACTGCAATCCTACCTTCTTCCCAACCGCGTAAAGTGCCCTCGATAGGGTTGAGTGAGCCTCACGTGCCAGAACGTGGTGACGGGGCAAGCCATCACCGACGATTTTGGAGGATGCTGAAGATGAAAAATCCTATGACCGAGCAGCCCGCCAGCATTTCCACGGCGCCAAGGACGATTCCAACCCATGCATGAGCGGTCCCGTGCGCCTCGGGGTCCTTGCGTGCCTTCATGATTCCCAGAATACCGAGAACGAGCGGGACGATGCCCAGGACGCCCAGGCCAATGATGCACGGGATCAGTCCAAAGATTCCCAGGTAATACGCAGCCAGCGCCATGCCGTTGCGATAGGGAATCACCGCACCGACGCCGCCGTCGCCGGAACGAGAGCGCTTCACCTTCTTCATTCGCGGCTCATCGTCCTCATCGTCGTCATCGTCTGCGCGAGGTCGCTTCCGCTTGAGCGGGCGATCGTCATCCTCGATGTCTTCCGAAGGCCGAGATTTCTTGCGCGGGGTATCGTCATCGTCATCATGAACGGCCATGAGGGGGCCCTTTGGGTCAAAGGTGGCGTGCGCTAGGGGGGTAGAATAGTGTTATGATACAAGGTCTGTGTGGACGCGACTTGGGTTTTGGAGCATTCAGCACGCTTCGCGGCCCGTGCTGATCGTGTTGGCTGAGAATAATGTCTGCCATTTCATAGTCGCGAGCGCGGCAGTGACGGCGGTCGGATGTAAGGCAACGGATGTCGGGACCAGCGAAGCCAGACCCGAAGCGCAGGCGAGGGACGGGCGAGCTTTCGTTTGTTGAGCTTGTGCGTTGAGAGGCGAACTTACGAATCGAACATCTAGAATGCCCCTTCCCGCACCTGATTTCCCAACCTTTTCAACGAGATCGCAATCATCTTGTCCGGATCGCACGACTCGTTCTCGGGTAAAACATCCTGGCGCTTCTGCTTGCCCAAGGCCGCAACGCTCTGGAGATTGGCGAGCTCGCCCGAGCCTTCCAAAGCTGGCTGCGACTCATCGTAATACTCGAACCATGGAAAACCCTTGCGCGTGTAGTCTGCCGCGGTCAGCGGACGGTTCGGCGGCGTCTGGCCGGTGATCGCTCGCCAAGTGAGCGAATTCGCGATATGGATGAAACAACGGCTCGATTGCGTCAGGTCCCAGTCATCGAAGTCGAATGGATCGCTATAGATCTCCTGCTTCATCTTGCCGCCCGGCGCGAGGCCCATGACGCCGCGTGGAGCAGGAATTTTCTTCCTTATATATTTCGCGCCGCTATGTTCTGCTAATTTCCTTTCGGGAAAACGACGTTCAAACACATCACGTTTCATCGGATAGACGATGATTTGTAAGCCACCGTGTTCTGCCTCACCTGTGATCTGCTCTTCGGCGGTGTAGTCGGCGCCGAGAGGCATGGCGACAAACTGTCGGATGGTTCCTTTCGTGACGCAATAGCCGTCGAGCCATGGTTGGTTGGGGGCGATCATATAATCTTGAGGTTTGCGATGAAGCCCATTCGACCAGGCCTTGCCCGTGACCGCATCGATCTTACCTGTCGCAACCTTGATGGCAAAGGGATAATGCCCTTGCCGCTCTACGCTTGCCGCGGAGAAACAGAGCCAAAGCGCCTCCGATTGGTACATGGGAAGCATGACGCCGCCGTGCTGGAGCCAGTCCGCCGGCACCGCGCTCGCAAAGTCATCGACGTGCCTGAGAGGAAACGCGCCAAGGCCGGGAGGCAGCGGATAGGTGCGGTCATCGTCCGGTATGCGCAACGTGCGCTGAAAGACGATGTCGAGATGGGCCTCAGGATGCACGTCTGGAAACGAAAAACGGAGCCGGTCGTCAGTCAATTCGATCATATGCACTCTCCGAAAGATTACCATTTGCCGTCACGGACTTCGCGGACCAGTCGCAAGACCGCGTGATCGGGCATGTTCTTCAAATCACGTATGAGTTCACCAAAGAGCTTTGGGCGTTTGCGGATAATCGCTTGCAGTTCCTCCGAGACCTTGCCGGCCATGGCGAGCAGCACATCAGGGTCTTCGCCTAGTTGCTGCGCCAAGGCAACAATTTTCTTTTCTCCCGGGGCAGGCTGTTCGCCTCGTTCCACCTTGCTCAGGTAGGATGGCTCCAAGTCAATGGCGGCCGCGATCTTCCGCAGCGAGAACTGCGGGTCTTTTTCTTGGAGTTCCAGCCGTCGCTGCCGAACATAGTCCCCAAAGTTGCTCATGGTGTGTATTATATACTACACACTACACGTCGTCAATACGATTTGCAAGTATTCATGGATCTTGCGACGGGGCATGGGCTGGGAGGGGGGGGCCTGCAGCCCTGGAAACGGGGTCAGACATGTTTGCCAACGGCAAAACAATGGTAGAATAAAACCTCCCACCCGTGTGCCCTCTTCTGGAGCCACCATGCGTTGCGCTTCAATGCTAGCGACGGTTCTGCTGCTCGGTTTGCCTTCGCTGTCGCAAGCCGATGATGCCATCGATTATGCCAAGCAAGTCAAGCCGATCTTGAAAGAACGGTGCTTCACATGTCACGGCGCGTTGAGGCAGAAAGGGGGCCTGCGGCTGGATACGGTCGCTTTCATGCGCGAAGGTGGGGACACCAGCGCCGCCATCGTCCCCGGCAAAGAAGCAGAGAGCTTGCTTATCGGTCGCGTCGCGACCAAAGACTCGACGCGGCGGATGCCGCCGCCGAGCGAAGGCGACCCGCTCACCCCAGCTCAAATCGAGCTGCTGCGAGAGTGGATTCGGTCAGGCGCGAAGGGCGTTGCCGGCGAAAAGCCGGAGGCGGATCCGCGCGAACACTGGGCTTTCCGCAAACCAGTTAGGCCCAATGTCCCCGCGGTCAAACGGCAGGGGTGGGCTCGCAATCCCGTGGATGCCTTCATCGCGAGGGAGCACGAGCGGCAGGGCCTGACGCCGGCGGCGGAGTCGGCCAAGGGGCTGTTGTTGCGGCGTGTTTATCTCGATCTGATCGGCTTGCCGCCGACGCGTGAAGAGCTGCATGCTTTTCTCGCGGACCATTCCACCGATGCCTTCGAGAAGGTTGTCGATCGCCTTCTCGCCAGCCCGCATTATGGCGAGCGCTGGGGCCGGCACTGGATGGATGTCTGGCGCTACAGCGACTGGTATGGCCGGCGCAATGTGCCGGACGTGTGGAACAGCGCTCCGCAAATCTGGCGCTGGCGCGACTGGATCATCCAGTCGCTCAACAAGGACAAGGGCTACGACCGCATGATCCAGGAGATGCTGGCGGCCGACGAGATCGCGCCGGGGGATGAAGAAGCGGGGGTCGCCACCGGTTATATCGTGCGCAACTGGTACGCCCTCAATCCGCATCAATGGATGCGCGACATGGTGGAACATACCGGCAAGGCCTTCCTTGGCCTGACCTTCAACTGCGCCCATTGCCATGACCACAAGTACGATCCGATTTCGCACGAGGAATACTTTCGCTTCCGCGCCTACTTCGAGCCGGTAGACCTGCGGCAGGACCGTCTTCGTGGGGAAGGAGATCCTGGGCCGTTTCAAAAGTATGACTACGCCAAGCTGCGTAAAATCGTCGAGCTTGGCACGGTCCGAGTGTACGATGAGAAGCTCGATGCCAAGACGGTGATGTATCTCGGCGGCGACGAGCGCAATCTGGTGAAGGACAGGGCCATTCGTCCCGGCATGCCTGCTTTCTTGGGAGGAGATCGGCCCAAGATCGAGCCGGTGCCGTTGCCGCTGGGGGTGTACTATCCGGGCCTGCGTGACTTCGCGATCAAGGAGGAGCTTGCCAGGCGTGAGAAAGAAGTCCAGGTCGCCATGGAAGCGTTGGCCAAAACGCAACCCGCCGGCCAGAGCATAACGCAAACTCGAGTCGAGGCGGCGCGTGCGGAGCTGCAGGCCTATCAGGCACGTGTCCGCGCTGCCGAGGCGGAGTTCGGCAATGCCGCCGATGCCAGCCGACGCGCGGAGCTGGCGCGTGCCGCCGTGAAGGCCGAGCGGCTGGCGGCGCTGACGGAATCGAAGCATCGGCTGCTGATGGCGGAGCAGAGCCTGGCCCAGGGGCAGAAGCGCGTCGCCAGCGCTCAGGGCAAGGAGAAGGATTCGGCGACTGCGGCTTTGAAGAAGCTGGAGGCTGGGCTGGCAGCAGCCAGGACTGCCCTCGAGCAAGCAGACAAGAAGCAGGCCGTCATCGACGCGAAATACACGCCCCTCAGTCCGCTCTATCCTAAGATTAGCACCGGACGCCGCAAGGCGTTGGCGGAATGGATCGCGAACGACAATAACCCGCTGACGGCCCGGGTCGCGGTCAACCACATCTGGCTCCGCCATTTTGATCGGGCCCTTGTCGAGACCGTGTTCGATTTCGGACGCAACGGCAAAAGGCCAAGCCATGGCGACCTGCTCGATTGGCTGGCGGTGGAATTCATGGAAAGCGGCTGGAAGATGAAGCACCTGCATCGCCTGATCGTCACCAGTGCCACCTACAGGATGCAGTCCAACGGAAGCGACTCGGCCAGCGCGGTCAGCGATCCGGACAATGCCTGGTACTGGCACGCCAACCCGAAGCGGATGGAGGCGGAGATTGTGCGCGACAGCATTCTGGCAACGGCCGGGGCGCTCGATCGGCAGGTCGGCGGCCGGGTGCTGGACAACGTCAAGGATGCCGACGCCAAGCGGCGCAGCCTGTATTTCTCGGTGTATCCCGAAGGGGGCGGGCACCTCAAGTTCCTCGAGATTTTCGACGCCCCCGACCCCTGTGATTGCTACCGGCGGGCCGGCAGCGTCATGCCACAACAGGCGCTGGCGCTGACGAACAACGCCTTGGCCATCCAGCATGGCCGGTTGCTGGCGCAGCGCCTTACGGAGAAGCGCAGCGACGCCGAGTTCGTCTCGGCCGCATTCGAGCATCTCCTGTCGCGGCTGCCGACCGAGAGCGAGGCGACCGCCTGTCGTGAGTTTTTGCTGGCGCAGGTGGATTTATACCGCAAGGCGAATCCAAAGGAGTTAGCCGGCGACCATGCTGTGCGGGCTCGCGCAAGCTTGATCCGCGTGCTGTATAATCACAATGATTTCATCACGATACGGTAGACGAAGAACAGGCATGCAACGAGGAGGTCTTCCATGAGCACAGCTGTATTGACGCCGTCGGCATCCACGGCAATGCCGCCCCCTCCGCGGCATCCCGACGTTGTCGTGGGAGATGAGGTCGTCATTCCTGGCTGGGTGTGTGACCATGCCTCCTACCGTCGCTGGGCGGTCTCCGACGACTATCCTGAATCCGGCTGGATCTCTTATCTCGACGGCGCTATCAACGTGGATCTGAGCATGGAAGAATTCATCACCCACAATCAAGTGAAGTATGCATTCAACGGCTCTATTTTTACGGTGCTAACGCTGAACCCCACGGGGAGGTATGTGCCGGATCGAATGCTGTATTCCAACACCATAGCGGGTCTGACGACGGAGCCAGACGGGTTGTATGCGCACTGGCGGACGCTGCAATCGGGCCAATTGCGGCTTATCGCGGGGAAGAAAGCCGGTTATGTCGAGCTCGAAGGCACGCCAGACATGGTGTTGGAGATCGTCAGTCAAACTTCGCAGAAGAAGGATACGGTTACGTTACGAGAACTTTATGCCAGGGCGAGGATCCCGGAATACTGGCTCGTCGATGCCCGAAGCGAGCCGTGCAGGTTTGAGATTCTCGAATTGACCAACGGTGAATATCAATCGGTCCCGAGCGAAAATGGATGGATCAGGTCGAAGGTGTTCGGCATGTTCTTCCAGCTGGTTCGCGAGATCGATCCGCTTGGACAACCACTGTTCGTGGTCAAGGTAAAGTCATTCTGAGCACTGGGAGAAAGAGATGCGGCGCAGGACGTTTCTTGCGGACATGGGGATGGGGTTCACGGGGCTGGCGCTCGGCGCCATGTTGCAGCGCGACGGCGTCGTCCGGGCGGATGCGCCGCCGGCGCCGCCAGACGGTCGGCCGCACCATCCTCCGCGTGCGAAGTCAATCATCTGGATCTTCCTGTCGGGGGGCTACAGCCATCTGGAGACCTTTGATCCGAAGCCTGCCCTCAATCGGTACGCGGGCATGACGTTTGACCGGACGCCGTTCGCCAATCCGCTGACTTCGCCCTTGCACAATGTCCGCTCGCGCTCGGTTTTGGCCGCGGAGATAAATCAGCGCGACGTTTATCCCATCATTTATCCACTGCAGGTTGGCTACCGCAAGCACGGGCAGAGCGGCATCGAGATCAGCGATTGGCTTCCGCATATCGCGACTTGCGTCGACGACTTGGCATTCGTCCGGTCGGTCTACACCACCGACAACGATCACGCCGCCGAGAATCAGTTTCATACGGGCCGGCACCGCCTCGACGAGGTACAGCCGAGCATCGGCTCTTGGGTGCACTACGGCCTTGGGAGCTTGAACGACAATCTCCCGCAATTCATCGTGCTGGGAGGCCCGACCCGTTCCGATACAAGGCCATCCATCGATTCGTATTATCTGGGGCCGCGCCACGCCGGGATTCCGCTCGCGCTCGATCCGAACAATCCTCTGCCCAACGGCCGGCGTAGCCCTGACGTGCTGGCCGAGGAACAGCGGAACGAGTTTGGTCTGATCCACCGGCTCAATAGCCTGTCGGCAGTCGAATATCCCCAGGACGCCAATCTGCGAGCGCGCATTCGTTCCTATGAACTGGCGTTTCGCATGCAGACGGCGGTCCCGGAGGCGATCAGCCAATCGACCGAGCCGGTCCACGTTCAACGGCTTTACGGCATCGACCAGGCCAACACCCGCGTCGCGGGGGAGCGCTTGCTGACCGCCCGGCGTTTGGTGGAGCGCGGCGTCCGCTTCGTACAGGTTTATCCGTCGTCGTATGGCGGGTGGGATTCCCATCAGGCTTTGCGGGCCAATCACACGAGGATGTGTGCCGTCGTGGACAAGCCTGTGGCGGGACTACTCAAGGACCTCAAGCAGCGCGGGCTGTGGGACGAGGTGACGGTGGTGTTCTGCACCGAGTTTGGCCGAACCCCCGGTCTGGAACAGCGTGCCGGCGGCCGCGACGGGCGCGATCATCATCCGCACGGCTTCACGATCTGGCTCGCCGGGGCCGGCATCAAGAAAGGTGTCGCTCACGGGGCCACGGATGAGCTTGGATTCCATGCCCTGGAACCGGGCCACTACGTTACCGACATTCACGCTACCGTGCTGCACCTGATGGGGCTTGACTCGCGCCGCCTGGAAGTGCCGGGACGGCGTCGGCTCAATATTGACTACGGATCGCCGATTCGGGAGATCATGGAGTAGCCCGCCGCTTGCGGCTTAGCGGGCTATTTCAGTTTTTCCAATAGTCGATCGAGAAACGGCAGCTGCTCCGTGTGCAAGAGCCGACGTGCCTCCGCCAGGGGGACAAACCGGGCCTGGTCGACTTCCCATGATGCACAGGTTGGGGCCGCGTCAGCTGGAGCGGGACCGCCGAAGGCGTAGACCATCTTCTTGCTTTTGGTGTACTGGATGGCGCTGAGGGGGACGAGTTCGCCGGCCTCCACCCCTGTTTCCTCTACCGTTTCGCGCCGTGCTGCTGCTTCCAGACCTTCTCCCGGATCGGGCTCCCCCTTGGGAATGCTCCATGGCGCCTTGCGATTGTAGTTCCCGCTCGGATGGACGAGCAGTACCTCCAATCCGTCCGATCCCTGGCGATAAAGCAGCGTCCCCGCAGATTGCTTCATTTGGGTTCTCTCTGCGCCGCGATACGTAAACGAAGTTGGTATACATCCGTTGTGGTCCTTCGCCCATAATACCGGCTGTGTATGATCTTGCAACACATCCCGTAAATTTGTCTTCTATGGAAAAATGTGTTAAGTTGGCTGAACGCCAATAATTGGTGCACTCTTCCTCTGCGTCCGGCCGTCATCTGGCAGCGAGTCCGACCATGAGCATGATCCTTCTCGAGAAGAAGTCTGGCCATTCCTCGAATCGCGAAGCGAGTACGGAGAACCTGTCGCCGGAAAAGCCACGCGTGCGGAGCGAACGGGACACGGCGATCGAGCCGCCGCCAATCCCAGCGGGTTGCACGGATGCCGATGCGACCCAACATGTGCGGCTGAGCGGTGCGGTTCAGGGGGCCCGGGCTATCCAGCGCATCGCCGGCTACGAAGTTCTCGATGAGCTGGGACGCGGCGGAATGGGTGTTGTCTACAAGGCCTGGCAGCGCAGCCTCGAACGCACCGTCGCTCTCAAGATGATTCTGGCCGGCAATTTCGCCAGTCCGCAAGACCTGGAGCGATTTCGCGCCGAAGCGATGGCGATCGCTCGCCTCCATCATCCACACTTGTTGAGCATCTTCGAGATCGGCGAAAGTAGCGACCTCCCCTTCTATTCCATGGAGTACATGGAAGGGGGAAGCCTGTCGCGCCGGCTCAATGGCCAACCGGTGTCGCCGACAACCGCGGCCAAGTTGGTCCGCACTCTGGCTCAGGCCATGGACTACGCCCACAAGAACGGGATTGTCCATCGCGATCTCAAGCCTGCCAACATCCTTCTCTCAGGCGACGCGACCGTGCCGCTCGACGATTGCGTTGCCAAGATCACCGATTTTGGCATTGCCAAGCACCTGCATCAGGACAACAGCTGCACCAAGACCGGTGATATCCTCGGGACGCCCCACTATATGGCGCCCGAACAGGCGGCGGGCAACTCGAGCCAGGTCGGGCCGGCGGCGGATGTTTACAGCCTCGGCGCCATCCTGTACGAGCTCTTGACCGGCCGCGCGCCGTTTGAGGGGCTGAACAGCGCCCAGGTGCTGTTGATGCTAACCCGGGGCGAACCCGAGCGCCCCTCCCACTGGACGCGCGGGATCCCACGCGACCTAGAAACGATCTGCCTCAAGTGCCTGGAAAAATCACAGCAGCGCCGCTACGCCAGCGCCGGGGCGCTGGCGGAAGACCTGTTGCGATTCATACGCCACGAGCCGGTTCACGCGCGGCCAGCCTCGGTGCTCAATCGCACCGTCAAATGGACGAAGAGACGTCCAGCGCTCGCGGCCATTCTGCTGATGGGCATCAGCCTGGTCCTGGTGAGCATCGGCATGCTGGCGATGATGTGGTGGCAGGCCCGTGAACATGCCCAGGAACAGGAAGCATCGCTGCTCGCAAGCAAGTCGCTGCTCGCCGACGCCTACCTGGAACGTGGCATTCATCTGGCGGAGAAAGGGGACGTCAGGCGCGGCATGCACTGGATGATGCGCTCCCTGGAGATCACCGAAGATCTGAAACACCAGACCGGTTTGCCACAACCGCTGGCTTCAAGCGTGCGCATGAACCTGTCGGCCTGGGGGCAGTGCGTGGCGCCACGCGAAATGCAGCTAAGCCATGATCACTGGGTGTGGGACGTGGCCTTTAGTCCGGATCAGAAATACGTCTTAACCGCCAGCCGGGACAAGAAGGTGCAAATATGGAGCGCGGAGACTGGCAAGCCGGTCGGTCCGCCATTGCTCCATTCCCATCCCGTTTGGGGCGCGGTGTTTCATCCCGACGGCAAGACTCTGATCACCATTTGCGGCGACCTCGACCAGAAGGGGGGAAGCCTGTGCGTGTGGTCGCCGCATTCGAGCAGGCCAGGGCATTTCGTGCCGCGCGGCCAGCCGCTGGCGTTTCCGCATGATCTCATGAACCTAAAGGTCGGCCCGCAAGGCGATCGGCTCTGGGTCGGGTCGCGCGCCGGCTTGGCCTATCTCATCGAATTCAATCCGGCGCCGGCAGAAGGGAACGGCGCTCGCATCCTCGGCAATCGTCTGCCAGGCTGTCACCAGCAAGGGACCTTCAGCCCGGACGGATCGGTCCTCACGACCATTCCTTCCCAGTTCCGGGACGATCGCCTCCAACCCGTCGATCAGCTCTGCGTGTGGGATCCCAGGACGGGGGAATCGGTCGGCGAGCCGCTGAAGCATCCCGGAGCGGTGCGCTCGACGCTGTTCAGCCTGGATGGCAAATACGTGATCACCGGATGCGCCACGCGCGAATCCTTCGCGGAAGGGGAATGCAGTAGCCTCCAGGTTTGGGATATCGCCCGCCGCTCTATTCTGCGCCGGTCTGCTCCACTCCAGGGGCGTATCAAGACGACGGCATTGTCCCCGAGCGGCCAGATCTTCGCGGTAAGTCTTTACGAATATCTGCCTCTTGATGATCCCGAGCAGCCGAAGCGAAAGACGCAAGTCACGGACGGCCAGGTCCTGCTCTGGCAACTCCACGCTGACGGTGGAATCGAGCCGTACGGCACGCCGCTTCGGCCGGATCATGTTGTCTGGCACATGCAATTCAGTCCGGACAATCGGATGCTGCTCGCGGGGAGCGAGAACTCCGGCGCGTTTCTGTGGAGCGTCGCCAACTGCCAACCCCTGATGCCACCGATCTGGCATGACGGCAACTGCATCAAGGTCGCCTTCAGCGCGAATGGCCGCCTCGCGGTCACTGCATCCGCGGGAGGCAATAATCATGCTCGCGCCCGTCTCTGGCATCTGCCGGAGTTCCATCACATCGGCTTGCCGTTGCCGCAGCCCGACAAGATCCGCACGGTGTTCTGGTCCAATGACGACAACCAGGTGTGGATCTCGAGCGGCAAGAGCCATTGCCGCTGGGACCTCGACCGTGGCGCCATGGTGGACGAGTTTCACACTCCCAGGTACGCCTACCGCGTCGTGCCAACGGGAGACGACAAACATTTTCTCTATGATCTGGGGATTCATCGGCTGCACACATTTGACCGGAACACGGGGGTACTGCAAGAAATGCCTTACCATGGGACTGCCCCGCAGGCCAGCTCGAATCGCCGTTATCACGCCGGCAAGAAGCTTACCATCGTTTACTGGCACAATCCCGCGCGATATCAACTGCTGACTTTGGACGGCAAGCCCGCTTCGCCCCTCATCACCCATCCCACGCACGAACTCATGGAGTTCCGGTTCAATGATGCAGGAGACCGCATCGTCTTCTCTGAATCCCCGAGGCCCGAGAACACCAATGCGGAAGTCGGACATCGATTGCTTGTTTGCGATACCAAAGACCTGTCCGTAGTGCGGGAAATCCCCACCAAGCAATCCGCCCGTTGCCTGGCGTTCAGCCGCGACGGCAACTCGCTGGCATTTGGCGGCAAGGATCGCCAGGCCCAGCGTGTCGACCTCCGGTCGGGCAACCTTATCGGCGTGCCGCTGCTCCACGAGGCAGTCGTCGAGCAGGTGGAGTTTTTGGCTGACGACCGGCACTTGATCACGGGAGTCGAGAAAGGCTTGATCCAGCTCTGGGACGCTCAAACGGGCAAGCGGATCGGCCCCGCATTCGATCACCGCACCGCCTTGATCAGCCTGGCCGTCCACCCCAAGGGGACCTGCTTCTTGACGGGGACCACCGGGCGCATGGCCATGATCTGGCGCTGCCCCGAGCCCGCCCAAGGCTCGCTCAGTCAGCTTCGCCTGTGGGTGGAAACGCTGACAGCCATGGAAATGACCGATCAGGACGTCATCGTGCCGCTGGAGATGGACCGCGTTGTCGAAAAGCGCCAGCTTCTCAGCGAGATGAACGGGGCAGCAGGAGGCTGATCACTTCACGCGGTCGGCTTGGAACTGGGCCGACTGGAAGTAATCCGCGGGAGGAACCCACACGGTGCGGAAGCCGACATGGTAGTAGGTTTCTTCCGGCATCAGCCCAAACCGCTTCGGCGCGTAGAAGCTAATCCAGCCGTGATACCACGAACCGCCGCGCAGGCTGACATTCTTCATCCCGGCATAGTCACGCATCTTGTCGGCCTCGGGATTGCCGGGGTACGGCTCCATCCATTCGGATGTCCACTCGTACTGATTCCCCAGCATATCGAGAGCGCCATAGGGAGAAGCCCCCTTGGGGAAACTCCCCACCTTGACGTAGAGCAAAGGCCGCTTGTCCTTCGCGCCGAAATGTCCATGAGCGGGCGTCGGCGGATCATTCCCCCAAGGGTACAGTCGGCCATCCGTCCCGCGCGCGGCTTTCTCCCACTGGGCGTTGGTCGGCAAGCTTCGGCCGGCCCACTTCGCATAGGCTTTCGCCTCTGCCCAGGTGATTTCGCCGGCCGGCAAGTCCTGGGCGTTGGGATCGGCGAAATGCCGCGTGGTCTCCGTCGATTTCGATTTGTGTCCCGTCGCCTGCACGAACTTCTTCCAGCGCGCCACGGTCACTTCGTATTTGTCGATGAAGAAGCCGTCGACGTGCACCTTGCGGCGCGGATACGAGTCCCAGGCCCAGAGATCCTCTGTCTTGAAGCCAAGATCCCGGGCGATCCGATCCGCCTCGGGGCGGTCGATCCCCATGATGAATTCCCCCGCCGGCACGTAGACCATGACGGCGCCGTCCTTCGGATGCACGATCGCCGTCCCGCTCCGGTCTTGGCCCAGCGCGGGGGATGAGGCAACAATACAGGCCGCAAGGAGAACGTATCGCATGACAATTCCCTCCGTACCCGACAGAACGAAACGTGTATCAGTTGCACGTATACCGACCAATCCCGGCCGTGCGGGCGGGCACGGCATTGCTGTGAGCGGTTGATATGCAGTTGCTCGCGATCCCGGGTAATTAAGATATAATGCCATCGGTGCAAATCAATAGATTCACAGATTCAGCGGATGCGCCCATGGCACTGACCAAGATCGCGTTCTGGAGAGGAAGCCGCTGGTGGACGCTGGCACTCGGGTCGGCCGTCCTTGGAATCTGCACTTTTTTACTCGTGGACCCGTACCATCGACAAATGTTGTGCGGCCCGGCGCCGGACGGCATTCCATGGTGCGTATGGGAAGACGCGGTCCGCCGGGACGCCAGGTCCGATGATGTCCCCAAGCAAAAGCAAGACTCGTGGTTTCGCAAGAAACTGATTGCGGTCGGCATCCTTCGTTCACACGAATTGGCTCACGGAGTGCCGTTAGAAATCTATCACTACCTCGCGGACGATTCCGATGCCCATGTGCGAAATCACGTCCTGAAACAACTAGCCCACCGCGTCGATCCCTATTCCATAACCATCATAAAGCGACATTTGGCGGACGACGACGCAAGCTGCCGGTTGACGGCAAGCAAAGGGTACATCTGGTCGTTATCCAAGAGCAGAAACCAACAGGACGTCAGAACGCTGGTCCGGCCTTTCCTGGATCATGAGCATCCCGAAGTTCGCAGCCTGGCGGCCTGGCTTCAAATCGAAATCGCGACATGCAAGCAGGATATCCTCGACTTGCTTCCGAAGTTCCCCAAGGACAAAGATGTTCGCAAGGCGGCTGCCATTCGGCTGGCAGAACTGGCGCGGAATCGGCAGGAAGCAGAGGACGCTTTGTCTGTCGTAGGTCGTGATTACTTTGACATCTCCCAAGTTGCGGGGCGGCTGATTGACGGCCTGACAGAAAGCAGCGACCCAATGAGATTCGAAGTCTTGGGCATTCTTGTTGTTGACCGGTTCGCAAGAGTTCGATTCGAGGTCGGGCATGCATTGCGACGCCATCCGAAGCACGGCGCTGGAATGTTAGTGAGGGCGCTTAAGCACCCTGACCGCGGCGTTCGAGAAAACGCGGCAGACGCTTTGTTCAGTAGCTTGAAGATCGATCGGTCTTTGTTCGATCTGTTCGCCGAGCTTGCACATTCCCGTGACCGTGACGTCAGAAGCGTAAACGCGTTTTGCATGCGTCATTTCGGCAGGAGTGCGGTGCCTATCCTTCGAGCAGCGCTCAGGGATTCCGATGGCCGGGTCCGTTTCCGCGCGATTGAAGCAACGGGGGCGCTGCGCGAAGACGGACTGGAACTGGTTCCAGATTTGCTAGGGGTTCTTGATCAGCCCGATCTGCTATTCTTGGCCGGAGAGTTTCCAGGACTTCACGCGAAGACCGTCGAAGTGTTGAGCGAGCGGCCATTCCGTCGGACCGACTTTTTTGAGCCGCTGGCGAGAGTCGCGAAACATGGCAACCTGCCGGCAAGACGCCTCGCCATGTCCGCGATGAGGCACTTTCGCAAAAGCAGTGCCCCGGTTGTAGAGGCAGGACTGCATGACCCAGACTTCGACGTCTGTTGGCACGCGCTTTCCGCGGCCACTCAGGTTCCCGAGGCGCAAGCCAAGACGCTGGTGCCGGCGCTTTTGGATCTCCAGAATACTCGTGGGGCCGACTCCAGGTTGGCTAAACTGATCGAATTCAACCTGAGCCGTGGCGACCCCAATCGCTTTCCCAGGCCAAAGGATTTCAGCGTCGAGATTGCAAAAGAAGACGACGACTAGTGCGCAATTTGTAGGACGGGTCTCCAGGCCCGTCCTCGCTCGGTAGGACGGGCCAGGAGACCCGTCCTACAACCACCAATCAAGGCTTTGTCACTGAAAAGCAAAAAGCCGATGGGAGCTGCTCCCATCGGCTTGATATGTTCCGTCGCTGTCGCTTCGGTTACATGAAAATCTTGAAGGCGACGAAGCCGAGGCCGCAGGCTACCAGGGTCGTGAGGATGACGCCGACGGGGCCCATCTGTTCGTCCCAGGACGACGTCTCTTCGCTCGCCCCCTGGGTTTCGCCGCCGGGGACCGGCATTTTTAGCGAAGCTGACGCCGACGCGGCTGCCAGTTGCGGTTGCGGCTCGGGCTTCGGGGCCTGGCCGGCCGGCGGCAGACGAAGCTCACTGTAGGTCTTGAGCGAGCTGCGCGTCGGCAGCGCTCCCATCGTTTGCGGCCTTGGCGTCGGCGTGGACGGCGCCACGCTCTTCGGCGCTGCCCCCGAGGTCGGCTTCTGCGGCACCGGCATCTGGGGCAGGGTCGGCTTCAGTGTCGGCTTCGGCGTGACGGGAGCACGCAAGCTCGCCGGCCTCGCCATCTCCTTCGGACGCTGCGGAGCGTTGCCGTTGAATTTGTCGGCAAATGGCCGCAGCTCCTCGACGGCTTCGCCGGTCGAGTTGAACCGGTTCTCCGGCTTCTTTTGCATCAGGCGGTCGACGACCTGGATCAATCCCGGTGGAGTATCAGGAGCCAATTCCAGCAGCGCTTGCGGTTGCTTGAACTGATGGGCCATCATTTTCTCCGCGGCGCTCCCATCCGGGAAAGGATACTGTCCCGACAGCATGTAGTACATGACGCAGCCAAGGCTGTATTGATCGCCTGCCGGCGTCAGGTTGGTCGGGTCCATGATGCTTTCCGGACTGGAGCAATCGAGACCGCTCGTCACGGAGTTGGCGGTGGACATCGTATCGACCAGCGATTCTCCTTCGGTTTCCGCCAGGAGGCAGCCGATGCCGAAATCGAGAATGTAGACCTTCCGATCCGGTCCGACCATCAGGTTGGACGGCTTGAGCAAACCATGGAACAGCGATTGCAGATGACAGACTTCGAGTCCCTCGGCAATCTGCAAGGCGATGTGCGCCACCAGGTTTGCCGGCAGCTTCCCTTCGCGCTCCACGATCTTGTCGAGGGTTTCCCCTTCGGCGAAAGGCCAGGCGAGGTAGTGCATGCCCCCCGCCGTCCCCACGTCGACGAACGGAATCACGCTCGGATGCTTACATTGTTCAAAGGCGCGAACCTTGCGGCGGGCGATGCGCACGTTCCACATGCTGCGGCGAGGCAGTACCTTGACGGCGTACCACTGGTCGTCGGTCTTGTTGTGTGCTTTGTATACGGTCCCCATGCTGCCGGTGCCGAGGGCGTCCATCAGCGTGAACGGCCCCAGGACGAATCCCTGGGTTTTGCCTTGCAGCAGGCGTTCCGCCTGGAATCCGGTCAGAATTTCCTGCGCCACGAGGAAGCTGCCCAGGTCCTGCGGTTCGGCCCGGGGGTTTTTCTGCAGAAACTCCCCCACGATCTGATCCAGCCGGCCGCGATCGATCAGGTTGCTTCGCCGCAAATCCCACACGAACCATTCGCAGGCGCCTAGTTCTGTTGTCACCATGACTGCATCCTTAAAAACGTGGAGTCAACTTCGGGGAACAAGTTAACTTCGCGTGAACACTGGACCACGCCATTCGGCGTCCACGCGGTCAACCAGGGAGGACAGTCCTGCGGAGGACGGGGATCAACCGGACTTCGACCTCTGAGTGAAGTGTGGGATAAAAAAACAGTTCTGTCAAATAATGCGATCGTACGGGTCGCGCGAGCGGAATGACCTTTGCCAGCCAAATCAAGCAAAATAGGCCCCGGCAAGCGATTCCGTCCTGGAAATCCGGCTTACCTGCCCCATCGGCGCGGGATTTCCTTGCGTCGGTGTTATAATAATGGGGAAAAAACCCCTCGGGTTTCGGACACACTTTGGACAACCTGTGCAAAAATTCACGCTTCCCCTGATTTTGGACCCTGCTCCATTGGACCAACAGCGCAGCTGGAACGGGTTCTCCCCCGTCGGCGCGCTGCCGTCCGTGGACGAGCCGTCGCCAGAACCGCAGGCCCCACAAGGGGCGTACAACCCGGCCATTCCCGAAATGCCGCTGTCGGTGCCGGTGGTGGAGTCGGAGAAGGCGGCTCGCGTGGTCGAACTGTTGGCCCCCGCGGGGGGACAGGACTCCGCCTTCGCGGCCTTCCACTATGGCGCTGACGCGATCTACCTCGGTCTGAAGAAGTTCTCCGCTCGCGCCGAGGCCGAGAATTTCAGCCTGGAAGAACTCGACGAGGTAACTTCCTATGCGCATTCGCTCCAGCCGCCGCGCCGCGTCTTCGTGACCATCAACACGTTAATCCGTCAGGATGAGCTCCCCGAGTTGATCGAGGCGCTGGCCGGGCTAGTCGAGATCGGCGTCGATGCCGTCATCCTCCAGGATCTCGGCGTCTATCGCGCCATTCGGCAATACTTCCCAACCCTGGAGCTACATGGCAGCACGCAGATGGCGGTCCACAACCGCGCGGGAGCGGAGGTCTTGAAGCAGCTTGGCTTCAGGCGTGTCGTCCTGGCCCGTGAACTCACCTATGAGGAAGTCAACGACATCACCGCCACGGCAGGCGTCGAAACCGAGGTCTTTATCCACGGTGCTCTGTGCTATTCGTATAGCGGCCTTTGCCTTTTCTCCGCCCAGACGCTGGGGCGCAGCGGCAATCGAGGCAAGTGCGCCTACTCTTGCCGGGATTCTTACGAGGTCACCGACGCGCCGCTGACCCTGCGCGACGGCAGCCCGGTGCACCGCGATCCGCGCACTGGCTTCCCCTTCTCCATGAAGGACCTGGCCCTTCCCGATCATCTTCCCGCCCTGCGGGCCGCCGGAGTGTCGTGCTTCAAGATCGAAGGCCGAAAGAAGAGCCCGCTCTACGTCGCGACGACGACCGATTATTACCGCAAGCTGCTCGACGGTATCTCCACGGACGATCGGCCCGACATGGAAGCCGATCTCCAGACGGTGTTCAGTCGGCCATGGACACGCCTGTTCGTGCAATCGTACAAGGACAAGGAAGTCGCCGATCGCGACACGGTCGGCCATCGCGGCACGTTGATCGGCCATGTCGAGGCAATGCTCAGCGAGGCGAGGCCGCCGCGGCTTCGTTTCCGCTCCATTCGCCCGTTGCAACGGCACGACGGCCTGCAGATCGACCTTCCGGTCCTCGGTAAACCCTTCGGCTTCGCGGTCGAGCATCTCTGGTTGGCCGGCCCGAAACGACACGACAAGCCGCGCGAGGTCTTCGAGACGCCGGCGGACGCGCTGGTGGAGGTAGCCCTGCCCGCGGACCATCCTGATCTGCCTACGGGCGCGCCGGTCTATTGCTCGTCGTCGCAAGCCGTTAAGCAGAAGTACCGATACCAGCGCCCCAAGCCCGGCCAGTGCCATGGCCGACATCCGCTGCACGTTGACGCCGTGCTGACGCGCGATTGCCTCACCATCGTCGCCCGGACGCGCTTGCAGGAGCCGATCGAGGTTCAGCACGTGATTCCGGGGCCGTTTCCAGAGGCGCAGAACGCAGCCGCCATGGAGGAGGCGGTCAGCAAATGCTTTGGACGCCTTGGCCAAAGCCGATTCACCTTGGAGTCGCTGTCGTGGAAGAATGATGCCGGCGGCTTCATCCCGGTCTCACGCCTCAATCAGATCCGCCGCGACATCGTCGCCGATCTCGAAGCCAGGCTGGGCGAGCAACGACAAAACTGGATCGGGAAAACCCAGCAGGCCGCCATGCCCCAGACACCCCCGGCAATTTCGCCGATGGGGCTGGCGAATCTCCGCTGGTCCATCAAGGTGGACCGGATCAGCTCGCTCGATGCCCTGGAAGCCGAGGATCGGACCAATCTGGACGAGGTGATCGTCGATATTGCGCGCGACCATCCCACTCTTCTGCGCGAGCGGCTGACCGTGCTCGCCGGCCATGTTGGCCGGGAGAGGATTCGCCTGGCATTGCCGGCCTTGACGCGCTCCTGGGAAGAGAAAGGCATCCACCACAAGATCGCACAGCTTCGCGCCGACGGCTGGCAAAAGTGGGAGGCCGCCAATCTTTCCGCCTGGCACTATCTCGGCATTGATCCGCTTCGGCCCGATTCGGCCATCGACCTGTCGACCGACTGGTCAGTCTACGTCATCAACCGCCTGGCTGCCCAGCAAGTGCTAGACATGGGGGCCAGCCGCTTTGCCCTCTCGCCAGAAGACGGCTTGGACAACGCCCGCGCCTTGTGGTCGGAGTTCGGCAACAGGGCCGTGCTGATCGTCCATCAGGACACGCCACAATTCCTGGCCGAGTCGTGCGCTTACGCCAACCTGATCGGCGGCTGCCCCGGCAAGGCGAATTGCCGCTTCGAGAGCATGGACATGGTTTCAAGCCACGGCGAGCGCGTCACCGCCCTGGACTACCATTGCCGAACTATCGTGCTGAACCAGCATTCCTTTTGCTTGTCGCCGCGCCTGCGCGAGTTGGCCCAGGATGGTGTGACGTCGGTGCGAGCCGACTTTATCTACCGCCACTACGACCCGGTAACCGTACGCGACCGCTGGCGCCAGCTGCGCGCCGCTCGTCCGATCCCCGGCACTCAGGCCGCCAACTTCGCGACCGGGTTGTTGTGAAATACGCCTCATGCTCGTGCCGATTCGCCGTGCGGGACAAGGTCAGCAGAAAAAGTCCACGAGACTCCGTCTCGTGGACTTTTCGCTTGCGTTGTTGCCAGGGGCCGACAAAACATGATAAATCGATTATTCCGAACGGCGCGACGCGGGGAGGACCGTCAACGTTGAACCAGGCGGGGACTGATTCAGCGCGGTCTCCACTCGGCCTGCAAGGGCTTGCAATTCCTTGTTGAACTGTTGCAGATGAGTTTGGGCCGTATCGCGTTCGAAGGTTCGCTGAGTGACTTGCTTGCGGAGGTCATCCCGTTCCTTGGACGTGGTCTGAAGCTGCTGAGAGAGATCGGTTTTCTGCTTATCGAGGGCGAGGCGTTGGGCTTCGGATTGGGCGAGACGTTTGCGGTTTTGTTCATGGGTGGCTTGCAGGACGCGGTAATCTTCTTCAAGCTTGGTGTAGCGTGTTTCGAGTTCGCGAATCTTCAAGGTGATGGCGCCGGTCTTCTGTTGAGTACATCCCCATAGGCCGAGCGAACAGACGACCAACACCGCGATTAACCAGGGACTGAAATATCTCATGAAGCGCCTCCTCGGACATGTGCTTGTGGGATGGGGTGAACTGGGTTGCCGCTAATGACATGTTTGTGTTGCTTATTTTTCCCAGTTCACCACGTTGACAACCATTACTTCGGCGAAAGGAGGGGCTGCCCTTCACCCCAGATTGGCCAATTTCCACAGCCACGCTGTCTTCGTGACCTCATCCAGCCTTCTTGACCGGAGTATCCCGAAGGCGCTGCAAAAACTGTCGCGTCAGATCAGCCCAGGCGCGGCATTCCTCGACGCCGATCGCGACGTTCGCGAACTTGATCGTATCGCCGCGTTCCAGCAACTGTGCAAGGAAACTCCGGTCATCGCTACTCAGATTGCAGTCGGACGGAATGCTTCGCAAGAATTCGGCGGTGGTTCGCCGGCGCGCTGGCAAGTGATACGCGCGCTCCAAAAAGTCGCGCAGCATCAGGGTCAGCAACGTCATGAAGCGCTCGCCACGCCCTTGGTCTGGAAGCTTTAGCGCGACAAGGCGCTGCCATTCATATAGCGCTCGCTCAACGGCACGCCTCGGCTGCCTGCGCCGCAAGGCACGCCTCACACACAGGAGTAGAATGGCCATGAGAGGAAGCAGCACCAGCGCCAGCCGCGCGAGCCACGGATTCTGGACAGGGACGGCCGGGGACGGAACTTCCTCGATGCCGGTGATGTCGCGCATCGAGTCCCGCTCGGGAGAGGCGATGCTGGTGGTGACGGTGAAGACGATCGGATCGAAGGAGATAGTCCGCGGCATATTAAATCCGTCGCGCGTCTCGACGTCGAGAAATATGAATGGAACGGCTTTTCCCGGTTCGCGCGGCGCAACGATGTACGTTTGCCGGGTGTGGAATCGCCCAACGGCAGATGAGTCCAGTATCCTGGCGGAGACTTCTACTAGAATCCACGGCGAAGAAGCCGGCCAGGCAAGTGGCCATTTGACTTCCAGGTCCTTGTCCCCTTCCACGACAAGCGTGGCTTGAATCGTGTCGGATAGCGCGAGATGGGGCGTCTGCTGCTCGAAGCGAACTTCGAGAGTCACCGCTCCTTTGCGTTGCACGATCGTTTCAGCCGAGGCGGCCTGGCACAGGAGCAGGCAAGATGCCAGCGCGGCAAGCAAGGTGACGCCGGCCCGAACTTGCCCACATAATTCGACAGGCATGGTCATGGGTGCTTGAGCCGCCGTTCGCGCATCTGGAAAAAGCGCATCAACTCGTCCAGGTGTTTTCCTACAGTGGAGACGGCAAGGACGTCGATCTGATGGGCGCGGGTCCACTGCTGGAAGGCCGTCCGGCGCTCTTGCCGTAGCGTCCGAAAGGCGTCCCGGAACCCTGGATCGGAAGTGTCGGCCAGCACAGTTTCGCCGTGCTCCGGATCGTGCAGCTCCAGCAAGCCGACCGGCGGCAGGTAATCCTCGCGCGGGTCGGCCAGCGTCACCGCGACAACCTCGTGCCGATGGGCGGAGCGCTGCATGCTCTTCTTGTAAGCAATATCGAGAAAATCGCTGAAAACGAAAATCAACGCGCGTCGATGCAGGATCTTGTTGAGGAAGTCAAAGCCGGCTTGCAAGTCGGTTCGAGCGTGCGCCGGCCTGTGGACGAAGACTTCGCGGACCAGCCGTAGGGCATGCCGGGCCCCCTTGCGCGGCGGGACGAATTTCTCGATCTCGTCGGTCACCATGACCAGGCCCACTTTGTCGTTATTGCTGACGGCACACAAGGCCAAAAGGGCGGCGATCTCGGCGGCGACGTCGCGCTTGCTCTGATCGACCGTCCCGAGCGACATGCTGGCGCTGGCATCCACCAGCAGCATCACCGTCAGTTCGCGTTCTTCCACGTAACGCTTGATGTAGGGCTGGCCCATGCGAGCGGTCACGTTCCAGTCGATGCTGCGGATGTCGTCCCCGGGTTGGTACTCGCGGACCTCCTCGAATGCGATGCCGCTCCCTCTGAAGATGCTCCGGTACGCGCCGCCGAGCGGGTCTTCCACAGCCCGACGCGCCCGCAATTGCAGACGCCGAATCTGGCGAATCACGTCACGGGTTAACATCGATTTTGCGCGTGCCTTTGTTATCCAGCCGGGTTATGATGGCTGAGTCGAACGCTTGCCACACAGGTTTATTCTGACAGGAATTCCGCCATGTTCAAGAGCCACCTCCTTCCCGTCTTGTGCACCGTGCTTCTGATCAGCGGCCCCACTCATGGAGTCGGCAAAAAAGACAAGGTGCAAGACCTGATCGAACGGCTGCAAGCCGGCAGCCACGCGGACAAGACCGCCGCAGCGATGGCACTGGCGGAAATCGGACCGGATGCGGAAGCTGCCGTGCCGGCCCTGGTGCTGGCCATGCAGGCCAAGAGCGAAGACCTACGCTTGAACTCGGCCATCGCGCTGGGCAAGATCGGGACGGCGGCGGTTGCCCCCGTCGCCAAGGTGTTGGCCGACGGTAGTCCGAGCGATCGCTATTACGCGGCCTGGACGCTCGGCTGGATCGGAGCGCCGGCCAAGAGCGCCGTCCCCCAGGTCATCCGAGCGCTGGCTGATAAGGATGACGGCGTTCGCCGTAAGGCAGCCTATGCTCTGGGGCGCATCGCTCCGGATAGCGCCACCGCCGTCCCGCCGCTCATCAAGGCATTTGCCGACACAAGCGCCGATGTACGACAGTCGGCATCTGAGGCGCTGGGCCGATTTGGCGCCCTGGCGGCGCCGGCGTTGATCGACGCCCTTGGCGACGATTCCGCGGAGGTCCGCGTCGAGGCGGCCCGGGCCCTCGGCGGCATCGGCAGCGACGCCAAGGCTGCCATCCCGCACCTCAAGACGATCTTTCTCGACAGCGGCAACAAGGTCGCACGCGAGGCCGGCGAGGCCCTCGTGAAGATCGGCAAGTCTTCCATTCCGGCCCTGACCGAGGTACTGAAGAATCCAGCCGCCGAGGTTCGCGCTCGGGCCGTGCAGATGTTGGGCCGGATCGGCGCCGATGCCGTCCCCGTGCTGGTGGACGCGCTGGGAGACAGGAACGCCGACGTGCGGCAAGGGGCCGCGTCAGCTCTCGCCCCCTTGCGTATCAGCGACAAGATGGTGGTGCTCGCCCTAGCCCATGGCGCTCATGACCCGGATCAAACGGTCCGTCGCCAATGTCTGAGCGCGCTGCAAATGCTTGGCGCTGGAGCAAAGCTCGCGGTGCCGAAGCTAGTCGCCGCGCTGAAAGATTCCGATGGCCAAAATCGCTTGCAGATCCTGTCCGTCCTCCAAGGGCTCGGTGAAGGGGAAAAGGAGATTCTGCCGGTCGCCGCGGATTTGCTCAAGGACGGCGATACCCAGGTGCGCCGGGCCGCCTGCAATGTACTGGCATCGCAAGGGAGCCCGGCCCTGCCATACCTGATCACGGCACTCAAGGATACCGACCTCAACGTGCAGTTCACCGCGGTGCTGGCGATTCAGCGCATTCCCGGCGACATCAAGAAGGCGCTCCCCTCGTTGTTGCCGCTCCTCAAGGAAGGCTCGGCAATTCAGCGGCGCTCGGTGGTAATCGCGCTCGGCAAAGTCGGCGAACCGGCGGTGCCGCACCTGATTACCTGCCTGGGCGACAAGGACAATATCCTGCGCTCGTCGGCAGCCAATGCGTTGAAGCAGGTTGGTCCCGGAGCCAAAAAGGCCGTGCCGACGCTGGCCGATATGGCATTGCAAGATCCGTATCAGATCGCGCGCCGCAACGCGGTGCTGGCGGTCGCCGCCATTGACGCCGATGCGCTCGCCGACGTATTCGGCCGAGTCAAGAAGCACAACGATGAGAAAGTTCGCCTATCCGCTTACCAGACGCTATACTCTCGATTCGGCAAGAAAGGCTTTGGCACGGTCACGCTCCCCGCGAAGGTGGTGATGCCCTACCTGATCGACGCCACCAAGGATGCTTCCGCCAACATCCGTCTGTTTGGCGCGCTAGGTCTTGGGAGCCTCGGCGCCGATGCCCGGGATGCCGAGCCCGCCGTCAAAGCGCTGCTGGACGATGCCGATCCGCGCGTCCGTACCCAGGCGCAGGTCACCTTGACGCAGATCAACGGAAAGTAAGTCAAACGCGGCGGCCCGGCCAAAGACGTCGGGATGCCGAAACACCATGCTGAAAGCGACCACCCCCAACAGGCTAAAGCCCAGGAGCAGCCGGCTCTTCGCTTCCGCCTTGGCTGGATACTGCTTTTCGACAAAGGGAATCAACACTTCGAGAAAGTACTTCTCTCCGCGCAGATCCGCGGGCGTTGGCCTTAGCGCGACCGTATACCACCAGTTTTCCTTGACGCGGACCGGCATCACGCAAATAAGGCCGAGCTTGTTGTGGAGATCGTGTTTCTTGATCTCCCGAAGGGGATTGACCACCTGCACCGAGACAATCTGCTTTTCCGCCGGCAAACGAAGCACCGCATTGAGAAGGCTGATCAGTAAGCCGCGATTCAAGGCGACATCGCGTCCGAATACGCGCTTGAATGCATAATCAACCTTCGGGTCGATGCCAACCGCCATGGTTTCCACCACCATTACGCCGTTTATCCCTGCTCATTCTACCATAGCGGGACGGATTTTGGTCATGGGAGACGTCAGAGCCGGCAGATTGGGTACAATAAGTCCCTGGAAAGCATGGATGTGGGCGGACCCAAAAATCCGCAATCCGTTAGCCGAGTCGCTTCGTCTAAATGGTGAAGGTATGAGCGAACTGGCGGTCAGCACCCAGGAAGTACAAGTGGCGGAGTCGAACGGAACCTGTGTGGAATCCGCAGATGACTTCGTGCGCGTATTCAACCAGGTGCGGGCCGAGCTGGTCAGTACGCTCTTTTTCGTCCTGGGAAATCACGAGGATGCCCAGGATGCGGTGCAGGAAGCGTTCTTGAAGTGCTGGCGGACGCGGGGCAGCCTTACGGATGTCAAGAACATGCGGGCCTGGATTTTCCGCGTGGGCCTCAATGCCGCCAAAGACTTGCAGCGAAATGCCTGGCGGCGTCGAGTCAGGCCGCTCGCGGACGCGCCGGCGGAGGTTGAAGGAGCAACGCTCACCCCTGGTGAAGCACTGGACAAGAAAGAGGATCTCGGGCGCCTTCGGCAAGCCTTGCATGAACTGCGTCCCGAGGAAAAAGAGGTATTTCTCCTCCGGCAGAATGGCGATCTGACCTACGAGGAGATTGCGGTAATGCGCCGAGCCCCGGTCGGAACCGTGAAGACGCAAATGCGGTCCGCCCTGCAAAAGCTTCGGCTCATTCTGAAGGATTCGTGATCTGCCATGGCGACCTGTGAACATTGCCAGGAATTACTGTTTGACTACGTTTACGGACTCCTGGAAGGAAGCGAGCTTCAGGAGGTGAGCGCGCATCTGGACGCCTGTTCCGGATGCAAGTCCGCCCTGGATCAAGCGCTCGCTCACCAGAATCTGTTAGCCCGGGCCGCTCTCGCGGTCACCGAGGTTCCGGTATTTTCGCTGCCCAAGGAACCGACCCCATCCTCCGCCTCCGAATCAACCGCCACCATCCGGGCCGCCGACACCATGCCGGCCGCTGCAGCCGCGCCAGACGCAACAGAGGAGCCAGCGAGGCCAGCCTGGCGCCGGCCATGGGTGGCGTGGGCGACGGCAGCAGCCATTCTGATTGCCGTCAGCACGGGAATTTCTCTCTATCGCATCAAGATCGATTCACTGAGCATGGAGCTGGCGGCCCGAAAGCAACAGCACAAGCAGGTGGACCAAGAACTCGTCGAACTCCCGGCCAAGTATGCTGCCTTGCGGAATGCCACTCAGCGTGAAGTCCGTGCAGCGGCGGCCCCGCATCTGCACGTCGCCGGCCCGACGCAACTCCAACGAGGCGCGAGTGGGAACATCCATATCACCACGCGGCACGTCGAGGGGGATCTTGCGCCCGCAAAGTTAAACGTCAAGCTTGTCGAGGCGGGCACCCAGAAGGTCGTGCAGCAAAGCCGGCTCGCTAGCGCCGGAGAGGCGCGTTTGCAGCTCGACCCGGCAGGAATCAAGGCAAACAGCAAGCTGGAACTTATCGTCGAGGCAGAAACGGACACGGGCCTGGCTCGCGTGAGCGAAACGATTGCGGTCCCCGCGGCAAGCCACGTCGCGCGCATCGACATCAGCAAGATGGCCTACCAGATTCACGACGTGCTGTTTTTCCGCGTGCTCGTGCTGGACCGCACGACCCTGACGCCTCCGGTGGACCCCGTACTGGTGAACCTGAAGCTGCTCAATCCCAAGGCGGAAGTGGTGAGGGAGATGCAAGTGCCGACGGGCCCCGGTGGCATCATCGCCGGCGAATGGGGCATCGAGGAGCAATTCCTGGCAGGGCATTATCAACTGCAAGTCAGTGCCGCCGCAGGCGCGCCGGCGCTGCAGCAGACGGCGCAGCAGCTTGAAGTGGTGCGCGAGTTGCGCGTTCCGGAAATCCAGTTCGATCAACAGCGGTATCTACCGGGCGAGGTCGCGACCGGAAGCATTCCCCCCGCGCCGGCAGCGCCTGGCGCCGCGGGTCCTGCCCCGGGCGGATTTCCGGTACCGAGTTTGGCCGTGGGCAAAGTCGGAAACGAGACGGTGCCTGTCACCATCCAGCCCGAGTTCCCTCGTGCTTTGCGCTCGGCGACAGGCGCTGCTGGAATGGGAGGCGGCGGGGTCGGCGCCATCGCCAAGGCGAAGAAAGAAGAGCCGAAAAAGACCGACGGAGCGAAAGACGTCATGGCTCGGGCGGGCGAGGCGAGCGTCGCGCGCCGGTTCTCCGCCCCTCTTCCGAAGAACCTGCCCGAAGGGGCGAGCAACGTCAAGTTCACGATTCAGATGCCGAACGGCAAGAAAAATGAAGAATACAACGGCGTCGTCGCCTTGCAGCCGACCGATCTTGCCGTGGACTTCTTCCCCGAAGGGGGCGACCTGATCGCCGGCGTCGTCAACCGTGTCTTCTATCGCGTCCGCACCAAGACAGGCGAAGCGGTCACCGGCGATGGCCGGGTCATTCTCCTGTCGAGCAAGAACGAGGTGGTCGATTCGCCGTACCAGTATGGTCTGGGCTACTTCGATTTCCCGCCGCATGCCAGGGAATCCTATACCGTCCGCATCACTTCGCCGGTCAAGACAAGCGAGATGCAGCAGCCGTTCGCCAAGCTCGGCATTCGAACCTCGGGGGTCGTGTTGCACGTTGCCGAAGCGGTCGGCAAGCAAGGAGAACCCGTTCAGATCACGCTACGCAACCAAGGTCCGGAGCGCAAGTTGATGCTGGCGGTCACCTGTCGCGACCAGATCGTGGATCAGCGCTGGGTCGACATCAAGACCGGTGCACAGGACTTGTCGCTGCAAACAACGCCGCGAGCGCATGGCATGGTTCGCGTGACCGCTTACGAGGTTGAAAGAGGAAGTCTGGAGCCAATCGCTGAGCGGCTCGTATACCGAACCCCTACCGGACGGCTTGACCTCGGGCTGGCGCTGAGCACGCGGCAATACCGTCCTGGCCAGCACGTCGCCGGCAGCATCAGCGCCCGGGACGAGAAAGGCCTAGCGGCAGACGCCTGGGTTTTGGCTTCGGCGGTCGACGAACGTCTGCAGGCTCGGCCACGCAGCTTGTCGGCGCATTTCATGCTCCTGAACGAAATCCGAGCAGGCGCCGACCTCGACGATGCACGCCTCGTCCTGCACGACTCCCCCGAATCCGCACAGTTGCTGGAGCGATTCCTCGGCACGCACGGCTGGCGTCGCTTCGTGCGAACCGACGTGGCCGCGCAGTCTGGCGCGCCCCAGACACGCGGTATTTTCAGCCGTGAGAATGCTTCCCTCAACATGCTGCAAAAGCAGTACGAGGAAAAGCTCAGCACGGCTCTGACGCCGATCCGGCAAACCGAAGCACGCGAACAGATCGAACTGGAAGATCAGCGAGAACGAGCGGCTGAAGGCATGCGCCTCGCCGCGTTGGACCTGATCGACTTCGAAACCCAGGTGCAATACTCGATTCGCCTCGCCCTCGGGGGGATGCTGGCGGTCCTGCTCGGCATCAGCCTGGTTTTGATGGCAGTCGGCGCGTATCGCATCGTTCGTGCCCACAAGGTAGCGACGCCGGCATTTGGCGGCGCTTTCGCGTGCCTTGCCATATGCATGGTGACGATCCTGCTAGGCAACGCGCTCGGCAAAGTGACGGTCGCGAACATGACTCTCCCGGGCAATAGTTCCCTGGCTGCCGTACGCGACGCCGTGGATCGCCGGCATCCTATGACCAAGCCCGCGGAGCCGATGCCCGCCGGCGATTTCGCCGTCGCCGATGGCAAACCTCGGCTCGCAGCCGACGCGGAAGAACGATCTAAGGGTGGCACTGGGGAAAAGCACGACAGCGTGGCGCTGCATGACCGGTTGGCCAAGACTCTTGCGGATCGTCGTGAAACGGAGCAAGGGGCACAGCAAAAGCGAGGCACGGCGAATCCGATGATGCTACAGCGATTCCAGAATGCCGTGCCAAGCCGCGGCGGCGTGGCGCCGCAGCCAAGTCCCCCCACGGTTGCGCCTGCCAAGGAAGCGTCCAAGACGGAGACGCTGCTGGAGAAGCAGCGGGACGAAGCCAAGGCCTCACGCAACCGCGAATACGCCCATCAACACGCCCCGAACCTGGCCTCCGACACGCTCCTGTGGAGCCCCAACCTCCATCTGATCAAGGGGGCCGCCGAGGTGCATTTCGACATCGCCAGCGGCCAGGCCACCTATCGTCTGCTTCTCCTCGGCCACACCGCCGACGGCCGATTCGGCTTCCACGAGATGCGCCTCGACGTGCCGGCCGTGGATCGCTAGTGCGTCGGGGGACGCGAAACCGCCAAGCGTAAGCGCTAGACGCACGGAAAAAACGCGAGGAGAATCAGGCGTCGCCAGCCCACTTTTTGATGTCGGCCGCGACCTTTTCCAGCGAATCGTGGATCTTTTGTCGCCGGGAAACCAGGGCGGTCTGGATGCGCAGATCCGTTCGCCGCTTGTAGTCGGGATGATGTCCGACGAAAAGCGGCTTATCCCGGCCCACCCACTTCCCATACTCGAACAGAGTGATCGGGCAGAGGGTCTCGGCACAGAACCAGAACATGATGGCCGACGCCTTCTTGAGGTGCTGAAACTCCCAGGTGATCTGCTCCAGTTCGACGCTGGAATCAGTCACGTCGAAATGGGCGCGGCGCGGATTGAGGATGATGAGGTCCGTGTCCCGTAGCATATCGACCATCATCGGCTGCCAGGGGGGACAACTCGTGATACCGCCCCCCAGAAACAGGCTCTTTCGGCGGGGATTGCGACGGTAGATCGTTGGACACTCGATGTACATCATCGGGCTTTACCCCGCGACCAGGCCCCGGAACAGGCGAGTGAACCAGTCCACTCCCAGCAGCACGCACAGCAGCAGCAGCAAGCTGAAATTGCTCCACAGGTCAATCGTGTGGAATTGGGGCAGTTTCGGTAGCGACGTGACGTCCGTGCTTGGCCAGGTGTCGGAGCGAGCGGAGTCGATGATCTTGCCACCGGTGGCCTGGGCGATGCGGGCCAGGTTTTTCATGTCGATGTCGACGTCACTCTGCTCGCCACGCGGTTCGTCGGATTGAACGGCCGTGTTCCCCTCGGCAAGGAGCTTTCCGTCCGCGGCCAGCGAGGCCGAGATCCGGTGCAGGCCAGGGACCGTGCAAGCGAATTCCGCGCTGTACTGCTTGGGATTGGCAGGATCGGTGGTGAATACCAACGGCACGGTTTTGTTGTCCGGAAGGGTGACCATTCCCTGAATGCTGACGCCGGAAACCGAGCGGTTCGACGCCATCTCCGCATGCAATAGCACGGGCCGGCCGACCTCGCAGCGGCTATGGCTCGGCGTGAGCCAAAGGTTTACCGCGCCTACGTTGGAGCGGGCCGGCGCCATCGTCCGGAATGCCTGCTGCCAAAAGATGCTGTACGGGGTCGGCCCTTCGTTGGATTGCGCCAGGCTTTGCCATTTCCACAGAGTGTCGCTCGCCACGAACAGAACCCGGCCACGGCCAATGGTGTGCTCGGCGATCACGATCAGCGGTCCGTAGGAGTTGCGTTCCTTGGCCGTCTCCAGCAGCACCGTCGCCCCCGCTTTTTTCCGTAGCACCGGATATACCCGGTCCAGAGGAAGCAGCTTTTCGTCGTCCCCGAGCTGGAAGAAGAATGGCGACGTGGAACTGTCGGCACGCATGCGAACTTCGACGGGCCCCTCGACTGGCTTGCCGGAATCGGGGGACAATTCGACAGGAAGCAGGGCGTGCAGGGCCGGGAAGTCCACCCATTTGCCAATGTTCGAGCCCGCGATGACGACGAGCGATCGGCCTTCCTCCGTGACTTGCCTGGCAAGGTCGGCGGCAAGGTTCGGCGGCCAGCGTCCGGCGTCCACGTCTCCCAGGACGAATGTGTCGAATCCTTCCAGGTCAGTGCGGTTTTGCGGGAAACCGATCAGGTTGATGCGGCGATCGGGGGAGGCAAACTGCACGAACGCTCCGCTGCCGCGCGCCAGCATGGCGGAGAAGCGGAAGCTCGGATCGTCCTCGAAGAGCCGATGCAGGTACTTGTACTCCCAGCGCCAGCGATCCTCCAGGATCAGGACCTCGTATTTGTTATCGAGAACCTGCAAGGAAACCTGATAGGGCTTGCCGCTCGTCTGGGCGGGGCCGTCCAGTTGAAATTCGTATTGCTTGAGGCCGGGCGTGCTGGGCCGATAGCCGAGGACAATGGTCTTCTCGGTCCGTCCCGCCTTGAGGACCAGGGGCTGCTCCAGGATTTTCTTGCCATCCTCCGTCACGCGCAAGACGTGCTTCTGATCTTGTGAGGCTGGTTGCTTGCTGCTGAGGGTTGCGCGGAAATGGGTGTCCGAACCGAGCAGCACCCGCCGAGCGCTCTGGACCTCGGCGATCTCCAGCTTTGCCGGCTCGACCGATGTCGTTGCCGAGGGGGCAAGCACATCGACGGTGAGGCCAAAGCGCCGTGCCGCCTCGACCGGATCGGCCTGGCCTCGATCATTGCCGTCGCTGACCAGGAGCAACCGTTGCGGATTGCGTCCGAGCCCCCGCGCCTGGTTGCCTGCAGCGTCGATGCTGTCCGCGAACTGGGTCGTGACGCCCGCTGGCTTGATGCCGTCCAGGTCCGCCTCATCACGGTGCGTCGCGGTTCCGTCAAAGGTGAACCATTGCAGCCGATAGTTGCGCCGCAGCGACTCGGCGAATTCCCCCTTTTTCAGGACGCCCTTCACCTCGTCGAGCCGCGTGTTGCCGCCAGCGGCCGGGATACTCATGCTGGGGGAGGTGTCGATGAGAACAAGTAGCTCCGGGAGCTGGGCGACCGAAGTCGTGTAGGAGACCGCCGGCTGCAGCAGGATCGCCAGGAAAGTGAAGAATATCGCCAGGCGAATGCCCCCCAACGTCCACACCAGTCTTGGCACGACCTGCTTGCGCAACATTATCACGGTGCCGTGAACCAGCGCGCCAAGGAGCGCGAGGACAAGGAGCAGCGTCAACCAGGACGAGAGGAGCGGGTTCAACTGTATCGACATATCGGTATTCTCACCCTATCGGCTTCATCAGACCACGCTGAGGGACGACAGCGTCGGCAGTCTTCGGGTTGGCGCGAGGACAGAGATGATGGACATACACGGATTCCGCCAGCAGCAGACAACCTGCCATGACGATAAGGGCGGGCCACAAAGGCCATTGGAATTCCCGCTGCTCCAGACGCTGGGAGGCCGCGTCGGCGCCCAGGATTTCCAGGTCCGCGGGAGACCACCAGGCCTTGAGCGACTCGGCATCCATCGAGCCGAGAGGACTGTCCGTCCGGCTGGCGTTGGCCACGAAGACGAGATTCTGCTTGCCAAGCCCCTCGACGCGATACACGCCGGCTTCCGTCACGGCACTCAGGTGTAGGACCTTCTGCCCCCGCGCGTCGATCCATTGCGGCTCCAGTTTCGTGCCGCTGGGGGCGACTACGAAAGCTCCGTTGCCCGAAGGCGCGTCCACCAGAGGCAGATCGACCGCGTCGCCGACGGTGAAGGCTCGCTTTGTTCCCGCGGACGACAGGTAGCTAAGCGTTTGGTCCACCAGCGGCACGAAGCTCTTGCGCTGCGGCAAGTCGGCCCAGTCGTCATTCGCGGAGATGTTGAATACCAGCACGCGCCCCGCCCCCAACGGGTGTTCCACGATGGCGGGCACATTATCGTCGAAACGGGCCAGGATGCTGTCGGTCTTGCTCGGCAACTCGTCGAGCGCTCCATGCACGCGAAAGCGCACCTGATGCAGATCGCTGAGCACCGGATCGCGCAGAGGGGCGAGCAGCGGATGCGTCCAGCGCATCTGGGCGAGCGAGCTAGGCCTTCCCTCCGCGAAGCCGCCTTTTCCCGCGGACTTGAGTGGCATCGGCAGCAGCCCCTCGGCGGGCTGGAGCGGCTTGTGCAGCTTCTGGTTGTAGAATGCGGGTTGCATCTGCGAGCCAAAGAAGATTGCCAGGCCGGCCCCACCGCGGACGCGCGCTTCCAGTCCTTCGAGAGCAGCATCGCTGAGCTCCGGAACGCCGGCAAGCAATATCACGTCGGCTTTCTGGAAATCGCTCGCCGTCACGCTGGCCGAGCTGCGCTGCGTCACCTGGAGCGACTGATTCTTGGTGGCGACCAGGGCCTCCATGCCGGCGCGCAAATGCACGCCAACGCCTCGGCCATCCTGCGCCGGCGCCTCCGGCTCGACCAGGAGCACTCGCAGCGCCCAGGCAGCATCGAGGTTGAGGAAGTACTCGTCATCGCTGGGAAGCGGATCGGCCGGTTCCAGGCGCAACTGGGCAACCTGCCCTTGCACGTTCACGCCAGCCGGGATGTTGAAATACAGATGCGACATTTGGCCAGGCTTCAAGACGACTTCTTGAAGATCATCCGGCATTCCTTCCACGCCGGTGAGCCGGACGCTTCGCGGCGATGTCGATTCGCCAACGCCGCCGACCTCGACACGGATCAGCCGGTCTTCTTTCTCGCCGAAGGTTGCCAGCCGGGCTCCCGCGATCCAGGCGTTCTGCGCCGAGCCGGAGCCGGTCTCGATGACTTTGACCTTGAGCTGGCCGGGCAAATCCTTGACGAAGGCCTGGACATCGTTTTGTTGCCAGCGCGATTTGAGGTTGTCCGTCAAGAACACGAGTTCGGTGTCCCGCTCCGCCTGCCGAGACAGCAGGGTGCGGATCAATGGCAAAGTGCCGCTGAGGGTGCCGTCCGACAGCGCCGGCTGCGCGGCCCGGAGGTTCGGCAGGTACGGCGCCGCGTCGGACTGGAGCCCGGTCAACAGCCTCGGCGGCGTCCCGGCCAGCACCAGCGCCGTGCGATCTCCCGGCCCCGCCGACTTCACCAGTCGATCAGCCAGGTCCTTCGCCCGATCCAGCGCGGACGGCAATTCCGGAAGCTGATAGGCCATGCTTCGGCTCTGGTCGACGATCACGAAGCGGTCGGTTGCTCGCGACGCGCCCCAGCTGCCGACCAGCGGCCGGGCCAATGCCAACACGAACAGCAGAATGCACCCGGCGCGCATGAAGAAGAGCAGCCACTGGTGCCATTGCACGCGCCGCGATAACCGCTGATGAGTCTGCTTGAGCCAGCGCAAGCTGCTGAAGGGCGTCTGCTTCATCTTGCGCGGTTTGAACAGGTGCACGACGATCGGCAGGATGAGGAGCAGGACGCCAACAAGGGCAAACGGTGCGAGGAAGGTCATATGGTGTTGGCTTGCGTTTCGCGCTACAATCGCGAAACGTAAACTTCATCTCCGGGTGCGAGCGCGGCGATTCAGGTAGGTGGTCAGGACCTGGTCATACGATTGCTTGGTGTTGATCAGGTGATAGTCGATGCCGGTTTCCGCCAGCCCCTTGCGGTAGAAGTCGCACAGCTCCTGCATCTGCTCGAGGTAGGCGCTGCGCAGCGAGGCCGGGTCGATCTCCATTTCCTCCCCCGTTTCCATGTCACGGAAGAGGGCGGCCCCTTCGAAGGAGAACTCCAGCTCCGTGGCGTCCTGAACATGGAAGACGATCACCTCGTGCCGGTGCCCAGTAAGGAGCCGAATCGCCTTGAGGGTTTCGACCGGATCGTCGATGAGGTCGCTGATGATCACCACCAGCCCGCGCCGCTTGAGCTTGCGCACGGTGGCCTTCAGGCTGAACGACACATCCGTTCGGCCGACCGGGGCATGCCGAACCATCGCGGACATCAGTGTCCGCAGATGCGAGCTGCGGCAGCGCGGTGGCACGTAAATCCCCGGCGATGCCCCAAATAGCGCGAGCCCCACGGCATCCTGTTGCCGAACCATCAAGTAGGCGAGGCAGGTCGCCAGGAAGCAGGAGTAATCCCACTTGGTGAGCGCCCCGGTCCCGTACCCCATCGACGCGGAATGGTCGAGCAGGATATGGCAACGAAGGTTCGTCTCTTCCTCGAACCGCTTGATGTAGTAGTGGTCCGTGCGAGCATAGAGGGCCCAGTCGAGATACTTGAGGTCATCACCGGGCACATACTCGCGATGCTCGGCAAACTCGACGGAGAAGCCGTGGAACGGGCTCTTGTGCAGGCCGCTCAGAAATCCTTCGACGACCACGCGGGCCAGGAGCGGCGAGAAGCCAACCCGCGCCAGGATGGCCGGGTCGAGATAGCGCTGCGGATCGAGCCCCTGCATTCCGTGGGCGAGGCTCGGCCCTTCCGCCGCCAGGACGGCCCGATGCAGGCGCTGGAACAACGCGCGCGCCTGGCTACCCAGGTTGTGCAGCCAGTTGAGTGAAAAAGGTTTGACCATAATATGAACCCGGCGCCTCGTACTCGTTTAACGCGCCTCACATGCGAACCAGCTCGTTCTCCGATAACAAATCGTGTTGCGAGAGATCAAAGGCCAAACCATCCCCAGAATTTATCAACGACGGTTTCGTTTGATTCTTCCCAGACTGTATAAATCGGATGGATCGTAGCACGGTCGTTTACGAAATAAACATAAGCTCTTGACCCATTGCTCGCTTCCCAACTATATCGTTCCTCGTATTCGGTTCTTGGCCCCATTGCTGCGGCTTGTCCTTTGCTGCCGAATAACTGCTCTACTTCTCCACACCTCATCCCGTCTTGAATGCGATCGAATTTCGCTTTCGTAACGCGCTCCGGCGGCAACAGTGCGAAGGTAAATACACACAGAAAGACGGTTGCCGCGAGCACCACGGCAACGGCAAGATAACGTTTCTTCGTCATCGGTTATCTCGCACTTTCTGTTGTTGCATTCTCCCCGTCTACTAGATGAACCGTGTCGGTGTAATGCGCTACCCGAGCGCACGAGCATCGCCCTAAGAATGCGTTCGTTCGGGGATGGTTTCCAGCAGCTTGCGGATGATGGCGTCGGTGCTGATGCCTTCCGCCTCGGCAGCAAAGCTGGCCAGGATGCGGTGGCGCATCACCGGCAGGGCCATCTTTCGCACATCGTCGCACGACACGTTGACTCGCCCCGCCAGGGCGGCGTAGCATTTCGCGCAATGGATCAGGGCCTGGCTGGCGCGCGGGCCGGCCCCCCAGCCAACCTGCTCCTTCACGAACGCCGGCACGCCTGGTTCGTCGGGGCGAGTCGCCCGGACGAGATCGACGGCATAGCCCGTCACGTGCTTCGATACCGGGATGCTGCGGATCAGCTCCTGGAACTTGAGCAGCGTGTCGCGATCGCAGATCGCCTTCACGTCGGTGACGCGATTGGTCGTCGTGCGCTCGACGATATCTTCTTCCTCCGCGAGTTGCGGATAGCGGATCATGGTGTTGAGCAAGAAGCGGTCCTTCTGCGCTTCGGGGAGCGGATACGTCCCTTCCTGATCGATCGGATTTTGCGTGGCGAGGACGAAGAACGGCGGATCGAGCCGATAGGTCTTGCCTCCCGCCGTCACTTCCTTCTCCTGCATCGCTTGCAGCAAAGCCGCCTGCGTCTTGGGAGGCGTGCGGTTGATCTCGTCAGCCAGGAGGACATTGGTGAATATCGGCCCGGCGACGAACACCATCACGCGCTTGCCGGTCGTGTGATCTTCCTCGATGACATTGGTCCCGACGATGTCCGACGGCATCAGGTCCGGCGTGAACTGGATGCGCTTGAATCGCAGTGACAGGATCTTGGCAAGCGTGTTGATCATCAGCGTCTTCGCCAACCCGGGCACTCCTTCGAGAAGGTTGTGTCCACCGGCGAAGACAGTAATGAGCAATTCTTCGAGAACGTCGGGCTGACCAACGATGATCTTGCCAAACTCCCCGAGCATTTTCTTGTGCAAAGCGCTGAGAGCGCCCAGTTTTTCTTCGATTTCTTTGTTCATGTAGTCACTCGCGTTCAAGTAATCTCATTCAAGAAAAATCATCCTGCGGCTAACGTCCCGAATTCCTTCCGCGAGGACGTTGACGGTTACCGGCTAAGCGATCCAACTCCGTGACGGAGATGGCGAGAAGCTCGGCAACGCGTTCATTTGGCATGCCGCTCGCTAGCCATTTCATTGCCAGTTCTTTTCTGCCTTCTTCTCGTCCTTCTTCTCGTCCTTCTTCACGAGCTTCCTTCCATACCTTGCTTTCACGAATATCATGCAACTTGAATTTCATGCGAATCTCCTCTCGATCAAGCTCGGTAAATCGGCACATCAGCACCTGCTCCACCAATTCTACCACTTTAGAGGCGCTGTCACTATCAGCCATTTCGGTCCTTGCTTTCTCGGTAATGCGAGGCGCCAGATCCTGTGCTTGACGCATGTTTGCAAAGACGAGCTGGAGTAGGCCAATCCCTAGGGGCGGATCCGCAAAAAAAGGCATCTGATCGAGATAAACGCGCTTGACCCGTTGTGAGTTGAGTAAATCTTCATATGGCTTGATGTCCTTGGGCTCTTCATGTTTTGTGGGAAAGATTGCCGCTGCAACCCATTCTCGCTTCGGATCATTCTCCTCCAGGTAGAAGAACACTTTGGCGAATAAGTTAGCATAGAACGTTCGAACCCGTTGAAACTGAACCTCAACAAAATAAAGGGGCAGGCTTGGCTTGTTTGGCACAAACAGCCCATCGATTCGTAGCGACTTTTTCACCTCGACGGAGTCCAGTCGGTAAGACTTCGCTCGCGCGGACGGAAGGCCCAGCAGCACAAACAGCGTCTCGGGTAGCTGTTTGAGCAACGGTAAAAGAAAGAGTCCGATTCCATCGGGCGGCACTAATGACTGAGGGCGTAGGTGATGATATTGTTGGCGATGCGCATCGCGTCCGTGTCAATCAGCCCCTTGGCATAGGCGTTGGACTCGCGATTCACCCCGCTCAACAAATCGTAGGGGGAGTATAAGATAGCAAGCCGGCCGTTGATGAAGTATCCGTAAAACTCCGGTGTCTCCAGAGTCGGGTGGTCGCGCAGCACCGCCGGCGTGAATGTCACGCGCTCGATGGGGTTCCACCCCCCGGCAAACAGAGGATGGCTCGGCGGCAGCTTGATCAACTCCGCGTTCGGGAACACCTTCTTCAACTCACGCTTGAACGCCTTGTCGAAGGGCTTCAATCCCGCTCCCGACGTGGCCACCAGCAATCCGCCACGGTTGAGGTAGCGCCCCAGCCCGGCGGCTTCCGCTTCGGAAAGCTGGAAATCGTAATGTCCCGTCATGAACAGCAGCGGGAAATGGCCGACCTGCTTGTCCTCGAGGCTGACCACGTGCGGCGAGAAGTCGACGTCGATGTTGGTATTCTCTTTCAGGTTGGCGAGCAGGCTGTTCTGGATGGCCGGGTTGAGGTCCCAACTGCCGGAATAGCGGACGGACGCGAAGCGGACCACATCGCCGACGCGCGTCTTCCCCGTGTAGGTCGGGAAGTCCTGAGCCAGGAATCGGCCATATTCGGTGCTGCCGAGCATGTAGGCGACCAAATTGACGCCAAGCCGTTTCGCCGATTCGCCGACGATGTGCCGGCCGTCAGGGTGATACTCGGTCGCGCTCAAGGCGGCCCCGAGGCCCCCCGGGACCAGAATCGCGGCGCCGCGCGTGCCGATGTCAATCGTGTAGATTTCCGGCGGCCGCATCGTCTGCACGCCGTTGATCAGCATCATCAGTTGCTGGATCCGAAAGCGAGCATTGAAGATCGGATGGTCCAACGGCAAACGCATGAACGCCTTGCGCGGGAACACCTTGCGCATCTCGCGAATGACCGAGCGTGAGAATTCCTCTCGGCCGCGTGCCGCGTTGAAGATGATGGTCCCGCCGGCAGTCAGGAACTTCCGCAGGTTGTCGACCTCCGCTGGTTTCAGCGCGAAGTCGTAGTCCCCGGCCATATACAGAATCGGGATGTCGACCGGGTCAAATCCCGGGCTGGCGAGCGGCTTGGTGGCATACTGGTAGTTGTTGCCGTCCGCGAGCCGTTCATTGGTCATCGTGACCAGATTCTGGGCATCATTGGGGTAGCTCTTCCACTGTTCGAATTTCTGGATGACTCCGTTGGGATGCTTGAACTGCAGAGTCTCGCCGTACTCAACCTTGTAGATGACGGTGAGATTGGTCGGCGGCGGCGGCGAACGATGCTGCGTCTTGCGCTGCGAAGGGCCCGGATCGGGAATGATGTCGGTTTCTTCCCCCGCTGCCTGCGTGCGTGGCGGCGCCTTCGCGGGGGGAGGCGGCGGCGCTTCGGCCGGAGGAAAATTCACCGAGCGCTGGGCTTGAGCGCTGACAGCCAAAAGAAAAAAGCACGTCCAGGCGAGTACGATGGTTGTGATGCTACGGTTCATTTCACAGGTACCTCCAGCGTGGGGGCGGGATCATTGGGCGTCGCTCGGAACGCGTTCTCGGGGGGCTTGTACGAAATCATCTTTAGCACGGGACGAGGCGCGCCTTCCTTGGCCGCCGGACCGAGCACCTTGACGGTGTATTCCGGTCCCGCCTGCACCTTCCCCTTGAGGTCGATGCTCCATGCTTTCACGATGAGCGGATTCAGCGTCTTCGGCAACGGCGTCAAGCCGGCCGTGAGCGGGGCGGGAGAGTTGCGCACGTTCGGGTCGGCGGCATCCGCCGCCAATGGCGGCTTCTCCGTGCGGACCTCGACGAGGGCATCAGCGGGAGCGCCCTTCACCCCTACTACGGTATATTGCAAACAGACCACGGGGTCATCCTTGGCCGTCGCCGGCTGAGCGCCGATCTTGATTTGCGCTGCTTGAATATTGCAGTTCAAGAGGGTCATCACACCGGTGTCGAAGAGGACCGGCAGTCCCTTGGCGAGCAGGTCCTTGACCATGAAGTTGGTCAGTTGCAGGTTGGAATTCTGATGGTTGAAGCCGGTCAGCGCCTTCTCGACCACGGTGTTCTCGACTACGCCGGTCGCCCCTTCCAGCTTGATTCCCGTTTCGCAGTTGCGGACGATGCAGTCCTTGACCATCGTGTTCGGCACACCGTAGCCCCCATTGATTCCGATGGTGCAGTTCTCGACGGTGTTGCCGATCAGTACGGAATCGCTCTGGTAGGTCACCGAGATGCCCATGATGAAGCCGCCGCGGACGACGTTTCCCTTGATCTCTGTTAGCGGGCTGTAGGAGACGTTGATCGCTGGCTCGTCGAGCGGCTTCGCCCCCTTGTACTCGAAGGTGTTCTTCGCCACCATCGGCGTGTCGCACGAAGTGAGAAAGATCCGGCTCTGCCCGCTGAACTGGTTTTCGCTGAGGTTGAGCCGCTCGTTCGCTTTCGCGCCGGTGTTGTCGATTTTCTTCGCCACCAGCTTCACGTCCTTGAGGTAGGCACGCTGCCAGTCGATGCTGACAAAGCCGTCCACATCGACCAGGCTGAAAATGTCTTCCTTCTGGTCCGGCAGTTTCGGTGATGTCAAAGCCACATTGCAGCGTCCCTCGGGAAGACCAGGCCGGCCATACAGGAGCAGGCTCGACCCCTTGCCAAGCTTGATCTTGCGCTGGTCGGCGGTGGCGCCGGCCATGCGCAGCTCGAGATAATCGGTCGCGGACTTGGTGCCGTCGATCTTGATCACCCCGAAGCTCTCCAGCGCGTCGGCCACGGTGCAGACAAACTTGCCTCCCCCGGTCCGAAACATGAACGCCCCTTTCGGGTCGATCTGCAGCTTTCGGCACGAAATCTTGTCTTCGTCGTTCTGATCAAACATGACGAGGTCGAACTTCTGGATGACGACATCATCCTTGGAACCGGGCACCACCTTGCCGCGCCAGGTCGCCGGGTCCGACCACTTGCCCCCGCCGAGCCCATTGGTCGCAATCTCCGCAGCGCGTGGCATCCCGCTTCCCGCTACCAACAATAGCGCGATCGCAAGGGCATATATTCGGCCTGATGCTTGCATGCTCATTCCATCGTTGCGGATTGAAAGCGCGAGAGCCTGGGCTGCAAAAACAAGTAGTGCGATACTTTGGAGTACGGTGACTCGTCACCGCTTTTGGATTTTGGAGACCGCTATCGTTCCAAAATCCAAAAGCGGTGACAAGTCACCGCACTCCAAAATGCAAAGGGGCAACAGTATTAGAACAGCTCCTGGATCGGCCTACCTTCGTTGAGGATCGGGATCGGCCGTTGAGCGGCGTCGTAAAACTCGTGGCGATAGTTGATGCCCAGCACCTGATACATCGTGGCGAGCACATCCTGTGGGCTCGCGGGGCGCGAACTTGGGTACTCGGCCCGGGCGTCGGTTGTGCCGATCATTTGTCCCATGCGCAGACCGCCGCCCGCAAACAGCACCGATGCCGCGCCTGGCCAGTGGTCACGCCCCGCCGTGGTGTTGATGCGTGGCGTGCGCCCAAATTCGCCGTACATCATCACCAGCACTTTGCGGTCCATGCCTCGTTCGCACAGGTCCTCGACCAGCGCCGCCAGCGCCCGGTCATAACGCGGCAACAGCCGGTTTTTCAGTTCATTGAAATTGTTGTTGTGGGTATCCCAGCCACCGACGTTGACGGTGACGTAGGTGACCCCCGCTTCGACGAGCCGCCGCGCCAGCAGGGCGCTCTGGCCCCAGCTATCCCGGCCATACTTGTCGCGCACGCGAGGATCTTCACGCCGCATGTCGAAGGCATCCCGGCACTGCGTGCTGGTCACTATCTCGAAGGCGTCGCGGTAGAAGCGGTCATACCCTTCCAGGGTCCCTTGCAGATCGACGTCGCGCCGCAGATTATCGACCCCTTGCAACAGCTCGCGCCGATTGCGGAAGCGCGACAGGTCGATGTTCGGCGCCAGCCGAAGATCGCGCACCTCGAAGCCAGCGTTGTTCGGATCGTTGCCCGGGGAGAATGCGTTGTACGCCGCCCCGAGGTAAGCTGCCCCGGAATGCCCGGGAACGCTGGGCACGCAAGCATAGGCCGGCATGCGTGGCTGGTTCGCGCCGCGCATCCGCGCGACGACCGAGCCCGCGCACGGATTCAGGTTGTCGTTGATCTCGATGGTCGGCACATAGCCGGTCAACATCCAGTGCGAGCCCATGCCGTGCCCGGCATTGGTGTGCGTCACGGACCGGACGACGCTCAGCTTGTCCATCATGCGGGATTGCAGCGGCAGATGTTCGCTGATGCGAATGCCGGGGACGTTGGTGGAGATCTCATTGAATTCGCCGCGAAACTCCGCCGGTGCGTTCGGCTTGAGATCATACATGTCGATGTGGCTCGGTCCGCCCCCCGTCCAGAAGAGAATGACCGCGGTGTCGCGCGTCGCTTCCCCCTGCTCGGTGGCGCGTGCCTTGAGCCGTAGTTGGTCCGCCAAGCTCAGCCCGGCCAGACCCAGAAAGCCTGCCTTCAAAAAGCTACGCCGCGTTTGGCCATCGCATGTACGGTAGGTAGGTCCAACGATATTCAACATGGAAATATGCCCCCCCAAGGTAGGATACCTAATAGTGTACATCGGTAGGCGTGAACGGGCAAGTTGAGATTACTCCCTTGCTTGCGTTTCGCGGGACGATGTCATCTCTGCCGCAACCACTGGGCGATCATCGTATCCAGGAGAAGCTGGCCAAGATGGAAAAACATTAACGGCATGACGGCGAACGGGAACTCCTCCTTGAAGTATTGCTCATACAGGACCAGCGATATCGGCAATGTCTTCTGGCTGGAGGCGAAGGCGATGGCGATTTGCCGGCCCCGGTCGAATCCCAGCTGCCACGACGTCGCCAGCGCGCTCCCCAGCGCGAACAGGTGCAACACCACGGCCAGAACAATGCTGTACGCAAAGACGCGCGGCGCGACAGCCGCGCTGCTGTCGTGCAGATGCTCCCCGACCGTAACCCCCGCCTTCATCACAATGGCCAGCACACAACACTGCGACACCGCACTCAGGGAGACCTTGTGGCGATCGGCAAACCGGGCGCAGGACGGAACGCGCTGCAGGGCCTGGCCTGCCAGTGTTGGCAGGATCAGGCTCAGGGTTAGGTCGCGCATCACGGCCGGAATATCCAGCTCGACGACCGTGCCGGTGAGATAAGCGAGCAGTCCGGTGGTCATGAACCAGCTCGTGAACGTTGTCCCCAGAACGCCCAGCAGCGCAGTCGCCTCATTACCGCCTGCCATGCGAGTCCACAGCACCGCGGACGAGAAGGTACACGGAACCGCGCTGACGAGAATCAGCCCGATCCCCACATCTGCGTCGGGCGCAAGACGTCCGAGCAAACTGCTGCTGAACGGCACCAGACCATAGCTGAGAAACACCGCCCACGCCGAGGCCAACGGCCGGCGCATCTCTTCCAGAAGCGATTCCGCCGGCATGGTCCACGCCACCAGAAACAGCGACAGGGCAACAATCAATCGGGGTTCAAGACGCTCCGTAGCAGCCCGAAGCGATGACGGAAACGCCAGTGAGGCAGCGACGCCAGAGATGAGAGCAATCAGAAACCAATGCTTGGCAAACCATGCTTTCATGTCGGTGTGCTAGCGACGCCAGAAAGCTGCTATTCCAGAATCTCGGTAGCCACATGTCCCGCAATGTCGGTGAGGCGGAAGTCGCGGCCGGCGTAGCGGTAGGTCAGCTGCTCGTGATCGAGACCCATCAACGCCAGGAGCGTGGCATGTAGGTCCGTCGTGTGCATGCGCCCTTCCACCGCGCGGATGCCGACCTCGTCCGTGCCGCCGAAGGTGAAGCCCTTCTTCACGCCGGCGCCGGCAAGCCACATCGGATAGCCGGTGATGTTGTGGTCGCGCCCGTCCGAGCCTTGCGCGGTCGGCAGTCGGCCGAACTCGCTGCCGAACAGAACCAGCGTCTCGTCCAGCAGGCCACGCTGTTCCAGGTCGGTCAACAAAGCCGCCGTGGGGCGGTCGACCATCGCCGATTGGTTGATCAGCCCCTGATGCAGGTTGCTGTGATGATCCCAGCCGGATTGACAGATCTCGACGAAGCGCACCCCCGCCTCGCTCAGCCGACGGGCCATCAGGCATTGCCGGGCGAAGCTCCCCTGGGGCCCAGGTCTGACGCCATAGGCGTCCAGCATACGCTGCGGCTCGCGCGAGATATCGAGCAGCTCCGGCACGCGATCTTGCATGCGAAAAGCCAGCTCGTAGGACTGGATCACGCCGTCCACCTGGTCCGGCGCGCCGGTGGTGAAACGCAGGTCGCGGTTCATCGCCTGGATCAGCTCGAGCTGCCGGCGCTGGAGCGCCACCGGCGTCTGTGGCCGAAGGTTCGGCATGACGCCGTTGTCGTTGATGCGTGTCCCCTGGAAATGGGCCGGCAAGAATGCGCTGCCGTAGTTGATGGCGCCGCCGAAGTTGGGGGGCGGGTTGATGGTGATGTATCCGGGGAGGTCCTGGTTTTCGGTTCCCAGGCCATACATGAGCCACGACCCCATGGATGGTCTGGTCAGCTGAGCGAGGGCAGTGCCGGTGTGCAACTGGATCACCGCCTGCGGGTGGGCCGGCGTGTCGGTATGCAAGCCGCGGATGAAGCAGAGCTTGTCCACGTGGCGGGCCACGTGCGGGAACAGGTTCGAGACCCAGGTTCCTGTGTTTCCATGGCGCGCGAAGCGGAATTTTGACGCCGTCAGCGTGCCGCCGCCAGGGCCGACCTGTCCATCGCTCCGCTGTAGCTGTGGCTTGTATTCGAACGTGTCCATCTGCGAAATCGCACCTTCCATGAACAGGAAGATGATGCGCTTCGCTTTGACGGGGAAATGTGGTGTCCGCGGCGCCAACGGCCGTTCCTGCGCGCCGAGCATGCCCGCAAGGGCGAGATAGCCGAAGCCAGCGCCCGCGGACTTCAGCGCCTGTCGCCGGGAGATGAATGGAGAATAAGGCTGCTTCAGCATTCTCTCACCTCTGAAATGTTCGACACGCTTTCGGCGTTACCCAAGAATTCTCAGTGTAGTAGTGCGGGCTTTAGCCCGTTCTTCAGGAGAGAAATCGAGCTAAAGCCCGCACTACGAATCAGGAATTTCCTTTGAGTGTTACTACACTTTGTAAACGTTGCTCTAAAGTCTGTCAAAGGTTCTTTTCGATTACCAGGCAAACTCCTGGACAATCTTGACGGCATCCCCCTGAAAACGGACCGGGACGAGAAGCTCCATCTTGGCCCCCGATTGGCGGAGCATCGGCATACCAGGGGCCTCGATGCGGATGCGCAAATCGTTGAGGCGATACCAGCCATCCCCCAGCGCTTCGATCTTGTCTCCCACGGCAGCGCGGAAGTAGAGGTTGTCGGTCCCCGCCTTGGCCTGGACGGTGAAGACTCGCCGGATGCCTGGGCTGGCCTTGGTCTCCACGGCATTGGGGAAATCCTCGATGAGGATATCCTTGTAGGAGTAAAGGAACGTCGGACGCTGGTCGTCGCTGAGCCGATAGCCGCGGAAACGGTAGCCCTGCTCCTTCGCGGGCTTGGTCGGCCAGGCCTCCTCCGCGGAGCCAAGGACGGCGAAGCTGACGCCGGCGGGCAGATGGAGGATGTTGTCCCCCATGGGTGGCTCGAAGCCTTCGCCTCGGCCGGTCCAGTGCCGGCGGGCGTCGATGAAGCCTCCTTGCCAGAGCATCGCCAATCGCATTTCATTAGCGTCGAAGGCCAGGTGCGCCTTCTCCGGGTAGCCGACGCCGATCGCTCGTGGCCCCGCCCCCTGAATGAAGTTGCGGTAGATGATGGCTTCGGTCGTGGGAATGAGCGGGATCGACTGCTTGTTCATCCCCAGGGGCAAATTCGCCTTGGCGCCGTCGGCGAGGTAGAGCCAGATCGCCTCGATCTGCGTGGTCGCCTGGCCGTCCAGCACCTTCTTGAGCAGGGTCTTGCCGTCGGGGAACGACGAGGGCATGCGGGTGCCTGGCCGGTAGGCGGTCGGGTTGATCATGTAGTTGTGGAACCAGTCGTGCTTGACCCGCTGGGTCATGATCGCCATGTCGATCCCCTGCACGCCTTCCGCCTTGGCGCCGGCAAAGGTGTGGCACTTGATGCAGCCGAACGCCTGCGCGCCGACCAGATGCCTGCCAGCCGATTTCAGCTTCGGGGCGGGCTCCTTCGTCGCCACCTTGGGAGAAGGCTCCGGAGCGTCAAGCGATTCGAACAGGGCCACCAGATGGCTGGCGTTGCCACCGAACCTCGGCATGCGCGTGTGCATGTAAGGCCGATCGTGCGCCCCTTGCTCCAACACCTTCTTCAGGTATTCGGTCTTTAGCTTCGCCCCGACGCCGTTCAGGGCGGGGGGTAGTCGGCCTTCGTCCCCCATCTCCGGCTGCACCGTCACGAACGCCTTGTTGACATCATCCTCGACGCCACCGATCTTTTCTCGTTCATGGCAAGCGTAGCAGTTGAGCGCCTTCATGGTAAACGCAACCGCCTCGCGCACCCCGGCTTGAGCGGCAGGCTTCTCGATGACGGCTCGCAAGGCGGTCTGCTGAGTCGCGCTGAGCCCATACCATGGAAGTCCCTTGGCAGGGGCGGCGGCGACGCAGCCTCCTTCCGCCTTCAGCTTCGCCAACGCCGGCGCGGCCACGCGCTTCGTTTCATTCTGCATGGCATGACAGTTGGCGCAACCGGCGGACGCGAAAAGCTCCTTCCCCTTGGCGACCAGCTCCGGCTGGATCGTGAATCGCTCGGTGTTGTTTCCCTTCACGACCGGAACCTCGGTCTTTTCCATGAGCTGGACCATCGGGCCAAGCGGCTGCCGGCCCACGCCCGGTCCCTCGACCTCGACGCCAAGCTCGAACCCACCCCCCGCGTTGAAGACACTGACGGTAAGTTTGTGCATCCCCTTCGTGAGCTTGGCGGACCCCGACTTGCTCTGCGGCGGATGTACGCCGTCGTTGTCGACGACGAGCTTGCCGTCAATCCAAAGCTTGCTGCCGTCATCGCTCATGAGATGGAAGGTGTACTTGCCTTCGTTGTCGATCTTCACAAAGCCGTCGAACTTGACGCCGCAATCGTTGAGACGGCGCGCGACCCCCAGATCGAAATCGCTGGCGTTGCCCGCCGCGACCGGTTTCAGCTTGTTGAAATCGGGGACGTTCTGCCAGGAGCCTTCGTAGTAAGCGTAAGACATATTGACGGCGGACGGAGCGCCGGCAATCCCCTGCATGAGGTAGTTCGCGACGTCCCCCGCTTCCTTGGCGTTTAGGAGGCCCGGCATGCGCCCGTTCGGACGGGTCTGGTGCGGGTTCTCCAGGAACGTCTTGAGGCTGGCCAGGCTGTACTTCGCCTTGACGTTGCCGAGCGCCACCGTGCCGGCGAAGGTCTTGTCCTGATCACCGTTGGCGTCGCGCGTGCCATGGCAAGCGACACAGCCCACCTGGTGATAGAGCTCGCGCCCCGAAGCAACCCCCTTCCGGTCGGGACGGACGTGGGCCGGCGTTCCGGTCGATGCGAGGAAGTGCACAAGGGCTTCGACCGTCGCCTGCTTTTCCGCCGCATCCACGCCGGCAAAAAGATCGGGCATGGTCGTCCCGGGTTTCATGCCGTGCGGATTGTTGAGGAACTGCTTCAGGTAGTCGTGCTTGACGCGCAAGCCGACGCCGTCAAGGATGGGAGCGGACTTCGCCGGGTTCGGTTCGACATCGCCGGGGCTGTGGCACTGCCCGCAGTTCAGCGTCTTAAAAAGCAGACGTCCGCCTTCAGCCAAGTCGGCCTTTCCATCCGCATGGAACCGGGCAAACGCCGGCACCATCGGGCCTGGATTGGCCTTGCCTCCCCCATGCGCCGGCGCCGCATTAACAACCCACGCTGCCAAGGCAACGCAAACGCACGATAACGACCGTCGATCCACCATGGGGTATTTCTCCGAACCAGCACACCCGCGAGGAATGTCGAATTGTTTTATGAGTCGGTCTCGAGGCAGGATTTCAAAGGAGAGTGCCGCACGATCCTAGGATCGATCTTATGGCGTAGCCTCGCGATGTGCAAGCGTAGAGTAAAGCACCGCTCGAGAGTACGAGATGATGATGACCGGTCTGCTCAATCGGGGAACATTGGTTGTGCCCTGTTACCCGTCATTGCGCCGAGGCAAGCAAGGAAAAACACGAATGCCCAAATCAAAGCAAACAGGATCGCCCATATTTTGTTGACGATTCCCCACGTCGCCAAAGTGCCATCGCGCTCGCGACGGTCGAAATAGACATCTCCGGTGATAAGATTAATGCTTGTCCAGCACACCAACGGAAAACATCCAAGCAGCCCAAGTATTACAAAGATATTATTCACGCTGCTTCGACGATGCCAGGGGACCTGAGCGTAATGCACGTAGGTCGTCGAAGGTGGTGCTGAGGCCGAGGCCGAACCCTGCTGGGTAAGATTCGGCCCGATGTCGTTCGAGGCACGCGTGACGGTAGCGGCTGTAATAAGATCATTCCCACAGACCGAACAGATATTACGTCCGCTGCCGGCAATGCGGACGCAATCGAGATGTATTGGGTAATTGCAGCCGTCGCAGTGGTGGCCCTCGTGGACGTCGTCGATCAATTTACCACAACTCACACATTGTTTACCGACCGCATTCTTCATGGCACGTGCTCAGGCGACCGCAGCAAGGGCTGCGTTGCAGATATTGGGCTCAGTGTGAAACACGAAGGAGAAAAGCCGCCTCCGGGACTCGAACCCGGCACCTGTGCTTTACGAAAGCACCGCTCTACCGAATGAGCTAAGGCGGCGCATGCGGAGATTGGAATTCTACAGCGCCGCCGCGATCTCGTAAACCCTAACTGACGCCCTGCCCTTTACTCTTTCGTAATCGTCTCGTCGAGGTTCAGGATCAGGTTGCAGATGGCGGTGTAGGCGGCGTGCTCGGCCACTTCGAGGGAGCGATTGCGCGGGGCTTCGCCGGCGCTGACGAGCTTGTGCGCTGCCGGCAGATTGGCGCGATAGTTCTGCTGGTGTCGGTCCAGGGCGGTCACGAGCACGGCCAGCTCATCCGCATGCGGCGCACGCGCGGTCGCCAGACGGAATGCCCGACTCAGTCGGGCGGCCGGCGTCGCGCCCCCTTCCACCAAGATTCGCTCCGCGAGCACTCGGGCAGCCTCCACATAGGTGACGTCATTCATCAGGTTCAAAGCCTGCAAGGGAGTGTTGGTGCGCGTCTCGCGCACGACGCAGGTCTCCCGATTGGCGGCGTCGAAGTTCATCATCGTCGGCGGCGCCACGGTCCGTTTCCAGTGGGTGTACAGGCTTCGGCGATACAGGCTCGGCCCGTGATCCTGGACGAAGTCCTCCGTGCCAGTCAACTCCTTGACCAGACCGGCCGGCTGATAAGGCTTCACGGATGGCCCGCCCACCTTCTCGATGAGCAAGCCGCTGGCGGCCAGGGCCTGGTCGCGGATCACGTCTGCCGACAGGCGAAAGCGTGGCCCGCGCGCCAGCAGGCGATTCTCCGGATCGGCGCGGTGCAACTCCGGCGTGACGCGCGAAGCCTGGCGGTATGTCGCGCTGGTGACAATCGTACGCAACAGCCGCTTGGTATCCCACGCCGGCGTCCCCGACATGAACTCCACCGCGAGCCAGTCAAGCAGGTCCGGATGGCTCGGCCAATCCCCTTGAGCGCCGAAATCCTCTACCGTCTTGACGATCCCCGCGCCGAATAGCATTTGCCAGTAGCGGTTGACCGCGACGCGCGCGGTCAGAGGATTCTCTCGGGCCACCAGCCAGCGGGCGAAGCCGAGGCGGTTGTTCGGCGCGCCCTTCGGCAGCGGCGGCAGGAACTCGGGGACGGCAGATACTACCTTCTTCCCCTTCTTGTCGTATTCGCCTCGTAAGAGGATGTGTGTGTCGCGCGGCGTGGCCATCTCCTCCATCACCATGGAGGTTGGAATCGACGCGTCGAACAGTTCCAACTCCTTCTCGGCACGCAAGAGATTCTTGTAGGCGTCGCGCAGCGTCTCCGGGGCATGAGCTTCGAGGAAGCATGTCCGCAGCTTGTGCCGCTGGGCCGGCGTGCGCCTCTCCGGGGCGAGGTTCGCAAGGACGGGGATGGCATCGGTGTTGGCGATGACGGCGACGTCGGCCGGCGTGATCACGTCGTCATAGATGCGCACCTCGTCGATCGCTCCATGGAAGCGGCGGCCTGCTCCAGCGCCGATTCGCAGAGGCTCGGCGGTATTGAAGTTCTGGTTGAGGTCGTCGAGGTTCACTTTGACGTGTGCGGGCTTGCCGTCGATGTAGATCTGGATCCCCTTGGCCGTGCGCGAGCCATCGTAGGTGAAGAAGACATGATACCAGCGATTAGGGGCCAGGGCCTCCTCCGTCTCGATGCGAACCGCATCGTCGAGCCACCGTTTTACCAGCTGGACGTGGATCTTGCCCCCTTGCAGCATCAGGAGGTAGCCATCGGCACGATCCGTATCGACCATGCGCGAGAGGATAGCGCCGCCAGCGTCCGACGCTGGACGGATCCACGCCCCCATGGAGAACTTGTCGAAAAAGCCAAAGCCGGCGACATCCCCTGCGTCGAGATAATTTTGGCCATCGAAATGGATCGCGCTGCCGATGCGGCCCGGCCCGAGGCGGGGCTTGCTGTTGTTCCCGCGCGGCGTCAGGCTCACGGCATCGATGCCCGGCGCTGACTGCGGCGACGACGAAGCCAGAGCGCTGGTCGGGCCATCATTGGCCGGCGGCTGAGCGGGTGTTGGCCGGGCGGAGGCTTCGACGGGCTGCTGGTCGAGGGGAAAGTGCGCTGCCAGATGGCGAGTGAAGGTCCATTCCACGGCTTGTTTGAAGTCCAAGGTCCGCTCCCAGCTTCGTTGCGCGGTCGCCAGGTCTGGCTGCAGGGCCGCGAAGCGCTCCTGGAACAAGCGCAACTGGGCTTTCATGAGCAAGAGTTGCGCCTGCTGGGCCCGAGTCGGCGCCTGGATGTACGGGGGCGAATTGCCATACTTGCGGGCCTTGCCATGCTCCGGGATGTTGTTGAAGTAGGCGAAAAGCTGATAGAACTCCTTCTGGCTGATCGGATCGTACTTGTGGTTATGGCAACGGGCGCAGCCGGCTGATAGGCCAAGCCAAACCGTGGAAGTGGTATCGACGCGATCGACCACGTACTCGACGGCGAACTCCTCCGGGATGACCCCACCTTCGGAATTGCCACGATGGTTGCGGTTGAAGCCGGTCGCGATCTTCTGGTCCAGCGTGGCGCCGGGGAGCATGTCCCCTGCGATCTGCTCGACGGTGAACCGGTCGAACGGCATATTGTCGTTGAAGGCGTCAATCACCCAGTCGCGCCAGCGCCACATCACCCGTTCACCGTCGTTCTGGTAGCCGCTGGTGTCGGCATAGCGTGCCCCGTCGAGCCAGCGCTGCGCCATCCGTTCGCCATAGCGGGGCGATCTCAGCAGGCGATCGACGACCTTTTCATAGGCGTCCGGAGCCTTGTCACTGACGAATGCATCCACATCTTCGGGACTGGGGGGGAGCCCGGTCAGGTCGAGCGACGCGCGCCGGATCAACGTCGCTCGGTCCGCCTCCGGCGATGGCCGAAGCCCCGCGCGCTCGATTTCCGCCAGCACGAAACGGTCGATCGGATTGCGTGCCCAGGCCTTGTCCTTCACCTCGGGCAGGGCGGGGCGCGCGGGAGGGATGAAGGCCCAGTGTTTCTGCCATTTCGCCCCCTCGGCAATCCAGCGCCGTAGCGTATCGATCTGGGCCGCGCTCAGCGTGAGGGCAGACGAGGGGGGCGGCATCCGCTTGGTCTTGTCGCTGGTCGTGATCCGCTTGAAGAGCTCGCTGTCGTTCGGTTTGCCTGGCACGACGGCCCGATACCCGCCGAGATCCGCCATGGCCCCTTCCTCGGTATCGAAATGCAACGCCGCCTTGCGCTTGGCCTTGTCCGGCCCATGGCAATGAAAGCACGCATCCGACAGGATGGGCCGCACGTCCCGATTGAAGTCGATGGGGCGAGTCGATTGCGCGCCGGCCATCGGACTGCAAAGGCACCAGAGCGTGAATGCCCAGAGGCTGCGTTGGCTGGACCTTGTCATCGGCGGATTACTCAGGTGGGAAGGCGATCATGTGACTACGATGATTGTAAGCCCGAACGCCGCGAATGAACACGGCTGAGAAGAAAGTACCTCGTCGCGCCGACGCACACGCCGCACCAGGAGATTCTTGCCGACGCCGACCCCCATTATCCGGTGGTGTCCTGGTTTTGCGTTTGCCGTTTAGCGAAGGTGTAGCCAGCGGCGGAGTTTGTCGAGCAGGGATTCCGTTGAATGCACCCAGCTTTTCGGTCCAGCGGAATCCCCGTTGAAATTAAAAACAACAAATACGCTTGCGCCATCATCTGCTTGCCAGGTGTAGCCGCCCCACGTTACCGTTCCTGGCCTGTCGAAAATCTTCTCGACCTTCTGAAGCGTCATCCCGATCTCAATTCGATCAAAATTCGTCTTCGTGACGCCAGGGCGGGGCGGCAATAATGAGCCTGCGATCAGTGTCAGGCACAGGCAGGCCGCGAAGATGCCAGCGCAAATGGAATAGTGTTTTGCCATTGGAGTCATCTGGGTATTCTACACCCGCGGCGCCTTTTGCTGCAATCGTTTCAACCTCAACATTTCCTATCCGATATTTGATTGCGTTCGGGCCCCAACTGCGAGGTGCCTGGGAGAACCTGTGGGGGCCGTGAGGTTCATTGCTATTGAGGGCAATTCTTGTTACACTTACTTCAACCAACCTGCCTGATTCTTTTTCCTTCACGCTCCACATGAAGCACCTATTGTTCTGTTGTGTCGCTGTCGGGATCGCCGCGGCCAATGTCGCCCAGGCGCATGCGGATGAACCGCTAACCTTCGAGCAGCACGTCCGGCCCATCCTCAAGGCGTACTGCCTCGATTGCCATGGCGCGGGGGACAATGTGCGCGGCGGACTCGACCTGCGCCTGAAGCGCTTCCTCGAAAAAGGGGGCAAAACGGGGCCAGCGATCGTCGTGGGCGAAGCGGCCAAGAGTCCGCTCGTTCAGCGCATGAAGTCCGGCGAAATGCCGACCACCGAGAAGAAAGTCCCGGCGGAGATGATCGCCGTCGTGGAGAAATGGATCGCCGGCGGCGCGGTGGCGAAGCGGGCCGAGCCGGTGTCGCTACCACCCGGCATCGACATTACTCCAGAGGAACGCGCTTACTGGTTCTATCAGCCCATTCGGCGCGTCAATCCCCCTCACCCCCAACCCCTCTCCCCGGGGGCGAGGGGGGACCTGGACCGCGTTCGCACCCCCATTGATGCGTTTGTGCTGACCAAGTTGCGCGAGAAGAAGCTGTCGTTTCAACCCGATGCCGATCGCTTGACGTTAATCCGGCGGGCCACGCTGGATCTGCTCGGATTGCCGCCGACACAGAAGGAGATCGACGCGTTCTTGGCCGACACTTCTTCGGATGCCTACGAGAAGCTGCTTGACCGGCTGCTGGCTTCGCCGCACTACGGCGAGCGCTGGGCCCGGCACTGGCTCGACGTCGTCGGCTACGCCGATTCCGCCGGGGATGGCGTCAACGATACGGTTCGGCCCTATGCCTGGAAGTATCGCGACTATGTCATCCGCGCGCTGAACGCGGACAAGCCGCTCGATCAGTTCATCGCCGAGCAATTGGCGGGAGACGAACTCCTGCCGTTGCCGTGGAACAACCTCAAAGCGCCGGACATCGATCTGCTTGCGGCGACGGGGTTTCTGCGGACCGCCCCCGATCCAACCGCCAGCAGAACTGGACAGGCGGAGGCGGAGCAGGTCGTCACGGACACCTTGAAGATCGTCGGATCGGCGCTCCTGGGTTTGACGGTCGGCTGTGCCCAGTGCCACGATCATCGGTACGACCCAATTCCTCAGGCTGACTACTATCGTCTGCGTGCCATCTTCGAGCCGGCGCTAAATCCGGCCCAGTGGCGTGGCCTCGGCCAGCGGCGAGTGTCCCTCTACACCGATGCCGATCGGGCCCGCTCCGCTGCCATCGACGCCGAGGCGGGCAAGATGCAGGCGGCTCTGAACCAGAAGCAACTCGATTATGTGGAAACCGCCTTCCAGAAGGAAATCCTGAAGTTCCCCGCCGAGCAGCGTGACGCGCTCCGCGTCGCCTTCCGCACTCCCGCGGCCAAGGCGACCGAGGAGCAAAAGCGACTGGTCGCGGCTAATCCCAAACTTAACATCGGACCGGGGGTCCTGTACCAGTACAACCAGGCCGCGGCCGACGAAATCAAGAAGCAGCAAGGAGTCATCGATGCCAAGCGAGCCCAAAAGCCGGTCGAGGACTTCGTGGACGTGCTCAACGAGGCGGGAGCGGTGCCGGTGACGCACATCTTCCATCGCGGCGATTACCGGCAGCCCAAGACGCCGGTGCAGCCCGGCGACTTGACAATTGCAGCGCCGGATGGCAAGCGATGTGAGATCTCCGGGAAGGATGCCAAGTCGAAATCCTCGGGACGTCGGCTCGCTTACGCCAGGCATCTGACCAGCTCGGATCATCCGTTGCTCAGCCGTGTCCTGGTCAACCGCATCTGGCTGCATCACTTTGGCAGAGGCATCGTCGATACGCCGGGAGATTTCGGCATACTCGGCCAGCGGCCATCACATCCGGAACTGCTCGATTGGCTGGCAACCGAGTTGATGCAGCCCGACAAGGGAGCGAAGTGGGGCATGAAGCGGATGCACAAGCTGATCATGCTGTCCACGGTGTATCGCCAATCGTCGCGGCGCAGCAAGGAGCAAGATGCCGTCGATGGCAGCAATGCGCTTCTTGGCCGATATCCGCTGCGACGCCTTGACGCGGAGGCGCTGCGCGACCGAATTCTGGTAACGACGGGCCGGCTCGACCGCGCCGCGTTCGGGCCGCCGATCGGCGTCGTCGAGGACACCGTTGGCCAAGGGAATGCGCCAGACGACAAGCCACGCCGGAGCATCTACCTGCAAGTTCGCCGTACCAAGCCGGTGGCGTTCCTGGCCGCCTTCGACGCGCCGACGGCCGAGCTAAATTGCGAGCGCCGGCTCGCGACGACAAGCGCGCCGCAAGCGCTGATGCTGATGAACAGCGACTTCATTCTGCAACAGGCCGGCTACCTGGCCAAACGAATTCGTAAGGAGACTCCCATCCCCCTTGAGGGACATCCTTCTCCACCGGGGAGAGGGGTTGGGGGTGAAGGGGACGCACTGCGCGCGCTCGCCACGAAGTATCCGCGCGCCGCCGATGCCTGGCAATATGGCTACGGCACGTATGACCCCGAGACGAAACGCACGGCCCGCTTCGAGAAGCTGTCGCACTGGACCGGGTCAGCGTGGCAAGGTGGACCGGTGCTGCCGGACCCGAAAGTCGGCTGGGCCATCTTGCATGCCGCCGGGGGCCATGCCGGCAACGACCAGCAGCATGCCTCGGTCCGCCGCTGGATCGCGCCGCGCGACGGCAACCTCGCCATCGCCGGCCAGTTCGGCCATCCATCCCCCAACGGCGACGGCGTGCGTGGCCGGATTGTCTCCAGCCGCCATGGGCTGCTCGGCGAATGGTCGATCAAAACCAAGGGGGTCGCGACCGACATCAAAGCGGTCGCCGTCAAGGCGGGGGACAGCATCGATTTCGCGGTCGATTGCCTCGAGAACCCGAATTCCGACTCCTACGGCTGGACTCTGGACCTCAGCTTGCAAGACGTGAATGGACAAAAGGCCGCCTGGAAATCTTCGATGGAATTCCGCGGTCCAGGCGGCGCTGCCCCGCCCCTGGCCCACTATGCCGCTTTCGCCTGGCGCGAGACCTACCAGCGCTCCGCGACTTTCGACGAGTTGGATGCGGCTTGCCGATTCCTTATCCGCCAGTCGGATCACCTACGCAGCAGCGGCAATGCCGATCCCGAGCTGGCCGCACTGACGAACCTGTGTCAACAATTGCTGTCATCCAACGAGTTCCTTTACGTGGATTGAGAAAGGCTTCATGCGGCACTTTCTCGGAATCTCCCCTAAAATGCCCAGGCTGACAAATCCGATTCCGCCCCCGAGCGCGACACGAATGAGCCGATTTCTCCTCTCCGTGATATTGCTTACCATGCCGATCCTGCCCGCCTGGGCGCAGGACGCGCCGTTGCCGGCGCGCGTGGCGGCCATGAAGATGACGTTGCCCGAGGGCTTCAAGGCGACGCTGTTTGCCGGCGAGCCGGACATCGTGCAGCCGATCGGCTTCTGCTTCGATGATCGGGGCCGGCTCTGGGTCGCGGAATGCCTGTCGTACCCGAACTGGCAGCCCGACCCCAAGGCGGGCAAGGACCGCATCATCATTCTCGAAGACACCGACGGCGACGGCGTCTTCGACAAACGGACCGTCTTTGCCAACAACATCCAGAACATCTCCGGCATCAACTACGGCTTCGGCGGCGTCTGGGTCTGCGCCACGCCCAACCTGCTCTTCATCCCGATCAAGGACGACAAACCCGCCGGCCCGCCGGAGATAGTCCTCGACGGCTGGAGCCTCAAGGCGGGACACAACGTCTTCAACAGCCCGACGTGGGGCCCCGATGGCTGGCTCTACGGATGCAACGGCATCATCGCGACCTCGCTGATCGGCCGGCCCGGAACCCCCGACAAGGACCGCGTGCCGATGAACTGCGGCGTCTGGCGCTATCATCCCACCAAGAAGAAGTTCGAGGTGGTCGCTCACGGCACCACCAATCCCTGGGGTCTCGACTTCGACGAGCATGGCGAGATGTTCATCACCAACTGCGTCATCGACCATCTCTGGCATGTCGTCCCCGGCGGCCACTACCAGCGCATGTACGGCAACGACTTCAACTCGCACCTCTACAAGCTCATGCCAAGCATCTGCGATCACATCCACTGGGGAGGCGGAAACTGGACATCGTCGCGCCGCCCCTCCGCGTCCGGGAAAGCAGACGGAGGTGAGGGGGCCCTCGCGGGCTACAAAGTTCACAGCGAAGCTGGCGGCGGCCACGCCCACGTCGGCTGCATGATCTACCTTGGCGACAACTGGCCGCAGCGCTATCGCGGGGGAGTCTTCATGTGCAACCTGCACGGCAACCGCATCAACCACGACATCCTGGAGCGCAACGGCTCGACTTTTGTCGCCCGCCACGCCAAGGACTTCATGCTCGCCAACGACCCCTGGTTCCGCGGCATCGCCCTCACCTATGGCCCCGACGGCGGCGTCTACGTCGCCGACTGGACCGACACCGGCGAATGCCACAACTACAAGATCGCCGACAAGACCAATGGCCGAATATTCAAGATCACCTATGGCGACGTGAAGCCATGGAAGGGAGATCTGGCGAGGCTGAGTGATTTGGAGTTGGCGAAGTTGCAGGAGCATAAAAACGAATGGATAGTGCGGCACGCGCGGCGTTTGCTACAGGAGCGAGCCAACAAAGGCGTGATCTCAAGGGAAGCTATCAATTATCTAAGGACACTTATTAACTTCAATGTCTCTGAGTCGGCATACAAGCATGCGAAGGTGACGATGCTCAGGGCCTTTTGGTCGCTTAGCGTGACCGAAAAGATGGATCGCGCGATCTTGGACGACGTGACAGGCATGACGTATGAGCCGATCCAAGTTGCCGCAGTGCGCTTCATTATGAGCGGAGGCGAGCTCACGGATGAATTAATTGGACAACTGGGTTCCATCAGGCGGCGTTCTTCGCCCCTCGTGCGCCTTCACATGGCCGGCCTATCACAGGGCGTCGGTCCACATGGGATCCTTATAGCTAAAGATTTGGCCTCGGATTTCGATTCGGATGCTAACGATCCCTATTTGCCCCTCGCCTATTGGTACGCAGTCGAGCCAAAAGAGATCAAAGTAGGCGGGCCATTTGACGGCGTGACGGGGTTAGTCTCGATCCTGATATCGACACGAATACCGATGGTTAGGGAAAATGCCGCACGCCGCATTTCGTCTATTACAGCCGATCCAGACAACTTGTATAAGCTGTTCAACGTGTCAGTGAACACGGACAACCCGACAATGCACCGTGATCTGCTGCGTGGCATTCAGCAAGGGCTTGAAGGTCGGCGCAATGTTCCAATCCCCAAATCTTGGAAAGACGCCTACCCCGTCCTCATCGATAGTCCCCTCCCCGAAGTGCGCGAGCGAGCCTTGGCCCTGGCGGTCCAGTTCGGCGATGAGCGCGCCTTCACCATGCTCCGCAAGATTGTCCCGGATCGCGCTCAGCCCGTCAAGCAGCGCGAGGACGCCCTTAAGACGCTGATCTTTCAGCAAAAGCCGGATCTCGTGCCGATGTTGCAGCAACTGCTTAACGATGAATCGCTACGGTCTCCCGCCATCCGTGGCCTGGCGGCGTTCGATGATGCCGAGACGCCAAAGCTGCTGCTCAAGCAGTACGCCCAGTGGAACGCCGACGAGAAGAGCGATGCCTTGCAGACCCTGGCAGCGCGCGGGCCGTACGCCGTGGCGCTGCTCGACGCCATCGAAGCCAAAGCCATCCCACGGGCCGACGTCAACTCCTATACCATCCGCCAACTGCAAAGCCTGAAGCATCCGGAGTTGGCGGCCAAGCTTACAAAGGTCTGGGGAGAGGTTCGGCCGGCGTCGGCGGACAAGGCGAAGCTGATGGCCAAGTACAAGGAGCAGCTCAAGCCGGACGTCATCAAGAAGGCGAACCTGGCCAATGGCCGGGTTCTCTATGCGAAGTCGTGCGCCAACTGCCATCGCCTGTTCGGCGAAGGCGGCGACATCGGACCGGACCTGACAGGTGCCCAGCGGACGAACCTCGACTATGTCCTGGAGAACGTGCTGGACCCGAGCGCGATCGTGCCGCGCGAGTATCAGGTGACGGTGGTGGTGACGACGACGGGCCGAACGCTGACCGGTATCGTCAAGAAGGAGACCGACGCCGCCGTGACGCTGCAACTGCAAAACGAGGTGGTGGTGATGCCGAAGGCCGACATCGAGTCGCGGACGCCGACGAAGCTGTCGATGATGCCGGAGGGGGCTTTCGACCAGCTCCGCATCGAGGACGTGCGCGACCTGGTAGGCTACCTCGCGTCGCCCACACAGGTGCCGCTCAAGAAATAGACGCGGCAGTATCTCGTTCCGCCGACTTGTGAGCATCGACATAGAGACGCAATGCCGCGTTCATCCTTTGCTCCCAGGACGAACCCTGGTCCTTGAACCAGCTCATCACCTCGGAATCGACGTGCAAAGTGACCGCAACTGGCGAAGCGGGAACTCGAAGCTTGGCACTCGCGAAGAATGAATCCGTAAGCGGCGGTATATCCGAAGTGTCAATGGTGCTATCGTCAAGAGCATCAACCTTGTCCCAGTTCGTCCTTGAGGACTTGTTCGTATCGGAGGCGTTCATGTTTCAGTGCCTTTCGCATGGAAATAATGCGGATCACGTCTTCTCCGCGCTCGGTAAACACCACTACGGCAATTCGGGAACGAGTCATGCCGATCCCGATCCAGCGGTCCTCGCCGTAGTCCTGTCGATCATCGAGAGCCGTCAACATGGGCGCATCAAACATTTCCGCCGCGTCTGCGAAGTCCAAGCCATGTTTTTGAATATTTGCCTGGTTCTTTTCTTCGTCCCATTCAAAACGCATGATAATCGCCCGGCATGCACAGCTAACGACGGACCAATGTCAAGCTAACGGCGACAAGGCCGTCGGTCAAGGAAGAATTTCGCCCGCGATTTTTCCGTTTTCCAGAAGCATAATATGCTAGTTGTAAGAAGGTGGGGTTATGAAGACACTCAACCTGGCCCGTAGAAAAATCACGTTGGAACAGCTCTTGAAGCTTGCTTCCGAAGGGACGGTTCGCATATTGACCGCGGACGGCCAAGCATTTGTGTTGGAAAATGCGGACGAGTTCGACAGGGAGGTGGGTGTCCTCGGCAAGAGTAAGAAATTTCAGCGATTCTTGAAAAAGCGATCAAAGGAGCCCGCCTCAGTGACGTTGGAGGATTATCGCCGCTCACTCGAATGAGTGGTGGCCTTACCGGGCGTCGCTGAGGTACGGATACAGGTTGTGCCGGGCGGGGTCGCATAGGCCACAGCGGATGTACGGAGCAAGATCCCTGCGAAAGTCGGCGTCGAACGCAGCGGCTTCCGATGCGCGCGTGACGAGGGCTCGGCGGCAGACCTGGGCGGCGACGTTGCGGTAGGCGGCATCGTCGGCCAGGAGGAAGGCGGCGTCGGGCGGGGCCTGGCCGGCGCGCTCGCGTTCCTCGCAGTAGATGGCGGCCACGAAGTACAGCATCGCCACCGGAACCATCACCTCAAACCGGTCAAAGCAGGCGAAGCAACTCCCGGTGATCTCGTCCATCCACGCCAGTTCGCGCAATACGGACTCGCCATAATCCGACAGCCGGCGCGCTCGCCGGGGCGTGCGCCAATCCTCCGTCATGATGCGACCCAGACGTTCGACAGCGTAAAGAGTCTGGGCGATGCCCGGACTGAGCCAGGCGTCCAAAAATCCGGCAGCATGAGGCAGGAGCGCCCAGTCGGGACCGGCGGCCTGCGTCAGCCGGCGCTGCAATCGGCCGGTCCGCACGAACGGGCGGATCGGAGTCGCCGCCGCGAATTGGCGGGCCAGAGACGGGTAGCCGCTCAAGAGCCGGCGCCACTCCATCTCCGGCGTTTCATCGGCGCGCAACGGATGAACCTCCGGATCGAGCGAGAAGCCGGCGCTGGTGATCCCATGGTCGAAGCGCAGTACCCACATCCATCCGCCGTCGATGATGTGATGCACCGCCGCGGCATCGCACGGGTAGGGATGGCCAGCCGTCGCTTCAGGTCCGCACTCTTGCGTGAGGACGTCGTGCCAGCGCTCGACGCCGGTGAAGTGGCTGTAGAGCGCACGCGAGCGAGCACGCAGGCTCGATGGATCCGCCGACGTCAAACCAATCGCTCGGCCCAGCGCCTGCCCATCGCCGGTCGCATCGATGACGAAGCCGGCGCGAATTTCGACAGGCCCGTCAGGCCGCGTACCCATGACCTGCCAGCCCACGTCTCGACGTACGGAGCCGATCTCCACGCGATCCAGGTAGGCGACCCCGGCTTCGATCGCTCGGCCAACCAGGTGGGCGTCGAAGTCCGCGCGGAACCAGTGCATGTCCGCGCTGGAATCGTCTGGGCTGGCGGCGACAAGAAGAGCGTTGCCTCCCGATGGCTGCGGAACATGGCGATTATTCCGCTCGTGGCGAAAGAAACTGAAGCCCCGCTTGAGACCACAGGGGATGTGTGGATAAGTTGCCTGCCAGGTGCCGTACTTGCCGAAGGGGCGCAGCCAATCCAGCCCGAAGCGATCGGCAATGGCCCGAAGCCGGAAATCCGCGAGCGGCGTCGACGATTCGCCGATGGCAAAGCGAGGATGCGTCCCCCGCTCCAGGAGCGCCACCGAAAGCCCCAATCGCTGGGCGATGATGGCCAGCATCGTCCCGCCGAACCCCGATCCAATTATGGCGATATCGCAATCAATCTTGGTCATATTGGGTAAGCGACTTGGGGCTGCCAGAGCTTGGTGGCGACAAACAAGTCCAGGGTTTCCGGGTTCCGCAGCGGCGGCCCATGACCAAAGCAGATGATCTTGGGCCGCAGGTCCGCGAGAGTCTGCATCGAACGGCGATTTTGGGCCGGGTCTGCCGAGAAAGCCTTCGGCGGTTCCATCAGTTTCGGCCGGCCCGTCAGAAAGTTGATGTTGGCCAGCACGTCTCCCGCGATGCAGAGTCGATCCGCTTCGCGGAAGTACATGACGTGGCCTGGGGTGTGGCCGGGCGCATGGACCACGCGAAATCCCGCGATTTCATCGCCGTCCTCGAGGACTTTTTCCACGGGGCACGGGGGCCCCGCCCACAGCCATTCGCCCAAACGAATCGCCCTGTTGGCCGGCAGCATAGGCGTTCGCCCTTCCGCGGCGGCAACATCGGCGCGATGGCAGGCAAGCGGTATGCCGAACGTGGTGCAGACCGCGTTCGCCGACCCCTGGTGATCCGGATGGCAGTGGGTCAAGACGAGCATGCGCGGAGGCCGATCTCGCAGTTGCCGAAGGATACGCCTGGCGCCCCAGCGCGTGGCGGCATCGATCAACACGTCCTCGATGAGGTAGACGTTGAAATAGCCGGCGGGAAAACCAGAAAGCAGCCATACGCCATCCGCGATTTTCTCCATCCGGGTCGCTCCTTCCGTCAGCCAGGATACCAGATCTTGCGCGGATCGTCCGAAGACCGCCGATACGCGAATGCCTCGTCGGTCAGCCGCCGCAAGTCATACTTGGGCCGCCAGCCGAGCAGAAACCTGGCCTTGCTGTTGTCGAGCCAGGTCGAATGATACGGCGTACGAATATCGACGGAGGGATAGCCGCGCGTCTGCCTTAGATGGTCCGCAAGCTCGCGGTAATTGACCGGTTCATCCATGCAGATGTTGAACGTCTGCCTGTGTGCCCGGGCATTGTCGAGGGCAGCGAGGATCGCGTCGATAAGATCGTCGACGTGGACGAAGTTGCGCAGCACCGGCTCGCCACCGGGGTCGAGCATGACCGGGACGGTATTGGATTTTGCGTAGTCCTCGGCACGCTCAGCGCCGACCAGATCGCGCCAGCGCGGTCCGCCGAACACGTCCTCGCCGAAGGATAGCTGGTGCTTGAAATCATCCTTCTCCATGATCCATGGCGCTCGCAGGCAGCAGACGTTGAGGTCGTACTGAATCCCGAACTGCTCCAGCATCACTTCTTCAAGCACCTTGGACAAGGCATAGCAGCCCGGATACGCCGAATGTCTCTGCGCTTCCGTGACCGGCACGGGGTGCGGATAGAAGAAGTGTCCCATCCCGGCGTCGCCGCCGATAAGAATGAATTGCCGGAATGTCTTACTTGCGTGCGCCTCTTCCAAGAGCCAGAATAACCCCTTGACCGTGACATCCATGATGTCCGCCGGGGTCTCCTTGCAAGTAGCCAGGTGCAGCACGTGGGTGACGTCGCGCATCGCCGTGGCAACGAAATCCCGGTCGGCGATGTTGCCACGCACGATCTCCAGGCGTTCCCCAGTCGCCATAGTGCGTTGATGGCACAACGCGCGGACGACGCCCCCCTCGGGCCCAGCGAGGTAGCGACGGATGAAGTGGGCGCCGACCTTGCCGGTGGCCCCCGTGACGAGAATGCGGCGGGTGTGCATGATGCGTTGGATTTCTACCCGGTCATTTTTTTCGCTGTTCGCTCAATAACTGGAAATAGCGCCTGGCGATGGGGAGATCGACGAACGCAAACTCATCGAGCTGGTCCCGATCAATGGCGGCAAAGATCTCGTAGGCCCGCCGCGTGTTGCCCGCCTCCAGCGCGATGATGCCGCGCAGAGTGCGTATGTTGAAGTAATCGTTGTATTCCTTCGCCACGCTCCCCAATCGGCTGGACTGCAAGGGAGAGACAAGCGTGGCCGCCAGTTCTTTGGGGGTGTGCATTCCGGGAAGTATGAGGAGCGATGCCGCGTGCAGTCCTGCCGCCGTCTTCAATTTATCCAGGAACGTCTTCTCGAGCTTCTCGAGCCCCAAATCCGTCATCTCGTAATTGCCCAGGACCCCGCCAACCAGGGCAAGGTCCTGAGCCAGGAGGAGCGACGGAAAGCCCTCGCGCACCGCTTTGTCTTGCAGCGAGTCGACGACGTCGCCGGCGCGCCCCATTTCGAGCAGAATCGAGAAATTGAGCTGTAAATAGCGCAGTCGCTCCTTCTGAGCCAGAGAAGTCGGATCAATCCCTTCCAGGATTTCCATTGCCTTCTTACGTAGTCCCAGGGTCGTCTCGATCGTTCGTCCGCCTACCTCCTCCTGGAACGGATCAGCCACGGCATACTCCGCAAGCTCCAGGGCGTTTTTCCCCGCGCTTCGTTCCTTGAGCCGAGCGAACCGCAATTGCAGTCTCTTTTCCAGGGCCTTGGTGTCCTCTTGATATTTCTTGACGAATTCTGGTTTGTAGATCCCCTGTTGCTCCAGCTTTTGGGCCGCCAGCTGCCTATGCATGACCCCCAGGTCAATCTGCCCGCTCCGCAAGTATTCGTCGGCGAGGGACGCCTGGTATTCGAAACGATCCGGTTGCAACAGGGTCAAATTGTAAAAGGCCGTGATGCGCTGATAGGAACGGAGACGATCACGCATTACGGCGCCCGATTGAAATCGAGTCCAGTACATCTCCTGATTCTTGTGCAGAAGATCGTAGGCATCCAGGAGGGCCAACTGGCTTTGGCGATCGTATGGGTTGTCATCGATCGCCCGGCGCGCGGAGCGGACCATGAGGATCGGCAACGCCGGCGGGCCGTTGTCCTGGTTCAGGACCCAGGTCGGGCCATTCCAGCACATGTTCAGCACCGCGAAGGTGGGGGCCACAGTCAGCCCGCCGCCGCTCAATCCCTGCACGTTGCTGAGTGCGCCGTTGAATGTAATCTGGCTGATGGGGCGCATGTAAGCCTGGAATTGTCGCTGGGTTTGAAAGTAAACGCCAAGGAGCGGCGCTTCCATGGCGGCAGGCGGCTGCGGACCAAGACCGCGGCTGTACAACTCCGCCAGGCTGAGTTGCTGAGGTTGAGGCATCCCGGTCGCTCGAGGCATTTGCTCAGCGGGCAGAACGCCAAACGCCTGGCGGTTCCATTCATCGCGCGTCGCATTCGCGGGCCACTCCGGCGGCTGCCGCAAACCAGACCACGAGTACACCATGGACCGGTTGTCGCCATACCGCTGCAGCCAATGGTCGGCATCGAACCACCAGCGCAGCGAAATCGTCGAGTCAAGGCTCGTCAGCGGGTCCGGCTGGTCCGTCGGCCAGGACTCTATGCGGAGCCAGCGCTGAAGATCGCCAGGGCGCCTCGCGAATTGGGTGAACACGACTTGATCAACCCCGCGCTCCTCGAACAGCGTCTGCCAATCGGTCTCGGGCCGTTGGGGCGCCAAAAGCGTTATCTTCGCGCGGATAAATGGGCCGGCATGATCGACAAACAGAGCGTAGCGAGTGTCCATGGCGCATTTCACGCCGGGCGCGTACCAGGCACAATAATCCGGGATGCGCAGGTCGGTGTTGAAGACATTGCCACATTGATTGTTGTCCTTGAGCTTTTTCAATGTCTCCGCGGCCGCACGTAACGAGCCGTCTGGTTCCAGTGCCCACGCCACACGGCGCGGGTTGTAACTGTAGAAGTCAACAAACGACCCATGCAGCCAGCCCGGCCACGCCAGGATCAGCAGTAGCAACATGAACGGCACGCTGACGAAGCGAGCCAGGTGCAAGCCTCGATCATGCAGCGCCGCCGGCCCGTCGGCCTGGCGCTGTTGCCAGGCTAAAAACTCGCTGAGGGTCAATGCCGTGAGCGGTGCGGCCACAATCATGAAGAAAGGTATCATCCGGTACATGACCAGCGCCATGACCGCGAACACCAGCCAGACCAGGAATCGGCCATAGTGCAGCTTCGGCGCTCCAGGGATCGCCTTGACGCTGGCGATCAGCGCGAAGGCGGCGAACCCGAGCAGTGTCAGAGGGATAAACGCGGTGGATGCGATGTTGAAGCCGCCGCCGCCGATCCAGTACCGCGCCGTCAACGGCGAAACCGTCAACACGAATTCCGGATCCTGTCTGAGCGTCAGCCAGGCCCGCCCACCTGCCGCCACGGAGTCCGGCAGCGGCAGCTTGAGCGACAGCGCCAGGTAGGCCAGTTCCGGCGGCAATTGAAAGGCTCGTACGTGGAATGGATTGATCAGGCAGGCAAGGATGCTCACGCCAAACACCAGGCCGACAGTCTTGCCACACACTCGGCTATCGCCGGAAAGCCACTTTGCCAATCCCGTGCCCACCCAGGCCAACCCGAGGAGCATCGGTCCCAGAATAAACCATGAATCCATATTTGCCCAGAGCGCGAACAGGGGTGGCAGTATCCACAAGCAGCCCAGGCACGCGCATTCCTTGGCCATGGGACCACAAGCAACGGCTGGCGCCGGCGCGGCCAGAGGCTTTTCCGGAACGGACGGGGCGGTTGCGGTCACCGGCGCTGCGAGCGGTCCCGATGCCACAGGCGCCGGGGCCAAGGTTATGCCAGTGCTGCCTTGCTCCGCCATCAACGCCGGCGCAGGGGACGGCACCGTGCTAGCCACTGCTCCCGCGTCGGACAGATCCGGTGTCGGTGTGTTTGCCACGGCGCGTGGCGGCGGCGGAACCGGAATCCCTAGAAGCCCAGCTCGATACAGCACGAATAACGTGATTACCATGAAAAAGAACGAAACGACCGTCGGCTGCAGCAGCAGCCGTGGGCTGATCGCCAATGCCGCCATCATCAAGCAGATGAGCACGAACCAGCGATTGCCTGACTTCCAGCCAATGCGGCTAAGGACCAACACCGAGAGCACGAACATAATCGCCTTGATAAGCACCAACCCGCCACCACCCACAAGGTGGTTAAGCTTGTACGACAGCCAGGAAAAGAGCCAACCCTGATGCACCCAGTATGCGGCGGGTCGGCCCTGCGCACCCTCGCTGGCCCACGAGAAGGGATCGACGCCGAAGCTGAAGCTCCCCTCGCTCATGTGCTTCCCAACCGCGAGATGCATCAAGATGTCGGAATTGTTCGCCACGAAAGACCCGAGAAAGAAGCTCAGAACAAGAAGCAAAGCCAAGATGATTCGGTCCGTCGTCAGTCCCTCGGCATTGGCATCGAGGCTTTCCTCGGTTGTATCGGAGGGCACTCCAAGAGCAATCGCCTTGCGAGTGCACAGGACGCAGATGACAAGGCAAACGACTGCGGCTGCAAGTCTTCCAGCCCAGCTTGCTACTCCTCCCGTGAAGGCGCCCGCCATCAATACAAAGGCGACCACGGAACCGAGTCCCGCAACCACCGCTATTACGAACAAGATGCTTCTCATCCTGGATGCCTTTCAGGTATTTCCAGCCAATCCACGTATCTCTTGTTATACGAATCGCTCCGCACAACCGTTCAAGTTTGCCACCCACGCAATGGTACGCTGGCGACAATCTTATTTTTCATGCACGAGTTCCCCGGCTTGCCTGCGCCGGTCCATTTTCTCGTCAAGTCCGTCAACAGCCGTGTCGATGCAGGAAGATGTGGTGGTGTGCCGTGCGCATTCGCGCCTGTGCGTGCCGGATGTACTCTCAGGAATTGTCTTCTCATGCGGAAGCTGACCGTGCTTCTGATGTGCATGACCGCCGCCAGCTTGTGGTGGCTGGAGGCGTTTGCGCAGGACCCTGGCGGAACGGCGATCTACTTTCACTCGCGCCAATTTAAGATCCCCTTCAAGAACGACCAGAAGAACCTTAACGTCACTCAGATCCGCCTTTACGTCTCGAACGATCAGGGCCGAAATTGGCAATTCACTGCCACCGCGGCGCCGGAAGAACAGCACTTCCGCTTCAACACTCCGCAGGACGGCTTTTACTGGTTCGCCGTCCAGACGGTCGACAAGGATGGCAAGCTCTTCCCCCCTTCCGTCGACATGATCAAGCCCAACCTCAAGGTCGTGGTGGACACGGTACCGCCGACCGTGCAGGTCCAGGCCCTACCCCCCCGCAATGGGGAAGTCGGCGTCTCCTGGAAGGTGAACGACGAGAACCTGGATCCCTCCCTCCCCGATGCTGTGCAACTGCAGTACCGCCTCGCCGGCGGCGTATCCTGGAACAACCTGGCCATTCCTCCCAACGCCAACCACCATTTCTGGAACCCGCGCACCAACGCCCCCATCGAGGTCCGCATCCTCGCCCGCGACCGGGCCGGCAACACAGGCGAGGACAAAACCAGCGTCAGCCTCGCCGGCGGCGCCAACCAGGGTTTCAACAACCCCTTCGACAATCGCCCCGAACAACAACAGCAGATCCCCAAGGAAGTCGACCGTAAGTTCGTCAACAGCAAGCAGATCTCGCTACAGTACGACCTTAAGGACGTCGGTCCCTCGGGGGTTTCCCTCGTCGAATTGTGGTACACTGTCTACAACGGCCGGGCCTGGAATAAGCTGACGGAGTACCCCATTGATCTCAAAAACGGCGGTGAGGGGGGCTCCAAGAAGCTCTCGTTCGAAATCCAGGAAGAGGGTGTTTACGGCATTACCCTTGTCGCCAAGAGCGGTGTCGGTCTGGGCGAACGCCCGCCTCAGGTGGGTGATCGCCCGCAGTTCTGGCTCGAGGTCGACACCACCAAGCCCGCCGTCCAACTCCTCGGCGTCTTCGTCGGCACCGGTCCCGAGGAGGGCAGGCTGAGCATCACCTGGGGCGCTCACGACAAGAACCTTGGCCCGACTCCGATTCGCCTCTCCTACTCCGAGCAAAAGGACGGCGCCTGGCAAACCATTGCCGAAAAGCTCGGCAACTCCGGCCGCCACATCTGGACGATGCCGAAGGCCCAGATCCCATACCAGTTCTACGTCCGCGTCGAGGCCACCGACCTGGCCGGCAATGTCGGCGAGGCCATCACCCCCGACCGCGTCAAGGTCGACCTCTCCACTCCGAAAGCCAAGATCATCACCATCGAACCCGGCAGCAAGTAATTTCACCCTCAGCGTTACGTCAACCGCTGGAAGTCGGCAAGGTCGATGAGGGGACACGACACGCCGGTCAGCATGCGCTGAACGGACGGCGGATCCTTGAAGCCCGATCCGGTCACGCAACAGACCACCACCGCGTCAGGCGCGATGAGCCCATTGCTGAACGCCTGGAGCGCCCCCGCCAACGGCAGCGCCGCGGCTGGCTCGCAGAAAATGCCTTCCTCGCGGGCCAGTCTCGCCTGGGTGTGCCAGACATCCTCGTCGGCAACGACATGGCCCGTCCCTCCTGACAGCCGACACGCCTGCAGCGTCATGTGGCCATCGACGATGTTGGGGACCTGCAGACCGCTGATCCGCGTCGTGCACTGGACGGTCCGCGCCTCGGCAGCCCCTTCGCGAAGGGCGCTGGCGATGGTGTCATTTCCGATCGGCTGCACGCACTCCACGCGCGGGCTTCTTACGAGCCGACCACGTTGAATCAAATCCTGGAAGCCCCGCGCGACCGCCAACGCCATACCCCCGCCCCCCGCGGGACAAAACACGTGGTCGATCGGCGTCTCCGCTTGCTCCGCCAACTCATAACTGAGGCTCTTGACGCCTGACATTCCCTTGGGGCTGAAAATATACGAACTGATTTGCGTGGCCGAGCCTGGTTGTGAACCAAGCCGATCGACTGCCTTCATGACGGTCGCGGTGACTTCTGGATCAAGTCCGAAGGCACGAATGCGAAACAGCTTGGCCCCGTAGGCCAGCATCTGCTGAAGCTTTCCCTCCGGCGCCCCCTCGACGATGGCGATGACGCACTCGATCCCCGCCGCCGCGCAATAGCCGGCCAGCGCCGAGCCGGTGTTGCCGCTGGAGGTGGCGACGCAGCGGCGCTGATTTTGCGCCACCATATGCGCGATGGCCGTCACGGCAAAGCGGTCCTTGTACGACGCGGTCGGATTGGTCGTCTCCAGCTTGAAGTAGAGATTCGAGAGCCCCACGCTCGGCCCGATGTGCCGCGACCGTACGAGCGGCGTGTCCCCCTCGCCAAGCGTGATGCGCGCTTCCTCCGGCACAAAATCGATCAAGTCCCACCAGCGCCAGATGCTCATGAAGAATCCCTACCCTTCCCTTGGTTCGGCCACAACGGCAAGCACGCCCATCACCCCAAAGCGTTCGTTAACGTACCTCATAATCATACGACTGGCATCGGCCACCTGACTCAGCGCGCGCACTGCGAAAGCCCCACGAAGCGCTCAGCCTCTCACAACGAAGCGCCTGCTCACACCGCTCGGCGGATTCGCGCCGTAATCGGCACGCTATTTGCCGAGCCTTTCTTGGATGAAGTGATTGTTGTGCACAAGGAGGATGATCATGCTTACTGCAACTGCGGACCGAGTGTCGGCCAACACCGCCGACGAGATCAATGAACAGATCCGCCGCCAGACCGAGGCGAACGTCGCCCGTTACGCTTCCGGCGGAACGACGGCCATCAACCGCCGTCTGACGGAACTTGATCAAGAATGGGACATCGAACGCTGCCTCGAGACGATGGCTCCAACCTTCAGTCTGATTGGAATGGCATTGGGCCTGACCGTCAACCGAAAATGGTTTGCCCTGCCGATTGTCGTACAGTCGTTCTTCCTGCAGCACGCTCTGCAAGGTTGGTGTCCGCCGGTCCCATTTTTGCGCCGCCTGGGTGTCAGGACCGCCAGTGAGATCGAGGAAGAACGGTACGCTCTCAAGGCGTTACGGGGCGATTTTCGTGAAGTGTCGGAAGCCGACCGTCGCGCCGCTGGGCGCACCCACAGGGCGCTCGAGGCCACGCGTGTTTGACAATCAAGGTGAGACCGTCGCGCCGCTTTCACAGACTGCCATCTGTTCCAGCAGGTCCTTCACCTTGCGCTCAATCAAGTTCCGAACCTCGCGAAACTGCTCCGGCTTTAGCTCGCGAGGGTCGGGAATTTCCCAGGCGACTCGCTGCGTGGCGCGAACCAGGGGGCATTCGTCCCCACAACCCATGGTGACCGCTACATCGATTTCCTTGCCGTCAAAGGCGCTGAGCCCTTTGGAAGAATGTGTGGTCAGGTCATAGCCGAGATCTCGCATTGCCTCGATTGCCTTGGGGTTGATTCGCCCTGATGGCCGGGACCCGGCACTGTGCGCTTCAACCTTGCCATTGCCATGAATGCGCGCGAACGCCTCGGCCATCTGGCTGCGGTTGGAGTTTTCGACACAGACAAACAGTATCTTCTTCACGATCAAGCCCCTTCGGATGTTGCCCCGCAGCAACATCCCGGCTGGTGGACGAACCGGCAAACCACGACGCCCAAACAGGAGCCCATTATCGGAGCGACAACGTAAATCCATACTTCGTCGAGACGGAATGAGACGAGTGACGGAGCGAGGGAGCGGGCAGGATTCATTGACGCTCCGCTAATCGGGCCGGCAAACAGAGCTTCCAGCGCTATGACGGAACCAATCGCCACTCCCGCCAGCACTCCCTTCTCCTTCGAGCCAGTCGCAACGCTGAGGATAACAAACATCAAGATCAAAGTAAGGATGAACTCCAGCACAAAGGACTGCAAAGCCGGCCCCGCCGGAATGGTAGCGCCTAGCGTCGAGTGCGTCGGGAACATCCAGCAGAGCAGCAAGCTGGCGACAACGGCGCCGATGCATTGGCTGGCGATATAGGGCAATACCCAGCGCCCCTCCAGTCGACGCGCCACGTAAAAACCCAGCGTCACGGCGGGGTTCAGATGGCAACCGGAAACATCGCCAATCGCATAAATCATTGCCAGGACGATGAGCCCAAAGGTGAGAGCAATTCCCACATGCGACACCGCCCCTTGGCTGACGTCGTTAATGACAATGGCGCCGGTCCCTGCAAACACCAGAGCGAATGTGCCAAACATTTCCGCCGCGAGTCTTCGCATCTCTCACTCCAATGATGAATATCGACGGGCAAGCCAACTCCGGAGGTAGGCACGACATTTGCGACTGTCTTGATTGGAATGCGAGTTCAGCATTCAGCTAAGGAGGATCCAGTCATGGCACACAAGAAACATCAGGCGCCAATTCCACCCGCCAATAAACCAAGAGCCGGGCCAGCGGCCTCGCCCGACAAAGGTCAAAAAGTGTCAGGGCATGAAGGCGCCCCCTTCAATGAACAGGACCCGAAACGGCGGCTTGGCGATTTCCAAACTGCCGGCGAACATGCCCGCCAGCAACCCAGCAATCTGAACGATGGCAACCAGCACAGCAAATGACGCTGGCCAGGCGGCCGGCTTCAACGCCGGTCGCTTAACCTCTTCATTTCAATATGCCTTGGCGAAGACCACGCGTCCTTCGGACGGATTCCCCGTCACCATGCATTTGCCTGGCTCCTTCTTGCGGTTGAAGGGGATGCAGCGAATCGTCGCGCCGGTTTCGTCGGCGATGCGTTTTTCGGTTTCTCCGGTCCCATCCCAGTGGGCCCACAAGAACCCCCCGGGCTCGTCGATCTTTTTCTTGAACTCGTCGTACGAATTCACTTCGAAGCTGTTCTCGTCGCGATGCTTCTTGGCCCGGTCGTAGAGATTTTTCTGGATCTCCTTGAGCAGGGCGACAATTTTTGTCGGCACGTCGGCCATGGGGACGCCGACGGTCTTGCCTTCCTTGCCGGGGAAGTCACGGCGCGCGACCACGCAGGTCCCCTGGGCCAGATCGCGCGGACCAAGCTCGATGCGGATCGGCACCCCCTTGATTTCCCAGTCGATGAAGCGCGAGCCGGGGGCCTGGTTGAAACGCTTGTCGATCTCGACCACCAGCGGCTCGTAGCCGAAGAAGTCGTCGCGCGGAATCTTGACGATGGCCTCCTTCAGCTGCTCGGCAGCCTTGGTGGAGCGGTCGCGCTCCTGATCGGTCTTGCCGAGCGGCACGATGACGACGTGGATCGGCGCGAGGCGGGGCGGCAGCACCAGGCCGCCGTCGTCGGAATGAGTCATGATCAGCCCGCCGATCAGCCGGGTCGACACGCCCCAGCTCGTTGCCCAGGCATGCTCCAGTTGGCCGGCCTGCGTCTGAAACTTCACGTCAAACGCCTTGGCGAAGTTCTGACCGAGGAAATGGCTCGTGCCGGCCTGCAGCGCCTTGCGGTCCTGCATCATCGCCTCGATGCACAGCGTGTAGATCGCCCCGGGGAATTTCTGCCCATCGCTCTTCGGACCCGTCAGCACCGGCATGGCCATCCAATCCTCGGCAAAGCTGCGATACACCTCCAGGATGCGATGGGCTTCCTCTTCCGCCTCCTTCTGGGTGGCGTGGGCAGTGTGCCCTTCTTGCCAAAGGAACTCGGCCGTGCGCAGAAACAGCCGGGTGCGCATCTCCCAGCGGACGACGTTCGCCCACTGGTTGATGAGCAGCGGCAAATCGCGATAGCTTTGGATCCACGTCTTGTAAGTGTTCCAGATAATCGTTTCGGAGGTCGGGCGAATGATCAGCGGCTCTTCGAGCTTCGATTCCGGATCGACGATCAGCCCTTCCTTCGGAATCGCCTTGAGGCGATGATGCGTGACGACGGCACACTCCTTGGCAAACCCCTCCGCCATCTGTTCTTCGCGGGCTAGAAAGGACATGGGGATGAACAGAGGGAAGTAGGCATTGACGTGCCCCGTCGCTTTGAACATGCGGTCAAGGGCCCGCTGCATCTTCTCCCAGATGGCATAGCCGTGCGGCTTGATGACCATGCAGCCGCGCACGTCGGAGTTCTCCGCCATGCCGGCGTTCTTGACGATATCGAGATACCAGCGTGAATAATCGACGCTCCGTTTGGTAATCGCTTCAGCCATGCGTGAGTCCCTGGCAAAGATTCCATGCGCCGCCCGCCGCGGCGTTTCGTGTCATTGTATAAAAGACACGCCTTCCCCAGCCGATGTTCGCATTCACTGTGCGAACGGAGGAGGGCTCTTAGAATACGGGCGAGGCCAGCTTCGATAATGCTGCTCTTGTCGGCGATCGCGCATTGTCTATTTGATCTACAGCTATGCTGGCGCATCCGAGACACGATGCCAGGTTGCGCTACTGCATCCAACAAACACGTCGTTCCGACTGGGGCCGTCATGAAGCCAACACTTTCCGCTTTGCTCATAATGTTACTGGCTGCCGTGCCCGCCTGGGCAGAGCCGCTGCGGGCCGGCGCGGCTCGGACGGTGATTACGCCGCCGATTGGCCATCCCATGTGGGGTTATGCCGTGCGCGGCAATGAGCCGAGCGTCGGTGTGCGCGATCCCCTGCACGCGCGGGCCATGGTACTCTCGGTCGGCACGAAGGCCATTGCCGCAGTCAGTCTGGACCTGGGGCGGGCGCCGACTCGGCAAAGCATGCACAACATCCGCCTCGAGGCCAAAAAGAAGACCGGCGTCGAGACACTTTTCATTTCGGCCACGCACACCCATCATGGCCCCGTCTTGGAGTTGGACAACTGGCCCAGCAAGGACAAGCCCTACACTCGTGAGCTTGAGGAAAAGATCGTAAGCCTCATCGCCGAGGCTCACCGCGGGCTGGCGCCGGCCCGCCTGGGCATCGCCTCTCACGAAGTCGCCTGGAATCGCAATCGCCACTCCAAACGGGCCGATCGTCCCGTTGACAAGGAGCTCATCATCGTTCGCATCGATGACTCGATGGGCAAGCCGATTGCCCATCTGGTCAATTACTCTGCCCATCCGACCATGCTTCCCGCCAAGCTGCGCGAATTCTCCGCGGACTATCCTGGCGTCTTCGCCAAGCACGTCGAGAAAGAACTGGGGGGCGTGTGTCTGTTCTTGCAAGGGGCTGCCGGCGATCTATCTCCGAATCCGCCAGGCGAGGCGACGCCGGAGAAATTCGGGACGGCTCTGGGGGAACTGGTCGTCGCCAAGAGCCGGGCCCTGACATGCGACCGGGCCAACCTGAAAGGCTGCAAGACGCACGAACGGGACTTCAAATTCGCGTCGCGTGTCAACATCAGCAATCCCTTTATTCATGCCGCCTACTCGATCGCGTTCTTCCCCGCCCTGGTCGATTTCTACGAGCGGGAGTACCGCGACGGCGTGCGTCCTCACTTGACGTCGGTCGTGCTGGATGGGCGGATCGGCATCGTCGGTGTCTCGGGGGAGTTTTTCTGCGGGCACGCTTTGCATCTGAAAAAGCGAGCCCGGCTCGAGCATCTCCTCTTCCTCGGCTACTGCAACGATTATCAGCAGTACTTCCCAACCATCGAGGCCGCCGCCGAGGGGGGCTATGGCGCCGACTCGATCGTGTCGCCGGTGGAGGTGTCCGCGGGGGAACGCATCACGGACCAGGCCCTCATGGATCTGCTCGCGCTGCGAAACCTGCTTCCCCTCTCGAAATGACGCTGCACTCGCGGCGACTCGACCTTGCAGTGTCGCCATCTATAATGGCTATCAATCAGAGTCCCGATGGTTCCTTGCAGGTAGGGTGGTCATGCGCTTACACGTATTGAGTTGGGCCCTGTTGGCATCCGTCGGCTCTACCCTGGGCGGCGAGACTTCGCTGGAAAAAGACATCGGGATCGTCATTCGCCAGGGGCGCGGCGCCGCCGAGGGGCGGTCGGCATGGGACCGCCTCAGCCAGGCCAAGGCCGACGCGCTGCCGGTACTTTTGGAAGGCATGAATACCAAGGATGTCGTCGCCGCCAACTGGCTACGGACCGCCTTCGACCGGATCGTCGATCGCGAGGTCAAGGCGGGTGGCAAGAACATCGACCAGGCCGCCCTGTTGACATTCGTGAAGGACCCGTCGAAACAGGGGCATGCTCGGCGACTGGCCCTTGACCTGGTAGAAGGCTTGAAGCCCGGGACGCGCGACCAACTCGTGCTCGACTGGCTCGACGATCCCGAGTTCCGCCATGAAGCCGTCGCCAAGGTCCTGGACAAGGCGCAGGTCGTCAACAAGACAGGCAATTCCCTCATCGCGGTCAATCTCTATCGGCAAGCATTCGACAAATCGCGCGACGTGCAGCAGGCTCGCGACGCTGCGGCAGGATTACAGACCGGCAACGTGACCGTCAGCGTGGGTGATCATCTCGGCTGCCTGATGGATTGGTACCTCATCGGCCCTTTCGACGGCATGGGGCAAAAGGGTTTTTCTCTGTCGTATCCTCCCGAGAAAAAGTTTGATCTGGCCGACGAGATGCAAGGGCAATCAAAGAAGGTCCGCTGGAAGCGCTACCAGGTCAAGGAGCCCAGCCCCACCTCCGGGGCACGCCATCAGGCGCTGGTCAACCTCGCCGAGAAGAGCGCCCTGGGAAACGCGGACGATGCCGTCGGCTACGCTTATACCGAGTTCGCCGTGGAAAAGGCGATCACCGCGGAGATGCGCGGCGCGGCAGACGATAACCTTTCGGTCTGGGTCAATGGCGTCAAGGTCTTTGCCGCGGAGGAGTGGCGCAATGGCGTTCGCCACGATCGGCACCGCTTCCCGGTGAAGCTCAACGAAGGGAAGAACAGCGTGCTGGTCAAGGTCTGCCAGTCGGCGGCCCCCAATCCCGAGCCAAACTGGGAATTCATCCTGCGCGTCGTCGACACGACAGGCAAGGGAATCGCGATGAAGAGCCTGCTGAAATAGTCCTCCCCGTTTACGTTTCGCGGGCACTCCGACGCGAAACATAAACGGATCATGCCAAACTTGAGGGATGGAAATGCACCGCATCTTTGCACTTGTGATATTGTTCAGCATGCCCATGCCGCTGTTGGCTGACAACTGGCCGGGCTGGCGCGGGCCGAACAATGTCGGCATCTCGGAGGAGAAGAATTTGCCGGTATCCTGGTCGCGCGTCAAGAACGTGCGCTGGAAGGCGGAACTGCCCGGCGCGGGCGTCAGCGCTCCCGTGGTCTGGGAGGATCGCATCTTTCTGACCGCGTCGGATGGCCGGCTCAATGATCGGCTGCACGTCTACTGCCACCATCGGGCCGATGGCCGGCTCCTGTGGCACACCCGCCTGTTCGGCTCGGCCCCGACTGACCTCTATCCCCCCGGCGGCATGGCTGTCCCGACGCCGGCAACCGACGGCAAGGCGGTGTACGTCCTCTTCGGCACCGGCGACCTCGCCGCCATCGATTTCGATGGCAAGCCGCTATGGATTCGCTCCCTCGCTCAGGAGTACGGCCCCTTCCGCAATCGCTGGGGCATGGGGGCTTCTCCCATCCTCGCGCACGGCGTCCTTTACGTCCAGGTCGACCACTGGAGCCAATCCTATCTTCTCGCCGTCGATCCGCAGTCGGGCGTCAATCGCTGGAAAGCCGATCGGCCAGGATCGGTCAACTGGACCAGCCCCATCGCGGTCAACGTCAAGGACAAGCTCCAGATCATCACCTTCGGAACCAACTTCGTCCGCGGCTACGATGCCGCGGACGGCAAAGAGATGTGGCGGGTCGATGGCATGCACTTCCAGTGCATCCCGAGCCCGGTCGTCCTCGACAACGTCGTCTTCGCCTGCTCCGGCGAAAACACAATGGCCATCAAGATGGACGGCAAGACGGGGGACCTGACGAACCAGAACGTCCTCTGGAAAAACAAAAAGGCATCCGCATTCGTCCCTTCCCCCTTGATGTACAAGGGGCTCCTGTACGTCCCCGGCGACCGCGGCTTCGCCGCCTGCTATGACACGCAATCCGGCGCGCAAATCTGGAAGGAACGCCTCGGCGATCAATTCCACGCTTCTCCCGTCGCGGGGGCGGGCCGAATCTACTTCGCGACCAAGGAAGGCAGCGTCAAGGTGATCCGCGCCGGCGCCAAGTTCGAACTCCTGGCCGACAACATCATGGACGAATCGATCGTCGCTTCCCCCGCGATTTCCAATGGACAGATTTTCCTGCGCGGCGAGAAGCACCTGTTTTGCATCGAAGATCAGAAGCGGCAATAACGATCCGACATCGGTGCTTGCGCAAAGGGACTCGCCCGTGGCCGGGGTCGGTAATCCGACCCCGGGAAAGTCTCGCCAAGCATGGACCCAAGAGTGCCGCAATGGATTGTAGCCGCGTTCGTGAGAACGCGGACGCAGTGACGATCGACGCCGCGATGCATTGTAGCCGCTTTCGTGAGAACGCGGGCGCAGCGCCGCGCGTTCCGCATTCTCATGAATGCGGCTACAAATCTATGCCCAAGTGCGGAGTGTTCTATGTTGATTTTCGAATGTCCCGCATGCAAGACCAAGCTCCAAGCTGCAGAGGAGCACGCTGGCAAAACGATCCAGTGTCCACAATGCAAGCAAATGTCCCCCGTTCCGCCAGCGGCAAACTCAAGTTCGATCGGCATCACGGCTCATCCCGGTTCGGCATCTCCTCCGCCGACAGCCGTCACTACTCCAGACCAGGTCCCCTCAGCGAAGCGGCACCGTGAACGAGACGACTCCGGCGAGCGCGAAGCAGCCTCCACCGCCAAAGCCAAGGGCATGGGGACGGGACTCATTCTGCTGCTCACCTTCGGCGTCGGCGGATGCTGTTTGCTCAGTGTCGGCACACTCGTCGCGCTGATGTTTCCCGCCTTGAAAGCGGTACAAGGGGCGGCAGACCGCACCCACACCATGAACAACATGAAGCAAATCGTCATCGCGTGCCACAATCATCACGACGCGATGAGAACCTTCCCCAGCCCGCGGAGCGGGCCCAGGCAGGTCGGCATGCCAGCGCCCGATTTGAGCTGGCGCGTAACCATTTTACCATTCATCGAGCAGGCGCACCTCTTCAACGGCATTGACCCGACCGACGCCTGGAATGGGCCGCGCAACCTGAAATGGTTAGCCATGCGTCCGCTCGTGTACGAATCGAAGCTACACCCCACGCCGGACACGACGGTCACGCACTTCCAGTACTTCACCGGCCCCAAGACCATGTTTCCCGATCCAAACAGGGGAACTTCCTTTCCGCAGATACCTGACGGCCTGTCGAACACCTTCATGTTCGCGGAAGCGGCGGCCCCCGTCCCGTGGACGAAGCCGGCCGACATGGCGATCACGCCCAATGGCCCATTGCCGCTGCCGACCGACCGTTTCCTGGTCGGCTTTGCCGACGGTTCGGTTCGCATGATCGACCGAAGCAAGGTTGACGACAATATCCTGCGTCTTTTCATCGACCCTGCCGACGGCAATCCCACTCCAGCCATCGAGGATTAAGAGCGCCAACATGATTGCACCCAAGCACGCTTTTCTCCCGCGGACGATGCTGATTGCCGCGGTCTTCTTCATCACGGCGCCGGCGCAAGCGGAGCCCAAGCCGCCGCTGACGGGGACCGAGAACGTCATCGTCGTGACTCTTGATGGATTTCGCTGGCAGGACTTCTTTGGCGGGGCCGACGAGGCGCTGATGAACAAGGAGTTCGGCGGGATCAAAGATCTCAAGCGCATCGAAGCGGAGTATCGCCGCGCGTCGGCGCTCGAGCAACGTGAAATCCTCCTGCCGTTCTTCTGGAAGACCATTGCCAAGAAAGGGCAGATCTTCGGCGACCGCACCCGCAAGGCGCCGGCCCGGCTGACGAACGGGCTCAAGTTCTCCTACCCCGGATACAGCGAGATGTTCTGTGGCATCGCGGATCCGGGCATCAACTCGAATGCCAAGAAGCCCAATCCCAATCTCTCCGTGCTCGAATTCCTCAACGACAAGCCGGCCTATCGTGGCCGGGTGGCCGCATTCTGCACCTGGGATGTCTTTCCGTCGATCTTCCGCTCGGAGCGGAACGGCCTCAAGGTCCATACCGCCTGGTTGCCGATCGACGACGCGCCGCTTTCGGACCGCCAGCGTCACATCAACGATAGCCTTTCCAGACTGCCGCGCTACTGGCCGGACAACACCTACGACTACGTCACGATGGCCTATGCCGAGGAACACCTACGGCGGCACAAGCCGCGCGTTCTTTACGTCGGCCTTGGCGAAACCGATGAATGGGGGCATGGCCGGCGTTACGACCTCTATCTCGACTCCGCCAAGACATCGGACCGGTTCCTGGCGGAGCTGTGGGAGCGGCTGCAGAAGGACGCGCACTACCGGGACAAGACCACGCTCATCGTGACGACCGATCATGGCCGAGGCGACACCCGTGTCAACTGGATCGACCATGGCAAGAATATCCCGTCGGCCGAATTCATCTGGACCGCGGTGATCGGCCCCGACACGCCGCCGCTCGGCGTGCGCGAAAGCGTCGAGACGACGCAAAGCCAGCTTGCGGCCAGCATCGCCCACCTGCTCGGCGAGGACTTCCGTTCGGCAAGCCCCAAGGCCGCGCCTCCGTTGCCTGGCATCGTCGCTTCTGAGCGGGGCGCGAAGGATTGAAGGACCGAAGTCGGTACGAGTTAACCTGTAGCCGCGTTCGCCAGAACGCGGGCAGCACGCACAACCAGCGTTCTGGCGAACGCGGCTACAGCTTTTGAGCGTTGACAACCTGTGAAGCCTTTGTAAACGGTGTCATAGCATTAGGACACGGAAGGGAGAATAAGCTAGGATTGCTTTAGAGTGGGGGATAGGTGAAATGTTATATGTTGCAATCAGCAAATGGCCGTATCCTCTCGCACAACTTTTTTGCCGTCATTTCCAATGTTAGGCTTATTTCCAGGTTATCCATCGCAAGATTTTAGCGGGCAATGACTCTGTTTCCCAAGGGCCACGCCATCCTTTTTGAATAACAATGTCCTCACGAAACAAAATACACGCCCATGCCCCACCGCTTGGCCCATTCCAGTCCGACCATCCGTATCCGAAGCTGTCCACAGTAGGTTTCCCCAAAATCGCTTCAACTTCTGATTGCTTCATACCTATTTCAATGCGGTCATAATTTGCTTTCGTGACGCCAGGGCGAGGGGTAAGCATCACGACCACGCCAAGTATCGCTGCAACGGTGAGCGGCAGTGAAGCCAACAAGAGTAATCGTTTTGCTTTCATAAAGGGCTTACTTCCAAATTATCCGTTGTCCAGCCCGGTGAGCTCTGTCCGGGTCCCCACGAATTCACCATTTCCACTGGAAAGCCTGGGCCTGAACCGTTAGCATGAGAGAATCAGAAAGTCTGGGCTGAAAAGCCTTCGGATCAAAATAGGGGGGATTAGCATGAAGTCCATCCACCGCGTCTCGTGGGTTGTCTTGACGGCCCTGGCACTTGCGCCTTCGGCGTGGGCCAACAACACCGAAGAGGAAATCCGCGATCAGCAGGAAAAGCAGCGGCAAGTGCAGGCGGAGACCGATCATCTCGTCCGCCGCATCACCACCATGCTGCGGGTGATGCAGTTCTACCAGCTCCAGTCCCCCGAACAGGAAATCATGAAGGAGCTGTCCGGCTCCCTCACCAAGCTCAGCAAGAACCAGATGTCCGAGGTCATTCGCCAGCTCGAAAAGTCCGCGCAAACAAAGGACGAGAAACAATCCGAGGATGCCCGGGAAACCGCCTATGAGAACCATCGCCAGGTGCTGCTGTCCCTGCGCGAAATGATGGCCCGCTTCGACGCCGTCAAGTCGCTCGATCAGGCCGCCGACCGCTTCGACAAGCACGCACGAGGCGAGCTCGATCTGCATCTGCAATCCGGCCAGTCGATCCGCGACCTCACCGAATACGCCAAGCCCGACCTCGCCCCCACTGCCAAGCTCCTCATCGGCAAGCGGATGCGCACCGCCGGCACGGAGATGCGCCGCCAGAGCGACCGCCAGGGGGACCTTGAACGGGACGTCGTCGTCCTCGTCAAGCAGGTCAAGGACCTGCTCCCGAAGCTCAACGCCGAACAGCAGGAGCGCGTCAAGACCATGGACCGGCTCATTGCTGAGTTCCGCCTGTACGAAAACCTGACCGTGGCGGGCAAGAAGCTGCGCACGGTCGGCAACGCCGAGAATCGCCTCGTCGATTTCCAGTCCGCCAACTCGCTGCAATGGACCAACGCCGGCAACCTGCAGGAATTGGCCCGCATCCTGCGCGTGGCGGGAGACCCGGTCGCGGCCTTGAAGGAAGCCCGCGACAAGGTCGACCAGGCCATCGCCAAGCAAGAAGAAATCCAGCAGCAGCTCAAACAGCAAGAAGAAAAAAGCAAGGAAGAAACCAAGCAGCCCGCGAAGGAAGCCCCCAAAACTGCCAAAGAAGAGCTGAAACTCCCCGGCCTTGAGCCGCTGCAGAAGCCTGAGGTAGCCAAGCCCACCGACCCCAAGGCTCAGGCAGAGAAGGCGATTCAGGACGCCGTCAACGCGGAGAAGAACGCGGAGGCCGCCAAGCAGCAGGCGAAGCTCGCCTTCGATACCAAGGACGCCGAGAACCTGATCAAGCCGATTGCCAAGGAAGCCGCGGAGAAGCTGGAAACCGCCGAGAAGGCGATGGAGAAGGCGAAGGAAAACCTCCTGAAAAATGATGTCAAGAAGGCGCTGGAGCCGCAGGCGAAGGCGACCGAGAAGCTCAAGGAGACGCGCGCCGAGCTCGACAAGATGATCGCCGCCGCCGAGAAGACCAAGACCGATCCGCTCGCCGCCGTCCAGAAGGCGATCGAGAACATCGACAACATCATCAAGGAGCAGGCCAAGACCAAGGACGACACCAAGGACACCGTCGGCCAGCCCCAGAACCTCAAGCTGCCGGAACTCGCCAACAAGCAAAAGGAGCTGGCGAACAAGACCGACGCCGTCAAGAATGAGCCGCTGCCGAACAAGGAAAAGGTGCAGGACGCCCTCGATAAAGCCGCCAAGGAGATGAAGGAGGCGGCCAAGAACCTGGATGCCAAAAAATCTCCGGAAGCCCTCGCCAAGCAGGAGAAGGCTCTCGACGCCCTCAAGGCTGCCCGCAACGAGCTGCAAGAGAAGGCCGCCGAGATCGAGAAGCGCCGCGAGGACATCGCCAAGCTCGAGGAAGCGAACAAGAAGCTGAACGAGCTGGCCAAGCAGGAAAAGAACGTCGAAAAGAAGGCCGACGACAACGCCAATCAGCCGAAGGCCGACCCGGCTGCCAACAAAGAGCTTGCCAAGAATCAGGACAACCTGACTCCGAAGGCGGCCGAGCTGGCGAAGGAAATCGACAAGGCCGCCCCGAAGGCCGCCGAGAAGGTGGCCGAGAGCATCAAGAACATGCAGGCGGCCAAGAACGACCTGGACAAGAACCAGGCCAAGCCCGCTGCCCAGGAGGCCAAGGAAGCGGGCAAGAAGCTCGATGACGCCAAGAACGAGCTGCAAAAAGCCCTCAACGATCTCAAGGGGAAAGAGATCGTCGACCAGACCGCCATGAAGAAGGACACCGATCCCGCCGCTGCGGCCCAGCAAGTCGCCAAGGCTCTCGAGGAAACGAAGAAAGCCCAGGAAGCCGCCAAGCAAGCCGATCTGAACAAGAACGAACCGATGAACGCCAAGGCCGACCCCATGAAGGGGGATCCGGCCAAAAACGATCCGATGAATGCCAAGAATGATCCCAAGAAGGGAGATCCGGCGAAGAATGATCCCATGAACGCCAAGGCTGACCCCATGAAGGGAGATCCGGCCAAGAACGACCCGATGAACGCCAAGAACGACCCCATGAAGGGAAATGAAGCGAAGCCGGATTTGGCCAAGCAGCAAGCGGAGATCGCCAAAGCTGCCGAAGAGCTCAAGCTACCGGAAGCTGCCAAGGAAGCGCAGAAGGCCGCCGAGGCGATCAAGAAGGGGGAAATCCCCAAGGCGCTGGAAAACCAGGCCGCCGCGCTCAAGCAGCTTCAGGAAGCCGCGAACAAGGCCGCCGAGAAGCCGATGCCCGTCAGCGATCCGATGGCCAAGGGAGAAAAGGGAGACCCCATGCCGATGGCCAAGGGGGATCCCATGAAGGGCGAACAGGGTGAGCCGATGGCCAAGCCCAATCCGATGCCCGCGGGCGAAAAGCCGATGGCGAAGGAAGGGGAGGCCAAGCCAGGCGAAGCCAAACCAGGCGAAAAGCCCGCCCAGGCGAAGGAAAACAAGGCCGAGCCCGGCGAAGCCAAGGGGGCCGAACCTGTCGCCAAGGGAGACCCGATGAAGGCCGAGCCGAAGCAAGCCGACATGGGACAGGCCAAGGCCGCACTCCCGAAGGAAAAAGGCCAACCGAAGGGGGACAAGGGGGAACCCGTTGCCCAAGCCAAGCCCGCTCCGAAGACCGCCAAGGGCCAGCCGAAGGAAGCCGACAAGGGCCAGCCGATGGCCAAGGCCAAGGCGGACCCCATGGGCGAAAAAGCCAACCCCATGCAGGCCGACAAGGGGCAAGCCAAGGAAGCTCCCGCGCAGGCCGGCCAGGCCAAGGCGGGCGAACCGATGCAAGGCGAGCCGATGGCCCAGGCCAAGGCGGAACCCCCGATGGCCGAGCCGCCGATGGCTCAGGGTGAAAAGACTCCGGGCGAGAAAGCCCCGATGGCCCAGGCCAAGGGGGACAAGGCCGACGGCAAGGGTCAAGGCCAGGCCAAGGGGCAAGAACCCATGCCCATGCAGCTAGCCGAGAACCAGAAAGCACTGATGGAAGCGACCAAGGAGCTTGCCAAATCGCAGCAGGCCAACCAGGCGGCACAGGCCGCGCTGGCCCAGGCCCAAGCCCAGGCCCCGCAAGCCGTCCAGCCCGAGCTCAAGGAGGCCGCCAAGCAGCTTCAAGACGCCGCCAAGCAGCTCGCGGAAGCGAAGCCTGGCCAGGCCGGTGAAGCCCAGCAAGAGGCCGCCAAGAACCTCGACCAGGCCCTCAAGACCCTGAACAACGCCCTGGCCCAGCTCGGCCAGCCGCAGGCCAAGCCAGGCGAGCCGCAACAAACCGCTCAGGCCAAACCCGAAGAAGGCATGGGCGACCCCAAGGACGGCGAAGGCAAAGACGGCGAACCGATGGGCGAAGCCAAGGACGGGCAACCCAAGGACGGCAAGGACGGACAGCCCAAGGACGGCAAGGCGCAGGCGAAGGGGAAGGCCAAGGATGGCAAGGCCGATGAAAAGAACCTCGCCAAGGGGGAAGGGGACCGCAAGGCGGACGGCAAGGTCGGCAATCAGAAGTCGCAGCTCAGCGACGTCCTCGGCGACGGCGCCTTCATCCACCTGCAGCCACGCCAGCGCGAACTGATTCGCCAGGCGATCAGCGGCAACCTGCCGCCCGAGTACGCCAACCTGATCCAGCAATATTACATCAATATCGCCCGTGGCCGCGCCGCCGGCGCAACCCCGCCCCCCGCCCCCACCCCGCAACGGTGATGTTTTTCATCACGAAACCACGAAAGTCCGAAAACACGAAACGAAAGCACGAATCGGAAACCTGAAAAGCTCTTTCTGGATTTCCTTTTCGTGTTTTCACTCTTTCGTGGTTTCGTGATTCTCTTCAGGTGATCTCTCATGCGATGCCTTGCTTGCCTGCTCGTACTCACTTCCACGGTTTCGCTGGCGCACGCTCAGGAAAAGCGTGTCGAGATGGATGAGGCCACCAAGAAGGCGACCGCCAAGGCGCTGGAATGGCTCAAGGATCGGCAAAATAGCGACGGCTCGTTCAGCGACGGCGCCTACGCCCACAACACCGCCGTCACCTCCTTCGCGATGTTGGCGTTCATGTCGCAGGGGCATCTGCCGAATCAAGGCCACTACGGGCCCGAGGTCGCCAAGGCGGCTCGCTTCCTGGTCGCATCGCAGCGCGAAGCGGATGGTTACCTGGTCGGCGCTCGCGGCGGCAACATGTATTGCCATGCCATGGCCACGCTAGCCCTGGCGGAGCTTTACGGCCAAACCAACGACGATACGCTGAAGCCGGTGGTGAAGAAGGCGACGGATCTGATCATTCGCAGCCAGTCGCCGAACGGCGGCTGGCGCTATGAGCCGGCGCCGACCGGCTCGGACATCTCCGTGACGATCATGCAGGTGATGGCCCTCCGGGCCGGCAAGAACGCCGGCCTGCATGTCCCGGATACCACGCTCAAAAAGGCGCTCGCTTACATCAAGTCGTGCTACCGCCCCGGTCAGGGTGGTTTCACCTATATGCCCGGGACGGGCGTCCCCGGCTTCGCTCGCACCGCCGCCGGTCTGTGCGTCCTCTACTTGACAGGGGAATATGAGGCCAAGGAGATTTCCAAGGGGGTCGATTACCTCAAGAAGAACTTCAACAGCCCGATCCACTTCTACTACGGCCAGTACTACGCCGCCCATGCCATGCACCAGGTTGGCGGCAAGGAGTGGGAAGACTGGTACGGCCGACTGGTGAAGTATTTCCTCCCCAGCCAGGCCCCTGACGGCAGCTGGTCGACTACCAACCGCCGCGAAGTCGGTCCGGTCTACCAGACCAGCATCGCCGTCATCGTCCTCTCTGTTCCGGCGCACTACCTACCGATCTTCCAGCGGTGATGTTGGTGATTCGGCCAGAGAGATAGTTGAGGCCTCGCCTTACATGGACCAGACTTGCCCAAATGTGGATTGATAAGTGCGCCGGAAGCGCAAAGATGTGACTGCGGCTGGGACTTCATCTCCCAAAGCCAGGAGCGATCGTATCTGGAACCGGTGAAAAAGAGCGCTGCGTCGTGGGCCTTGGGCATCGGTGCCAGCATCGTTCTCTTCGTAATCATTGTGCGCGTGCTGCTACTCTGTATTGTTGCGGCCTCCGGCAAATGACAGGTTTTTGTGTGCAGCCAGGCCCTGTCGGCAGCTGGTCCACCCCAACCAGCATCGCCGTCATCGTCCTCTCCGTTCCGACCGCTACCTACCGGTCTTCCAGCGGTGAAAAAGGACCTCGCAGTTATCGTTTCTTCCGCCGCCGGGCAAGTTCCTTGACAAACGCCTTATGCTCCTTCGACGCGAGGCCTTCTTGCTGCTTCGCGAAGACCTTTGCCATCTCGCCAGCCAGGAGCGCGTCACCGGCCAGCCAGAGACCGGGAAATATGCGAGACCTCCATACCCCGTCCGGATCGGCAGGTAAGATGTCGTAGGCGGCGTCCTTCAGTACGTGCCAGCGGATTTCCTGCTCATAAAGCAAAACCGTAAGATATTCGGGCACTTTAGCTTGCTGGTACAACTCGAGTTTGGAATGCAGATCGTAAGAGGTGCTTGATTTCGACACCTCCACCAGGAATTCAGGCGTGCCGTGAAGCTTCTTTTTCTCCTCCCAGGACTTACCACCGAATTCTCGCAAAATGCGTAGAGAATTATCCGGCTGCGGGGAGTCATCGAGCATGCAAGAAGTCGTGTTTATCGAATTCCTGGTTCCCGGCGTGAACGCGGCATAATAGGCCAGCCAACCAGCCACGTTGCCAGCCGTATCCCCATGCTCCGGCGAAACGGGTGACGGCATATAGACGGTGCCCCCAATCAACTCAGCCTTTTTGATCTCCGGATGCATTTCCCAGAGACGAAAGAACTCCTCGCGACTGAGCCTGTCGCCCGGAGACATTGGCGGAGCCTCTCGCTCGACAACCGTGGCCATGACCAATCCACCCGATATTTGCTCTGGCTACTGTTTGATTCTATCCGAAGGCGACAAGGCCTCCGTCAACTAACTCACCAGCGTCAAGGACCGCAATTCCTTCGGCAAATGGAAGCTGACGTCTTCCTCGCGAATGGTGCGCGTCTCGACCGTGGCGTCGTAGTTGCGAACGAGGTAGTCGACGCATTCCTGCACGACGTCCTCTGGAGCGCTGGCGCCCGCGGTGACGAGGACCGTTTCCGTATCGGCGAGCCACGCCGGGTCGATCTCCGCCACGCCGTCGATCAGGTAGGCTGGCTTGCCATAGGTGGCGGCAATCTCGGCCAATCTCAGACTATTCGAGCTGTTCTGGCTGCCCAGCACAAGGACGAGGTCGGCTTCCGGGACCAGTTCCTTCACCGCCTCCTGGCGGTTCTGGGTCGCGTAGCAAATGTCGTCCTTCTTCGGCCCGCCAATCTGCGGAAAGCGTTTGCGCAGTGCCGCGATAATCGCCTCGGCATCGTCCACGCTCAGCGTTGTCTGTGTCAGGTAGGCGACCTTGGCGTTCACGGGAAGATCAAGCTTGGCGACGTCTTCGGCGGTTTCCACCAAGAGAATACTTGTCGGCGCCTCGCCAATCGTACCGATGACTTCATCGTGTCCCTCATGGCCTATAAGCAATATCGTGTAGCCTTCCTTGGCGAATCGAATCGCCTCCAGGTGGACCTTGGTCACGAGCGGACAGGTGGCGTCGATGGCGCGGAGGTTGCGCTCGGCGGAAGCGGCCCGGATCAAGGGCGCCACGCCGTGGGCGCTGTAGAGGACGACGGAATCCGGCGGAATGTCGTCGATATGATCGACGAACACCACCCCACGCTTCTTGAAGCGATCGACGACGTGGAAATTGTGAACGATTTCGTGGTAGACGTAGATCGGAGTGCCGAAGAGTTCGAGGGCCTTTTCCAGGCTATCGATGGCCATATTGACGCCGGCGCAGAACCCGCGCGGATTGGCGAGAATGATCTTCATCAAAATCCTCCCTGAGTGGATTATATCCTACCCAGGGAGGCGGAAAAAGCCAATACGAAGGGAGCAGTGTGGCAGCACGTTTCCAACGTGCTGTTTGATTTGCTGCACGTTGGAAACGTGCCGCCACGAAACTCTTACTATTCGTAGGTCACTTTCTTGACGCTGACGATCTTCTTCTTGCCTTCGTCCTTCACGGTGCCCGTGACGGTGCCCGCCTTGGCTGCTGCACAAATGTCGTCGTGGAATTTGCCGTGTGACGCCTTGTCGAAATAGTAGACGATGTCCTTCTTCGACTTGGCATCCGTCACCACGATGACGGTCTGGCATTCGGTGGCAGTGCCCAGTTCACACTTGGCACAAGCAACCTTGCCCTTGAGTTCGACTTCCTTGCCCGACTTCTTTTCTTGGGCGTTGTTCACGCCAGCGGCGAGAAGCAAGGCGACGCATACGATAGCAAAGCCCGTGATGACGGTTCGCATAGCCATTCCCTCTAATTGAAGTGACTGTGATGGTTTACCTGTTACAAGGGCGAGGCGGGCGCGGCTGCCGCGAATGAAACAGCAGCGTCACGATACTCTATCGCCCCGTCAATCCAAGTACAATAACAAAATCACGCAAAGGATCAGCGCCGAATTAAGGCTTCGCGCCGGGAGGCGCGGTGAACGGGCGGCCGCCGCGGGTGCGCTTCTGGAAGTCGAGTTCCAGCGCTCCGAAGGAACCTTCGTGCTGCTGCACCACGTTCATCAGCGCTCCCAGCAGACGCTTGGCCGTGTAGAAGTTCATCACGACTCGATGGGACAGCTTGATCGGTTCCGTCGGGTTCGGCATCATCTGAGTGTTCAGGCCGAAATCGAGAATTAATTCTTCCGGCGTCACGCTAACGCGGCAAAAGTTCGTGTAAACCGTCGAGATCGCGCCGGAATCGGTCGCGAACTGCGGCGGTTGCGCCGCCCCTTGGGTGCTGCCTTCCGGCATACGAAGTTCGTCAGCCATGTTTTCTCCAGTTGATGTTAGGCGTGCCTGGCTCAAGCCTTGGGCTCGCGGTTAAAAGCGTTGCGTCGCGGGTCCCACACCAACCCGAAGCGCGAGCGAGGTGGGAAATTCGTGCCGCCCTCCAGCGATACGACTATGTAAGCATATTTTCGCCTGGCCAGTTTGCCATCCGTGAATATTAAAAAAACTGCTCTGGCAAAAAAAAGTGGGACCTGTTACCTTACCAGCGGTGCAGGATGCACCACGATTTGCTGGTCAAGGATAGACCATGACGATCACACCCTTTTTCACTCTGGTACTGCGCGGCAAAAAGGACGCGATTCATGCGCGTCAAAAGGCCCGTCGTGTCGCCAGCCTCCTCGGCTTCGATCCCCAAGAACAGGCTTGCATCGCTGCCGGGACGTTCGTCGTTGCTGTCCAAGCGTTGACGATGTTCCGTACAGCCCGTCTCTGCTTCCAGATCGAAAATCACCAACTGCACGTGTTCTCCGAGGATCGAGCCCAAGCCAGCGATCGGCCGGCGAACCGGATCACCGGCCTCTTGCGGGACGGCAAGTCGCCTCTTCGCCTGGCAAAGCCGCTACCGTCGGAGCCGGGCGTCGTCGCGGAACTGGACGTCGGCTGGCTCGTCAACAAGGTCGAAGAGACGGCGTGCACCGGCATCTTCGAGGAGATCGTCCGGCAAAACCAGGAGATGCTGACGCTGTTACACGAATTACGGTTGTACCAGGCAAGCCAGGTAAACTTGACCTTGAAGGAGGAAAAACCGCCCAACCCCCATGCCGCTTGATCCTGATTGTGATACGATTGCTTTAGTCCTTTCTGTCTTCCTGAATCGGCCACTTTCCCTAGTCCCTACGGAAGGGTGAGTCGAACGGGAGGTATTTTCGCATTTTTTTCAATTCCGTCTTGTATTCCGCCAAATCAAGATTTAGAATGGTTCGTGAAATGATGAACGAAGCATAGCTCCTCGTTTTGTCGCGAGGAGGCATCTCCGTTTGAAGCCGGAGATGCGGTAAAGTCAAGGACGTTCGCCTCACGATTTTTCAGGGTATACCGGATTTCTGGTATAATGAAAAACCGCGAAGGTGCGCAGGATGGCGTCAGCTGTGACGTCGTCTGGAAGGTCGTCGCCTTCCCCCTCACGCGCCTGGTCGCTCGTGCGGTTCGCCGCTTTTCCAAGGGGCATGGAAAAGCGTCCTGGACTCACCCGCCACGTGGCTCGAAACTAACTTCTGAGTTAAGGGAAGCACGATTATGAAAACGAAAAGCGTAAAGCGCCGGGAGAAGGCGTCGGAGGACGCTCTTGCCATTGACACCACTCAGACCATCTTCTCCTCTGACCTGCTAACGCCTGAAGAAGAACGTCAGCTCCTCGCCACTTTTTGGGAATGCAAAAGCGAACTGGTAAAGTCTCTGATCCGTTACTTCCCGAAGCTACGCGCCCAAAGGCCGGTGCTTGAACCTTGGCCAATGGCCCAGTTCATTCGGGATTACTGCGATAACGAAACGCGCGAAGTCGCGTCGATCCGTAAGGTCCACGACCGTTACATCCATTGCAAGCACCGGCTCGCATCCGCCAATATCCGCCTCGCCGCCCACGTCGCCAAGCGGTTCCGTCATCACGCCCTGGGTTACGCGGACCTGCTCCAGGAAGCCGTCTGCGGCTTGATGCAGGCCATCGATCGCTTCGATGTCAGCCACGGTACTCGCCTGGCGACCTACGCGACCTGGTGGATTCGCCAGACGCTGCAGATCGCCGTCGCCCGCCAGAGCCATCTGGTGAGCCTGTCGCCGCATCACTTGCAGGAACTGGGTCTCTTGCAACAGGAATCGGAGGCCTTGGCCCATGGCGGCCAGCATCTCCCGAGCCCGCAGGAACTCGCCTCCCGCACCGGCAGCAGCCTCGAACACCTGACTCATCTGCAAACCGCCACTCGCGCTCCTGTCTCCCTCAACGCGGTCCTCGACGACGATAGCGATTTCAAGCTCACCGAAGCGATGCCCGATAACGAGAGCCAGACCCTCCGCATGAATTCCGAACGTCAGGAAGCCCTCGGCTTCTTGATGGAGAACCTCCGGCCACGCGAACGGAAGGTCCTCGACCTGCGTTTCGGCCTGACTGGCAACGGCACTCACAGCCTGCGGCAGATTGGCCATCTGCTTCGCATCAGCAAGGAACGCGTCCGCCAGATCCAGAATCGCGCCCTGGAAAAGCTCCGCGCCTCCGCCGAACGGGTCGGCTGGGAACCGAGCTTGCTTCTCGGATCGTAATGTGATCGGTAATTGAACAACCCACACGGGCCTCCTCGAGAGGCCCGTTTTTGTTGTGTCTGCGGGTTACTTCGATGGGACCGAGCGATGGAAATGCACGTGCTTCCATGCCCCGTTCTGTTTCTGCCAAATGCGTGTCTCTTCGGTCGCCCGGGTCACCGGCGCACCGTCGGCCAGGACGCGCTGAACGAGACGGACGTAGCTGACCACGGCGACGTCCCCCATGACCCGAACATGCGGTGCCACCATCGTAGTATTATGCGGCCCGGGCGTGCTCCGCAGTTGAAAGTAGAACTGGTGGAACGGCAATCCTTCGACCAGGTTTCCCGCCGCCTCCGGTTCAAAGCAGGTCAACGTCGAATCGCACAGTTCCTGATACTGCTTCCAGTCCGCCTGCGCGATGCAGTCAAGCAGCTTCTGATTCAACCCCAGCAGTTCTTGCGAAAGTGTGTCAGCCACGTTTGTTGCCCCGCGTGATTTTGGATGAACCCGCGTATTGTAGACATCGTTTAGCCCGGAGCCAACGGCGACGGAGCCCGCTGTTGTTGAGCGGGGCCGCGTAGCGCCCCGTGAACAGCCGCCCGTAACCTTGACGCTCCCTAATTCGGGTCACTTTCGCATGAGCTGCCGAAACAATACGCAGCCGACCAGAAACATGATTGCGCCGGAATCGTACATCCCCAGCCAGGCCGGCAACTTCCCCGTGTGGGTCATGTTCATCAGACACAACGTGATCGGATAGTAGACCGTGACGATGGGCAAGAAGCACGTGATGAACGCGCTCAGGTAGTCGCTCTTGCTGATCCAGATGCCGACCGGACAGCCAACCATGGCAAAGCACAGACACCCCAGTGCGAGAGCCAGGCGCATGTGCGATTCCGCCTGCACGGTGAAGATCTGCGCATCCAGGTTCTTGCGATCGTGTATGAGGTCCTTGACATGGGCCGCGAAATGATCCGGCGCGATCCCGCGATCAATCGCCCGCTGATGGGCTTCGATATCGGCGCTCTTTCTCTCTTTCTCCGCGCGAAATTTCGCCTCGTACTCCCCCAGCTCGGCCCAGGTCATATCGGTCGGTCTCGTTTTGGCGAAGACGCCGTTAAGGTCCATCGGCAGGTCCACCGGCCAGGAGCCGGCGTCGACAAAGCCGACCACGCCACTTCCCTGCACCACATGACAATGGCGCATGTTGAGGACGATTTGCTTGCGGCTTCTGTCGATGCTTAGCTCCCCCTCTTTGGCGCGGACGATAAAATCGAACGCCTCGCCCCGGGCTGGGCGCCGCATGAACTGGACGTCGAGCAGCTTTCGCCCGAGCGCGTATTTGACGTGGATTTCGTAGTTGATCTTGGTGTGTTTGATTGCTCCGTCGCGCCGAAGCCGATTGTGCAAGATCTCCTCGATGTCGCGCACTGCCCTGCTTTTCATCAGATAGTGCGTATAAGGAATGACATCTAAGTAGAGCAAAAATGTCACCGTGCTCGAGAACAAGCCGAGCGCGACCGCGGGCCAGATCACATGAATGAGATGAATGCCTGCCGCCTTGAGGGCCAGGATCTCGTTCTCGGCCGCAAGCCGGCCGTAGACGATGCAAGTCGCGAAGAGGGTCGTGGTCGGGACCGTGTACGGCAGCATGCTGGGCAGTAGCAGCGGTATGGCCATGACGATTTGCACCGGCCCCAAACCGGATTTCATCGCCTCGTCAATGACCCCTCCGACGAGGATCAAGCTGGTCAGCGCAACCAAAGCCAAAGCAAAGATCTTGAACAGATCGATCAAGATCATGCGATGAATGGTCCCCCAGAACACCCAACATGCCTCCTCGGGTAGCCACGAACTCGTTAAAGCGCGTTGCTACCGATCACCTCGGCGCGGAATTAGTATTTGGAAGGCTCGGTATAACGTATTTCCCAAGTTACGCAACCCGAGTTTGACGTGTATGCACGCTGACCCGAAGCGCCAGCGAGGGCGCCTGTCCGATATTCGTTATCCGACGCAACAGCAAGGGACTCGTCTATCGCGGTGGAAGATCATCGACAGGAGGATGGTCGCCGGCGGGTTCCGCGCGGAGGGATTGCATGAACAGGGAGCGAAGTGGAAAGATGAAGGCATACGCCCAGAAAACAAGCATCGGCGCAAGCGAACGAAACATCAACAGGATGAATGCCGCCAACAGCACTTGTATCAGGTGGCCAATTCGCTTTCGGCCACGAAAAATCTTCCCTGTCATGTGGGGGAACGGAATGTTCGACACCATGAGCAGGGCGATCAGCAGCGCCCCCATCGGCGCGAGCACCTCTACCAACCGCACGATGATGACACGAGCCGCGTCCGGATCGACTTCGTTCAGACGCGACGTCAGCGATTCCGCGAATTCTCCACGCAGGATGGCCAGGGCGGCAATGCAGCCCGCCGCCCCGGGCGACGGCAATCCGCGAAATCGCTTGTGATTGACCGGGTCCGGGTTGTTTTCCACGTTAAATCGCGCCAGCCGCAGAGCCGCGCACGCCAGGTACAGGGCGGCGATGCCGGCCAGCAGCTGATGCAGAAACGGACTCGGAATTCGGCCGGGCCCGAGTTTGAGCAACAGGAACGCCGGACTTACGCCAAAGGTTACGACATCGCATAGGCTGTCGAGCTCGCCGCCAAAATCGCTGGCGGTCTTCGACAGCCGCGCCACGTACCCGTCCAGCATGTCGAAAACCATGCCAAGCAAAATGAACCAGCCAGCGAGAGCGAAATAATACTCGTTTTGGCTTCGGTTTTCACCGGTCTCGATCTCGATGATCTTGCTGGCATATGCAATCGCGGCAAAGCCACAGATGCCGTTGCCCAGGGTCAACAGGGTCGGCAACACAGCAATCTTCTTCACGGACTGCTTCCTCAACAGGTGAAACGCATTCAGCGTGTGATTTATTTTAACACATTACGAGCATCAACACCAATGTAATCCGCCGTTTGCGGCTTAGCGTGCCTTCGCTCGTTCCTAGCATTTCTCAAGAGAATGAGCCGCGTCGCCTCGCGCACGAGCTACTCAAAATGCTTAAGATTCGCAAATTAGCGAGAATTACGGTTCTCCGGCATTCACTTTGCGTTACAATTAATCCTATCAGAGTAGGCCAAACCAAGCGCGATCAGGACCTTCTCGACGTTATTGATGAGGTGCTACCATGTTCAAATCGATGCTGGGTTTCGTGAAGTGCGGCGTACTGGCGCTGGCATTGTTGGCTGCGACGGCTGGAGAAAGCTCCGCCTGCTGGTTTTGGGGCAGCAGCTGGGGCTACGGTTGGGGCGGTGGCTGGGGATATCCCTACTATGGTTACGGCTACGGCTATCCTTATTACGGCGGCGGCGTAGCATATTGGCCAGGCTACTGCGGGTATTATCCCTACTGGGGATACTACGGCTATTGGCCAGGCACATATTTCCCCTTCGCTTCGGCGGCGCCGGCAGCTAACAAGCAGGCGACCGCCACGGCAACAGCCGACGAGGGGACCACGACCCATCGAGCCTCCTACACGCCGGCGGAGGACAGCACGCCCAAGAATACGGCCCTCTTCGAGGTGCGATTGCCCGATCCCGAAGCCAAGGTGTGGTTCAACAACGGCCCCACGACGCGTACGGGAGCTACGCGGGAATACATTACCCCGGAATTGACCCCTGGCAGAACTTACACCTATCAGATCCGTGCCCGGTGGATGTCGAACGGACAGCCAGTCACCGAGTCTCGCCAGATCGAAGTACAAGCAGGCCAGCACAAGAAAGTGACGTTCGCAGACTAAGAGAAATCAATCCAGGCGCCAGTTATTTCTTCACAAGCCCGAAGCGTCAGCGAGGGAGGCAGCATCCCTCGCTGACGCTTCGGGCTTGTCCGCTGGCTATGGACTAACGCAAAAGGGGAGACCAGTGGTCTCCCCTTTTTCATTGTTTTGTTGTGCAGCCAGGTTACATGGCCTTCTGGGCCGCGCCGTCCGCCTTGTAGCCGGCGTCGCGATAGTAGAGAGGCAGATAGCGATAGTAGACCTCAAGGGTCAGCAGGTTCAGCGAGGTAATCATCAGCCGGCCGCCGACTCGGGCGAAGGGATCCGCTGACGGCGCCCAGCTGCCGAAGTTCGGGCTCCCCTGGTTGTTTTCCTGCTTCTTGACGAGGTAATCACGCATCTTCTCGTTCCAGTTTCGCCAATCCTCGCCACCGAAGTGGTGCATGACCTGGGTCCCGTAGTAGTAGTAGTACACGTCCTGGTTCGCCGGACCCGGAGGGCTCGTCTTGATGAAGCGATTGACCGATTTGATCATGCGCGGATGCGATGGGCCCCAGTTCTGCATGTATTGCCGGCATAAGAGGCCGACCGCCGTCATGCGGTTGCTGGCGCCGGGGCCGGTGTAGCCATAGCCTTCGTCGGCGCTGCAGCAGCTATCGAGGTAAGCGACGGCCTTGCGGACGGCGACGCTGGGGACATCGAGTCCCGCCATCTGGCCGCTCTTGAGGGCCATGATTTGCCAGCCGGACACGGACAGGTCGCCGGGCTGCTTGGAGGGACCGTAGCGCCAGCCCCCTCCTTCATGCTGCGTGTTGACGATGAGGTTAATGCCCCCCTGGGCGGCTCGGCGAAGCCACGGGTCCTGCGTCAGGCCATAGGCCTCGCACATGGCGATGGCGGCCAGGCCGTGAGCGTACATCGTCGCGCCGAAGTAACCGGTCTTGGCATCCTGCGAACGGATGAGGAACTTGAGCGCCTTGTCGATGTTCTTGTCGTAAGGATTGTCCTTGGCGGCCTTGTGGGTCTTGCCGGCCGCGAGCAGCGGTAGCAGGCCCAGCGCCGTGGCGGCGATGTCGTTCGCCTCGGTGCCGCGGTCCCGGTCGGGCAGGGTCGGGCCGTTTAGCATCCATTTGCCGTCCGGCATCTGCTGACGGATGAGCCACTTGAGGCCGCGAGCGACGGCTGCTTCGGATTCTCCCGTGCCGCCGCCGTCACGCAGGGCGTATTCCCTGGTCGCGCCGCTTCGGCCATAGAAGGTCCCTTGCAGCGGCATGCCACGCGGGCCGTAGCCGCCGATTTCGGCGCCGGAGTTACTGTTCCCCTTCATGAAATCGCCGGTGATCGCGCCCCCTTGTCCGCTGCCGCCGAAGCCGCCAGGGGCCGGCAGGCTAACCGGGGCGGCATCCTTGGCGCCGTCGGTGATTCCCACCGCTTCGTTGGCGTTGACGGAGCCCGGCACGCTGACTTCCGCCGTCCGATCCACCATGTAGTTGATGTCGGTGTCGCTTTCTTGCTTACCGGGGTCCACGTCGACGGTGGTGAACGGCTCCTTCTTCTCGTCCGGCGGCGGGTCCGCGGCAATGCTCATATCTTCGCGCGTCTTCTCGACCGCTTCTTCCGCCTGTGAGGACGGGGCGATCAAAAAGAAGATCCCGAGCAGAATGCCATGGAAAAGAATGCTGACGAGCGCTGCCGGCATCAGAAGCACCAGGTAGCGCTTCATATCGTTGCGTTCTTCCCGCAGCACGACCACCGGGGCGTTCGCTGGCTTGGGCTTCGAATTGTTCGCGGACATAACGCCAATCCTCGTCTGGTTAAGCGTAAAGCAAACTCGAACTTATATTCTATCTGATTCTCGCACCCCGAGCGAATTCTTTCAAGAGAATCCGCCGATTTTTCGGCACGAAGACTCAGCGCGGCGGGGCAGTCCCATCCGGCCCCTCCGGCGGAGGCCCTGCAAGCGGGGGTTCCTCCCCCGGCGAAGCATCTGCCTCCAGATTAAACGGCCGATGTTTTTCGCGCACTTCTGCCAGCTGCGATTTGGTCCGTTCGTCGCCGCGGCGGAACCACATGGTCAGCAAGATCGCGCACACGATAACCGCGAGAATGCCGCCAAGGACGATCGCGAACAGCTGGAACGCAAAGGGCTCGGTATCCTCTTCCACGGCGGGCGGCGGTTTCTTGCCATGCACGATCACGGTCTTGCCGACGAAGTACGGACTGACAATGTCTTTCGGGTTCGCGGCGGCGCTCTGCTTGTCGTGCGGAAAAAGCACCTGGCCGAGGAAGTATCCATAAAACGTGACGGGGAGATCGAACTTCTCCGAGATCTCGTGCCCCTTTGGCAACTCAGTGAAGACAATCGTGAACGGCGGCGCTCCCTTGGTCGGCCCGATGATCCAGCCGGTGTAAATGTCCTTGATAGCTGGGTCGGCGAAGCGCGGCGGCGGCTCCCGCCGAATCAGCGCCAGCTTCCCCTTGACGGTGATGACCTTGCCCCGGTAGCGGTCGGGGGTCGCACGCAGATGCGATGCAACCACGCTGCTGTTTTCATCCGCGCTCCGCTCGAACATCTCCATCGTCGCGTCGTTGGAGCGGCGCAGGGCCTCGACGAATGCGAGGTAAAATCCCCTATCTTGGGGCGTCAGCTCCTTGAGTTCCTTCCGGAACAAGTTGGGCAACGGCCTTTTATCCACGATGGCGTCGAGATACTTTTGCGTCAGCGGCAGCACCGTACTGAATTCAAAGGCCCAGCCCGCAATGGGGGGGACATTTTCGCTCGCCGCCACACGAATGGAGAGCGCGCCCAGCGGACTAGCACCCGCGATCATTGGAACAGCTGCTCGTAATCCTTGAGCGTGATCCAGATCCCAGAATGGTATTATCGTGACTTTTTCCTTTTCGACCGGAAGGTCCGTCTCGCCTCCCGTCTTCTTTTCGCCTTTCGGATCTTGAGCCCGCGAGAGACCGAGCGGGGCAATGATGCCCAGCACGGCCAAGCTCATGATGATCCCAAAACGGATGGTTGCTTGCATGAATCTGCTTCCCCGCCGCGGCGCGATGGCGCTGCGCGTTTCACCTCAACTTCGCGTTGAGTATCGGCGCGACTAGATGGACCTTGTCGAACCCGGCCTTCTTGCACGTGTCGTACACTTGCATGACGTATTGCTGACGCAGTTCGCCATCCGCGTCAATCTTGAGATCGGTCTTGGCTCCGGCCTCCTGGGTAAAGAGCACCTTGAGCCTGGTTTCCAGTTTTCTCAGCGCCGCGTCAAAGCTCGCATCCACGTCGGTCAGCAAGACATGGTCGGCGTCAGCAGGCTGCTTGATGTGGATCTGGCTCGGATAGCCTTCGAGTCGATTGCCGACTTCTTGCCCGCGCGCGGTTGACTTGATCTTCACTTGAATCACGTTGGCGGGAATCAGCGCTGCTTCCTCAAGAAGCTCGATCTCCAGGTCGTTTCCCGGACCCGGGGCGGATGGCGGCACGAAACTGGCGGGAATATGTCCTTCCAGAGCGGAAGGATTGTAGGTCATGATGAAGAAGGCCAAAATCTGGAATGACATGTCCAGCATCGGCGTGATGATCAATCCGAGGTTGATCCCCGCTTTCGCCGGCGCGCGGCGTACGTGTTCGGGCTTCATGGAAGCAAATCCTCCAGCCTGATTTGGATTCTACTTCAGCTTCGCATTCAACACGGCCGGCGGGACGAAGTGGATCTTGTCGAAGCCGGCTTTCTTGCAGGTGTCGTAGATCTGCATGACGTAGAGCTGGCGAAGATCGTTGTCCGCCTCGATTTTCAGGTCCGCTTTCTTCGTGAGCCCCTTGCTGAGCAGTTCCTTCAACCTGCCGTCGAGCCGCTTCAAGGCGACATCGAACTCCACATCGACGTCCGCCAGCATTTGTGGCGTGGTCTCGGTCGATTGCTTGACGAAGACCTGGCTGGGATGGCCTTCGAGACGGCTGCCCACTTCCTGCCCCTTCACGATGGACTTGATTTTCACCAGAATGGCTTCATTCAAGGACGGATCCAGGTCCTCTTCCGGCACCGATATCGGATTTTCCTCCGGATTAGAGGCTGCGGAATTCTCCGCCCCCTTTTTGGCAATATTGTCCGGCGGCACGAGGCTGCCGGGAATGTGCCCTTCCAGCGCGGACGGATTATATGTCATGATGAAGAAGGCCAGGATCTGGAACGACATGTCGAGCATTGGCGTGATGATCATGCCCAGATTTACGCCGGTTGCACCGCCGCTGCTTTTCTTCTTTCCACTCATAGCAGAGTCCTCCTGGCTTCGATGACGCCGAAGTCCACCCGTTCCTGGCGACAATGCCAATCCCGCATTCGCAACGGATCAACCCAATCTCGGCCACGCGGCGGATCGAGGCTGGCGGCGGCTTTCGCGCCGCCGGTCATGACCCGAAGCTGCCAGTACTTGAAACCGGCGCGCTGGCAAGAATTGAGCACGGTCCAGACATCGCCGTACTTGCAGTTCTTGTCGGCGCGCAGGATGATGACGATCTTGACGTCCCCCGATTTGCCCTTGGCCTTGTCCGCGCGCTCGATGCTCTCCTTCTCGCGCATCAGGTGGACCTTGAGCTTCTCCGGCGTGTCGAGCACCAACGTCGCCAGTGTGCCAACCAGCTTGCCGGCGCCGTCGAGATTGAGGAAGATCCATTGCTCCGCGGTGTTGTCGAGCGGGACGGCCTGGCTGGCCATCGGCAGGTCGATGTTCACGTCGAATTGATCGACGCGCACGAAGTTCACGGTGATCATGAAGAACATGATCAGCTGAAGGACCAGGTCCAGGAGCGGCGTGAGATTGATATCGAGTTCATCACTATCGACATTGGCCGACATGGATCACCCCTTCTGTTGCACGGCGGCGGAAGTAGCGGGGCGTTCGGGCGCGCCGCCGGCTGCCTTTTTCGTGTTGTGGTAGAGCTGCGTGAGCAGGTCATCCGCCTGGTTGGACGTCGCGACGGAGATGATCGTCAAACGGTTCTTGAAGAAGCTGAAGAAGAAGATCGCGGGGAGAGCGATGCCGACGCCGAGCAGCGTCAACACGAGAGCGGTGGAGATTTCGCCCGCCAGCTCGGCAGGCTTCGGCGCTCCTTCGGAGGTTGCCAACTCGAGGAACGCGCCGATCATGCCCGACACCGTCCCGACCAGCCCGAGCATCGGCCCAAGCGTCCCAATCACGCCGAAGTAGCTGATAATCGAGTCCTTGCTCGACTTGACCGCTTCGGCTGTCGCCGCCATGGCTTCGCGCGCGTCCTCGATGCCGTATTGCAGCCGCAACATCCCGGACGTCATCACCTGGGCCAGGAAAGAGCGATCCGCCCGGCACAGGTCGTACGCCTGCTTCATTTGCCTTTTGTTGACCAGCTCGGTGAATTCCTCTACCAGGGCCGGCGGCACGCACTCTCCCATGCGCACATCCAAGAGTACGATGATCACCAGCGACACCATCGCGATCGAGATCAAGATGATCAGCGAGCTCACGATGGCGGCAATAAGGTCGTGGAACATCGACCCGACGAAGTGCTTGGCAATGTTGGGCTTTTTGTTCGCCTTGGGCTGATCGGGCGCCGCCTCCTCCCCTTTTTCTTCCTGGGCCTGGGCCGTGCTCGGCGTCACCAGCACGGTCGCCGGAGCGAAGATTCCCAGCACGAGGAAGCCCACCAAACACGACACGACGAGCGAACGAAGCCGACCGGCTGCAAAAGAATCCATGAGGGTCATACCTGCCATAAACGGAGCTGCCGGGACGAAGGACGGTCCTTCGCGCGACACCCCTAATCCCCGAAAACATCATTCAACGAAGTTACGATGCCCCATCCCGTCTCATCACACTCTCATTATGATGATTTTTAACCCCAGTGTCTGTCAAGGTTTTTCTCGATCCGCTGCATTTTTTCTAAACGCGCGTTAGAAATCGTAGCCGCGTTCGTGAGACGCGGACTCGACGCCGCGCGTTCCGCATTCTCAGGAATGCGGCTACAAATCATGCTCATATCTCAAACAACTCAGCCAGGCCCGCTTCCACGAGTTGCAGGCCACTGATGTACTCTCCCTTGGCAGTCCATTCGCGAACCTTGTCCTCGGCAGCGCCGAACAAGCGAACCTGCAGGCGATCAATGTCCTGCTCCATGGACTCGAAATGCTTGGCCCACGAATACGCTTCCTGAGAGCCAACTCGCTTTTCGCTCTGCCAGCGCATGCCATGAAAGAGGAGTGTGCTGTAGCGCGTGACCAGACGTTTGTGGCACGCCGCCAGAATCAGCAGGGCCGCGGAAGAGCACTCCCCCAGAACGATGCCGGTGCATTGCAGCTTGCGTTGCCGAATGAGGGTGGTGATCGCCAGGGCGCCGTAGACGCTCCCTCCCATGCTATCGATATGAAATACGCAATCCCGGCCAGCCCGCAGCTGCAACAACTCCTTGACGACATCGCTTTCCCAGTCATCCACCTCGCCGATCAGTGGTATCTCGATCGGCCTGCGCCGTTTCTTCCCGTTCGTCATGCTTGAATCATATGCGCTGAGCGCCCCCCTCGCAAGACGGGCAGAATCAGGAGCTGAGCCGCGCAATCAGGGGACTTACCTCCTCCGCTCGCCTAGAATACGCGTATGAAAGCTCTGATGCTGGAACAACCCAAGTTGTGGAAGCGAGTCGACGTTGCGAGGCCGGACCGGCCCGGGATTGGCGATGTCCTCGTGCGGGTCCATCAGGTCGGCATCTGCGGAACCGATATCAGCGGCTACTTGGGCAAGATGCCTTTCTTTAGCTACCCGCGCATCCCGGGCTTTCCAGCACATTGGGATCCTAAGCTTAGAATTCCACGTGGACAAGTTGTCGCG